>Ga0265332_10000046_pt1 | contig 113777 bp, 90 predicted proteins | sample 41926metaG_FD_202084 | JGI IMG/M metagenome (GOLD analysis project Ga0265332, IMG submission 202084) | Rhizosphere microbial communities from Carex aquatilis grown in University of Washington, Seatle, WA, United States - 4-19-26 metaG | ecosystem: Host-associated > Plants > Roots > Rhizosphere...
GCATGCCGCCCGCGTCAAGCGCTACCGCGACGACGCTGCCCTGTTCAGCCGCTTCCAGATCGAGCACCAGATCGAATCGGCCTACGCCCGCACCGTGCAACTGCCGTCCGGCGGCGCCATCGTGATCGACCACACCGAAGCGCTGGTCAGCGTGGACGTGAACTCGGCCCGCGCCATCAAGGGCGGCGACATCGAGGAAACCGCCACCCGCACCAACCTGGAAGCCGCCGACGAAGTGGCGCGCCAGATGCGTTTGCGCGACCTGGGCGGCCTGATCGTGATCGACTTCATCGACATGGAGGAGAGCAAGAACCGCCGTGAGGTGGAGAACCGCCTGCGCGACGCGCTGCGCCAGGACCGCGCCCGCGTGCAGTTCGGCACGATTTCCAAGTTCGGCCTGATGGAAATGAGCCGCCAGCGCCTCAAGCCCGCGCTCAGCGAAGGCTCGTCCATCCCCTGCCCACGCTGCGGCGGTTCCGGCCACATCCGCGACACGGAAAGCTCGGCGCTGCAGATCCTGCGCATCATTCAAGAAGAATCGATGAAGGACAACACCGCCGCCGTGCACTGCCAGGTGCCGGTGGAAGTGGCTTCGTTCCTGCTGAACGAAAAGCGCACCGAGATCGCCAAGATCGAGCTCAAACAGCGCGTGGCCGTGCTGATGGTGCCCAACAAGACGCTGGAAACACCGAACTACAAGTTGGAGCGCCTCAAGCACGACGACCCGCGCCTGGACCACATCGAAGCCAGCTACAAGCTCGCTGAAGAGGTGGAAGACCCCACGGCCGTGACGCGCCGCTCACAGGAGCCGACCAACAAGCAGACCCCGGTGATCAAGGGCGTGCTGCCCGACGCGCCCGCGCCCCAGGCCGCCCCGCGCGCCGAAGGCGAAGTGCGCGCACCACGCGGCGCCACGCGCTCTGGCGCCGCCCAGGCCAACACGCCTGCGGCTGCACCCGCCACCCCCGCCGCCCCGGTCGCACCGCCATCGGTGCAGCGCGCGCCTGAACCCGGCTTCATGGGCTGGCTCAAGAACCTCTTTGGCATGGGCGAGCCGGCACCGGTGGTGGCGCCCGCAGCGCAGCCGGCACCGGAACCCGAGAAACCCGCACGCGAACCGCGCCAGGGCGGCCGCAACGGCGAAGGCCGTGGTGGTGAAGGCCGCAGCCGGCGCGGCGGTGGCCGCGGCGATGCGGCGCGCGAAGCGGGTCGCGAAGGCCAGGGCGAAGGCCGGGGCCGGGGCCGCGCAGAGCGCAGCAATGGCGAAGCCCGCCCTGCGCGCGATGCGGAACGCGGCGAAGGCCGCGGCGACAACCGTGAAGGCCGTGAACCCCGTGAAGGCCGCGACGGCCGGGGCCGCGGGCGCGGCGAAGGCCGCGCCAATGGCGCTGCTGCCGCGCAGCAAAGCGATGCCGCCATGCAAAGCACGGCCGCGAATGCTGACGTTTCGCTGCCGCCGCAAGACGCAGAAGGTCAAGGCGACCGACCCGCGCGCACCAGCGAACCACGCCGTGAACGCGGCGAAGGCAACGGCAATGCCCGGCGCGAACGCGCACCGCGTGGCGAGGGCCGCGAGCGTGCCCCGCGCAACAGCGAGGCGCAGGCAGCGCACGGCGGCGATTTTGTCGACACGGCGCCGCTCGATTCTCTGCCCGACCTCGACCTCTCAAACGTCCAGGAAACCAACGGCTCCAGCGCTGGCGAGCCGCAAGAGCGGCGCGAACGCCGCTCGCGCGACCGCTATGGCCGCGACCGCCAGCGCGGCACGCGCCAGGACGCAGCACCGGCAGCCGACAGCGAACTGAGCCTGCCGAGCAACGAAGGCGAAGCCCCAGCGAACGCCGAAGAAGCGCCCGCACGCCGCAGCTACTTTGCCGCCAGCCCGGCGCCTGCAGCCGTGGCGGCGCCAGAGCCAGAAGCGACGGCACAAGCGGAGCGGCCACAAGCGGTAGCGCCAGCGGCCCCCGCCGTGCAAGAGCTGCCTGCGGCCGCACCCGCCGATCTGCCTGCGCCTGTCGCGGCCCCCAAGCCGGCTCCCCGCCGTGCAGAGGCTCCGCGCGCCGAGCCGCAGGCCCAGGTGGCCCAGGTCGCCCCTGTGGCCCCGGCGCCCGCAGCAGCCGGCATGCCCCGCGTGGGCCGCTACGAGCTGCCGGTGGACACCATGCAACAGGTGGCCAGCAGCTCCGGCCTGCAATGGGTGAACTCCGACGCCGCCAAGGTGGCCGCGGTTCAGGCCGCGATTGCGGCGGAACCGGCTCCCGTGCGCGTGCCGCGTGCCCGTCCGCCTGTGCCAACGCAAGACGAAGGTCCGCTGGTGCTTGTCGAAACGCACCGCGACCTGCGCGACATGCCACTGCCGTTCGATCAGCCACGCTGATCCCTGGGGGCTTGCCCCCACAGCCGCTACGCCGCTCTCGCTCCCCGCGAGGCGGCATTTTTTATTTCCGGCGAAGATCGGCCAATGCTGATTGTTCTCTCCCCCGCCAAGTCGCTCGATTTCGACACCCCGCTACCGGCTGATTTGCCGCATACGCTTCCCGCTTTCCCCGCGCAAACGCGCGCGCTGGTCGAGCGGATGCGCAGCTTTGCGCCGCAGGACCTGGCATCGCTGATGCACATCAGCGATGCCCTGGCGGCGCTCAACGTGGGGCGCTTTGCCGCCTTTCGCGCACGCGCCAGCGCGGCCTGCGCACGCCAGGCGCTGTTGGCCTTCAACGGCGACGTGTACGACGGGCTGGACGCGCGCAGCCTCGGGGCCGCCGACCTTGATTGGGCGCAGGAGCACCTGGCCATCCTCAGCGGCCTCTACGGCGTACTGCGCCCGCTCGACTGGATGCAGCCCTACCGGCTGGAGATGGGCACACGCCTTGCCACCGGCGAGGGCACGGGCTTGTACGCGTACTGGGGCGAGCGCATTGCGCGCCACCTGGACCGCCAGCTGCAGCGCCAGACCGGCGAGCCGCTGCTGCTCAACCTCGCCTCGCAAGAGTATTTCAAGGCCGTGAATCGCAAGGCCTTGCGCGCGCGCGTTGCCGAGTGCGTGTTTGAAGACTGGCACGGCGGCGCCTACAAGGTGATTGGTTTTCACGCCAAGCGCGCACGCGGCCGCATGGCGCGCTTTGCCATCCAGACCAGGGCCGAAACACTTGAAGCGCTACAGGCTTTTGGTGCCGATGGCTACGCGTACACAGCGAAGGCATCGGCCCCCGACCGGCTGGTATTCCGCCGCCGCGCAAACTGACGCCGCGCCCGATGGGGTACAACCAGGGCATGGACAACCACCCCATTTCCGCCGCGACGCCGGTATCGGACGAACTGCGCCACTGGGCCATGGAGCAGCGCAGCCACAACGTCGACCGCAAGGCCATGCTCCAGGCGCTGCTGGCGGCGGGCTGGCAGGCCGAGCAGGCACAGGCCGCACTGGGCGCCGTGCTGGACACATCGCCCAACAGCCGCACCGGCACGCGCACCCTGCCCGGGCCGGATCTCTCTGCAGCGCGGCCGGCCCTGTCGGCAGCCGACCGGCAGGTGCAGGTCATGGTTGCCATGGAGCACCCGCCACTGGCGGTCTTCTCGCAGTTGCTGAGCGCGGACGAATGCGCCGCACTCATCGCGGCCGCGCGGCCACGCCTGGCGCGCTCGCTCACCGTTGAGACGCACACCGGCGGCGAGGAAGTCAACGCCGACCGCACCAGCGAAGGCATGTTCTTCGAGCGTGGCGAGAGCGACCTGGTGTGCCAGATCGAAGCGCGCATTGCCGCGCTGCTGCATTGGCCGGTCGACCACGGGGAAGGCCTGCAGGTGCTGCGCTACGGGCCAGGCGCCGAGTACAAGCCGCACTACGACTACTTCGACCCCCGCGAGGCGGGCACCGCCGCCATGCTGCGCCGTGGCGGCCAACGCGTCGCCACGCTGGTGATGTACCTCAACACGCCGACAGCCGGCGGCGCCACGGTGTTTCCCGACCTGGCCCTGCAAGTGGCGCCGCACCAGGGCCATGCGGTCTTCTTCAGCTACGACTGCGCCCACCCCAGCACGCGCACCCTGCACGGCGGCGCACCGGTGCTGGCGGGCGAGAAGTGGATTGCCACCAAATGGCTGCGCGAGCGAAAATTTGAATGAAAATGGCCGCTAACGCATACCCCATAAGCGCTACCAGCTATTATTTTTGCAGTATTTCTCCATGAACACCCCTGAACAATCCCCGCTGGGCAAAACGAGCGCAAGGCCCGAACACTACGACCCGGCGCTGCTGTTTCCCATTGCCCGCGCAGCCAAGCGTGCCGAGATCGGTGTCGGCGCCCAGCCGCAGTTTTTTGGTGCCGACCTGTGGACCGCGTACGAGCTCTCGTGGCTCAACCCGCGTGGCAAGCCGCAGGTGGCGCTGGCGCACCTCACCGTGCCCTGCGATTCGCCCAACATCATCGAGAGCAAGTCGCTCAAGCTCTATCTGGGCAGCTACGCCAACACGCCGTTCGCCAGCCCACAGGATGTGGCAGCGCGCATGCGCACGGACCTGTCCGAAGCCGCGTGGCGGGGGTCCGCGCACGGCGGCAGCGTGGGCGTGCGCCTGCTGCTGCCCGATCTGTTCGACCGCGAGCCCGTACACGAACTGGACGGCTTGAGCCTGGACCGCCTGGACCTCGAATGCAGCCGCTACACCCCGGCGCCGGACCTGCTGCACGCCGCATTCGACGAGGCGCCGGTCAGCGAGGTGCTCACCAGCAACCTGCTCAAGAGCAACTGCCTCGTTACCGGCCAGCCTGATTGGGGGAGCGTGCGCATTGCCTACAGCGGCCCGCAAATCGACCAGGAGGGGTTGTTGCAGTACATCGTGAGCTTTCGCAACCACAACGAATTCCACGAGCAATGCATCGAGCGCATCTTCATGGACCTCTGGGCGCGCTGCCAGCCCATCAAACTGGAGGTCTATGGGCGCTACACGCGCCGCGGCGGCCTGGACATCAACCCCTGGCGCACCAGCCACCCCATGGCAATGCCGCCCACCGTGCGCACGGCGCGGCAGTAGCCGAACTGCCGGCTACCACTTGAACCTGTCCAGCGTGCGGCCGGGCACGCCTGCGTTGTCGCTCATGGCGCGGGCCGAAGCGGCGGACCCTTTCCCCAGTGCGGCGTTTTGCTGCGTCACGCGGTCCAGGTCGGTCACTCTGTCACGGCCGCGTTCACCTGCGAAATGCCTTCGGCCTGCCAACAACATCCAGAGGGCGATCAAAAGAGCCCTGGCTGGCTGGCTGGCGCCGGCAGATCGCCGGATTTCGGCGGGGCTTGCCCCGGCCCATGGTCCAGCCGGCTCAGCCCACCCACGCGCACGCCTAGCAGCCGCAGGCGCTGGGTGAGCGGTGCACGCTTGAGGCACAGCCCAGCCGCGTGGCGGATGGCAGCCGCATCCTGCGTCGGCACGGCCAGCGTGTGGTCGCGCGTCACCGTCGAGAAGTCGGCATAGCGCAACTTGATGCCTATGCCCCGCCCGACATAGCCCTTGCGCTGCAGGTCGGCCGCCACCTGCTCGCACAAATGGGTAAAGATGGCGCCCAGCTCGCGGCGGTCGCGCACCGCGTGCAGGTCGCGCTCGAACGTGGTCTCGCGGCTCATGCTGACCGGTTCGCTGTGCGTCTGCACCGGGCGGCTGTCGCGCCCCCAGGCCGATTCGTGCAGCCAGGCGCCGGTGGCGCGGCCGAAATGCTCGACCAGCCAGTCTTTCGGGCAGGCCGCCAGCTCACCGATGGTGGTAATGCCGTGGCGCGCCAGCTTTTCCCCGGCCTTGGGGCCAATGCCGTTGATCTTGCGGCAGGCCAGCGGCCAGATGCGCTGCTGCAATTCGTGCTCGTACAGCACCGCGACGCCATTGGGCTTGTCGAATTCGCTGGCCATCTTGGCCAGTAGCTTGTTGGGCGCAACGCCAAGCGAGCAGGTCAGGCCGGTGGCCTGAAAAATCGACTTCTGGATCAGCCGCGCCAGCACGCGCCCGCCTTCGCGCTGGCCGCCGGGGGCGTCGGTGAAATCGATGTACACCTCGTCCACACCGCGGTCCTCCATGACCGGCGCAATCTCGGCAATGGTGCTTTTGAACAAGCGCGAGAAGCGGCGCACCTCGTCAAAATCCACCGGCAGCACGATGGCCTGCGGGCACAGCCGGGCGGCCTTCATCATGCCCATGGCCGAGCCCACGCCAAACTGCCGCGCAGCGTAGGTGGCCGTGGTGATGACGCCCCGGCCGACGTAGTCCTTGAGCAGGGGAAAGTCGGCCACGGGAATAAAGCAGCGCTCGCGCCCGCGGCTGCCATCCGGGCCTTGCAGCAGCAGTTCGTCCACCGCGCGCCGCGGGCCGCCAATCACCACCGGCAGCCCCTTGAGTTGCGGGTAGCGCAGCAGTTCGACAGAGGCGAAGAACGCATCCATGTCCAGATGCGCGATGCGCCGAATAGGCGCCGCCGCGGGGCTGGCGGTCATGGGGGGAACGGTGGGGACGGTCTGCGGCACGCCTGCCATTGTCCCAAAGCCGATGCTGCATGGCGCGCCTGGCAGCACACCGCCGCCCTGTGGCAGCCTACGCTTTGGGGTAGGTGCCCGGCAGCAGGATGCTTTCGTCCACCGTGTCAATGTCGGTGCGGCCGCAGAAGGCCATGGTCAGGTCGAGCTCGCGGCGGATGATCTCCAGCACCCGCGTCACGCCCAGCTCGCCGTAAGCGCCCAGGCCGTACAAGAAGCTGCGCCCGATCATGGTGCCGCGCGCGCCCAGGGCGCGGGCCTTGAGCACGTCCTGGCCGCTGCGGATACCGCCGTCCATCCACACCTCGATGTCCTTGCCCACCGCCTGCACGATGGCGGGCAGCGCGGCAATCGACGAGGGCGCGCCGTCGAGCTGGCGGCCGCCGTGGTTGCTGACGATGAGCGCATCGGCGCCGCTGTCGGCGGCCAGGCGGGCGTCTTCGGCGTCCATGATGCCCTTCAGGATCAGCTTGCCGCCCCAGCGCTTCTTGATCCACTCGACGTCGCCCCAGTTGAGTTCCGGATCGAACTGCTCGGCCGTCCAGGACGCCAGCGACGACATGTCGCCCACGCCCTTGGCGTGGCCGACGATGTTGCCAAAACTGCGGCGCCGGGTCCCCAGCATCCCCAAGCACCAGCGTGGCTTGGTGGCCAGGTTGATCATGTTGGCCAGCGTGGGCTTGGGTGGCGACGACAGGCCATTTTTAATGTCCTTGTGCCGCTGGCCGAGGATCTGCAGATCCAGCGTGAGCTGCAGCGCGCTGCAGCCGGCGGCCTTGGCACGGTCGATCAGGCGTTCGATGTAGTCGCGGTCGCGCATCACATAGAGCTGGAACCAGAAGCCCGGGCCGGCGTGCTCGGCCACGTCCTCGATCGAGCAGATGCTCATGGTCGAGAGCGTGAAGGGAACGCCAAAGTTTTTCGCCGCACGCGCAGCCAGAATTTCGCCGTCGGCATGCTGCATGCCGGTCAGGCCCGTGGGGGCCAGCGCCACCGGCATGGCGACGTCCTGGCCGATCATGGTGCTGCGCGTGCTGCGGCCGGTCATGTTCACCGCCACGCGCTGGCGCAGCAGGATGGACTGGAACTCCTCGATGTTGGCGCGGTAGGTGCCTTCGGTCCAGGAGCCCGAGTCGCAGTAGTCGTAGAACATGCGCGGCACGCGGCGCTTGTAGACGCGGCGCAGGTCTTCGATGCAGGTCATGGTGGAAAGGTCGCTCACGCTGGTCTCCTGGCAGGTTTCTAAGTGCGGCCAATCGTAGGGGCACAGCGCGGCGCGCACCATCAAAATTATTTGCGCGGCCGCGGAGCAAATTTAAATCTGGCGCACGATCAAAGTACAAAAATTCAAACAAAAACAGCCACTAACGCTTATCAGGCAATCGCTTATAGCTACCAATTAAATAGCATTTCAGGCATCTGGCAACACGGGGGCCGGCGAGCCCGGCAACGCCACCACCTCGGGTTCTGTATCCGGCCCCCGGTAGCAGCGCACCTGCATGCGTCCGCCGCGCTTGGCAACGTACAGGGCCGCATCGGCATGGCGGGCCAGTTCCTCGTAATCACTGCCGTGCTGCGGGAACAGCGCCAACCCGGCACTTAGACCCATTTTCAGCGTCTGCCCGTTGAGAACAAAGGGCTCCTGGCACACACCCAAGACCTTGCCGGCGATCGCAGCCACCTGCCGAGGGTCTTCCAGCCCGGGGAGCAGCAGCACGAATTCGTCCCCGCCCTGGCGGCACACGGTGTCCGACTGGCGCATGGCGGCCACCAGGCGGCGCGCAAACTGCACCAGGAGCTGGTCGCCCGCGTCGTGGCCCAGGGCGTCGTTGATCTGCTTGAACCCATCGAGGTCGAGGTACATCACGCCCAGGCCCTTGGCTTCGCGGCGCGCCAGCGCCAGGGCGTGCTGGGCGCGGTCCTGCAGCAGCACACGGTTGGGCAGGTCGGTCAGGGCGTCGTACTGTGCCAGGTGTGCCATGCGCTCGGCCATGGCCATGGTTTCGGTCACGTCGTGCAGCACCATCACGGCGCCGGTGAGATGGTGCTGGCGGTCGATGATGGGGCAGGCCGACGCTTCCACCTCGAAGCGCTGGCCGTCCTTGCGGTGCAGCACCACACCGCGCGCAGGGCCGCAGGCCGCCTGTGTGGCCAGCGCCACGCGCAGCGGGCTGGGCTGGGTCTGCTGGCCATTGGCGAGGTACAGCGGCGCGACCTCGTCCACGTCGCACCCGGCGGCGTCCAAGACCTGCCAGCCTGTCAGGCGCTGGGCCACCGGGTTGAGGTAGGTGATGCGGCCTTGCGCGTCGGCGCAGACCACGGCATCGCCAATCGACTGCAGGGTCAGGCGCATGAGTTCCTTTTCCTTGAAGAGCTCATCCTCCATGCGCTTGCGCTCGGTGATGTCGGTCACCTGCACAAAAATACCCCGCACCGCATCGCCATCGAAGTCCGGCGTGTACGAAGCGATGCTGTGGCGCGCCACGCCCGACGGGTCGACGATGGTGCGCTCGAACCTCTGGACATGGCCCTGCAGCGCCTGCTCCAGATAGGACCGGTTCTTGGCATACAGCTCGGCGCCCAACAATTCGCTGATGTGCTTGCCACGCAAGGCTTCAGGCGTCACGCCAAACCAGTCCACGTAAGCATGGTTGGCGAAGCGGTTGTGCAACTGGGCATCCCAGTAGCCGATCATGGAGGGCAGGTTGTCGAGAATGGCGTGCAGATCGCGTTCGGCCTGGTGCAGCTTCCCGGCTATTTGCTGGCGCTGCTGCAATTCACGCACGAAGAGCACCGCCAGCCCCAGGCAGGCCAGCATCAGCAGCAAGGCAAAGCCACCCAGTACCGTGGCATTGCGGTGCCAGTGGGCCAGGATTTCATCCGTCGACTGCCCGATGTTGACCACCAGCGGAAAGTCGCCCACCTGCTGGAAGGCATACAAGCGCTCCACACCATCGATCACGGCCCGGTGGGTGAAGGTGCCGCTGGGGCTCGCGGTAATGCGGGCGAGGTTTTCCGAGCCCGCAACGCTGCGCCCCACGTCCCCTGCCGACCGCGGCAGGCGTGCGATCAGCGCGCCATTGGTGTGGTACAGGTTCAGGCTGCTTTGCGGCCCGATCTGGACGGCAGCGAACAGCGCGTAGAAATAATCAAGCCGGACGGAGCCCACCACCACCCCGCCAAAGCTGCCGTCCTGCTTGAACCAGGCGCGGCTGACCGGCAGGCAGTCCCTATCCGTCAGCCGCGAGCGGATGGGATTGCCAATGAACAAGCCCTGGTGCCCCCCGGACTGAAAGGCACGGAAATAGTCGCGGTCGGAAAAATCCGTTCCGCCCGGCCCGAGCCCGCCAGAGTCGAAAATCTGCTGGCCCTGCGCGTCCAGCACCAGCACGGCCGACAGCCCCTCGGCGCGCAGCGAATGATCAAACAGCACGCGGTTGCGCAAGTCGGGATCCAGGGCCATGACCCGTGGATTCGCAAGATCGTCTGCCAAGCCCTGCAGCGACGGATCGAGGTTCTTGACCAGTGTGGCAATGGACTGCTGCAGCGTGTAGGCAAGGTTGGCCCCCGTGCGTTCAGCATGCTGCCATGTGTCGCTGCGCATGGACCAGATCGTTTGCCCAAACAAGGCGCCAATGCCCAGCGACACCAAGACGGCCAGAAAAATCAGGCGGCGGATAGCAAGAGGGCGCACAAAATGGCCTGAGAGGAAGATTGCAAATCGCAATATTACAGCCCACACCCCTCGTACAGCCATGCAGCTTAAGGCGCGCCCGGTGCAGACGCGCCCACGCCGGCCCCGCGCACCTCGAAGCGCACCGCATCGAGCACACGTCCGCCCGCATCCTCTAGCTGCAACTGGTGGCGCCCCGGCCACGGCGGCCAGGCGTGCACCGGCCGGCGGCCGACCAGCTTGCCGTCGAGGCGCCAGCGCAGCGGGGCGCCGGGCGCCGCGCCCGCGGCGACAAAGCGCAGGCGCTGGTTGGCGGGAGGAATGTCGGGGTCGAGCGCCACCACGGCGCCAGAGGCGGGCTCGGCAATGCGCAGGGCCGGCGGCTGCGCAGGCAGCGAATTTTTATGGTCTTTCTGGCCTCTATCGCTTTGTGCATATGCGCCAGCAGCTTCACTATCAATAGCAAACAGCGGCTGCTCGGTGCCCTTCAGAAACCATTCGCTGCGCGCCGCCTCCAGCGGGTTGCCGGTGGCCGCATCGGGGCCAAAGCGCACGGCTGCCTGCACCACGCCCTTGGGCGCGCGCGGGGCGCGGCTGACCTCGTGCGCGTGCAGGTAGCCCATCACCGCCGCCCACATGGGCGCCGCGCCGCTGCTGCCGCTGACATCGTGCATGGCGCCGCCCGCCGCGTTGCCCACCCACACGCCCACGGTGTAGCGCTCGGACCAGCCCAGCGCCCAGTTGTCGCGCATGTCCTTGCTGGTGCCGGTCTTGACGGCGCTCCAGAAGCGTGTCGCCAGCACGCTGTCGAGCCCGAAGGTGCGGGCGCGGGCATTGGGGTCGGACAGGATGTCGGAGGCGATGAAGGCGGCGCCGGGGTCGATCACACGCGTCCACTTCGGCGGCTGCGGTTTCACCCGGACCAGCGGCGGCGCCACCGCGCTCAAGCGCCCACCGTTGGCCAGCGCCCGGTAGGCGTTGGCCAGTTCCAGCAAAGTCACTTCGCTGCTGCCCAGCGCCAGGCTCAGGCCGTAGTAGCCGCCACTCTCGCGCAACTCCAGGCCGAGCGCCTGCAGCTCCTGAAAAAACGCGTCGGGCGAGACCATGGCCAGCGTGCGCACCGCCGGCACGTTGAGCGAGGACGCCAGCGCCGTGCGCGCCGACACCCAGCCCTTGAAGTGCAAGTCGTAGTTCTGCGGGATGTACAGGCCCCCTGCGGTGGCGATGTGCGCGGGCGAGTCGTCGATCAGCGAGGCGGCCGTCAGGCGCCGCTCGGCCAGTGCCTGGGCGTACAGGAAGGGCTTGAGCGTGGAGCCGGGCTGGCGCCGCGCCAGCACGGCATCCACTTCGCCCGCCTGGCTGAGGTCACCGGACGAGCCAACCCAGGCCAGCACCTCGCCGCTGGCGTTGTCGAGCACGACGATCGCGCTATCCTGCACGTTGCGGCCGGCCAGCTCGCGCAATTGCTGCGACAGGGTCTGCACGGCAAAGCGCTGCAGCGGCGCGCGCAACGTGGTGGTCAGGCGTGCGGGCGGCAGCGCACCGGCCGCTGCCCCGGTCGACCAGGCCGCCAGCGCGCGGCGGGCAAAGTGCGGGGCGACGCCCTCGCTGGCGGCAAAGGCGCGGCGTGCCAGGGTGCCGCTGGCCAGCAGCGCCAGCGCATCGCAATCGGTGCTGGCAGGCGCTGCGGCGCTGCCGCCCGCCGCCTGCATCTCGCGCAGCACGCCGCAGGCACGGCGCGCGACCTGCGCGCTGCTGGCGTTGGGTGCGCGCACCAGCGCTGCGGTGATGGCCGATTCGCGCGCGTCCAGGCCGTGGGCCGCCTTGCCGAACAGGCTGCGGCTGAGCGCATCGATGCCCACCAGCTCGCCGCGAAACGGCACCAGGTTCAGGTAAGCCTCCAGAATCTGGTCCTTGCGCCAGCGCCGGTCCAGCACCTCGGCCGCCGCCACCTGGCCGATCTTCTGCACCAGGCTGCGGCCACCCGGCCGCTGGCGCAACTCGGCGCCGCCCGGCCCGTCAACAAGGCCGGCGAGCTGCATGGTGATGGTGCTGGCACCGCGCGTGCGCTGGTTCCAAAGGTTCGCCCAGGCCGCCGCCGTGACGGCCTGCCAATCGACACCGCTGTGCGCATAGAAGCGCTTGTCCTCGGACAGCAGCATGGCGCTGCGCAGCGCGGGCGACATATCGGCGAGCGCCACCCACTCGCCGCGCCGCACGCTGGGGTCGGTGCGCACGCGCTGCAGCACCTCGCCTTCGCGCGAGAGCACCAGGGTTTCGGACGAGCGCCATGCCGCATGCACCTGGGCAAACGAGGGCAGCGCCCAGGCGGGCGCCGCGGCGAACGCCAGCAGCGCCATGCAAACCCCGGCGCGCAGCGCACCGGCCTCAGCCATTGCGGTGCTCGGTATCGAAACGGCGCTCGGCCTGCGCCAGGTGGCGCAGCAGCACGTGCGAGACCAGGTTCACGCCAATACCGCCAAACAGCACGGGCAGCACGTACAAGGCCACACGCACTTCGGAGACAAACACCGCGTCATCGACCCCCGATGCGGTCTTCACCGCCAGGTGGCTGAGCCACTGCAGCAGGTACACGTCCACCCCGGCAATCAGCGCGAGCAGCAGACCGAGTGCCAGAACGGTGCGGGAGGACACCGCCCGGCGCACCAACAGCACGTAGTAGATGGCCATGGGCGCGACGATGGACAGCAGCAACAGGAGCCAGAAACGCAGTTCCAGAAAAATGCTCGAATGCATGGGTGGGGAAAAATATCAGTAAAAACACTCTCAACCGCTTACAGGCAAAGCGAACATAGCTCACTTTACAGGAGCACCCTCGCCCTTGGTCTGCACCACCTTCACCGGCGCATTGGGCGATTCGCCAAACATCTCCGGCGCATACAGCGCCTCGACGCGGGTCGGCGGCAACGCGAAACTGCCCGCGTTGTTGAGGCGAATCGTGTACTGGAGTTTCACCTTGCCCTCGGGCAAATACGCGTAGTAGCTGCGCAAGGCCTCGAAGCTGCGCTCCTCGAAGGCCAGCCAGCCATGGCCCGAGCGCTTTTCGCCCTGGGTGGCGATCTCGGAATCGCGCCCCAGGCCGCTGCCCAGGATGGTGGCGCCGCCGGGAATCGGGTCGGTGATCGCCACCCAGGTCATGTCGGCGCTGGCGTCCACTTCCAGCGTGACGCGCAGCACGTCGCCGCGCGAATACTGGCCGGGCGGCAGGCGCTTGTCGGCCTGCTCCACCGGCTCCACCGTGCGGCGCACGCGGTAGCCCGCATCCAGCGGCGCGGTGCGCGGCACGGCGGCGAGCGATTGCACGGTCAGCCAGGGCTTGCCCGTGCCTTGGTGCGTCACAGCCAGGGTCTGGCCGCTGGCTTTGGGCCAAGGCAGGAACATGGTGTTGCCGCTGAGCATGCCGGGGGCCGATGGCGCGCCAAAGGCGCTGGTCTGGTGCGCGGCCCCTGCGGCTTCGCCGGGCTTGCGGCGCTCAACCTTGGCCCAGTCCACCTGGGCGGTCTCGCTGCCCAGCGTCGCTTGCGTGGTGCCGGCCACCGGCGCGCTCTCGAACTTGGCCGAGAAGCTGCGCAGGGCCAGCGCGCCCCACAGGTTGGCCGTGGTGGTGTGCCAGGCGCCGCCTTGCTGGCGAGCGATAAAGCCGGTGACGAGGCGCGGCAAATCGCTCTGCCAGGCCGGATCGTCCATGACGGCCAGCAACAGGCGCGCGGCGTTCACATCGCTGTTCTGCATCAGCCACCACCAGTCGTCCTGCTGCTCGGTGCTGAACGCCACGCGCGTGCCCTGGTAGTTCAAGCGGCTGTGCAGAATCTGCTCAGCTTCCTGCAGGCGCGCGGCCTGGTTGGCGATACCGGGCACTTTGCGCAGAATGCGCAGCCAGTCGATCACCGCGTGCGTGGGCCACTGGTTGGGCGCGATGGTAATGCTGCTGAGCATGCGCGCCTGCGCCTTGCCGCTGCGCGACAGCGCCTCGATGGCGGCCAGCTTGCGCACCGTCAAATCCTCGCGCGGGCTCCAGAACTTGCGCTGAATTTTCCCTTCGACAAAGGCCACCAGGGCCTGCTCCATGGGCGCGCGCACGGCGTCGGGCAGGCCCATCGTGGGGTCCAGCTTGGCGGCTTCGTCGGCGGCGGAGATCAGGAAGGCGGTCAGCGTGTCGCTGCCCTGGCGCGTCTCGCCAGCACGCGGCGGGAAGTAGTTCGCCAAGCCGTCTTCATCGAGGTAGGTCGGCACGCGCGCCATCAGGGCGCGCCAGGCGGCGGCGTCTTCCATGCCAATGGACTTGCTGGCCTGCTGCTCCAGGCAGCTGTAGGGGTAGCGCGCCCACCAGTCGCGCACGCCGGGCAGGCCTTCGGCCAGCCTGGGTTGCACCGCAAGACTGATGCCGCCGCGCCCCGGCAAGGCAGTGGGCGGCGGCGCCACGGGAAGCGCATAGCTGCCACCCAGCTGCACCAGCGTGCCCTGCTGCACCGAGACCGGCACGGCGGGCACGGTGCGCTGCTGCGCCTTGAGCGCGTCGCGCGCACCGCCGAGTGTGTCGTGCGCTTCGATTTCCCACAGAATCGCCTGCGCACGCGTCTGGCCCAACTGCTCCGGCGCGGTCACGTCCCAGGCGATTTCGCGCGCTTCGCCCGCGGGGATGTCCACCGTCTGTGGATACAACATGCCCCCACGCTCTCCCACTTCGCGTGGATCGCTGCCCCCCGAGGGGGCGCTCGCTTGCTTGGGGCGGCCCGGCACAGCGCTCGACTCCAGCAGCGTGGCGTGCGGTGCTGCTTCCACTTTCATGGCCTTGGCCGTGGTGTTGCGCAGCGTGATCTGGGCCCGAAACTGGTCGCCCTCGCGCACCAGCGGTGGCAGGCCGCTGATGATTTGCAGGTCCTGCGTGCTGCGGATGGTGGTCGAACCCGTACCAAACAGGCCGATACCGGCATCGGCCACCGCGACGATGCGAAAGCTCGTCAGCGCGTCGTTCAGCGGCACGGTGACCTGGGCCTGGCCCTTGTCGTCGAGCTTGACCACGGGCTGCCACAGCAGCAGCGTGTCGAGCAGCTCGCGGGTCGGCGCGCGGCCGCCGCCGCCACCGGGCGCAGCAGCCTTCTTGCCGTAGTGGCGCCGGCCAATGATTTCCATTTGCGCCGTGGCCGTCTGCACGCCCCAGGCGCGCCGCTGCAGCATGGCGCCGAGCAGGTTCCAACTGGTGTTGGGCATGAGTTCGAGCAGCGCTTCATCCACGGCGGCCAGTGCCACTTCGGCGTGCGCGGCGGGTTTGCCGCCCGGCAGTGTGGCGGTAATGGTGACTTGCGCCTTGCCGCGCACCGGGTAGCTGGCCTTGTCGGCCGCCACTTTCACCTCGATGCGGTGCGCTGCCGCGCCGACCTTGATTTCGGCCATGCCAAAGCGGAAGGCCGGTTTGCTCAGGTCCACCAGGGCGGTGGGCAGCTTGTACTCTTTGCCGTCGTACCAGAAGGCGCCCCACCATTCGCGCGGTGCCTTGTAGCCCCAGGTGAAGAAGCTGTACCACGGCACCTCGTGTAGGCGCCCGCGCAGCGCCAGCACGCTGATGTACACGTTGGGCCCCCAGTTGGGTTGCACCTTGAGCGCCACGCTCGGGTCCTTGCCCGAGAGCGTCACCACCTGCGTCTCGATGATGCCTTCGCGCTCCACCGCCACCAGGGCCGTCGCCTCGCGAAACGGCATGCGCACCTGCAGGCGCGCGGTCTCGCCCGGCTGGTAGCTGCGCCGCTCGGGCAGCACGTCGATGCGGTCGTGGTTCTCGCCGCCAAACCACTGCTCGCCCGCACGGCTGACCCAGAGGGACGCGGCAGCGTCAAAGGTGTTGCCGTCCTTGTCGCGCGCCGTGGCGACGAGTTCGATCTCGCCCACATCGTCGAGCCGCGCCTCGCACAGCAGCAGGCCGCGCGCGTCGCTTTTGCCGGTGCACAGGATGCCCAGGTCGCGCGTTTCGGTGTGGTTGTCGTAGCTGTAGAAGCCGCCGACGATGCGCTTCCTGCTGCTCGTTGTCGTGCGCACCCGCGCCTGCACCTGCAGTGGCACACCGGCCAGCGGTTTGCCGTCGGGTGAGAGCGCCAGAACCTGGAAGCGCGCCTTGCTGCCCGATGCCACCCAGCCCTCGGTCTTGATACCGGCGATCACACCGGCCGGCCACAGCGTATTGCTGCTGCGCAGGGTCTGCACCTCGCCGCTGGGGTCGGCGTAGCTGGCTTCGATGACCAGTTCTTGTGCACTTGCGGCACGCGGCACCGGGTCGAGCGTGACCTGCCCAGCTCCCTTGGCGTCGAGCGCAAGCGGCAGCTTGTCGGCGATGATGCGCGAGTCGCTGGCGGCGCTGGAGGGCGCGCCCGATTCGTCGCCGTCGTCGCCCCCGTCGCCCATGTCTTGCGGTGCGTTCTGAGCATCGCGCTCACGTGGCGGGCTGAAAGAGAATTCGTCGTAGTCGGCAAACGACAGGCTTTTGCCACGCACCAGCGCCGAAACACGCACCGGGAGGTGCGCAGCCGCGCCGCCCGCTACGTAGTGCACCTGCACGTCCACGGGCAGCTTGCGCAGGTTGACGAGAGCGCCCTTCTGCCGTGGGCCGACACGGCCCTCCAGCACCGGCAGGCGGAAGGCCTCGACACGAAACTGCCCCGACGCCAGGCTTTGCGCCTGTTCGCCCTTGCCGCGCAGCTCCACGCTGTACACGCCCAGCTTGGCGGCGGGCGGCACGGCAAATTCACTCAGCGCGCTGCGTCCGCCGGTGGCGGTGCTGCGCCAGGCCAGCGGCTGAACGAACTGCTGGCCGCTGCCCACATGCGTGACCACCAGTTCGGCAGGTTCGGACTTGGACAAGGCAAAACCCGCTGCCGTCTCGGCGCGCAGGAAATGCTTCATCGACACCGTTTCGCCGGCGCGCACGAGCGTGCGGTCAAACACGGTGTGGGCGCGCTGATCGCGCTCGGCGTCGCTGCTGGTGGGCACGTTGAAGCGCCAAGGCTCGATGCCGCGCTGCCACTGGCTCCAGGTAAACGCCATATCGGCCACGCCGTCGTCACCGGTGTGCCGCACGCTGACGAAGTAGCCGTCGGCGCTGCCGTAATCGTCCTGGCCTTCGTTGCAGTCGGGTGCCTGGGCCGGCAGCCCGCTGATGGGCGCACGGCCCTGGGCGTCGGTCAGGCCCGAAGCCAGCAGGCGGCCATCGCAGCCCGAGACCTGCACCTTGGCGCCTTCGACGACTTTGCCCTTGTCCAGCGAGGTCACCCAGGCCAGTGCGTTCTCACGGCCCAGCTTGAAATGCACCGCCAGATTGGTGACCAGCGCACTGGTGCGCACGTACATCGTCCGACTGGCGCCGTATTCAGGCGCCAGCAGCGAGGCGCCGAGTACCGGCGAAGCGACTTCCAGCACGTGAAAACCCGGCGCGAGCGGCACGCCCACCACCTCGAAGGGACGCGGGTCGCCGAGAGCGGCCTGCGGCAGGGTGACGCTGTGCACGCCGGGCTGGCCGCCCAGCAAGGACACCATGCGGCTTTGCACGGAATCCTTGCTTTCCTCTTGCAGGGGCTTGGGAAGGGCCATGCGCGCATCGCGCCCGGCCTGCTTGCGCTGCACCTCGGGGTGGTCGTAGTACTGCACGCGGCGGTACCAGGCAATGATGTCGGCATCGTTCTGCGGCGTCAGCGTGTGCATGGGCACACCTGCCTTGACTGGAACCGGGCCCATGGCTTGCACCCGCAGGGCAGACTCGACCTTGCGCAGCGTGATGGGCAGCAGCGCCGGGCCACCCGGCCCCTCGGCAAAACGCTCGACGATGCCAAACGGCGCGGCGGCGAACTTGGCCAGCGGCGGCATGGCGCCCGTGCCCACCGCCAGCGGAAACATCGAGGCATTGGCCAGCGTGCGGCCCGAGGCATCGACGAAGTCTTTCGGTAGCTCAAGCGTGTACGCACTTGCTTCGGCGAACGGCGCAGAAAACCGCAGCCGGCTCACCAAAGTGTCGCCCTGCACGACCGTGCCCTCGTCGTCACCACTCAGGTCGGGCTTGAGCACCTCGTGCGGCCCACGCAGGCGCAGCGCCGACGCCAGCTTCCAGGACACGGGGGCGCTGAACGTGACCGTCATCGGCCGAATAGGCAGGCAGGCCGCCTGCGCGTTCTCGCGTTCGCAGCTGAGGTCCGCGGTGAAAGCATCACGCACCGTGTAGTCAAAGCGCTTGTCCACCTTGGTCACGACGCCGCTGGGCGTGGCCAGGCCCTTGCCCACCACCAGTTGCAGCTTGCTGCCTGGCGTCAACCGCCGGTTGCAGGCCAGCGTGGCAATGCCGAGCGGCGCCTTCGCTGCCTCTTTGTCAAGATGCAGCGCCTTGAGCAGCTCGCTGCGCTGGGCGCCGTCGATGAGGCGAACGGGAATGCGCTCGCCCACGCCTTCCATGCTGCACCAGGCGCTGGCTTTGACACTCGCCAGTGTCGCCGGGCCGCTCAGTTGCAGGACGAAAAACTGGTCTTCGTCGAGTGCTTGCCAGGTGCCCGGACGGACATGCTCGACCAACGGGCCGCCACTATTGAATGCATAGCTTCTAGCGCCCTTCCACTCTGCGTCAGAGGATGATTTGAGTGCTGCATTGGGCTGCGCGGTGCAGCGCACACCGGGGGGCAGATGCTGCGCGAAATCGAACACCCATTCGCGCTCGCTGGTCCAGCGCCCCGAGCCCTGGCTGGCAGCAGCGTCGCTGCAGGTGATGGCAAAGGGTGCTGGCGCCTTGGGGTCGCCAAACTGCACCGCCGGCGCGTCGAAGTGCGCCACCACCTGGCGCACGCTGGCCACTTCGCCCTGTGGCGAAAAGCGGCTGGTTTGAAACGCCTGCGCGCTGGCGGCGGCCAGCGCCAGGCCCCATACCGCAATTTTTATAGTCATTCTGGTCTCCTCCGCTGAACCACAAGGCGAGCAAAATAATGCGGTGCTCGCACGACGGCACCCATCAATGCCGGTGCCGTGCCATCCTGACAGCACAATACGCCATGCCCACGCGATTCGACATTCCATTTGGCCAGGACCTGTGTGACGTACTGCACGCGGAACTGGGTTTGGTCTGCAGCTTCATGGGGGACGGCGGGCGCATCGTGGCGTCGAGCGAGCGCGAGCGCATCGGCCACACGCACGCCATGGCGCAGCGCATCATGCAAGGCACGCTGGAAGAATACAGCGTCACCCCGGAGGAAGCCGCCCGCTCGGCGACCATGCGCGAGGGCATCATCATGGGCATCGACCTGCGTGGTCAGCGCCTGGCCTGCTTTGCCATCGCCGGGCCGCTGGAGGTGGTGCGCCCTCTGGCGCGGATCGTGCGTTTTTGCGTGATATCGCTGCTGCAGGTGCGCCCAGCAGTGGCCGCACCGTCTGCGCCCGCACCCCTCGCCATCGGACAAGCACTGGGCAGCGGCACCCCAAACACCCGCCTGACCGACCTGCTGGGCCATGCCAGCCAGGCCACGGCCGTCAGTCTCAGCCGCCTGCACGACGCCATCAACCACATTGACCAGGGCATCACGCTGTTTGATAACCATCTGCAGCTGGTGGTGTGGAACCGGCGGTTTCTGGAGCTGATTGGCGCCCCCGAAACTGCGGTTCGCCTGGGCCAGCCGCTGCAAGAGTTGTTGCAGCGCTACGCAGAAGGCACGGGCCATTCCCCGGCAGAACTGCAGGCCCTGGTGTCCCGCAGGGTGGCGCGGGTGCGCGCGGGCCAACCCAGCGCCTTCGAGCATGTCAGCCCCCAGGGCACGGTTCTGGCCATCGTGGACCGGCCGCTGCCCGATGGCAGCCTGGTCTCCACCTACACCGATATCACCGAGAGGCACCGGGCCGATACCGCCCTGCGCGCCGCCTACGAAGGCGCCGAGCGACTGGTCGAACAGCGCACCCGCACGCTGACGGATTTTTCCAACCTCTCGTCCGACTGGTTCTGGGAACAGGACACCGAGTTTCGTTTCACCCGGTTTTTCGGGAACTCAACCGAGAAACTGCGCCGCGAGCTCAGTTATTTTGTCGGCAAGCGGCGCTGGGACTTGCCTATTCAAGGTATCACCGACGACCAGTTGGCCGAGCACATTGCCTGCCACGAGCAGCACGCACCGTTCCGCCATTTCGAATACGAAATCGCTGCGGAGGACGGCAGCACACAGTATTTTTCCATCAGCGGCAGCGCCCGGTTTGACGATCAGGGCCGCTTCGAGGGCTACCACGGCACAGGCAGCAACATCACCGATCTGCGGCAAGCGGAGTTGGTGATCCGCGAGCGGGAACGCCAGCTCGCGCAGATTGTCGATGGCAGCCCACTGGCCACCTTCGTCATCGACGCACAGCATCGCATCACCCACTGGAACCGTGCCTGCACCGCGCTGACGGGTAGGGACGCCGCCACGATGCTGGGCCACGACGAGGGTTGGCGCGCCTGGTACCCCACGCCCCAGCCGACCCTGGCCAGTCTGCTGGTCGACCAAGCCCCGGACGATGCGCTCGCCACCCATTACCCCAACGCTCGCCACTCCACCCTGATCGCAGGCGCGCTGGAGGTCGAGGTATTTCTGGCCGACGTCGGAGAGAACGGGCGCTGGCTGCACATCACGGCCGCCCCGCTGCGCGATGCGCAGGGCCAGCTGACCGGCGCCATCGAAACGGTGCAGGACGTGACCGAACGGCGGCGCGACCAGCAACTGCTTGAGGACCGCAGCGCCGCACTGCAGCACGCCAACCTGGTGATGGAAGAGCGCGTTCAGGCGCGCACCGAAGAGCTGTCCCGGCAACTGAGCTTCCTGCACCAGCTGATCGAGGCCATTCCCAGCCCCCTGTTCTACAAGGATGCCCAACTGCGCTATCTGGGCTGCAACAGCGCCTTTGAGGCCTTCATCGGAAAACCCGCGGCAGACATCGTCGGCAAAACGCCCCCTGGCGTTGCGCCCCAAGCGCTGGCCGACCGGTACCTGGCCGCGGACCGGGAGCTTCTGGCGCAGCGCGGGAAGCAAATCTACGAGAGCGCAGTGCGCCATGCGGATGGGACGCTGCACCAAGTCATCTTCCACAAGGCCACGTTCACCCACCCCGATGGCAGCGTGGGCGGGCTGGTCGGTGTCATGCTCGACATCACCGAACGCACGCGCATGGAAAATGACCTGCGCCAGGCGGCCACGGTCTTCGACAACATCGCCGAGGGGGTCAGCATTACCGAACGTGATGGCTCCATCATTGCCGTCAACCGCGCCTTCTGCACCATCACCGGCTACGACCGCGCAGAAGCGATTGGCCAGAACCCCCGCATGCTCCAGTCGGGACGGCACGATCGCAAGTTCTACGCCGACATGTGGGAGGCCATCACCCGTTACGGCCGTTGGCAGGGCGAGGTCTGGAACCGGCGCAAATCGGGCGACATCTACCCCCAATGGCTGTCCATCACGACGGTCAACGCGCCCCTGGGCCAGCCAACGCACTACGTCGCCACGTTCTCGGACATCACGCACCAGAAGCAGAACGAAGAACGCATCCAGTTGCTGGCCTTTTCAGACCCGCTCACGGGCCTGCCCAACCGGCGCTTGCTGCTGGACCGCCTGGAGCATGCCCTGATCGTGAGCACGCGCAATCAGCGCGGTGGGGCGCTGTTTTTCATCGATCTGGACGACTTCAAGGGGCTCAACGATACGCGCGGCCACTACATGGGCGACTTGCTGCTGCAGCAGGTCGCCCAGCGCCTGGTCGGCTGTGTGCGCAAAGGCGATACCGTGGCCCGGCTCGGAGGTGATGAATTCGTCATCATGCTCGAGGGCCTGAGCCAGGACGCCCTGCAGGCCGTCGAGCAGGCCGAAGCCGTGGGCGCCACCATCCTGCTCGCCCTCAACGAGCCCTACGTGCTGCAGGGCAACGCGCACCACAACACACCCAGCATTGGCGTGACGCTGTTTGGCGAACCCCAGGGTTCGGTGGAAGAATTGCTCAAGCAGGCCGACCTGGCCATGTACCGCGCCAAGTCCTCGGGGCGCAATACCTTGTGCTTCTTCGACCCGCAGATGCAGTCCGTGCTGGCCGAACGGGTGGCGCTGGAGAAGGAATTGCGCATCGCGCTGCAGCGCCAGGATTTCGTCCTGCACTACCAGCCCCAGGTCAACGGAGCAGGCGCCATGGTGGGCGTGGAGGCCCTGGTGCGCTGGCAGCATCCGCAGCACGCCCTGATCTCGCCGCTCGACTTTATTCCGCTGGCAGAGGACACCGGCCTGATCCTGCCCCTGGGCCGCTGGGTGCTGGAAACCGCCTGCAGGCAACTGGCCGCGTGGGCAGAGCGTGGCAACCGCCAGCACCTGACCATGGCCGTGAATGTGAGTGCCCGGCAGTTCCACCATGCCGATTTTGTCGAGCAGGTGCTCACGGTGCTGCAGGAGACCGGCGCCAACCCTCAGCGGCTCAAACTTGAGCTGACGGAAAGCCTGCTCATCACCAATGTCGAGGAAGTGATCGCCAAGATGAGCGCCCTCAAGGCCCGGGGCGTGTGCTTCTCGCTGGATGACTTCGGCACGGGTTATTCGTCGCTGGCCTACCTCAAGCGCCTGCCCCTGGACCAACTGAAAATCGACCAGGGCTTTGTCTCCCATGTGCTGACCGACGCCAACGATGCCGCCATCGCCCGCATGATCGTGGCCTTGTCGGAGAGCCTGGGGCTGGAGGTGATTGCCGAAGGGGTCGAGCAGGCCGAACAGCGCGATTTTCTGGCGCAGCACGGCTGCCAGACCTACCAGGGCTACTTCTTCAGCCGGCCGCTTCCCATCCAGGACCTGGAGGCCTACATCGAGGCCTGCCATGCCGCACCTTTGGCACTGGCAGGCGAAGGCATGCCACACGCTGCCGTTGGGACGGCGGTGCGTTAAAAGCTACTTTTTTGATAGCTTCTAGCGCTTATGTACCAAGCGCCAGAGGCCAATTTCACTAAAAATTCCTAGCCCAGGCGCGCCTGGTGCCGTGCAATCTGCATTTTGACCTGTGCAGGCGCCGTTCCGCCCAGGGTATTGCGTGCATCGAGCGAACCGCGCAGGCTCAGCACGTCATATACGTCCTTGTCGATTTGGGGGTGAAAGCCCTGCAGTACCGAGAGCGGCAGCTCCGACAAATCGCAGGCATGGCCCTGCGCTGCCTTGACGGCATGTGCCACGGTTTCGTGCGCGTCGCGAAACGGCAGGCCCTTCTTGACGAGGTAATCGGCCAGGTCGGTGGCCGTGGCGTAACCCCTGCGCGCGGCGTCTTCCATGGGCTGCGCATTGACGGTGATGCCGCCGCTCTTCTCGCCCGTGGCCGCATCCATCTGCCCGCCGATCATTTCGGCAAAGATGCGCAGTGTGTCCTTGAGCGTGTCCACGGTGTCGAACAAGGGCTCTTTGTCTTCCTGGTTGTCCTTGTTGTAGGCCAGCGGCTGGCCTTTCATCAGCGTGATCAGCGCCATCAAATGGCCGACCACGCGGCCGGCCTTGCCGCGCGCCAGTTCGGGCACGTCGGGGTTTTTCTTCTGCGGCATGATGGACGAGCCGGTGGTGAAGCGGTCGGCAATGCGGATGAAGGCGAAGTTCTGGCTCATCCACAGCACCAGCTCTTCCGACAGGCGGCTGATGTGCACCATCACCAGGCTGGCGGCAGCGGCAAATTCGATCGCGAAGTCGCGGTCACTCACGGCGTCCAGGCTGTTCTGGCAGACGCGCGCCGCGCCGCTTTCATCGACCATGCCCAGCGTGCGCGCCACGCGCTCGCGGTCCAGCGGGTAGGTGGTGCCGGCGAGCGCCGCGCTGCCCAGCGGCAGCACGTTGACGCGGCGGCGCACGTCCTGCATGCGCTCGGCATCACGCGCAAACATCTCCACATAGGCCAGCAGGTGGTGGGCAAAGCTCACCGGCTGCGCCACCTGCAGATGCGTGAAGCCGGGCAGGATCACCTCCACATTGCGGCCAGCGACTTCAACCAGGGCGCGTTGCAGATCGGCGAGCAGCGCGGCAATCAGGTCGATCTCGCCGCGCAGCCACAGGCGCACGTCGGTGGCGACCTGGTCGTTGCGGCTGCGGCCTGTGTGCAGGCGCTTGCCGGCGTCGCCGACCAATTGCGTCAGGCGCGCCTCGATGTTGAGGTGCACGTCTTCGAGGTCGAGCTTCCAGTCGAACTGGCCAGCTTCGATTTCAGCGCGGATGGCGGCCATGCCGCGCACGATCTGGGCGTGGTCGGCGGTGGCGATGATGCCCTGCGCGGCGAGCATCTCGGCGTGCGCCAGGCTCCCCTCGATGTCGGCCTGCCACAGGCGCTGGTCGAAAAATACGCTGGCGGTGTAGCGCTTGACCAAGTCGCTCATGGGCTCGGAAAACAGCGCCGACCAGGCCTGGGCCTTGGTGTCGAGCTGGTTGGCGGAGGCGTGCGGTGCGGCGCCGGCGGGCGCGCTCTGGTCTTGGCTGGTGGGCATGGCAGGGCAATAATCGCGCACCCACGACAGCCGGACGATTCCGGCGCCGCAATGCACGAGACGCAAATTTTATCGACCCTTCCCGGCGTGCCCCTGCCAGAGCGCAAGCCGCCCCCACGCCCACGCGTTCTGGTGTTCGACGCCTGCAACCTGGGCGTGGTGCTGCGCGCGGTGTTGTTCGTTGAACTGGTGCTCGCCGTGGGCGTGATGTTTGGCGCGCACAACCCGATCGACTGGCTCGCCCGCCTCTCGCTGCTGACGGGGGGCACCCTGCCCGCAACCCTCGCCTGGCTGGTAGCCGCCTGCAGCGCCAAACGCCTGCTCGCGCGCCTGCCGGTGCGCGTCCAATACCTGGTTGGCGTGCTGCTGGGCGCGCTCGCCGGCCTGTGGGCCTGCGCCATATTGGCCATGGTGGGCGTCGCCGCGCCGCCGCCGTGGTGGGCAAGCGCGGCCAGCGGCGCACTGCTCGCTGCCCTGCTGGTGGCGGCCCTGGCCCTGCGCGCACGCGGGCGCACGCCAGCGGCGACCACCGCGCGGCTGACCGAACTGCAGTCGCGCATTCGCCCGCACTTTCTGTTCAACACCCTCAACAGCGCCATCGCCTTGGTGCGCGAAGACCCGTCCAGGGCCGAGTCGCTCTTGGAAGACCTGAGCGACCTGTTCCGCCATGCGCTGGTGGAACAGGGCGAATCGGTCACGCTGGCCGAGGAATTGGTGCTGGCGCAGCGCTACCTGGCCATCGAACAGGTGCGTTTCGGCGAGCGCCTGCAGGTGCAGTGGCAGATTGACCCACGCGCCGGCAGCGCCCTGTTGCCGCCGCTGCTGCTGCAGCCGCTGGTCGAAAACGCCGTCAAGCACGGTGTCGAGCCCAGCAGTTGGGGCGGGCGCCTGCGCGTCTGCACCGAACTGCGCGGCAGCCGCGTGATCATCCGCATCACCAACACCCTTCCCGCCGAGCGCGCACGCACGGGTGGCGCCGCACCGGGCCACGGCATTGCGCTCGCCAATGTGCGCGCCCGCCTGGCGCTGCTGCACGATGTGCAGGCCGAGTTCAGCGCCGGCGTGCACGGCGCGGTGTACGAGGTGCGGCTCTCAATCCCGCCCGCACGGCCGCCGCAACCAGCCAGTGAGGCCCGCACGGCCAGAACAGGACGCGCACCATGAACATTCTCATCGTGGACGACGAAGCGCTGGCGCGCCGACGCCTGGTCACGCTGCTGGCCGATTGCGGCGCGATGCCGCCGCACCGTGTCGTAGAGGCGGCCAGCAGCGCCGAGGCCCTGGCTCTGCTCACGCCAGGGGACGGTCGCGGGATCGATCTGGTGCTGCTGGACATCCACATGCCGGGGCTCGATGGCCTGGCGCTGGCGCACCGCCTGCGCGCACTCGCCTGGCCACCCGCCATCGTATTCGTCACGGCACATACCGGGCACGCCATCAGCGCTTTCGAGCTGGAGGCGCTCGATTACCTCACCAAACCCGTACGCCTGGAGCGCCTGCAGCAGGCCCTGGCCAAGGCACAGCGCCTGCGCAACCCGTCCGGCCACGCACCGGTATCTGCTGCGGCAGCGCCCGGTGAGAGCCTGTTGATTCAGGACCTCGGCCGCACCGAGCGCGTGCCGCTGGCCGAAGTGCTGCTGTGCAAGGCCGAGCTCAAGTACGTCACGCTGCGCACCGCGGCGCGCAGCTACGTGCTCGACAGCACCCTGGCCGAGCTGGAATCGCGCCACGCCGCGCACCTGATGCGCGTGCACCGCAATGCGCTGGTGGCGCGCAGTGCGGTGCGGGCGCTGGAGCGCTACTTTGACGCGGAGGAAGGCGAAGGCTGGGCGGTGCGCCTGGCGGGCCTGGCCGACCTGGTGCCGGTGTCGCGCCGCCAGATGGCTGCCGTGCGCGAGGCCATTGCTGGCAGTTAGCTATCAAAAATAGAGCTGCTACCGCTTACTGCATAAGCGCTAGATCCATATTTTTATGGAAATTCTGGCTGCGGGCTAGGCGGCCAGACGAACCGGAATCCCGCGCGCGGCCATCGCCCGCTTTGCTTCTTGCACCGTGAACTCGCCGTAGTGGAAGATGCTCGCCGCCAGCACCGCGTCGGCGCCGCCGATCTGGATGCCATCGCACAAGTGCTCCAGGGTGCCAACGCCGCCCGACGCGATCACCGGCACGGAAACCGCATCGCTCACCGCACGGGTGAGTTCCAGATCGAAACCGGCCTTGGTGCCGTCCCGGTCCATGCTGGTCAGCAGAATTTCGCCCGCGCCGCGTGCGGCCATGTCGCGCGCCCAGGCGACCGCGTCGAGCCCGGTGTTCTTGCGCCCGCCGTGGCTGTAGACGTCCCAGCCAGCACCGCGCGCGGCCAGGTCTTCGCCCTGGCGGCGTTTGGCATCAATGGCCACCACGATGCACTGCGCGCCGTAGCGCTCGGACACCGCATTGATGACGTCCGGGTTGGCGATGGCGGCGGAGTTGAAGCTCGTCTTGTCGGCACCGGCGTTGAGCAGCCGGCGCACGTCTTCCACGGTGCGCACGCCGCCCCCCACGGTGAGTGGAATGAACACCTGGCTGGCCACGGCCTCGATGATGTGCAGGATCAGGCCGCGCTCGTCGCTGGTGGCGGTGATGTCGAGGAAGGTCAGCTCGTCCGCCCCCTGGGCGTTGTAGCGCGCGGCGATCTCCACCGGATCGCCGGCGTCGCGCAGTTCGACGAAGTTGACACCCTTGACGACGCGGCCGCCGGTGACGTCCAGGCAGGGGATGATGCGTTTGGCCAGCATGGGAACTCCGGAGAAAAAGAAAAAAGGTTTTACAGCACCCGCAGGCACTGCCCGCCGGACCAGGTGGCGCCCGGCGCGAGCACGACCGGCGTGTCGATCTGGGCGGCCTCGACGCACAGCATGTGGGCATGGCCATCGGCGGGCATATCGGGCAGGCGCGCGCACAACGCGGCGCCGGGATTCCAGACCACCGTCTGGCCCATGGCGGGACTCTGGGCGATCTCCAGCCGGTGGACGCCGTCGTGCAGTTGCAGCGGTGCGGGGGCAGCGGCGAACACGCTGTCGTACTCGCCCGCGAAGGTGATGGAGCCGTGCTGCGTGCCGCGCACATCCTGCACGGCGTCCCAGCGCGCACGGCCGTCCAGCCCCTGCAGACGGGCCTGGGCGATGTCGTCCACGCGCAGGTAGCTGTGCAGGGCGATGGTGAAGCCCCAGGCCACGGCGCCGCTGTTGCGCACGGTGCAATCAACCCGCAGCCCGCCAGCCGACAGCCCCACATCCACCCGCGCGGCAAAGGCCTGCGGCCACCAGTCGCGGGTGCGCGCGTCATCCACCAGGTGCAGCGCCTGGCGCGTGGCACCGGCCTCGGTCTGCACGCCATCGGCGCGCCAGGCCAGGTTGCGCGCGAAACCGTGCTTGGGCAGGGGCCCGCGCTGGTTGAACTGGGGAAAGCACAGCGGAATGCCGCCACGGATGGCGGCCTGGCCGTCAAACACGGCCTGCGGGCTCAGGTAGAGGCGCTCGCGCCCGCCCGAAACCCAGGAGAGCACCTGGGCGCCGTGCAGCGCCACCAGGGCGGTGTCGCCGTTGCCGGCGCGCAGGCGGATGCAGGGCTGGCCGTGAAAGGTTTCATCCACGCCGCTGTGCCTCCGAGATAGGCACTGCGTATGCGCCGAATGCCTTGCATGCAATAGGCGCGGTCCAGATCAGCGACCACCGTGCAAGGGCCGCCCCGCAGCACGGGTGGTGTCCCCCTGCCCGCAGCGCGCAGCGATGCGGGAGCGGGGGGAAGGCCCGCAGGGCCTCAGGGGGGTGCTTCACTTCAGGCCAGCTCGTCGGCGCGCGCCTGCGCTGCAGCGAAGTCGAGGTCGCCCGAATAAATGGCGCGTCCACAGATCACGCCCTCCACGCCTTCACTCTCCACGGCGCAGAGTTGCTCGATGTCCCGCATGTTGCTCAGCCCGCCGGAGGCGATCACCGGGATGGTCAGCGCCTGGGCCAATCTGACCGTGGCCTCGATGTTGATGCCCGAGAGCATGCCGTCGCGGCCGATGTCGGTGTAGACGATGGATTCGACGCCCCAGTCCTCGAACTTCCTGGCCAGATCGACCACCTCGTGGCCAGTGAGCTTGCTCCAGCCGTCCGTCGCCACCTTGCCGTCTTTGGCGTCGAGCCCGACGATGATGTGGCCGCCAAATGCCGAGCAGGCGTCTTTGAGGAAGCCAGGGTTTTTCACCGCCGCGGTGCCGATGATGACGTAGCGCAGGCCGCCATCGATGTACTGCTCGATGGTGTCCAGATCGCGGATGCCGCCACCGAGCTGCACCGGGATCTCATCGCCCACTTCGCGCAGGATGCTTTTAACCGCGCTGTAGTTCTTGGGCTTGCCAGCAAAAGCGCCATTGAGGTCTACCAAGTGCAGCCGGCGCGCCCCCGCATCCACCCAGCGCCGCGCCATGGCGGCCGGGTCTTCACCAAACGTGGTCGATTGGTCCATATCGCCCTGCTTGAGGCGAACGCAGTGGCCGTCCTTGAGGTCGATGGCGGGAATAAGCAGCATGGCAAGTGGGTAGAGATGGTGGGCTCGAATGGCATAGCCCGGACGGGTGGAGAAAAACGCTGCAGCATGGGAACAAGCCAGCAGGATGCAGCCGGAAATAACGCAATCAGGGATTCCAATGCAGAAAGTTGCGGTACAGCTGCAGCCCCTGGTCGGCGCTCTTTTCGGGGTGAAACTGGGTAGCAAAGATGTTATCGCGCGCAATGGCTGCAGCAAAGGGGGCGCCATAGTTGGCCTCGCCCGCGCAATGCGCGGCATTCGCGGGCGCTGCGTAGAAGCTGTGCACGAAATAGAAATAGCTGTTGTCGGGCACCCCCTGCCACAGCGCATGCACCACGCCGCCATGGGGAACCTGGCGCACCTGGTTCCAGCCCATCTGCGGCACCTTGAAACGGCTGCCGTCCTCCTGCAATCGCCCGGCCAGATCAAAGCGCAGCACCTCCCCCGGAATCAGCCCCAGGCCGGGGGTGTCGCCTTCAGCGCTGTGGTCCAGCAGCATCTGCATGCCGACGCAGACACCGAACAGCGGCTTGCTGGCAGCCGCTTCCAGCACCGATTCCTGCAGCCCCGATTGGCGCAACTCACGCATGCAGTCGGGCATGGCGCCCTGCCCTGGCAGCACGATGCGCTCGGCGGCGCGCACTTCTTCTGGCCGTGACGTCACCGCCACCTGCCAGCCGCTGCCCTGCGCTGCCGCCTGCACCGCCTGCGACACGGAGCGCAGGTTGCCCATGCCGTAATCCACCACCGCCACCGTTTTTGCTTTGATATTCATAGCTGCTAGCGCTTACGCAATAAGCGCTGGAGGCACTTTTTGCTTATAAAACACCTTTGGTGGACGGAATGCTGCCGGCGCTGCGCGGATCGCGCTCCACGGCTGCACGCAGCGCGCGACCAAAGGCCTTGAAGGCTGTCTCGCACTGGTGGTGCGCATTGACACCGCGCAGGTTGTCGATGTGCAGCGTGGCGCCGGCATGGTTGACAAAGCCCTGAAAAAATTCGTGCGTGAGCTGGGTGTCGAAGCCGCCAATCATGCCGCTGGTGAAAGCGATGTTCTGCACCAGCCCCGGCCGACCAGAGAGATCAATCACCACCCGCGTCAGGGCTTCGTCGAGCGGCACATAGGCGTGGCCGTAACGGCGCAGGCCCTTCTTGTCGCCGATGGCGCGTGCCACGGCCTGACCAAAGGTGATGCCTACGTCTTCGACCGTGTGGTGGCCGTCGATGTGCAGGTCGCCCTCGGCGCGCACTTCCAGGTCGATCAGGCCGTGGCGTGCGATCTGCTCGAGCATGTGGTCGAAAAAGCCGATACCGGTGGAGAGCTGCGATTGGCCGCTGCCGTCGAGGTTGATGCGCACGGTAATGCGCGTCTCGCTGGTGTTGCGGCCAACTTCGGCGGTACGGTCCGTACTGGCGGAGGGAACGAGGGCAGAAGAGGTCATAGCGAAGCCTGAAGGGCGGCCAGCATGCGCGCGTTCTCGTCGGCGGTGCCCACCGTGAGCCGCAGGCACTGGGCCAGCAATGGGTGCATTGTAGAAACGTTCTTGACCAAAACCTTGCGCTCGCGCATGCCGGCAAAGGTTCGGGCGGCATCCTGCACGCGCACCAGCACCATGTTGGCCTCGCTGTCCCACACGCGCACCACGCCCGGCAGGGCGCGCAGGCGCGTCACCAGCGGCGTGCGCTGGGCGCGCAGTTCGGCGGCCTGCGCGGCAAACACGTCGGCATGTTCCAGCGCAAACAGCGCGGCTTCGCAGTTGAGCACGCTCACGTTGTAAGGCGGGCGCAGCTTGTCCACCTCGGCCACCAGCGCTGCCGGACCCATCAGGTAGCCCAGGCGCACGCCCGCCAGACCGAACTTGGAGAGCGTGCGCATCAGCAGCACATGGGCGTTGCGGCCGGGCTCTGCGCGCATGCGATCAAGCCAGCTGCGGCTGGCAAAGGGCTGGTAGGCCTCGTCGATGAGCACGATGCCGCCTTGCGCGCCCACCGCATCGACCACCGCCTGCACGGCCGCTTCGCTCCACAGCGTGGCCGTGGGGTTGTTCGGGTAGGCGATGTGCGTGAGCGCCGGGCGGTGCGCTTCGATGGCAGCGAGCATCGCCGGCAGATCCAGCTCGAAGTCTTCGGCGAGCGGCACACCGACAAATTGCAGCCCGAGCAACTGCGCCGACAGTGCGTACATGACGAACCCCGGGACCGGCGCCAGCACCACGGGGCGCTCCGCGGCCGTGTCCCAGGGCCGGGCGCACGCCTGCGTGACCAGGCTGATGAGTTCATCCGAGCCATTGCCCAGCGCCATGGCACAGCCGGCAGGCATCTCCGCGTACCGCGCCAGCGCTGCCTTGAGATCGTCGCTGCGACTGCCAGGGTAGCGGTTGAGGGCCAGCGCACCCAGCCGCTCCCCCAGGGCACGCTGCAGGTCGGGCGGGAGCCGGAAGGGGTTCTCCATCGCATCCATCTTCAGCAGCCCTTGGGCCGACTGCACGGCGTAGGCATGCATGGCGCGCACGTCGGGGCGGATGCGGTTCAGGGCTTGGTCGGTGGTGGTCATTCGGTGGTGTCCAATTCTGCAGGTGCCACGAGGAAGGGGTTGATGGGGCGCACGGCGTCCAGCGGCTGGTCGTGCGGCAAGGCCTCGGTCAGCAGGTAGCGGCAGCCCTGCTGGTGGGCGGACGAGAGAATCAGCGCATCCCAGTAGCCCAAACCGTGGCGGTCCTGCAGGTCCCAGGCACCGTCCACCGTGTAGGCGTCCAGGTGCGGCGGCAGCCAGACGCGCAGGCGCCGCACCTGGGCGCGCACCTGCGGCAGCACTTGGGGGCCGGTAAACCGCTGGATCGCCTGGTTGTACAACTCGTTGAGCACCTGCGAGCTGATGCGCCCGCTGCGCGTCTCCCAGCAAAAGCGCAGCCATTCGCGGGCACTCGCCTGGCGGGCGGGATCGCGCTCGTCCACGCTGGCGAGCAGCACTTCGGTATCAACAAAGATGGGGACGGTGGCCATCGTTCAGCGTTCGAAAAGCGTATTGCGCGGCACATACGGGCCGCTGGAAGCCCCCCAGGTCTCAAAACCCAGTGCCTCGCGCATGGCCTGAACGTAAGCATCTTCCTGGCGCATTTTCTCGGCCAGCCACTCACCCACCAGCCTCGACACGCTGCTGCCGCGCTTGGCCGCCTCGATGCGCACCCATTCGGCAGCGGCATCCTCCATGGTGATGGTGACGTTCTTCATGGCCGCCAGTTTACACGAATTTCGTGCAGCACGAAGTTCGTGTAAAAAATCTGCTCAAACAGCGATCACCATCTCGGCTTCCACGGCATCGGCATCCGCCTCCACATCGACGCCTTCTTCCGGCTCCTCGCCCATGTAGGCGGTTTTGCCCATGGCCTCTTCGATCAAAGCCAGTAGACGTTTTTGCCGGTCCAACATGAACGCCTCGAATGCATCGCGGCGCAGCGTGTCGGGATCGACGAGATGCGAGCGCAGATAGGCATCGAGCTTTGCAAGGTCGATGGACGGTGTTTGCTTGTCCCCTGACGCCAGTTGAGCCAGATACCGCGAAGGCGCCACGCCACCAATGATGCGATTGGTGCGGAACGACAGAGGTGTCTTGTTGATGATCGAATCAAACACCGCTGGTTTGATGCCCTGACGCTTGCACCAGTCCTGCGGAAAAATGTGGTGGATATCCACGTTTTCGCCAAAGAAAACCGTGTGGTCGAACTTCTGCCCACTGCGCCAATCCTGCGCACCTTCCTTCATGAGCAGCGCATTCACGCCTTTGTACGCGGCAGACAGCCGCATGCGCATGGTCTTGAGACGGTCTGCGCGGAACATCACCTCACTGACTGTCGCAGGCTCTGCCCCACCACGCAGCCAGGCGGGCACTTCCATGAAGTCCTTGGCGCTACGCGACTCGACCGCAGAGCCATACAGCTCCCCAAACACCCCACTCCAATACCAGCGCTGCAGCTTGGCGCGGTGGGTGTCATGCTCCCAGGCGTCACCCAGATCCGCCAGGATGGCTGCCAAAGGCACGATCTGGGTCTGGTAGGGCAAATCGGCAATGCGGTAGATGTGCAGCAGGTGCAAGAACTTGGCAGCGCGCACCAAGCCATCCTCCGCCAGCTTTTCGTACTGTTTGTAGGCCGCCAGCGGCAGGTTCAAAAGGGCTTGCCGGTTGCCGGTGACCGCAGGCAGCTCCTTGCCCTGTTTGCCCGCTATCTCGGCCTCGCGGCGGCGTTCTCGGGTGTAGAAAAGCGAGACGATGTGCAAAAAGTCGGTATTGCCGACATTCGCCAGAATGCCTGTTTCAGCCCCCGCCGGGCGCAAGGTTTCCTGCAAACGGCGGTGCCGCCCCTTTTCCGATTCGCTGCCGTACCAGTCCTTGCGCAGCTCGTGACCGTCGGCGGCATACATGGCGGTGACCAACTCGAACGCATCCAGGGGCTTGCCTCCCGTGTTCACCTTCTCGAACACCACGCAGACGGCCTCCTTGGAGGTCGATTGATCCAAGGCGATCACCGGCACTTGGTAGTACTTGAAGTTCTCCAGCACCTCTTTCCGAAACATCTTGAAAAGCTTGCGTGTGTCTTCGTTGATGTCACCCTTCCAATGCTCGTCGAACCCCTCCCGCCAATCATCAATATCGAACACCTGGGCCACCGGGTACATCAGCGCCGCGTATTCTTTTTCAGGCACAGACAGATCAAGCACGACCGCACGTCCGAAATCTGTACGAATGATTTTGTCCTGGGGTATGCCAACCACGGCATCTTCCCGATCCACAGCAGGATCCAAGGCCTTGCGGATGTCGATGTAGAACCAGCGCTGGACCTTTTTGTTTTTCGGCGTCACCGTCTGCACCACCTGGCCGCGCAGCGTCACCTGGTAGAGCGAGGTCATGCGCTGTTGACCGTCCAGCAGCAGCGCGTGTGGCGCTGCAGTTTTCGCGGCGTCCGGTGCGCCTTCCACGGGTCGCGGCTTGAAATTGACTTCGCCACCCGTGTTCAGCGTCATCAAAGCCCCCACCGGAAAGGCCCGCGATACCGAGGCAATCAGGCCTTTGATGCGGTCTTCATCCCATACCCAACTGCGCTGGAAGTCGGGCAGTTGCAGCGCACCGCTCTGGCAGTCCTCCAGCAATTTGTGCAGGTAATACGGGTTGGTCTGGAAGGGGGAAACAGCCATGCGACAAGCTCTCCGTAGGTGTCAGGAAACGATGATCTGCTGCGATGATACCCATGCACTTGCCACAAAAAACCACCTGGTTTGCATGCAGGTGGTTGGTTCGGCGACCGTGTCGGCGGCCTTACTTCAACCGCATCTCCGCCGCCCGCGCATGGGCCTGCAGGCCCTCGCCATAGGCCAGCGTGGCGGCGATCGGGCCGAGCACCTGGGCGCCCGCCTCGCTCACTTCAATCAGGCTGCTGCGTTTTTGAAAGTCGTACACGCCCAGCGGCGATGAAAAGCGCGCCGTGCCGCTGGTGGGCAGCACGTGGTTGGGGCCGGCGCAGTAGTCGCCCAGGCTCTCCGAGGTGTAGGCGCCCAGGAAGATGGCGCCAGCGTGCTTGAGCAGCGGCTCCCAGCGGTGCGGTTCGCGGCTCGATATTTCGAGGTGCTCGGGTGCGATGCGGTTGGAAATCTCGCAGGCCTCTTCCATGCTGCGCGTATGGATCAGCGCGCCCCGGCCGGCCAGGCTCTTGGCGATGATCGCGGCGCGCGGCATGCTGGGCAGCAGCCGGTTCATCTCGCGCTGCACGGCATCGATATAGGCCGCATCCGGGCTCAGCAGGATCGCCTGCGCCAGCTCGTCGTGCTCGGCCTGTGAAAAGAGGTCCATGGCCACCCAGTCGGGCGGTGTGCTGCCATCGGCCAGCACCAGGATTTCACTGGGGCCGGCGATCATGTCGATGCCCACCTGGCCGAACACGCGCTTCTTGGCGCTGGCCACGTAGGCGTTGCCGGGGCCGGTGATCTTGTCCACCTTGGGGACGGTTTGCGTGCCGTAGGCCAGCGCCGCCACGGCCTGGGCGCCGCCCAGGGTGAAGGCGCGGGTGACGCCGGCCACGTAGGCGGCGGCCAGCACCAGCGGGTTCTTCTCGCCGCCCGGCGTGGGCACGACCATGATGATTTCGCCCACGCCAGCGACATGCGCGGGGATGGCGTTCATCAATACGCTGCTGGGGTAGGCGGCCTTGCCGCCGGGCACGTAAATGCCCACGCGGTCGAGCGGCGTGACCTTCTGGCCCAGCAGGCTGCCGTCGGCATCGCGGTAGCTCCAGCTCTCGCCGCAGGCCTTTTTCTGCGCTTCGTGGTAGCTGCGCACGCGGGCGGCCGCTGCCTGCAGGGCTTCGCGCTGCGGCGGGGGAAGCGCATCGAACGCGGCTTTAAGCTCGGCCTGCGTGAGTTCCAGCGCCGCCACGCCAGGGGCATTGAGGCCATCGAAGCGCGCGGTGTAGTCCAGCAGCGCCGCGTCGCCGCGCGCGCGCACGTCGGCCAGGATGTCGGCGACGCGCTGCTCGATCGCGGCGTCCTGGTCGGCAGACCAGTGCAGGCGCGCTGCGAAATCCGCCTCAAAAGTGGCGCTAGCGCTTGATAGACGTGCGGGTATAGCTACTAAATTCATAGTAAATCAGCGTCTCATGGAATGTCGCAGCATCCGCGACAGTTGCAGTGGCACACAACAAGCCAGCGGCCACCGTGCAAGGGCCGCCCCGCAGCACCGGTGGCGTCACCCTGCCCGCATCGCGCAGCGATGCGAGAGCGGGGAGAAGGCGCGAAGCGACGCAGTGGGGTGTTCATTTCACTTCGAGCCAATAGCGCCCGCGAACGCGTCAATGATGCGGCGCAGCGGCGCCTGCTTGAGCTTGAGCGCCGACTGGTTCACCACCAGGTGCGAGCTGATGTCCATGATGCGCTCCACCTCGACCAGGTGGTTGGCCTTGAGCGTGTTGCCGGTGGAGACCAGATCGACGATGGCGTCGGCCAGGCCGGTGAGCGGGGCGAGCTCCATGCTGCCGTAGAGCTTGATCAAATCGACGTGCACGCCCTTGCTGGCGAAAAAATCGCGCGCAATGGCGGGGTACTTGGTGGCCACCTTCAGGCGCCCGCCGGGCTGCACGGCGCGGGCATAGTCAAAGCCGTCGCGCACCGCCACGCTGACGCGGCAGCGCGCAATGCGCAAATCGAGCGGCAGGTACAAGCCAGCGCTGCCCGAACCGCCCCATTCAGCACTGTGCTCGATCAGCGTGTCCTTGCCGCAGACGCCGATGTCGGCGCCGCCGAACTGCACGTAGGTGGGCACGTCGGTGGCGCGCACGATGACCACGCGCACGTCCGGCTGGTTGGTCGGCAAAATCAGCTTGCGCGACTTTTCCGGGTCTTCCAACACCTGAATACCGGCGGCGGCCAGCAGCGGCATGACTTCTTCGAAGATGCGGCCTTTGGAGAGGGCAAGGGTGATCACACTAAATCCTTTCAACATCGGCGCCCAGGCCGCGCAGCTTGGCTTCCATGCAGTCGTAGCCGCGGTCGAGGTGGTAGATGCGGTCCACCACGGTCTCGCCCTCGGCCACCAGGCCGGCAATGACCAAGCTGGCGGAGGCGCGCAAGTCGGTCGCCATCACCGTCGCGCCCGACAGGTGTGCGCTGCTGCCGGCCAGGCCTTCGACCACGGCCACACGGCCATCGACCTGAATGCGCGCGCCCAGACGCGCCAGCTCGTCGACGTGCATGTAGCGGTTTTCGAAAATCGTCTCGGTCACCGTGGCCGTGCCCCGTGCAACGCAATTGAGCACCATGAACTGCGCCTGCATGTCGGTGGGGAAACCGGGGTATTCGGTGGTACGAAAGCTCTGGGCGCGCAGCTGCGCCGCGCCGGGGCTGGCGACGCGAATGCCGCCTGGCTCCGCCAGCACCTGCGCGCCGGCCTCGCGCAGCTTGTCGATCACGGCGTCCAGATGGTCCGCGCGGGCATGGCGCAGGAAAACGTCGCCGCCAGCAGCGGCTGCGGCACAGAGAAAAGTGCCGGCTTCGATGCGATCGGCCACCACAGCGTGCGTGCAGCCATGCAGTGCCGGCACGCCGACGATGCGGATGCGGCTGCTGCCGTGGCCCTCGATCTGCGCGCCCATGGCAATCAGCATCTCGGCCAGATCGGTGATCTCGGGCTCCTGGGCGGCGTTTTCCAGCACCGTCTCGCCCTCGGCCAGCGTCGCCGCCATGAGGAAGTTTTCGGTGCCGGTGACGGTCACCATGTCGGTGGTGATGCGCGCACCCTTGAGCCGCGTGCGCCCCGCCGGCAGCTTGGCAAGGATGTAGCCGTGCTCGACGACGATGTCGGCGCCCATGGCCTGCAGCCCCTTGATGTGCTGGTCCACCGGGCGCGAGCCGATGGCGCAGCCGCCGGGCAGCGACACCGTGGCTTCGCCAAAGCGCGCCAGCAGGGGCCCCAGCGCCAGCACCGAGGCGCGCATGGTCTTGACCAGCTCGTACGGTGCTTCAGGCGAGTTCAGGCCGCTGGCGTCCATGCGCATGCCGCCCTGCTCGGTGCGCTCGATGGCCACGCCCATGTTGGCGATCAGCCGCTGCATGGTCGCCACGTCCTGCAAGTGCGGCACATTGCCGAGCAGCACCGGCTCGGCTGTCAACAGCGCGGCGCACAGCTCGGGCAGTGCGGCGTTTTTGGCGCCGGAGATGGCAACCTCGCCCTGCAGGCTGCGACCACCGCGAATCAGGAGCTTGTCCATGCCTGTCTTGTGTTAAAAATTTAGAAGAAATATGGCTCTAGCGCTTATCCATCAAGCGCTAGAAGCTATTATTTTATGAGCACTCTGATTTCTGGTTTCTATTGGGCTTACGCCTGTGCCTGCGCCCACTCTGCCGGGGTGAAGGTCTTCATCGAGAGCGCATGCACTTCGTCGCTCAGCATCTTGCCGCCCAGCGTGCCGTACACGCGCTGGTGGCGCTGAATGGCGCGCAGGCCCTCGAAGGCCGGCGAGACGATGGTCGCATACCAATGCCGGCCGTCGCCTTCGAGCGTGATGTATTCGCACGGCAGGCCGGCGCCGATGAGGTCTTTGATTTGGTCGGCAGTCATTTGATTTCTCCAATAGGTTCACAACAAAGCGCGGCGCGAGCCACTGGCGCACCCCAGGCCAGCGGCCGCCCTGCAAGCGCCGCCGCGCCGCACGGGCGGCGTCCCCCTTGAGGGGGAAGGCGCGCAGCGACTCAGGGGGTGCTTCTTCATGACCTTATCTTGTACCCGATGCGCAGCAGGTGCAGGGCCAGCAGGCTCACGCACAGGCAGGCACTGCCGACAATGGCCAGGCTCAGCCAGGGCGAGGCGTCGCTCTGGCCAAAAAAGCCGTGGCGAAAACCGTCGATCATGTAGAAAAATGGGTTGAACAGGCTCACCGCCCTCCAGAACGGCGGCAGCGAGCCGACCGAATAGAACACGCCCGAGAGAAACGTCATCGGCACGATGATGAAGTTCTGGAACGACGCCATCTGGTCGAACTTGTCGGCCCACAGGCCGGCAACGATGCCCAGCGAAGCGAGCAGCGTGGCGCCCAGCACCGCAAACACCACAATCCACAGGGGGGCGGCGAACTGCGGCACGGCAAAGTACAACGAAACCACCAATACGCCCAGCCCGACAGCCAGCCCGCGCACCACCGAAGAGCCCACATAGGCCACGAACCAGGCGACGGGGGACAGCGGCGTCAGCAGCTGAAACACCAGGCTGCCCATGATTTTGCTCTGCACCAAGCTGGAAGAACTGTTGGCAAATGCATTCTGCAGCACGCTCATCATTACCAAGCCGGGCACCAGAAACGCGGTGTAGCCGATGCGGTCGTACACCTTCACATGGTCTTCGAGCACATGCCCGAAGATCAGCAGGTACAGCATGGAAGTGAGCACCGGCGCGGCCACGGTCTGGAAACCCACTTTCCAGAAACGCAAAATTTCCTTGTAGAACAGCGTGTGCCAGCCAGTCACTGCAAAACCTCCGTAGCGCGCCCCAAGGCGCGCGCTTGCCTGGCTGCGCTCATACCGCGGCCTCGGCGGCGGGCTTGGAAAAACCGGGCCGCTTGGCCTCCCCGCCCGCCGGCGCGTTGCCGGCCATGACCTTGAGGAACACATCCTCCAGATCGGCGCGGCGAATCTCGATGTCCTGCACCTCCACGCCCGCCTGGCGCAACTGCGCCAGAAAGTGCTCTACCTCCTGGACATCCTGCGCAACCATTTGCACCACGCGCCCAGTGACGCGTGCCAGCGGCGCCAGCGCCGCCGGCAAGGGTGCGTCGATTTTGAACACCAGCACGTTGCCTGAGGCCGATTTGAGCAAGTTCGAGGTGCGGTCCAGGGCCACCACATGGCCGCGCTGCAACATGGCAATGCGGTTGCACAGGGCTTCGGCTTCTTCCAGATAGTGCGTGGTCAGCAGCACGGTGTGGCCCTGCTTGTTCAGTTTGGCGATGAACTGCCACAGTGTCTGGCGCAGCTCGACGTCCACGCCGGCAGTGGGCTCGTCCAGCACGATGATGGGCGGCTTGTGGACCAGCGCCTGCGCCACCAGCACACGCCGCTTCATGCCGCCGGAGAGCTGGCGCATGTTGGCCTGCGCCTTGTCGGCCAGGCCCAGGCTGTGCAGCAGCTCATCGACCCAGGCGTCGTTGTGCTCCACGCCGAAGTAGCCCGACTGAAAGCGCAGTGCTTCCCGCACGCTGAAAAAAGGGTCGAACACCAGTTCCTGCGGTACCACGCCGAGCTTGCGGCGCGCGTTGGCGTAGTCGCTTTGCACATCGCAGCCCTGCACCAGCACGCGCCCGGAAGTCGCGCGCGCCAGGCCCGCGAGAATGCTGATCAGGGTGGTTTTGCCCGCGCCGTTGGGGCCAAGAAGGCCGAAAAACTCGCCTTCCTCAATGTCCAGCGACACCGCATCCAGCGCCTGGAAGGGGCCTTGAGGGGTCGAATAGGTCTTGGTGACGGACTGAAAGGAGACTGCTGCCATGGGAGCCGGCTATTTTAGCCGGCCGGTGCGGTGTGGCCGTCTGCGTCGGTCAGCAAGGTGTCCACGCCGTACAAAGCGGCCAGGCCCCTGAGGGCCGACGGCAGCCCGGCGACCGCAAACGCCCGGCCGCTGGCAAGCGCAGCGCGGCGGCATTCAAGCAGCACGGCGAGGGCAGACGAATCAAACACCTGCATGCTCTGCGCCTGGATACGCACCGGGACACCCGACGCCAGCGTGGAAATGGCGGCGAGCAAGCGCAAGAGCGCGCCACTGGCCTGGCGCAGCGTCAACTCGCTTGGCAGGGAGAGGGCATCGGCCAAGGCGTTCAACCCTTTGCCGCGTTGCTCTTGTTGCGCGCGTCCAGCGTTTCAATCAGGCCATCAATGCCGTGGGCGTTGATTTCCTGGGCAAACTGGCTGCGGTAGGTCTCCACCAGCCATACACCAAGCACGTTGAGGTTGTAGATTTTCCAGCCGGCGCCCTCACCAGGCGTTTTTTCCAGCCGGTAATCCAACTGCACCGGGTCGCCCCGGCCACGCACTTCGGTGCGCACCAGCACATCGGTATCGTCCGGCGCAGCGCGCAGCGGCTTGACGACCACGGTCTGATCGCCCACCTGGGCCAGAGCGCCGGAGTAGGTCCGGATCAACAGCGTCTTGAACCCTTGCTCCAGCTGCTGTTGCTGCTGCGCTGTGGCGCGGCGCCAGGCCGGCCCGACGGCAGCGGCCGTCATGCGGCGAAAGTTCACATTGGGCATCACGCTCTTGTCCACCAGCGCAATGATGCGGTCCAGGTTGCCGTTTTTCAGCGCAGGGTCGGCACGCAGTTCGGCCAGTACCTCATTGGATATCCGGCCCACCAAGGCATCGGGCGCCTCCTGGGCCGCGAACGCGGGCCCGAACGCCAGCGCCGCCAACACGACAGCCGCAAGGCGGCCAATCAAACGTCTTTGCATGAATCACTCCTTCCAAACCGCTTCAGGCGGGTGCTATGGCACGAATTATCTCGGGTAAACCCTTAACGCGTTGGCCAACGGCCCGAATGCAGGCAAGCGGGGCTGGCTGCGTTCTGGCTACGCCCTAACGCGTCAGATCTCAATCTGGCTCAGGGGGGAGCCGGCCATCGTTGACGGGGCGAGAGGCGCTGGGCCGGCGGCGACCGTTTTCCCCGCGGCGCACCTGCAGGTAGACGTCGCGGGTAAAGCTGTACTTGTCCAGCGCGGCATCGTCCAGCACGCTGCCCGCACGCAGCAGGTTGGCACGCGCGTCCACTGCGCGCAGCGCATACAGACTGTTGCGGGCGGAGACCGGATCCACGGTGGTGAGCAGGTTGCCGCTCATGTCCACGGGCAGCGCCACGGTATCGCGAATCGTCGAGGGGCCAAGAACGGGCAGCACGAAATACGGCCCGGTGGGCACCCCCCAGCGGCCCAGCGTGAGGCCAAAGTCCTGCTTGTAGCGGTCAATGCCCATCTCGCTGGCCACATCGAGCATGCCGGCCAGACCCATGGTGCTGTTGATGGCAAAACGGAAGAAGCTGGAGACGGCCGGCTCCAGGCGCAGCTGCAGCGAGTTGTTGACGAACGACCAAGAGTCGCCAATGTTGGCAAAAAAGTTGCTCACCCCGGTGCGCACCAGCATCGGCGTCAATTCCTGGTACGTGGTGGCCACGGGCTTGAGCACGGCGTTGTCGACGGCGTCGTTGAACTTCGTCATGCTGCGGTTGTAGGGCTCCAGCGGATCGTCCCGATTCACGTTGGGGCCGCTGGCACAGCCAGCCATCAGGCAGCCACACAGCGCCAGAAGCAGCGTCGGCGCACACAAAGGGCGAAGAAAAGGGTGTTTCATTTTTTTGCTGTGCTGTCGGTGGCAGGCGCTCCGTCAGCGGCCTTGCTGTAGAGGAACTGGCTGATCAGGTTTTCGAGCACCACGGCGGACTGCGTTGCCACGATGCGATCACCTGCGGCGAGCATTTTCTCGTCGGCGCCGGCCTCAATGCCCAGGTACTGCTCGCCCAGCAGGCCGCTGGTGAGAATCTTGACCGAACTGTCCTTGGGAAAAGCATAACGGTCCTGCAGCTCAAGCGTGACGCGTGCCTGGTAAATTTTGTCGTCAAACGTGATCGACGCCACACGCCCAACGACCACGCCGGCGCTGCGCACCGCCGCGTTGGGCTTGAGCCCGCCAATGTTGTCAAAACGGGCTGTCACCTGGTAGCCACTGCGAAAATTGAGCTGCAGCAGGTTGGCCGATTGCAGTGCCAGAAACACCAGCGCCGCTGCCCCGAGCAGGACAAAAAGCCCAACCCAAACATCTGTTCGCGACTTTTGCATTGAAGATTCCTTGATTTGCGAAGCTTCAGAGGCTGAACATCAGCGCCGTCAGCACAAAATCCATCGCCAGCACCGAGAGCGACGCCACCACCACGGTGCGCGTGGTAGCACGCGCCACGCCGTCCGGCGTCGGCTTTGCGGTGTAGCCCTGCAGGAGGGCGACAAAGGTGACGATGAAGCCAAACACCACGCTCTTGATGACGCCGTTGCCAACATCGGAGAAGACGTCCACCCCGCCCTGCATCTGGCTCCAGAATGAGCCGCCGTCGATGCCGATCATGCCGACGGCGACCCACCAGCCGCCAACTACACCGATAGCGCTAAAAACTGCCGCGAGCACCGGCATGGCGACCACGCCCGCCCAGAAACGCGGCGCCAGGATGCGGCGCACCGGATCCACGGCCATCATCTCCATCGCGCTGAGCTGCTCGCCCGCGCGCATCAGGCCAATTTCAGCGGTGAGCGAGGTCCCGGCCCGGCCGGCGAACAGCAACGCGGTGATCACCGGCCCCAGCTCGCGCAGCAGGCTCAGCGCCACCAATTGACCCAGCGCCTCGGTGGAGCCGAACCCTTCCAGGGTGTAGTAGCCCTGCAGCGCCAGCACAAAGCCCACAAACAGGCCCGAGACGGCAATGATGCCAAGTGAAAAGTTGCCCAGAAAATGGATCTGGTCGCGCACCAGCGCCGGCCGCCGTGCCACCGCCGGCAGCAGCAGCACGAGGCGCACGAACAGCCGCGCGGCGCTGCCGATACGGCCCAGCAGGCCGCGCGTCGCAAAACCTACGTCTGCGGGCTTGAACCAGCTCATGCGCCCCTCCCGGCGCGCGCGCCAAAGTCTTCCTCGATCCCGGGGCCCGGGTAATGAAACGGCACCGGCCCCGTGGGCAGCGCGTGCACGAACTGGTGCACCAGTGGGTCGGTGCTGGCACGCACCTCGTCGGGCGAACCCTCTGCCGCCACCCGGCCGGGACCGAGGATGATGACGTGGTCGGCCAAGCGAAACGTGGCCTCCAGATCATGGGACACCAGAATGGTGGTCAGCCCCATGGCGTCGTTCAGATGGCGAATGAGCTCGGCCGCCGTGCCTAGCGAGATCGGGTCCAGCCCGGCAAAGGGCTCGTCGTACATCACCAGTTCGGGGTCCAAGGCAATGGAGCGCGCCAGCGCGACGCGACGCGCCATGCCGCCAGAGATCTGCGATGGCATGAGGTCGCGCGCGCCGCGCAGGCCTACGGCATGCAGCTTCATCAGCACAATGTCGCGCACCAGCGCCTCGGACAGATCGGTGTGCTCGCGCAGCGGGAAGGCGACGTTGTCAAACACGGTGAGGTCGGTGAACAGCGCGCCGTACTGGAACAGCATGCCCATGCGCCGGCGCGCACGGTAGAGGGCAGCGGTGTCCATGGCCCCCACGTCCTCGCCATCAAACAGGACAGCGCCCTGGCTGGCACGCTGCTGGCCCCCTATGAGGCGCAGCACGGTCGTCTTGCCGCCCCCCGAGGCCCCCATGATGGCCGTGATCTTGCCGCGTGGAACGCACAGCGACACGCCGCTGAGCACCTCACGCTCCTCATAGCCGAAATGCACCCCGCGCAACTCCACGAGCGCATTTGTGGTGAAAGTGGAGGGGGCGGGCATGGAAAAACGGGCCAGATGAATGGCTGCGGCAAACCGTCAATCATAGGGGAATTACCAATACCGCGCCAAAATGTGTTGGCGTGCTAAGACCGTGCCTACAATCCGTTCGGCATCGCAGGCTGCGCTTTTCTGCGAGGGTGCAGACAAGCCTCCTTGCAAGCGTGCTACCTGCCAGGCTCCAGCCGCTGCACCGACGAAGGCTCTGACAGCCTTGCTCCGACACCCTGTGCACCACCCGGGTCCGAGGGCGCAGGCACTGGTTGCTGTCACCCGCAAGCACAAGGAACTCCACGCCATGCGCCCTGTCCCGACTGTCGCTCCGGCGGTTCTCCCGCCCGTTCGCCAGGAGAGCGGTCTGCACCTGATCGGCGATTTTTATGGTTGCCGGGGTGACCGCCAACTGATGCTCGACGCCAACTACCTTGAGCGTTTTTGCAATTCCCGCGTGACCGCTGCCGGCCTGATCGCCGTAGGCAGCCTGTTTCACAGCTTTGGCGAGGGCGGCGGCGTCACCGGTGTGGTGGTACTGGCCGAATCGCACCTCTCGATCCACACCTGGCCCGAAGCCGGCTATGTGACGCTGGACGTGTATGTCTGCAACTATTCGACCAACAACCGGCCCAAAGCACAGCGTCTGTTTGACGACCTTCAGGCCGCGTTCCACCCCACCGATCCGCATCTGCACCGTATAGAGCGCGGTTGACATGGCATCGGCGCACGCTATCTGGCCGGGCGCCTGACACCCCCTGACTTTGGCTTTTACCTGCGCGAAGACGCGCTGCTTGCACACAGCGCCCTGAATCTGGGCGGTGGCGGCATGGCGGCCAATCCGCGCAAGCACCCCGGCTAGCGCTTGGCACGCCTGCGCACAAAGTTATCCCGCTAGTAGCCTCATGCGCCGCGGGTACTGGCAGGGTGCGTCCAGGCTCCGACGCTCAATCGCCCAGAATGATTTGTGCAATCACGCCGGAAGCGATGGCGATGAGCAGATAGTCGCCGCCGTTTTGCACCCAGTAGTAGCCACGCGGTGGGGCCGAAAGGTGGTGGTCGCGCCAGTCATCGACCACATAGTCGTGTGTGCGATAGGGAGCTGGCATGCGCGCGCCACGGTACCAGTCATGGTTCGGTCCGGCGCCGCGCTGGCCCCGAGCCTCAACCGGCTCCGGGCGATATGCAGGAGGACGTGCCTGTTGTGCCCCCCGAGGCCGGTAGTCGGGCCCACCGGGGCGATGGGCCTGCTGAGGCGGCTGCGCATGGGGTTTCTGGACGCTGCGATGCTGATTCTGCTGACCCTTGTGCTGGCCATTGCGCTGGCCATCGGATTGCGCTTGGGCCAAGGAAGCGCACAGGACGCAGGCGGCGGCCGCCAGGAAAGATCGGGTTAGGGCGCTCATGAGAAGTTCCTTTCTTCGTTTCTAATCAGACCACCACCCCAGGCGCTGCAGTGCTTCACAAGGCACCTGGGTGATGGAGCCAAGCCCATCTTGCGCCCGCAAAGACGGGACCGTGTACGGTATTTCGTTGTTTTCGGCAAGTCTCTGTAAAGTAGCATGTACTTTTCACCAGGGTTTTGGCTGATGCAGGCGCGCACGCCAATTGCCGCGCCTACAACATATGCTCCAAAAACGCCCGTGTGCGCTCGTGCTGCGGATGGGCAAAAAAGTCCCGTGCAGGCTGTGCTTCGATCAGCTCGCCCTGGTCCATGAACACCACGCGGTTAGCCACCTCACGCGCGAAACCCATTTCGTGGGTCACCACCAGCATGGTCATGTGCTCCTGCGCCAACTGGCGCATGGTGCGCAGCACCTCGCCGGTCAACTCGGGGTCGAGCGCCGACGTAGGTTCGTCGAACAGCATGATGTCGGGTTCCATCGCCAGCGCGCGGGCAATCGCCACGCGCTGCTTCTGCCCGCCCGAAAGGCGAGTTGGATAGCTACCCGCCTTGTCGCTCAAGCCGACCTTGGCCAGCAGTGCCTGGGCCCGTGGCAACACCACCTCGCTCGCCAGCCCGGCCACCACGGTGGGTGCCAGCGTGATGTTCTCCAGCACCGTGAGGTGCGGGAACAGGTTGAAGTGCTGGAACACCATGCCGGTCTTGCGGCCGATGCGGCGCAGATCGCGTTCGGCCGCATAACTGCAGCGGCCGTCCGCGTCGGTGCTGACCAGGGTTTCGCCTTCGATGGCAATGCTGCCGCTGTCGATGGTTTCGAGGTGGTTCAGGCAGCGCAGCAGCGTGCTCTTGCCCGAGCCCGAGGGGCCGATGATGGCCACCACCTCGCCGCGCGCGATCTCCAGCGACACGCCACGCAGCACCGGCACGCTGCCAAAGCGCTTGTGCAGGCCGCGTGCCTCGATCATGAACTCAGGCGTCTTGCCGTGCATAGCGATTCTCCAGGCGCGCAAAGCCCCAGGTGAGCAGCAGCGTCATGGCCAGATAGAACGCGGCAGCCACAATGAAGGGCGTGGTGGTGAAATCGCGCTGCACAATGCCGCGCGCGGCGCGCAGCAGGTCATTGAGTGCCAGCACGTAGATGAGCGAGGTGTCCTTGACCAGCGTGATGGTCTCGTTGCTCATGGGCGGCAGGATGCGCCGCACCATTTGCGGCAGCACGATGCGGCGCATGGTCTGGCGGTAGTTCAGGCCCAGCACGCGCGCCGCTTCGTACTGGCCGCGGTCCACCGCTTCGATGCCGGCGCGAAAGATCTCGGCGAAGTAGGCGGCGTAGTTCAGCGCAAAGGCCAGCACCGCAGCCGGAAAATCGGGCAGGCGAACGCCCACCACCGGCACGAAAGGCAGCGCAAAGTAGATGAACAGCATCTGCAGCATCAGCGGCGTGCCGCGCATCAGCCACAGGTAGCCACTGACCGCCGTGCGCAGCAGCGCCCAGCGCGAGAGCCGTGCCAGCGCCAGCACCAGGCCCAGCGGCAAAGCCAGCGCCAGTGTGATGAAAAAGAGCTTGAGCGTGACCTGCGCGCCCTGCCACAGCGGCGCCAGCATCGAGAGCAGATAGTCCATAGGAGTCACGACAATTCAATATTTGCAGTCCACAGCCGCAGTCACCGGCGCATCCCAGGCCAGCGGCCACCTCGCAAGGGCCGCCGCGCCGCGCCGGTGGCGCCCCCCTGCCCGCATTGCGCAGCAATGCGAGAGCGGGGGAAGCGGCACAGCCGCTCAGGGGGGTGTCGCCGTTACTTAATGATGTCCTTGCCAAACCACTGGGTGGCGATTCGGGCCGCCGTGCCATCCTGCTTCATGCCGGCGAGGGCCTGGTTGAGCTTGGCGAGCAGGTCGGTGTCGCCCTGGCGCACGCCGACACCGTATTCCTCGGTACCGAAGTTCTCATCGAGCACCGCGTAGTCCTGCGGTTTCTTGGCGACGTAGTAGCGGCCCACCACCTCGTCCACCACTACGGCGTCAAGCCGACCGGTGGTCAAATCCATCAGCGCGGTGACGTTGTCGCCAAAGGTCTTGAATTCCTTGAACGACTTGAAGACCGCGTCGTCCTTCTTCACGGCATCGACCGCGCTGCTGCCGTCCTGCGCGCCCACCACCTTGCCAGCCAGATCGGCCTTGGTCTTGATGGGCGAGGCCGCGGCCACCACCACGATCTGGTGGTTCTCCATGTAGGGCGCCGTGAAGGCAATGTTCTTCTTGCGCTCTTCGGTAATGGTCAGGCCGTTCCAGAGCACATCGACACGCTTGGCCGAAAGCTCGGCCTCCTTGGCGCTCCAGTCGATAGGCTTGAACTCCACTTGCGCACCCATGCGCTTGGCCGCCTCGCGTGCCATGTCGATGTCAAAACCCACCAGCTCGTTCTTCTCGTCGCGAAACCCCATGGGTGGGAAGTTGTCGTCCAAACCGACGACGATTTTGCTCACCACTGCCGGCGTTGGCGCAGCGGCCGTGGCGCTTGGCGCAGCCTCTTGCTTGCCGCAGGCGACCAGCAAGGCACTGAGAGAGAGGGCGATCAGGGCGGAACGTTTGTTCATGTCAGGGGAATCTGCTTGGAAAAACCCAAGATTGTCCCAGACAGGACGGCCCGCAACTCCAAAAGTGGTTGGCTGCCTATGGGGCATTGGCGGTATTTACTATGCAAACCATAGCTGCTAACGCTTGCTACATAAGCGCTAGAGGCCATTTTCACCATATTTTTCCTGCTACCGGGGCAGCTCGCTCGATCCCATCAGAAACGGGTCCACCGAACGAGCGGCCTGCCGGCCTTCCCGCAGCGCGCGTCCACACCTTCCCGCCTTGGGCGGTTCGGGAAGGCCGGGCGCTACCGATCAGCGGGGCAGCTCGCTCGATCCCATCAGGAACTGGTCCACAGAGCGAGCGGCCTGCCGGCCTTCGCGCGCTGCGGGCGGCCAGCCCGCAGCACCATCCTGCGCCCTCTGGGCGGTTCGAGAAGGCCGAACCCGGAACGTCTTAGCGGGGCAGTTCGCTCGATCCCATCAGGAACTGGTCCACGGAGCGCGCCGCTTGTCGGCCTTCCCGAATCGCCCACACCACCAGGCTCTGCCCGCGGCGAATATCGCCTGCCGCAAACACACCCGGCACGTTGGTGGCGTAGCCGCCCTCCTCGGTGCTGGCGCGGATGTTGCCACGACCGTCTTTCTCGATGCCAAAGGCGTCGAGCACCGCAGCGACCGGGTTGACGAAGCCCATGGCGAGCAAAACCAGGTCGGCGGGATAGTGTTTTTCCGTGCCTTCCACCTCGGTCAGCTTGCCGTCCTTGAATTCCACCTGCACGGTGGTCAGGCCCTTGACCTTGCCTTTCTCGCCAGTGAACGCCTTGGTGGAGATGGCGAACTCGCGCGTGCAGCCTTCAGCGTGGCTGGAGCTGGTGCGCAGCTTGATCGGCCAGTAAGGCCAGGTCAGCGGCCGGTTCTCGACCTCGGGCGGCATGGGCATGACTTCGAACTGCGTGACGCTGGCCGCGCCGTGGCGGTTGCTGGTGCCCACGCAGTCGCTGCCGGTATCGCCGCCACCGATGACGATGACGTGCTTGCCATCGGCGCGGATCTGGCCCTTGAGCTTGTCGCCAGCGTTGACTTTGTTCTGCTGCGGCAGGAATTCCATCGCGAAGTGGATGCCGGCGAGGTCGCGCCCTGGCACTGGCAGGTCGCGCGACTGCTCGGCGCCACCGGTCAGCAGCACGGCGTCAAAGTCCTGGCGCAGTTGCTCGGGCGTGATGGTTTCCTTGGCCCAGTTGTTCACCTTGGAGTCCTTGCCAAGGCCGTCCTGCGCACTGCCGACAAAGACGCCGGTGCGAAACACCACGCCCTCGGCCTCCATCTGCGCTACGCGCTTGTCGATGTGCACTTTGTCAAGCTTGAAATCCGGAATGCCGTAGCGCAGCAGGCCGCCGATGCGGTCGTTCTTTTCGAACAGCGTCACGTCATGGCCCACACGCGCAAGCTGCTGCGCCGCCGCCATGCCCGCTGGCCCTGCACCCACCACGGCAATGCGCTTGCCGGTCTTGTGCTCTGGCACTTTGGGTACGACCCAGCCATGCTCCCAGGCGCGGTCGATGATGGCGTGCTCGATGCTCTTGATGCCTACAGCGTTGTCGTTAATGTTGAGCACGCAGGCCGCCTCGCACGGGGCGGGGCAAATGCGGCCGGTGAACTCGGGGAAGTTGTTGGTCGAATCGAGCACCGTGAACGCGCTCTTCCAGTCGCTCTGGTAGACCAGATCGTTGAAATCCGGAATGACGTTGTTGACCGGGCAGCCGCTGACGCAAAACGGCGTGCCGCAGTCCATGCAGCGCGCACCTTGCACCTTGGCCTGCGCATCGGTGATACCGATGACAAATTCCTTGTAGTTCTTGACGCGCTCGGCCGCGGGCGGGTAGCCCTCTTCGATGCGGTCGTACTCCATGAAACCAGTGATCTTTCCCATGTTCTTGTCCTCGTGAGGTATCAAAGGCTTACTTGACAACCACGGCGGTCGGCTCGTGCCCCGCCACGGACGGCGTGGCAGAGTCTTCCAGCACCTGGCGTTCGTACATTTCCGAGAGCGCGCGCTTGTATTCGGTGGGGAACACCTTGACGAACTTGCTGCGCGACGCCGCCCAGTTGTCCAGCAGCTCGCGGGCGCGCTTGCTGCCGGTGTAGCGGTTGTGCTCTTCGAGCAGGCGCTTGAGCTGCTCTTCATCGCTCTGGCCCTGGTGCCAGGTGGAGCGCGCATGGCTGGCCTGCTGCTCGTCGTGCGGCAGGATGCGCTCGAGCGTCACCATGGCCATGTTGCAACGCGTGTCGAATTGGCCGTCTTCGTCGTACACATAGGCCACGCCGCCGCTCATGCCAGCGGCAAAGTTGCGACCAGTCTTGCCCAGCACCACCACGGTGCCGCCTGTCATGTACTCGCAGCCATGGTCGCCCGTGCCTTCCACCACGGCCGTGGCGCCCGAGAGGCGTACGGCAAAGCGCTCGCCCGCGACACCGGCGAAGTAAGCCGAGCCGCTGGTGGCGCCATACATCACGGTATTGCCGACGATGGTGTTGCGCGCCGCCTCACCACGGAAATCGAGGCTGGGGCGCACCACGATACGACCGCCCGAGAGGCCCTTGCCGGTGTAGTCGTTGGCGTCGCCAATCAGGTACAGCGTGATGCCACGGCACAGGAATGCGCCAAACGACTGGCCGCCCGTGCCTTCAAGCTGGATGTGAATGCTGTCGTCTGGCAAGCCTTCGGGGTGCACGCGGGTGACCGCGCCCGAGAGCATGGCACCCACCGAGCGGTTGACGTTGCGCGCCACCTCGATGAACCGCACCCGTTCGCCCTTTTCAATGGCAGGGCGGCTGCGCTCGATGAGCTTGCGGTCGAGCGTGTGCTCGATGTTGTGGTCTTGTGCTTCGACATGGAAACGCGGTACGTCGGCCGGCACCTGGGGCTGCGCGAACAGGCGTGAAAAATCGAGCCCGCTGGCCTTCCAGTGCTCCAGGCCTTTGCGCATGTCGAGCAGGTCGCTACGGCCCACCAGGTCGTCAAACTTGCGGATCCCCAGCTGCGCCATGATCTGGCGCAGCTCCTCGGCGACGAAGAAAAAGTAGTTCACCACATGCTCGGGCTTGCCCGAGAACTTCTTGCGCAGCACCGGGTCTTGCGTGGCCACGCCCACCGGACAGGTGTTGAGGTGGCACTTGCGCATCATCACGCAGCCCTCGACGACCAGCGGTGCCGTGGCGAAACCAAACTCGTCGGCGCCCAGCAGCGCGCCGATGGCGACATCGCGGCCGGTCTTCATCTGGCCATCGGCCTGCACGCGAATGCGACCGCGCAGGCGGTTGAGCACCAGGGTTTGCTGGGTTTCTGCCAGACCAATCTCCCAGGGGCCGCCGGCGTGCTTGATGGACGACCAGGGCGATGCGCCCGTGCCGCCGTCGTGCCCGGCAATCACCACATGGTCGCTCTTGCACTTGGCGACGCCCGCGGCCACCGTGCCCACGCCCACTTCGGAGACCAGTTTGACGCTGATGCTGGCATGCGGCGCGACGTTCTTCAGATCGTGAATGAGCTGCGCCAAGTCTTCGATAGAGTAGATGTCGTGGTGCGGTGGAGGCGAGATCAGCCCCACGCCCGGTACGCTGTGGCGCAGCTTGCCGATGTAATTGCTGACCTTGCCGCCGGGCAGCTGGCCGCCCTCACCCGGCTTGGCACCCTGCGCCATCTTGATCTGAATCTGGTCGGCGCTGGAGAGGTATTCCGCCGTGACGCCAAAGCGCCCTGAGGCCACCTGCTTGATGCGGCTCCTGAGCGAATCGCCGTCCATCAAGGGCAGATCGACTTCGACGTTTTTGTCACCGATCACGCTTTTCAGGCTGTCGCCCTGCTTGATCGGAATGCCCTTGAGTTCCTGCCGGTAGCGCGCTGAGTCTTCACCGCCCTCGCCGGTGTTGCTCTTGCCGCCCAGGCGGTTCATGGCCACCGCCAGCGTGGCGTGTGCTTCGGTGGAAATGGAGCCGAGCGACATGGCTCCGCTGGCAAAGCGCTTGACGATCTCCTTGGCCGGCTCCACCTCTTCCACCGCGATCGCCTTGGCCGGATCGAACTTGAACTCAAACAGGCCGCGCAGCGTCATGTGGCGCTTGCTCTGGTCGTTGATGATCTGGGCGTATTCCTTGTAGGTGTTCCAGTTGTTGGAGCGCGTGCTGTGCTGGAGCTTGGCAATGGCGTCCGGCGTCCACATATGCTCTTCGCCACGGGTGCGCCAGGCGTATTCGCCACCAGCGTCAAGCATGTTCTCCAGCACCGGGTTGTCGCCGAACGCGGCCTGGTGCATGCGAATAGCCTCTTCGGCGATCTCGAATACGCTGATGCCTTCGACGCGGCTGGCGGTGCCGGTGAAATACTTGGCGACCGTGGCACTGGAAATGCCGATGGCTTCGAACAGCTGGGCGCCGCAGTAGCTCATGTAAGTCGAGACCCCCATCTTCGACATGACCTTCGACAGGCCCTTGCCAATCGCCTTGACGTAGTTGTAGATGGCCTTGTCGGCGGACAAGTCACCGCTCAAGTCCTTGTGCATATCGGCCAGGGTTTCCATGGCCAGCCAGGGGTGCACGGCCTCGGCGCCGTAACCGGCGAGCACGGCAAAGTGGTGCACTTCGCGCGCTGTGCCGGTCTCGACCACCAGGCCAGTCGTGGTGCGCAGGCCCTCGTGCACCAGGTGCTGGTGGATGGCCGAGAGCGCCAGCAGCGATGGGATCGCCACCTGTTCGGCGTTCATCGCCCGATCGCTGATGATGAGGATATTGGCGCCGCTCTTGATTGCATCCACCGCCTGCGCGCACAGCGAGGCCAGCTTGGCCTCGACACCCGCGCGGCCCCAGGCCAGCGGGTAGGTGACATCGATCACGCTGCTGCGGAACTTGCCCTGGGTGTGCCGCGCAATGTCGCGCAACTTGGCCATATCGGCCCCATTGAGTATGGGCTGGCTCACTTCGAGCCGCATCGGCGGGTTGACCTGGTTGATGTCCAGCAGGTTCGGCTTGGGGCCGATGAAGCTGTTGAGCGACATCACGATGGCCTCGCGGATCGGGTCGATCGGCGGGTTCGTCACCTGGGCGAACAACTGCTTGAAGTAGTTGTACAGCGGCTTGTTGCGGCCCGAGAGCACGGCCAAAGGGCTGTCGTTGCCCATGGAGCCGATGGCTTCCTCCCCATTTCGCGACATGGGCGCCAGCAGGAACTTGATGTCTTCCTTGGTGTAGCCAAAGGCCTGCTGGCGATCGAGCAGCGATACCTGCTGCGCACCATCTGTGCCCTCGCTCGTCGAAAGTGGCGGAACCGACGCCTCGCCGTTCCCAATGCTGTCGAGCTTGATACGCAGGTTCTCGATCCACTGCTGATACGGCTTGGTGTTGACGATGTTGGCCTTGAGCTCGTCGTCGTCGATCATGCGACCCTGTTCCAGGTCGATCAGCAGCATCTTGCCGGGCTGCAAACGCCACTTGCGCACGATGCGGTTTTCCGGCACCGGCAGCACGCCGGACTCAGACGCCAGGATCACCAGATCGTCGTCGGTCACGCAGTAGCGCGAGGGCCGCAGGCCGTTGCGGTCCAGCGTCGCACCAATCTGGCGACCATCGGTAAACACGATGGAAGCCGGGCCGTCCCAGGGCTCGAGCATCGCGGCGTGGTATTCATAGAACGCGCGTCGGCGCGGGTCCATGGTGGCGTGCTGCTCCCAGGGCTCGGGGATCATCATCATCACGGCCTGGCTGATCGGGTAGCCTGCCATGGTGAGCAATTCCAGGCAGTTGTCGAAGGTTGCGGTGTCGGACTGGTCGGCAAAGCTGATGGGGTAGAGCTTTTGCAGGTCGGCCGCCAGCACGGGCGAGGCCATCACGCCCTCGCGCGCCTTCATCCAGTTGTAGTTGCCCTTGACGGTGTTGATTTCGCCGTTGTGGGCAACGTAGCGGTACGGGTGGGCCAACGGCCACTCGGGGAAGGTGTTGGTCGAAAAGCGCTGGTGCACGAGACCAATGGCCGAGACGCAGCGTGCATCCTGCAAATCGAGGTAGTAAGTGCCCACCTGGGCAGCCAGCAGCAGACCCTTGTAGATGACCGTGCGGCTGCTCATGCTCGGCACGTAATACTCTTTGCTGTGCTTGAGGCCCAGCGCCTGTATGGCGGCGCTGGCGGTCTTGCGGATGACGTAGAGCTTGCGCTCCAGGGCATCCTGCACGATGACGTCATTGCCACGGCCAATGAACACCTGCCGAAGAATGGGCTCCTTGGCGCGCACCGTGGGCGACATGGGCATATCGCGGTTCACTGGCACATCGCGCCAGCCCAGCAGCACCTGGCCCTCGGCCTTGATGGCGCGCTCCATCTCCTGCTCGCAGGCCAGGCGCGAGGCATGCTCCTTGGGCAAGAAGATCATGCCCACGCCGTATTCACCCGCCGGAGGCAGGGTGACGCCGACAGAACCGTCTGGGGCGGCCCCAGCCCGCGCCATTTCCTCACGGTACAGCGCATCAGGAATCTGGATCAGGATGCCCGCGCCATCGCCCATGAGCTTGTCGGCACCGACAGCGCCGCGGTGGTCGATGTTCTCCAGAATCTTGAGCGACTGGGTGACGATATCGTGGCGCTTGGCCCCTTTGATATGGGCCACAAAGCCCAGGCCGCAGGCGTCGTGCTCGTTCGAAGACGAGTACAGACCATGTTGTTTCAGATGCTCGATTTCGGCGGCCGTAGTCATGGCGCGTTCCTCATTGTTTTCGCAGGGACGTCAAGAATAGTGCATTGCGCTGAGCCCATGCAAGCAAAATAATTGGGGTCAGATTCCAATTATTTTCTATTTCGTCTATTCGTTTTTTATTGAGGGACAGATCAAAAACAATAGCGGGTTCTCTCCATCAGAACTGCGGAAAGAGGCTTTTTCTTCCTTACTTTTCCCGTTCTAGCCGCGGCCGACCGGCACGCACCTTGGTGGCCCTCCGGTCGGTATGCGCGTGCAAACCAGCAACAAATTCAGGCCCGCCAAGCGCCCATCCGCGAAGCGTGGCCTCCGTCAGCGCTTCGCGTTGCTTGCGGTCGATCCCCGCTTGCAAGAGCTCCCGGTACGCGGCTTCTCGCGCGAAAGGCGTATTGCCCATGGCCCACTGCAAGGCATGCGGCGTCACCAAGCGGTCGGTGCGCAGACCAAGATGGCTCGCACAACTCGACCAGGCCCATTCCGCTGGGCTGCGCACCAACCCCGCCCGCTCCGGATTGAGGTCGATATAGACCATGCACGCCAGCAGATAGCGTTCGGTCTCGATCAGGGTTGAGCGGTACCGCCCTTCCCACAAGGTGCCGGTGCGTGTGTGGCGTTGGTTGAACCACCGCACGTAGCTGCGCCCCATCGCCTGCATCATCTGCGGCAGGCCGTCGGCCGTCACAGGCGTTGCCAACAGATGCAAGTGATTGGGCATGAGCACGTACCCGTGCACGGCCACCTGGAACTTCTCTGCATATTCGGCCAGGGTGTCCAGCATGCGCTCGTAATCACGCTGGTCGTGAAAAATGGCCTGGCGGTTGTTGCCCCGCTGGATCACGTGGTGGGCATAGTGCGGAACCGTGAGACGTGGCAACCGGGCCATGGCGATCCTCCAAAGGCAGAAAAGGGGTCTGACCCCAATTATGCTGTGAGCCCGAAACGGGAGCCCAAACTGGATTCCAGTCCGAATTGCTGGAGGATGGCGCGCAGGCGCTCCGTGGCGCTGTGCTTTTTCTGGCCGGTGTAGCGCGCGATGATGAGTTCGTTCTTCATGCTGTGCTCCCAACCCACGAGCTCCGTGACGGTCACCTGGTAGCCGCTGGCTTCCAGATGCAGGCAGCGCAGCACGTTGGTGATCTGGCTGCCCAACTCGCGTGTGTGCAAGGGGTGGCGCCACAACTCGGCCAATGGGGTGCGGGAGAGCTGCAACGCCTTGCCAGCACGCAGGCAGGCAGCGACCTCCGCCTGGCAGCAGGGCACCAGCACCATGGCACGGGCATGCTTTTGCAGCCCAAAGGCAATGGCGTCGTCCGTCGCGGTGTCACAGGCGTGCAATGCGGTGACAAGGTCGATGCGCTCAGGCAACTCTGCAGCGTCTTGCGATTGCGCGACCGACAGGTTCAGGAAAGACATGCGCTCGAACCCAAGCCGCTTGGCCAACGCACGCGATTTTTCCACCAGCTCGGCGCGCGTTTCGATGCCATAGATGTGTCCACGCCCCAGCGCCTTGAAATACAGGTCGTAGAGGATGAAGCCGAGATAGGACTTGCCCGCGCCATGGTCGGCCAGCAACGGGGCGTGACCATCGGCCGCCATCTCGGCCAGCAAAGGCTCGATGAACTGGAACAGATGGCTAACCTGTTTGAGTTTGCGGCGCGAGTCCTGATTGAGCCGGCCATCGCGGGTCAGGATGTGCAGCTCCTTCAGCAACTCCACTGACTGCCCAGGCCGCAGCTCGGGCAGATCGACCACGGCGCCTTTGTCCTGACCAGTTGCGCGCGCGCGGGGCTTCATGCGCCCTCCCCGGTTGCCAGCGCCACTTCGCCAGGCACGCCGTCTTGGGGCAGCACCCGCGCACCCACATCCAGGGCCGTCCAGCCAGCTGCGCCCAGCGCCTCAAGCCGTTCTACGTTGCGGCCGAAAATAGCCTCGGCATCGGGGAAAGCCTCGATGGCGCGGTTCAGGCTTGCTTCGCGCAAAAGATGCAAGGTGGGCCAAGGGGCGCGGTTGGTGCAATTCGAGACGTCGTCATCGTCCGTTCCGGCAAACCGGAACCGCGGGTGAAAACTGGCAATCTGCAGCACGCCCGCAAGCTCCAGCGATTCGAGCAGCGCATCGCTCTCGTCGAGACAATCGTTGAAATCAAGAAAATCACCGAGGCACGCTCGGAGCATGATCAAGGTGGTGTCGCGTTCTGCAGCGGGCAGTGCAGCAAGCGCAAGCAACTCAGCTTCCAGGCACTGCAGCACCTCGGCGATACCCGTGGCGCTGCACACCACGTAGTGAATCTGCCCCTTGCCATGTACGCTCTTGGCAAACGGACACAGGTTGAGCCCGATAACGGCGCGCTCCAGCCAGCGTACCGTGTCCTGTACCACTTTCGCCTCTGCCGCCGTGCCTGAAAACGGGGGGCCGACAGGCTGGAAAGGAGTGCTATTCATGGCAGGAGCCCGGTGTGAAAACAGCAGCCGATTTTATCGGCCGAAGTGATGGCGGCCGTCGGGTCTGCGCAAACGCTCACGGGTTCTTGCGTTCAAGGCGCTCCAGCGATGTCAGGTCAACCTGGTCTGCCATGCTGCGCAGCGCGGCAATGTCCATATGGCCGGCCGATACGCTCACCAGCACACCATTCTTGAGCGCCACCTTGCGCTCCGCCAAACTGCCGTCCTTGGCATAGTTCTCGTGCAGGGTACGCCCGCCTTCCTGCCATGTCTTCTCGGCGTGCGTCTGGTCTTCCTTTTCGCCTTGCACCATGCCAAAGGCCGCAGCCGCCATGACGCCAAGCCCACCCAGGTCCATGATTTCCACACGTACCTTGCGCTCGCCGCTACCGTACTCGGCACTCGCCTGGCTGGTGGGCAGACCCAGTGTGGCGCCGTCCTGCACCTCGACCGAGGTACGCGCCAGGCCGCCAAGCTGCTCGGGCAGCGCCGCCTTGAGCGTTTGGGCGGCAAGGGACTTGCCTGCGCCCAGCATGCCGGCTGCCGCAGTCGTGGCCTCGCGGGTTGTGGCAGCCATGGCCGTTGGATCATTCTTGGCACGCGCCTGCTCCATGCTGCGCGCGGCCTCTTCCATTTTCTTCTGCGCTGCCGCAATGCCGGCGCCATTGATGGTGAGCTCGCCACCCGGTGTGCGCACCGAGACCGTCGCTGCGTCTCCGCCCGCCCAGTGGCTGGCACCGCGCGGCATGAACAGCGCATTGGCGGCGCCTACGACCAGGCCCAGCACGATGGCAGCGACGATGACGACTGCGGTATAGGCGGCGGACTTGTCCTGGGCACTTTTCATCAGGATCGGCAGGCCGGTGTAGAGCAGGTAAATGGAATACAGCCCTGCAAGCAGGCTCAGCATCATCAGCATGGGAAGCAGCGCAAACACCCCTCCCAACATGGCAGCGGTGCTGGCATACACCGCCACTTTCAGCGCCTGAATGCGGCTGCTCACGCCGCCAAAGCGTGGCGCGAGCAGGTCGATGATGAGCGCCAGCACGTACACGCCCACCAGGCTCAGCACGTACGACACCGCCATGTTGACCAGGCCCCAGAGGAAAGGGACGCGCATCGACACGCCAAACATTCCCATGCCGATGAGGGACATGCCGATAAACCCGCAGACCGCCGGAATGGCGGCCAGCAGCATGAGGTAGCCGGTGTAGAGGCTTGCGCTATCGGCTGGTTCGGTGTCAATCACCTGCCATGTCGGCCGGGGGGCAAGCAGGATGGATTTGGCGCGCTCGACGATGTTCATGGTGTCCTCCCAGTCATAGCGGCCCGCCAACGGCGGACCAGCGACAGGGCGAACCATAAACGCGGACATCCTGCGGGGCAAGTCCCGGCTGCCTTTGTGCGGCCAAAGCGTGGAATATGTCCGCTTCGGGCTCTGCCACCTACGCTCTGATCGGCCTTCTGGCTCTCGGCGATTCACCCAGCGCTCAAGGAGGTCCTGCCCCACTTCTCGCACGCCGCAAGGAGTGGTTCGAGGTGTTCTCAGTCGCGCTCGAACGCCACCTGACCGCCCACCAGCGTCCACCGCACCGTGCCTGGGAGTTCGTAGCCGCCAAAGGGCGTGTACTTTCCCTGGCTGCGCAGGGTCGCTGGCGCAACAGTCCAGCGCGCTGCCTCATCGACGATGCACAGGTCTCCCACGCCGCCCTCCACCAGTTGGCCCACGCTTGCGGCCAGGGTGCCCAAGGCGCTGCCGAGCACACGCGCCGGCTCGCTGGTGACCACGGCCAACGCACGGGTGAGGGGCACCTTCCTGTCTTGCGACCACTTGAGGGCCAGGCTCAGCAAGAGCTCCAGGCCCGTGGCGCCCGGCTCGGCCTCGGCAAAAGGCAGCGTTTTGGCGTCTTCATCGACAGGGTTGTGGTCCGACACCAGCGCGTCCACCGTGCCATCGCGCAATGCCTCGGCCAGGGCGTCGCGGTCGCGCTGCTGGCGCAGCGGGGGCGAGAGCCGGGCGCGGCTGTCAAAGAAGCCAATATCGTTCTCGGTCAGGTGCAGGCTGTTGATGCTGATATCGCAACTGACGGCCAGGCCTTCCGCCTTGGCCTGGCGCACCAAGGCGATACCTGCCGCACTGCTGATGCGGCACAGGTGCACGCGCGCCTCGGTGCCGCGCATCAACTCAAAAATGGAGTGCAGCGCAATGGTTTCGGCGGCCACCGGGATGCCGACAAGCCCCAGTCGGGTGGCCAGAGCGCCACTGGCAGCCACGCCTTTTCCGAGGCTCGCATCCTGCGGCCGCAGCCACACGGCGTAGCCAAAGGTCGCCGCATAGTGCAGCGCGCGCTGCAAAACCTGGTTGCTCGCCAAACCGACATCCGCCTGGCCAAAGCCGACACAGCCTGAGTCGGTCAACGCAGCCATCTCGGTCAGCACCTCGCCGGCAAGGCCGCGCGTGAGAGCCCCCAAAGGGAAAAGACGCGACTGGTGCAATTTCTCGGCCCGAAACTTGAGCATTTCGACCAAGCCTGGCTCATCGAGCACAGGGTCGGTATCGGGCGGGCAGACGAGGCTGGTCACGCCCCCAGCCACGGCAGCGGCGATTTCAGATTCGAGCATGCCCTCATGCTCGTACCCAGGCTCACGCAGCCGGGCGGCAAGGTCCACCAAGCCGGGGATGACCAGACACCCGGTGGCGTCGATCACGCGCGCCGGGGCAAAGCCAGACGGAACGCGCCCCACACCGACGATCCGTCCCGCAGCCAGCGCTACGTCACCCTTCTGATCAAAGCCACTGGCAGGGTCGATCACGCGGCCGTTCTGGATGAGAATCTTCATGATTTGAAGCAAAATTGGCCTCTAACGCTTATCCCATAAGCGCTAGCAGCTATAAAAATAAGAGTCTGCACCACCTTAGGCCGTGTTTCCGGCCACGATGGACATCACCGCCATGCGCACCGCAATCCCAAAGCTCACCTGCTTCAGGATCACGCTCTGCGGGCCATCGACCACCGCCGAATGGATTTCCACGCCCCGGTTGATGGGCCCAGGATGCATCACGATGGCATCCGGCTTGGCCAGCCGCAGGCGCTCGGGCGTGAGGCCAAAGCTCTTGAAATACTCTTGACTCGACGGTAGCAAGGCGCCGCTCATGCGCTCGTTTTGCAGGCGCAGGGTGATGACCACGTCGGCGTCCTTCAGGCCCTCTTCCAGCGTATGGCACACGCGCACGCCCATGGGCGCCATGTCGGTCGGCACCAGCGTTCGCGGGCCGACCACACGCACCTCCGGGCATCCCAGCGTGGTGAGGCCGTGGATATCCGAGCGCGCCACGCGTGAATGCAGCACGTCGCCGACGATGGCGACGGTGAGGTTGGTGAAGTCTTTCTTGTAGTGCCGGATTGTCAGCATATCCAGCAGCCCCTGCGTGGGGTGCGAATGCCGCCCGTCGCCGGCATTCACCACATGCACATGGGGCGCCACGTGCTGTGCGATCAGGTAGGGCGCGCCCGATTCGCTGTGCCGCACCACGAACAGATCGGCCGCCATGGCCGACAGGTTGGCGATGGTGTCGAGCAAGGATTCACCCTTGCTGGCTGACGAGCGCGCGATGTCCAGATTGAACACATCGGCCGACAGGCGCTTGGCGGCGATCTCGAAGGTGGTGCGGGTGCGCGTGCTGTTCTCGAAAAACAGGTTGAAGACGCTCTTGCCGCGCAGCAGCGGCACCTTCTTGACCTCGCGGTCGTTGACCGAGACGAAGCTGGCCGCCGTATCGAGGATGTGCGTGACGATGTCGCGCGGCAGGCCCTCGACCGAGAGCAGGTGCACCAGCTCGCCGTTCTGGTTGAGTTGCGGGTTGCGCGGATTCAGCACGGCGCCACCTCCCGCAGTTCGAAGTCAAACGCACCATCCGGGCCGCGCGCGAGCGCCAGCGCCTGGGTGGCGGGCAGGGCAATGCGCGCCGCGGCATAGTCGGCCTGCACCGGCAGCTCGCGCCCGCCGCGGTCCACCAGCACCGCCAGACGAACCCGCGCCGGCCGGCCATAGTCGTACAGTTCGTTGAGCACGGCGCGCACGGTGCGGCCGGTGTAGAGCACATCGTCGAGCAGCAGGATGTCGGCCCCGTTGACCTCAAAAGGCAAGGTCGTCTGGGCGCTGGCGGCAAGACCGCGCTGGGCAAAATCGTCGCGGTGCATGCTCGACGAGAGCACACCCGCTTCGCCTGCAAGGCCAAGGTCCCGCTGCAGGCGCTCCGCCAGCCAGGCGCCGCCAGAGGCAATCCCGGCAAGCAGCGTGTCCTGGCGGCGCAGGTTGCGCACGCCCGCTAGCAGTTCGCGGTACAGCGCTTCGGCATCAAGCGAGAGCGCACGGGCTCCGGCTGCGCCGGACGGATGGGATGTCATGGAAGATTCCTCAAAAACTGCTCCAGGATGATGCAGGCCGAGGCGGCATCAGCGTCCCGGGCACCCTGGGACAACGCCTCGGTCGTGCTGTAGCGCTCATCCACCTCGAATACCGGCAAACCAAAGCGCCCATGCAACTGGCGGGCAAAGCGCCGGGCACGGTGCGTGTTCTCATGGCTGGCGCCATCGGGATGAAACGGCACACCAACCACCAGCGCATCAGGCTGCCACTCACGGATGCGCTCGGCAACCGCCACGAAACGCGCCTCGCCTTCGGCGCGCACCGTGGGCTGCGGGCTGGCGCTGCGCAGCATGCGGGTGCCGACCGCAACGCCGGTGCGCTTGAGCCCAAAATCGAACGCGAGAAAACTTTGCAGGTGCGGCGCAATGACAGGCGCCGGCGCGGGCGAATCACCGTGGGTCATGCGTGACCTGCCCCTGGAGAGAGCTGCCAGGCTTGCAGCCCCAGCAGCCCAAGCGCGCTGTCGTAGCGCGCCTCCACCGGGGTATCAAAGATGACAGCGGCATTTGCCCCCACGGTCAGCCAGCTGTTTTCGGCCATTTCCGATTCCAGCTGCCCTTCGCCCCAAGACGAATAACCAAGCGTCACCAGCACCCGGCGGGGACCTGCCCCGGTCGCCAGGGCTTCGAGCACGTCCTTGGACGTTGTCATCTCCAGGCCCCCAGGAATCACCATGGTGGAGGCGTAAGCCGGCTCGCCATCGGTTTCGAGCTGCACGCGCTCGTGCAGCACAAAGCCACGCTCCGTTTGCACCGGTCCTCCGAGAAAAACGGGCGAGCCGGTTAGATCGCTTCGCCCCAGCGAAAGATCGACCTTCTCAAACAGCCCCTCAAGGCTGATATCCGTGGGCTTGTTGATGATCAGTCCCAACGCACCACGCTCGCTGTGCTCGCACACATAAACCACGCTGCGTGAAAACGACGCGTCCTCCATGCCGGGCATGGCAATCAGGAAGTGGTTCGTCAAGTTCATGGGCGCAGAATTGGCGGGCATAGGCCAATTTTACGGTGAACATGCCCCAACTCTTTCCCTGTGGCCTGGTCTGGTTCCGCCGCGATCTGCGCGTGCACGACCACCCTGCCCTGTTTCATGCACTGCGTGAATGCGCCCAAGTGCACTGCGTATTCGTGTTCGACGACGAAATTCTCGCACCACTGCCACGCGCTGACCGGCGCGTGCGGTTCATCCGGGAAAGCCTGGTGGAGCTCGATACCTCCCTGTGCGCCCTGGCGCACGACAGTGCCTGCGGCCTGATCGTGCTGCACGCCGCTGCCAGTGCGGCCATCCCGGAACTGGCCGAACGGCTGAGCGCACAGGCGGTGTACGCTGCGCACGACGACGAACCTGCCGCCCTGTTGCGAGACGCACAGGTGCGCACGGCGCTTGCGGCGCAGGGGCGCGAACTGCGGCTGGTGAAGGACCATACGATTTTCGAGCGTTCGGAACTGCTGACACAGGCAGGAACGCCCTACACGGTCTTTACGCCCTACAAGAAAGCCTGGCTGCGCAAGGTCGACCCGTTTTTTCTGAGCGCCTACCCGGCGCGCATTCCTGCGGGTGCGCTCGCACCCCGTGGCGATTTCGGCGCGCGCGGTATCCCTGCGCTGTCGGCTCTGGGTTTCGCTCCGAGTGAGACCGTGCGACTCCCCGTACCGGCGGGCAGCTCGGGAGGGCGTTCCCTTTGGGCGGATTTCTCTGCACGCATGGACGCCTACGACCAGGCGCGCGATTACCCGGCGATCAAAGGCCCGAGCTATCTGGGCGTTCATCTTCGTTTTGGGACGTTGTCGGTTCGCGAAGTCGCCCGTGAAGCCTATGCGCGCATGCAGACGGGTAGCAGCGGAGCCGCCGTGTGGCTCTCAGAGCTCATCTGGCGAGATTTTTACCAACAATTGGTGGCACATTTCCCTCACGTGGTCGAGCGCAGCTTCAAACCGGCGTACGACGCCATTGCGTGGGAAACTGGCGAGCAAGCGGACGCCCTGTGGACCGCTTGGCAAACAGGCCGTACCGGCTACCCGCTGGTCGACGCCGCCATGGCCCAAATCAACCAGACGGGCTACATGCACAACCGATTGCGCATGGTGGTGGCAAGCTTTTTGGTCAAAGACCTGGGACTGGACTGGCGGCGTGGAGAGGCCTACTTCGCACAGCAACTGAACGATTTCGAGCTGGCCTCCAACAATGGCGGCTGGCAGTGGGCGAGCTCCAGTGGCTGCGAGGCACAGCCCTGGTTTCGCATCTTCAATCCCGTAACCCAAAGCCAGAAATTCGATCCGAAAGGCCGCTTCATACGCCGCTATCTACCGGAACTGGCGCGTCTAAACGATGCGGATGTGCATGCACCCTGGCTGGCGCGGCCGGAGGCCCTGCGCGCAGCTGGCGTCGTGCTGGGCACCCACTATCCTCCGCCGGTTGTAGACCATGCCCATGCGCGCGATCGCACATTGGCGCGCTATTCGGTCGTCAAGGAACCCAGCTCTCCCGCAATCCTTAATCACTGAAATTCACATCGAAGGGGAAGGAGGTGCGGCTTGCGCTCCGGGCGGTGCGGGTGGGTCGAAATCCGCCACACGCATCTCGGCCATGTCCAGTGGCGCACCTGCGGCAAGGCGTACTCGCAGCGTGAGGTCGGTGCGGTTGTCGGCGTGCGCCAACACATCCTCCTGAGTGATCGCGCCGCGCTCATAGAGAGCAAAAAGCGATTGGTCGAAGGTGCACATGCCGACCTGGGTGCTTCGCTCAAGCGCAGTGCGAATCTCGTGCACCTGGCCTTTTTGCAGCAGATCGGCGATGAAATTCGTCAACAGCAGCACCTCCACGGCAGGCACCTGGCGCGACTGCTTGCCGGGAATGAGTCGCTGCGCGACGACGGCCTTCAGATTCAGCGAGAGGTCCAGCAGTATCTGCGCGTGCGCCGTATCCGGAAAGAAGTTGAGGATGCGCTGAATGGACTGGCTGGCATTGTTGGCGTGCAGGGTGGACACGCACAGATGGCCCGATTCGGCGTAATGCAGCGCGTGCTGCATGGTTTCGCGATCACGGATCTCGCCGATCATGATGACGCTGGGCGCCTCGCGCATGGCATGGCGCAGCGCTTCGTCGTACGACAAGGTATCGAGCCCGACTTCGCGCTGCGTGACCAGCGAGCGCCGATGCGCATGTACGTACTCGATCGGGTCTTCAATGGTCAGGATATGCCCAGGAAGCCGAGCATTGCGATGGTCCAGAAGGGACGCGAGGGTTGTGGTCTTGCCCGCACCCGCCGCGCCCACCGCGAGCACCAGGCCGCGCTTGAGAAACGCCAGTTGTTGCACCACGGGTGGCAGGCCCAAGGCTTCAAGAGACGGAATCTGCGAGGAGACATGGCGCACCACCATGCCGGTCTGCCCGCGCTGCAGATGCACGTTGATGCGAAAACGGCCAGCATTTGGCACATGGAGCGCCAGATCGCATTCCTTGCGGATTTCAAACGCCTCGGCCTGGGCCGGGCTCATGACCGATATCGCGAAGGCACGGGTGTCCAGCGCAGTCAAAGGCTGCTGCGTGAGCGCCAGGTAGTCGCCATGGCGCCGGATCGTAGGCACGGCGCCAGCGATCAAAAAGAGGTCAGAGGCCTCTTCCGGCACCATGGCAGACAGCAGCGCCTGCAGCACCCCGGAAGTCGTGCCCGCTCCATTGCTCGCAGCGCCAGCCACCGCAGCCATCAAACGCTTGCCGCTTCTACCGCATCCACCTGGGCGTAGTGCTTCACCAGGCTGAGCAGTTCCTCGTCGGAGTAGGGCTTGCCGAGATAGTGGTTCACTCCCAACTCGATCGCGTGGTCGCGGTGCTTCTGGGCGATACGCGAAGTGATCATGATGATGGGCAGATCGTGCAGCGCCGTATCTGCGCGGATGTTGCGTGCAAGATCGAACCCATCCATGCGCGGCATTTCAATGTCCGAAAGCACGACCGCAGGCCGCTCATCCTGAAGGCGTTCAAGTGCCTGGAGGCCGTCGGCCGCAAGCGCCACACGGTAGCCTTCGCGCAGTAGCAAACGCTGCGTGACGCGGCGCACAGTGATCGAATCATCCACCACGAGGACCAGAGGTACCTGTCCCGGTACTGGGATTGCCGCTGCGGCCACCGCTGGGATATCACCGTGGGGCTGCTCCGTTTCAGCCAATACCTCTTGCGAATCGCGCAACTGGCTGCCGTACACCGTCGCCAGCGCCACTGGGTTATAGATCAGCACCACGGCACCAGAGGCGAGCACCGACATACCCGCCAAACCAGGCAGACGCGAGAGCTGAGGCCCCAGGTTCTTCACCACCACTTCCTGGTTGCCCAGCACGTCATCGACATGCATGGCAATGCGCTGCGAGGCGCTGCGGAAGATCACGACGGACCTGGTCTTGCCCACCCCTTCCTGGCTGCGGCGCGACGCTTGAAGCAACGCACCCGCCCAGTAGAACGCTACGCTCTCACCACCCATATCGAGCTGGCCGGTTCGGTAAGCGGCTTCTATCTCTGCCAGGGGAACCCGGCGAACCAACTCGACCACGTTGGCCGGTACGCCAAAAGCAAGCTCACCTGCCCGCAGCATCACCACCTGCGTCACAGCCGTCGTCAATGGCAACACCATGCGGAATGCAGCACCAGCACCAGCGGTCGTTTTTGTTTCAATGCGGCCACCCAGGGCCTGGACTTCGGAGCGCACGACGTCCATGCCAATCCCCCGCCCAGCGAGCTCTGTGACTTCGCTGGCCGTGGAAAATCCGGGCGTGAAAATCAGGTCGGCAGCGTCGCTGTCGCTGACCTCTTCAGGCGACGCGATCAAACCCTGCTTCATGGCGCGGCTGCGAATGCGCTCCAGATTCAGGCCGGCACCATCGTCGCGGAACTCTACCGATACGTCGTTGCCCTCATGCCGCAAGTCGACCGTTACGGTGCCCATAGCGGGCTTTCCGATGGCAACACGATCGTCTGGCGGCTCGATCCCGTGTGCCACGCAATTGCGCAGCAAATGCTCGAATGCAGGCGTCATGCGGTCCAGCACACCGCGGTCCATTTCAATGGAGCCTCCAGTGATGTCAAGCTTGATTTGCTTGCCAGTCTCTTTGGATGCCTGGCGAACGACGGCATACAAACGCTCTGAAATACCCTCGAATTCCACCATGCGCGTGCGCAGCAGGTCGCGTTGCAACTCGCGTGCCTGTCGGCCTTGCGCAATCAAATCGTCTTCTGTCCCTTCCACCACGCGCTGCAGGTTGCGCTGCACCGTGGCAACGTCATTGACCGATTCGGCCATCATGCGCGTCAACTCTTGTACCCGCGTGAAACGGTCGAATTCAAGCGGATCGAAGCCTGCTGCGGTGTCCTTGGACAAGGCCAACCGCGACTGCATTTGGGACTCTGACTGCACCTCGATGTCGCGCAGTTGCTGGCGCAGGCGGTCGAGGTTGATCGACAACTCGCCCATGGAGCCTTTCATGTGCCCCAGGCGGGACTCAAGGCGTGCCCGGGTGATCATCACCTCACCGGCCTGATTGACCAAGCGGTCGAGCAACTGGGCGCGCACCCGGACCGATTGTTGGGCGGCTGCGCGCGCCGTCGCGCCCTGGCTCGCCACCACCGGCCGGGTCAACACGGACGGCAAAGGCGCTGCTTGCCCACCGTCCGCAGACGCGTGCGCATCAGGCGTCGCGCCCTTCTGCTGGGCGTCTTCGGCGAATCCCTCAGGCAAGGTGCCATCGTAGGTGCGAAGTACCTTGAAGTTTGCTTGAAGCGCGTCAAAGCTGGCCAAAAGCGGCTCTATCTCTGCGGCCCGCAAGGTTTCCAGATCAAGCTGTTCAATGGCTGATTCCAGCCGATGTGACATTTCACCAAGGCGCATGGCTCCCGCAAGGCGCGAACTACCTTTAAGGGTGTGCAAGGCGCGAAGCACCTCGCTGCGTGCCCCCAGGTTCTCCGGGCGCGCGGCCCACTGTCGCAGCGCACCACCCAATTGCGGCAACAACTCCGCAGCTTCCTCTTCGAAGATCGGGAACAGATCGGGATCGATGACGTCGAGCGCGTCAATATCGTCGTCCAGATCTGACCCCAGTGCGACAGCCCTTGCTATCGCGTCGTCCACCTGCTGATCGTGGTCATGCGCGGCCACAACTACGGACAAGGCGGGAGCCACCACACCCGAAGGCACCGGCTCGAACGCCGTCGGCTCGGGCACCACCTCCGGCTGCGAAGCCGCCACTTCGATTGGCTGCGCAGAATCGGTAGGACCGGTCTCGAACTCTGCCGCCGCAGGAGCGACAAATTCTTCCAGAGACGGCGATAGCGTGGTGCAGACTTCAGTTTCGAGAATGCTGCGCAATGCCCGGTGAATTTCTTCATCGGCTGGCTTGAGAAAGCCGGCTGCAAACTGGTGAAGCAAGCGGCGCACTTCATCCGCTGCGCGCAAAAAGATCGCCGCCTGGTCCGCTTCACCCACCGGTTGCAGTTGCACATGCTCGAGCGCATGCTCAAGAAGTCGGGCAGTTTGTGAGAGTGCATCGAACCCCACAGTGGCAGAACTGCCAGCCAGAGAGTGCGCCAGCGCAATGGCGGTATCCGGCAAACGCTCGTGCAACTCCAGCGACCACTCCTGCAGGCAGGTCGTCAAGCGGCGAGACCATTCGTCCGCTTCATTCAGATAGACGTTGTACAGCGGAATGCCGATGCGCAAGTGCCCGATGGACTTGGTGCTTTCGTCTACCGCATCGCTGGATGCGAGCGGCGACATTTCCAATGCACCCTGCTCGAGGCCGTGCTCCTGCTGCGTGTGCGCGCCAGTGTCCACCGAAGCATCAGCAACATGGGCTTGTTCCACAGCACCCTGCTCGTCGCTTGCAAACACCGTTTCATCCAGCGCGGACGGCAAGGCCAGCTCTTCAGCGGCGCCGGTGTCGGCACCTCTGGAGGCATCCAATACAGCCTCGAACTCGGAGAAATCGATTTCATGGCCTTGCGCGATCTCGGCAGCTTCTGCCGGAACCACAGCAGGCATCTCCACCATGTCAAGCGCAGTAGCTTCACGCTCTGCAATATCTGCTGAATCCGGAACGGCCTGTGCTGCCCCATCCACCGCTTGAGCGATGAAGCCCCCACCCTCGGGCGCAACCTCTTCAGGCGCGACGTCCGACTCGCCATCAGTCGCGCTGGCATCGGCTGGTACCTGAAGATCCTGTACAACTTCGGTTTCGGAACCCGTGCGGACCTCGCCACTCTCGGGCGGAAGCACCAGAGGCAACACCTTGCCCTCCAGACGCATGGCTTCCGCCACAGTGCGGAAAGCGGACTCGTCCCATGCCGAATCGTCCCCTGCCGCAATATCCAAGGCCCATCGACTGAAACCTTGCAATGCCTGCCGAGAGATATCCCGCAAGGGACGCTCCATAGGCTTTTGTTCGGCCAGCCACGCATTGAGCAACTGCTCCATCGACCACGCGGCCTCACCAAACCGGTTCAGTCCGACCATGCGGGAACTGCCTTTGAGCGTGTGGAATGCCCGTCGCAAGGTGGTTTGCTCGCTCAGATCGCCTGGATCTTCATCCAAGGTGGATATGGCGCCCAAACCATTGCCCACCACTTCGCGAACCTCTTCGAGAAAGATGTCCAGCAATTCGTCTTCTAATTCGGGCTCCCGCAAATGCATCTGCGGTGCGCCACTCTCTTGCACCAGCTGGGCCTGCGGCTCAGGCGCTGCCACGATGGGCTCCTGCGCCGCAGCAACTTTCTCAGGCAATACCTCCAACACCTGCGGAACAGCAATCGGCTCGGTGGCTGTGAGCGCCGTGGCAGTGACTTGTCCGTGGGGCACATACTCGGATAGGCGAGGAACCACATCCGGTAACGGCACGGCGGCGCGCTCCTCGACGGTTGTGGCCAACTCTTCTGCATCGACCGCAATGTCTGACGAACGGGTGCGGGCGCGTCCCGCAATCAATCGCAGTTCGCCCAGTGCTTCATCGTAGACGAACAGCTTGCGAGCCATGGCACGCTGGTAGCTCAGCATGTCGATCATGAAGCCCAGTGCGCCCAGGCTATTGCCCAATTTTTCGAAAATCGACTTGCGTTCGTCCAGGTCTTCAACGCCTCCCATGAGCAACCGCTCCACGGTATCGCGCATCCGAAGAACCGCGAGCGATGCTTGATCGAGCCCCAGCACCGACAGCACGCCACGCATTTGTGACAACCGATCTGGTACCGGGACGAGCGGCGCAGTATCTTCCGGATCGCGGAAAAACTGATCCATCGACCGCTCGGCCTCACCCAGCGTGGCACGCAACTCATCGACGACGCTGCCCATGGTCTGGTGGTCGCTGACGCGGCGGTACAACTCCTCCATCCAGGGCTCAAGGGGATCTGGCTCTTTGCCCGCCGAAACGCTGTCAAGGCGCTCAGCCAGCCGCGCAGCACGCCCGGCCATCTGCTCATCCGACACATCGGTGTCTTCCAGCGCGGCCTGCAGGTACAACACCGAAGTGGCCACCTCCATCGCCAAGGATGCCGAAGGCGGCTCAGCAGAGCGTACGGTCAGATCAAGCGCCCGGGTCAATGCCTGGGCCAGACTCTCACTGTTGCGATTGAGTTTGCGGAGCGAATCACAGACCAGACTGAATTGATCGGCTGCGGGTTTGAGCTTGTTCCGATCACCGCCTGCCAGAGCAGACCATGTTTCCGTTGCAGCGGAGATACGTTTGCGCGCCTGCGCCAGTACGGCAGGATCGAAACGCCCGAAACGCCGCGCCTCATAGTCCACAGGCTGAAACCGATGCAAGCCAAATGATTTCTGCACAGCATCGAGCAACGGCAGCGACTCGTCTGCATGGGGCCGCGCCTGGGCACAGAAAAACAGCAGATCCTGCACCAGGCGGTCTGTGATCACACTCTCACCACGCGCCAAGGCCGCGTACTGCATCAGGATGCGCGATGCCACCCGTTTGACGTACACATCCGTCGCAAACATGCCACGCGCAAAAGCATCAAAGAAAGCAGCGCAGATTTTCCAAAAGGCCCGTCCTTGCCGATCGGAGTGTGCAGCAGCCAAGCCCAAAGAGAGATCGGACAAATCGCGCGCCGCGTCAAAATCGCCATCCTTGACGATACGCAGCACGGCCTGGTCCAGTCGACTCCTGGCCGCTGGGCCGTAAGCGACGGGTGACTGCCTGATCTCAAATTCGGGTTCCCGAAACCGACGCTCTGCGGGCCACAGATCGGCCGGATGCACACGTTCGACACCAGTCAAAGCCTGAACATCCCGGTACTGCGGAAACAGGGCCACCGGAGAAACCGCCTTGCCCGCAAGCACGATCTCCAGGTATTCGCACAGCGCAAAACTTGCGCGCTCTATCGCGCCTGCTGCATCGTCCGTGCACAGCTCAGGTCGCTGAACAAAGCGCTGCACCGCGCCTTCCATGGCACGCAGCACGAGCGCAGGCGATGCCATTCCCACCATCTCCAGCGCACCGGTGGCCTGGTGCAGTTGCTGTCGTGCCACGCGCAGCGTAGCGGTATCCAGCGAGGCAATATCTGATTCCCGGGCAATATCCGCATCGTAGACAAAGCGGCGCAAGGCCTTGATCGCTCCATCAAGTGACTTGCGCAGTTCGTCCAGCACCCAGGCCAGCGGCCCCAGATCCAGCTCCCCCGCCCCCCCTTCGGCAACAGGGACATTGGCGACTTCATTTGGCGACATGGATTCGTTCCTGGCGGCGCGCGGCCTGTTCTATGGTCAGACGGAGTCAGGCAATCTTGAAACGCGCGACGGACTGGCGCAACTCTTCGGCCATGGTCGAGAGTTCGCGCACCTGCTGTGCGGTCGTTCGCGTACCTTCGCCCGTCTGCTCCGTTACCGCAAAAATATGCTGGATGTTGTCGGCGACTTCGTTGGCCAAGCTGGCCTCGCGAGAGGTAGAGGATGAGATCTGTTCGATCAGCTCGGCGAGGCGCCGCGAGACCCGGTCAATTTCCGAAAGAGCGGTACCTGCGCTATCAGACAGGCGCGCCCCTTCCACCACACCTTGCGTAGAACGCTCCATAGCGGCGACGGCGTCTTGCGTATCGGTTTGAATCGCCTTCACGAGCGCGGAAATCTGGCGCGTTGCATCACCGGAGCGCTCAGCCAGGCGCTGCACCTCTTCGGCCACCACCGAGAAGCCGCGACCGGCTTCACCGGCGGATGCAGCCTGGATGGCGGCGTTCAAGGCCAGCACGTTCGTTTGCTCGGTAATGTCGGAAATCAGTTCGGTGATTTCACCAATCTCCTGCGACGATTCACCCAGCCGCTTGATGCGCTTGGACGTGTCCTGAATCTGGTCACGAATGGAGTTCATGCCGCCGATGGCGTTTTGCACCGCCTGCAGGCCTGAATCGGCTGCTTGCAGCGATTGGCGCGCCACCGTGGCGGATTCCTGCGCCTGGGTGGACACCTCGTTAATGCGCGAGGCCATGTCGAGCACCGATCGGCCGGTTTCGCGAATTTCGCGCAGTTGCTCGGTCGAGGCGGCAAGCAGTTCGGTCGAGGTGTTGTCCACCATCGCGGTGGTTTGCGCCACCCGCGTGGCGGTGTTCTGCACGCTGCCGACGATCTGGCGCAACTCTTCCACGGTGTAGTTCACCGAGTCGGCGATAGCACCCGTGATGTCTTCGGTCACCGTGGCTTCCTGCGTCAAATCACCTTCAGCAACCGATTGCAACTCGTTCATCAGCCGCAAAATGGCGGCTTGGTTGGCGTCGTTGACGCGCTTGGCCTCCTGCTCCTGACGCTGTGCGTCGCGGTGCTGGGCTTCTGCAACGCGTTGGCGGCTTCGGCTGTCGAGCAGCTGCACGCGCGAAATACCAACACCGCAGAAAATCACGAAGAGCGCCGCGAGCACCAGCGCGATGAGCTGACCGACGCCAATGCCCGTCTGCGAAGTCAGGCGGTTTTGCAAGCCTTCAAGCTGACGGCGCAGAGGTTCGCTGTCGCCAATAATGGCCGTTTGCGCCTCACGCGCAGACACCAGACCCTGCAAATTGCCCAGAATGGCGCTGGCTTGTGTCCGCGTTTCTTCGTACAGCTTGATGAGCGAGGTGAGCTGGTCGCGGGTTTGCGGATCGCGCGTGGCGCTCAACCGCAATTCGGGGCTGCCGTCGAGCAGTCCTTGGGCAATTTCCTTGAAGGAATTCAAGTCCTTGCCGAGCAGGAACACGGCCTCGGGGCTGACGCCCTCAGTGGTCTGAAACTCATTGGCCGACTTGCCGATGCGTTGCGTCAGCATCACCAATTGGCCCGCTGCGGAAATTTCTGCTGCCGGAGCATTCTGCTGCAGCTTGAGCGAAGACACGGTCTCTGCAATTTCGAGCAAGTCGGACGACTGGCGGTTGATGGTGCGAAGCGCATCACCCACCTGCGTCAGAATCTTCTGCTGGCCCATCACGACGGCAGCATTGCGCTCGGCGCGCTCCATCAAAGGCTGGATGGTTTTCAGATCGGACTGGTAATTTGCACCCAGTGCCTGAACACCCAGTTCGGCATCGCCGGCTTGCAGGGCGCGCACGTTGCGCGCCAGCACGCCAGAGCTTTCCACCACATCGGGGAAAGCCTGGGGGCTCCCCACCAAAGCCTGGGAAACCGACTTGGCAAGCCGCTGCGACTGCATCAAGGATTGGCCTGTGGCGGCGAGCTGCTGCGCAGACCGATCGGACTGGCGCAACACCCAGCCAGCAATCAATGCCAGCACCACCACACCAAGGGCCAGCAAAGTCAGCAAGCGCTTTTGGTGCGCCGCTGCAGTGGCCTCCCCCAGCAAAGGCAGTGAAATATGGTCGGCTGCCGGCACAAGCGGCGGAGCCTCTGGACTACCGGGGTCTCCCTGCACGCTGTTGAGCCCATCTCCCTGGTACGGCTCGCGCAGCGGATCGCCCAGGGCAGATCCCTCACCGCCTTGTTCGTCGGAAAGCGCATAGCCATCGGCCTGCGCCGGCTTGCGATTGAACAGTTTTCCAAAATTTTGAGCGACAGACATGGAGCGACCTTACAGAGAAACTCAAGCACCGATACTCAAAAATGCCGGGTGTTGTGACAACACCTGCAAATTGAGCTCTTGCCAGCGGGTGCCGCCGGCCTCGATATACGTAGTACCAAAAAAATCTGGCGCATCGCCAGCAGGAGGCTCAGATCGCACAAACGCCTCCGTCCCACGCAAGCCAGCCAGTCGATCGACCAGCAGCGCCGCATTGACTTCCAGCGCCGCATTGAACGCCAGCAAGCTGGATTCGGCCAGGGTCTGCTCGCTGCGCACACTGATGTGTCCCATCAACCGGGCCAGGTCAATCACCCCTGTAAGGCCACCACGCAAGTTCGCTACACCCAAAAACCAGTCGCGGGTATAGGGCACTGGCTGAACCGACGTCCACGGAAAAATCTCTCCCGACTGAACCAGGGGCAGCAAATAGCGCTCCCCGGCGGACTCCACGGCCAGCCAGGAAGACACAGATACGGTTTCACTGCGCGCCGCCTGGAGCCTGCTGGCCAGACGTATCTGCAGTTCCCTGAGGGCTTCACGATTTGCCATGGAGCTTGCGGGTGCTTAGTTGAGAGCGTCGATCTTGGCTTGCAACTCGGCAGGATCTACAGGCTTGGTAATGTAGCCACGTGCACCCTGGCGCATTCCCCAGACCCGGTCAGTTTCCTGATTCTTGCTGGTGCACATAATGATCGGAACATCTGCATACTGCGGGTCACGACTAATGGCACGTGTCAGCTGAAATCCATTCTGGCCGGGCATTACCACGTCCATCAAAATCAGGTCTGGTTTTTCTTCCGCAAGACGTCGAAATGCCTCTTCGGCATTTTCCGCAGTCCGCACCTGCATTCCTTTCTTTTGCAACAGATCCGTGAGGAACATCAATTCGGTCTTCGAATCATCGACGACCAGCACTTTCTGGATAGCCATTACATCGCTCCTTGGGAAACACTTGCAAATTGCTGCACCGCTTGCAGTAACTGATCTTTTGTAAAGGGTTTTGTCAGATAATCCTGACAACCCACCATTCTGCCACGAGCCTTATCGAACACGCCATCTTTTGAAGATAGCATGACAACCGGCGTATTTGCAAATTGGGGGTTTCTCTTAATGATTGCGACCGTCTGATAGCCATCAAGTTTAGGCATCAATATATCGCAAAAAATAACCTGCGGATGGTAGTCGTTGACCTTTGCCAATGCATCAAAACCATCGTCTGCAAGAAGGACTTCATGGCCTCCCTGCTTCAAAAATATTTCTGCACTGCGGCGAATGGTATTGCTGTCATCCACCACGAGCACTTTGAAAGAGGCGCCGCTTTTAGTCAATTGTCACTGCTCCGATGGAAATTAATAAACGCAAGAGAAGTCTCTTGCGCTTTAGATCTGCACCATCTCGAAATCCTGTTTGCCGGCTCCGCATTCCGGACACAGCCAGCTTTCAGGCACTTGCTCCCACGGTGTTCCCGCTGGTATCCCGTCTTCGGGACAACCCTTGGTTTCCTCGTAAATCCAGCCACAAATAAGGCACATCCAAGTTTTAGGTGCGGCCACAGCTTAAGGTGCCTTCACATAGAATGCAACGATTGTATCCAGGCGCGCCGCACGGCTGCCGTTTTTGCGCCACCCCTGGCGCGGTATAGGGTTCATGACGACCACGCCTTCTTCCCCAGAAACAGCCGCAGGAATAACCACACCGTCGGACTTGCCGGCTTGCGTGATGTCAATCAACGCCAGCGATCCCTGCGGCGCAGCGGGCCTTACAGCGGATATTACGACCATTGCGTCCGTCGGAGGCCACCCGCTGGCAATAGTGACCGGCGCCTATGTACGCGACACGGGCCAGTGCTTCGACCACTACGCCCTGGACGATGAGGCGGTTGTGGAGCAGGCACGCGCGGTGCTCGAAGACCTCCCGGTTCAAGTGATCAAGATTGGCTTTGTAGGAACTCCGGAAAACATCAGCGCACTGGCGGAACTCACATCCGACTACCCTGACCTCCCCGTGGTGGCCTACATGCCCAACCTGTCCTGGTGGCAGGACGACCGCATTGATCAGTACCTGGACGCCTTTCGCGAGCTGTTGTTGCCCCAGACAACAGTGTTGGTAGGAAACCACAATACCTTGTGGCGCTGGCTGCTTCCCGACTGGGACAGGGACGCCAGTCCAGGGCCAAGGGATATCGCCGCCGCCGCTGCCGAGCTGGGCGTGCCCTACACCCTGGTGACAGGAATCGCACTGCCGGAACAGTTTGTCGAAAATGTGCTGGCAACACCCGAGACCGTGTTGTGCAGTGGCCGCGTCGAGTTGTTCGATGCGACGTTTACCGGTGCGGGCGACACGCTCTCGGCGGCTCTGGCAGCACTGCTGGCAACGGGCTGCGACCTCTCCGAGGCGTTCACAGAAGCACTCGGCTACCTGGACGGCTGCCTGGAAGCGGGTTTTCGCCCCGGCATGGGGCATGTCCTGCCTGACCGCATGTTCTGGGCGGAACCCGACGACAACGAGGATACAGCCCCTGAAATCGAAGACACACCGAGCGCGCAAGAGTTCGGCCTACCCCCACATGACACACAACACTGACCGCAACCTTTCCCTGTTCGAGCGCGCCCGCGCCGTCATCCCTGGCGGCGTCAACTCGCCCGTGCGCGCCTTCAAGGCCGTGGGCGGCACGCCGCGCTTCATCGGGCGCGCCCAAGGCGCCTACATGTGGGATGCCAACGGCACGCGCTACATCGACTACATCGGCTCCTGGGGGCCGATGATCCTCGGCCACGGCCACCCAGCGGTTCTGCAAGCCGTGCAGAAGGCGGCGGTTGACGGCCTGTCGTTCGGCGCGCCCACCGAGCGCGAAGTCGAACTGGCCGAAGCCATTCTGGAACTGATGCCGTCCATGGACATGGTGCGGCTGGTGAGCTCCGGCACCGAAGCCGGCATGAGCGCCATCCGCCTGGCGCGCGGCGCCACCGGCCGCAGCAAGATCCTCAAATTCGAGGGCTGCTACCACGGCCACGCCGACGCCCTGCTGGTCAAGGCCGGCTCAGGGCTGGCCACGTTCGGCAACGCCACCAGCGCCGGCGTGCCGCCCGAGGTGGTGCAGCACACCCTGGTGCTCGAATACAACAACGTGGCGCAGCTGGAAGAAGCCTTCGCCCTGCATGGGCGCGACCTGGCCTGTTTGATGATGGAGCCCATTGCCGGCAACATGAACTTCGTGCGCGCCAGCACCGAATTCACCCGGCGTTGCCGCGAGCTGTGCACCGAATACGGCGCGCTGCTGGTGTACGACGAAGTCATGACGGGCTTTCGCGTGGCGCTGGGGGGGGCTCAAAGCGTGTATGCGCAACAGATTCCCGGCTTCGTGCCCGACATCACGGTGATGGGCAAGGTGATTGGCGGGGGCATGCCCCTGGCCGCTTTTGGCGGACGGCGCGAGGTCATGGAGCAACTCGCCCCGCTCGGCGCGGTGTACCAGGCGGGCACGCTCTCGGGCAACCCGGTGGCGACAGCCTGTGGTCTGGCGACGCTGCACGAAATTCGCAAGCCCGGTTTCTACGAGGCCCTGGCGAGCAGTACGCGCGCCCTGGTCAGCGGCCTCGAAGCGGCGGCGGCCGACGAAGGTGTGCCGTTCTGCGCCGACAGCGAAGGCGGCATGTTCGGCTTCTTCCTGCTGCCAGAGCTGCCGCAGAACTATGCCGAGGTCATGCGCACCGACGGCCAGCGGTTCAACAGGCTGTTCCATGGGCTGCTCGAACGCGGCGTGTACCTGGCGCCCGCGCTGTACGAAGCCGGCTTCGTCAGCGCAGCCCACACACAGGACGACATTGCCGCCACGGTGGCTGCTGCGCGGGAAGCCTTCAAAACGCTATAATTTGTATAGCTTCTTGCGCTTTACCCATAAGCGCTAGAAGGCAAAAACATTATAAATCTCCCGCTACCTGCTCCCGTTCCATGTCCGCGCTCAAGTTCTTGTTTGCCTCGCTGATCCTCGCCGTCAATACCCTGGTGCTGGTGCTGGCCATGGTTCCGGTGGCCCTCGTCAAGCTGCTGTTGCCCACGCAGGCCGTGCGCAGCGGTTGCGACCGCACCTTGATGGCGATTGCCGCGCTGTGGATGGACATCAATGCGTTCTGGCTGGGCGCGGTGAACCGAGGCCGGTGGAGCGTGGAGGGGGCGGACGGGCTCGATCCGCGTGGCTGGTACCTGGTCACCAGCAACCACCAAAGCTGGGTGGACATCGTGGTGCTGCAGCGCGTGTTCAACCGCCGCATTCCCATGCTGAAGTTCTTCACCAAGAAAGAGCTCCTCTACGTCCCCGTGATCGGCTTTGCCTGGTGGGCCCTTGATTTCCCGTTCATGCAACGCAAGGGCGGGGCCAGCGCGCGTGCCGACCTGGAAGCCGGGCGCAAGGCCTGCGCCAAGTTCCGCCTGGTGCCGACCTCGGTGATGAGTTTCGTGGAAGGCACCCGCTTTACCGCCGCCAAGCACGCCCAGCAAAAGTCGCCCTATCGCCATCTGCTCAAACCCAAGGTGGGTGGCATTGGCATGGCCCTTGAGGGCCTGGGCGACGCGTTCACGGGGTTTCTGGACGTGACCCTCGTGTACCCGCAAGGCCTGCCGACCTTCACCGACGCCATGGCCGGGCGCCTGGGCGACGTGGTAGTGCGCGTGCATTTGCGCGATGTTCCCGCTCAGGTACTGCCGGCACCCGGCGAACCAGCACCACGGGCCGCCGTACAGGCCTGGGTCAATGAGTTGTGGCAGGCGAAGGATGAAGAAATTACGCGCCTTCTCGCAGAGCGGCAGCCTCGCTGATTGACCACGTAGACCAGCCAGACAAAAAAAGCGGCCTGAGCCGCTTTTTTTTGGTGCAGCGCCGGGTCAATGCCGGAAGTGCCGCACGCCGGAAAACACCATGGCCACGCCGCGCTCGTTGGCCGCATCAATGACTTCCTGATCGCGCATGCTGCCGCCGGGCTGAACGATGCAGCTCGCGCCGGCATCCACCACCACGTCCAGGCCATCGCGGAAGGGGAAGAAGGCGTCGCTCGCCACCACGGTGCCCTGCAGGCTGAGGCCCGCATGCTGGGCCTTGATGCTGGCGATACGGGCCGAGTCGAGCCGGCTCATCTGGCCAGCGCCGACGCCCATGGTCATGCCGCCCTTGCAGAACACAATGGCGTTGCTCTTGACGTACTTGGCCACCTTCCAGGCAAACAGCAGGTCTTCCATTTCCTCCAGCGTGGGCTGCTTCTTGGTCACCACCTTGAGGTCGGTCAGCGAGAGCTCATGGTTGTCGGCCGTCTGCAGCAGCAGGCCCGAACCGATGCGCTTGGCGTCCATGGCGTTGCGGCCACGCGCCCAGTTGGTGGTGCCGCCGTGTTTCGGCAGCTCCACTTTGAGCAGCCGCACATTCACCTTGGGTTTGAAGATTTCCAGCGCTTGCGCCGTGAAATCCGGGGCCATCAGCACCTCAACAAACTGCTTGCTGATCTGCGCCGCCGCGGCACCGTCCACCACGCGGTTGATAGCAATGATGCCGCCAAAGGCGCTGGTGGGATCGGTCTGGAAGGCCTTGGTGTAGGTGCCCAGCGCGTCCAGTCCCACGGCCACGCCGCAGGGGTTGGCGTGCTTGACAATCACGCAGGCAGCAGCGTCGAAGCTCTTGACGCATTCCCAGGCGGCATCGGCGTCGGCAATGTTGTTGTAGGACAGCTCTTTGCCCTGCAGCTGCACGCCCGTCACCAGCGAGCCGGGCGCGGGGTGCAGGTCGCGGTACAGCGCTGCCTGCTGGTGGCTGTTTTCGCCATAGCGCAAATCTTGCACCTTGGTGAAGATGCCATTGCTCTGACCGGGAAACAGGGTGCGGCTGGGCACATAGGCGTCTGCAAGCTTTTCCGGTTCGAACGTAACGGAAGACAAATAGTCGCTGATAGCGCCGTCGTACTGGGCGACGCGGTTGAATGCCGCCACCGACAGCGCAAAGCGCAGCTGGTCGGAGAGTTTTCCACTCGCTTGCAATTCTTCCAGTACTGCGGGGTACTGCGAGGCATCGGTCAACACGCCCACATCCTTCCAGTTCTTGGCGGCACTGCGCACCATGGCGGGGCCACCGATGTCGATGTTCTCGATGGCATCCGCCAGCGTGCAGCCGGCCTTGGCCACGGTGGCCTCGAACGGGTAGAGGTTGACCACCAGCAGGTCGATGGTGTCGATACCATGCTCCTTCAGTGCTGCCATGTGCGCTGGCAATTCGCGGCGCGCCAGCAGGCCGCCGTGCACCTTGGGATGCAGCGTCTTCACGCGGCCATCGAGCATTTCCGGGAACTGGGTGACCTCAGCCACCTCGGTCACAGGCAGGCCGGCCGAAGCCAGCAGTTGTGCAGTGCCGCCGGTGGACAGCAGCTTGATGCCCAGCGCGTGCAGGGCTTTGGCAAAGTCGACAATGCCGGTCTTGTCCGAGACAGAAAGAAGTGCGTTCATGGCGTGGGCCGCAGAGTTTTGAATAAAAAACGGCTGTAGCGCTTATCTGGCAAGCGTCTACAGCTATAGAAATAATAGTATTTAGAGCAGCTTGTGTTCGAGCAGCTTCTTGCGCAAGGTATTGCGGTTCAGGCCCAGCCACTCGGCGGCGCGCGACTGGTTGTTCTCGGCCTGGCTCATCACCACTTCGAGCAGCGGCTTTTCCACCGCCCGCACCAGCATGTCGTACATGCCGTCAGGCGTTTCGCCATCCAGATCGCGAAAATAGCTCTGCAGGCTCTCGCGCACGCATTCGTCAATATGTTGCCGGCTCATGCCAACCATCCCTCTGTTGTTGTTGCATTGTCCTGCGCCACAACGGGCGCTGGCAATCGGTCCATGGTCGCGCCCAACGCGTGCAGGTACTGCGCCACAGCGGCCCGCTGCCCAGCGCAGTCGTCTAGGGCATTCATGCGCTGGCGGAAGGCTTCGCCGCCCGGCAGCGAGCGCAGGTACCAGGCAATGTGCTTGCGCGCACTGCGCACGCCCGTCTCTGCGCCGTACAGACTGTAATGCTCGTCCAGGTGTGCGAGCAGCAGGCGCTCAAGTTCGGCGACCAGCGGCGGCGCCAAGTGCTCGCCAGTCGCCAAGAAATGCTGGATCTCGCGGAATATCCAGGGCCGCCCTTGCGCCGCGCGGCCAATCATCAAAGCGTCAGCCCCCGTGGCGGCGAGCACGCTTTGCGCCTTCTCGGGCGAGTCAATGTCGCCGTTGGCCACCACCGGCACACCCACCGCCGCTTTCACGGCCGCCACGGTGGCGTACTCGGCGGCGCCACGGTAGCCCTGCTCACGCGTGCGCCCGTGGACGGTGAGCATGGCAATGCCTGCTGCCTCGAACTGGCGCGCCAGGGATACGGCGTTCTTGTGCTGCGCGCACCAGCCGGTGCGCATCTTGAGGGTGACAGGCACGCCGCGTGGTGCACAGGCCTCGACCACCGCCCGCGCAATCGACACCGCCAGCGCTTCGTCCTGCATCAGGGCCGAGCCGGCCCATTTGTTGCAGACCTTCTTGGCCGGGCACCCCATGTTGATATCGATGATCTGCGCGCCGCGCTCGATGTTGTGCACGGCCGCCTCGGCCATCATGGCAGCGTCGGTGCCCGCAATCTGTACGGCGATAGGCCCCGGCTCTCCGCGATGGTCGGCGCGGCGCGACGTCTTCAGGCTGTTCCACAAATCGGGCCGCGAGGTCACCATTTCGCTGACCGCATAACCGGCGCCCAGCGTCTTGCACAGCCGGCGAAAAGGCCGGTCCGTGACGCCGGCCATAGGCGCGACGAAAAGACGATTGGGCAACAGGAAAGACCCGATATGCATGAGGTGCGCGGCAGGCTCGAACAAGGAGGCGGGATTGTAGCTGCTTAAATTTTCAGCATGCTGACACGCGCCACCTTGGCGCCCCCCACGGGCCACAAGATCCCCCGCATTGGTGGATGCAGGTGTCACCTGGGCCACCCCCTGCGTGTTCGACGCACCAAGCCATAAGACGTCACCCGGTCGATCACCCGGCTCCGGTTGCTGCCCTCTACACTCTGCCCGGTATGGAAATGTGGACCCAGTTGCTTGAATGGCTCGCTCTGCCCCAGTTCGGGCTCAGCACCGTGTTCGTAGTCGCTTTTGTCTCCGCCACCTTGCTGCCGCTCGGGTCCGAGCCAGCAGTTTTGGGCTTGGTCAAGCTCAATCCGGACCTGTTCTGGCCCGCCGTTCTGGTCGCAACCGTTGGCAATACCTTGGGCGGTGCACTGAGCTGGTGGCTGGGACTGGGCGCCCACAAGGTGGTGGACAGGGCCAAGGGCAGCCGCACCGATGTGCATGCACTGGTCTGGCTCGAGCGCTTTGGTGCGCGTGCCTGTCTGCTCAGTTGGTTGCCTGTGGTGGGCGACCCGCTGTGCGCCGTGGCTGGCTGGTTAAAACTGCCATTTTGGCCCTGCGTCTTCTACATGGCCGTCGGCAAATTCTTTCGCTACCTCATCATGACCAGCGCACTGCTGGCGATCATCCCGGCCGGGCTCTGAGCCAGTTTGCGGTACAACTTTTTGATAGCTGCATTCGCTTATGCAGCATGCGAAAACGCCAGAAATACGTCAGGAAATCAGCGCCTGCCGGAGCGGCGTTCCTCGATGAATCCGGCTTCCTCCACGAGCGAGAAATCGTCGTCAATTTCGCCGTCTTGCCCGAGATCATCACGGGGTTCATCGTCAGCATCAGGCTCTTGTGCCGCGCGCCTGTCCACCGGCTCTTCCACCACCACCTGATTGCGCCCACCTTCCTTGGCCAGGTAGGTCGCCGTGTCGGCACGCGAGAAAAATTCAAGCACCGATTCGCCCTGCACATACTGTGTCACGCCGATGGACACCGACACACGGCAGCGCATGTTCACGCCCCAAGGGTAGGTCTCGACTTGCGAGCGCACACGCTCGCACGTATTGAGCGCGGGCAACAAGGAAGTGCTAGGGAAAATCAGCAAGAACTCCTCACCCCCATACCGACCGAAGATGTCCTCGTCGCGCACGCTCTGCTGCGCCACGCGCGAAAAGGTGCGCAACACTTCGTCTCCGCCCAAATGGCCCATTTCGTCGTTGATGCGCTTGAAATGGTCGAGATCAATGATGGCGATGCACAGCGGCTGCCCGGTTTCGTCGGCCAGTTGCTTTTGCTCCTCAAGCGCCGCAACGATGTAGCGGCGGTTGTAGCAACAGAGCAAGGCGTCAAGCTGGGCGTCGGCTTCAATGGTTCGAATCTTGCGGCTGGCCTTGTTGAGCACCAGGTGCAGCAGTGGCACCTTGCCCGTCAGGTAAACAAACCCGGGAAGCGCTGCGGCCAAAGCCAGGAAATGCATGAACTCCAATTTAAGCAAGGCGGGGTTGCCTTGCTCAAAAGCATGCATGGCCATCACCAAGGCGTACCCAACCACCACGCCCAGCGCCAGCAAAAAGGCGACGTTGCGAGAAATACGGTACATCCCGTAGGCCAGGGTCACAAAGGTGAACGGCACCAGCAGCATCTGCATGGCAGGATCGAGGTACACCAGCCACAGCATGCTGGCAAGCGCGCACACCACGATGGGCAGCTTCAGCCGCTTTTCGCGAAACTTGAGGTTCCACCGCTTGCGAAAGAGCAGCAAAAAAACCAAGGGCACGGCCACCACCAGCCCCAAGAGAACCTGCAGGGTGCGTGCCTGCACGTAGCCCATTGCCCAAAAAACCGCGGCAACCCCAACAAAGGCCCCCAGCAGCAACAGGACCACCAGCCATTTTTGGGCCGTGGAGCGTGTACGGCGCAGGCGACTGACATCCGAGCGGCGACGCCCAAAATTCCCCACACTGGCCGAAGAGTCACCAAACCCGGACCCCATGTCTTCAGACATGGGGAATCCCTCGCTATGGGCAAAACCCACGCTTCCCCGGGCCGAAAACAGCGACAAGAAAGGGAACATCCCCATGGGTTCACACCAAGTAGAGGGCGAAGCAAAAATCGGGACTGACAGTGACTGAAGTGAGCGTTGCGCAGAACAAACGCTAGAGAAGAAGATAACAGATTTTCGCCAAAAAACTACGGTTTGTTACACCGAGCTTCTGATCGAACCAGCCAGGAGGAGGTCAGACGTTGAAAAGGAAATTCAGTACGTCGCCGTCCTTGACGATGTACTCCTTGCCTTCTGCCCGCATCTTGCCGGCATCTTTAGCGCCTTGCTCGCCTTTGAACTTGATGAAGTCTTCAAATGCGATGGTCTGCGCACGAATGAAGCCGCGCTCGAAATCGCCATGAATCACACCTGCGGCCTGGGGCGCGGTATCTCCAACGTGAATCGTCCAGGCGCGCACCTCCTTGACACCCGCCGTGAAGTAGGTTTGCAGTCCGAGCAACTTGAAAGCTCCCCGGATCAGCCGCGCCAGGCCCGGCTCGGACTGGCCCATTTCCGCCAAGAACATATCGCGGTCTTCATCGCTCATTTCCGCCATTTCGGCTTCAATCTTGGCGCAAATGGCAACCACCGGTGCCTTCTGGCCAGCGGCATATTCCGTCAGTCGATCGAGGTAAGGGTTGTTTTCAAACCCGTCCTCGCTCACATTGCCAACGAACATCGCCGGCTTGGCGGTGATGAGACAAAACGGCTTGAGCAGCGGTTGTTCTTCCTTGGAGACCTCCACGGACCGGGCTGGCTTGCCCTGGTTAAGCGCTTCCTGAATACGGGTCAGCAAGCTCACCAGTTTGGCGGCCTCTTTGTCGTTGCCCGACTTGGCAGCCTTGCTGTAGCGGTTCAGCGCCTTGTCCACGGTGGTCAGGTCGGCCAAGCACAATTCGGTCTGAATGACCTCGATATCGGAAATGGGGTCCACGCGCCCTGCCACATGGATCACGTTCTCGTCATCAAAGCAGCGCACGACGTTGACGATCGCATCGGTTTCACGAATATGGGCGAGAAATTGGTTCCCCAGGCCTTCCCCCTGGCTGGCCCCGGCCACGAGCCCGGCGATATCGACGAACTCCACAATGGCCGGAACAATGCGCTCGGGCTGGATGATCTCAGCCAGTTGCTGCAGGCGCGGATCGGGCACCTCCACCACGCCCACATTGGGTTCGATGGTGCAAAAGGGGTAGTTCTCAGCCGCGATGCCGGCTTTGGTCAGGGCGTTGAAAAGGGTGGACTTGCCGACGTTGGGCAGGCCCACGATGCCGCATTGGAGGCTCATGGAAAATCCTTGTAAGGTGTCGTAGGCCGATGAAAACAGGCGCGACGCGAGAGAGGGCGCGGCGCTGCAGCTCCGAAGATGCGATTTCAAAGGGCAGGCGCGGGCAAGCCCGGCATTCTAGCCAGCGGGCAGTTCCTAGGCCACCCTTCTACAATCCAGCATGGCCAAGCACTACGACATCTGTATCCGCGGCACTGGCATTGTCGGCCGCACACTCGCCTTGCTGCTGGCCCGCGAGCGCTTGAGCGTCGCCTTGGTGGGCACACCGCAGGCCGCAGGCGGCGAGCGCAGCGACATTCGTGCCTATGCGCTCAATGCCACGTCCCGCGCGCTACTCGAATCGCTGCGTTGCTGGCCCGAAGCCGAGCACGCCACTGCCGTGTTGCACATGCAGGTGCAAGGCGATGCCGGCGGGGAAGTCAGCTTCGACGCCGCCGCCCAGCATGTGCCGGCACTGGCATGGATCGTCGATGTGCCTGCGCTCGAAGCGCGTCTGGCCGAGGCCGCACGTTACCAGCCCCATATTGACCTTGTGCCTGAACCCGTGGCGGCACCTTTGACGGTCGTCTGCGAAGGTCGGGCCAGCCATACACGCTCCGAACTGGGCGTGCATTTCGACGTATCCCCCTACCCCCAGACAGCGCTTGCCGCGCGCGTGCACTGCGCCATGCCACACGCGCAGACCGCACGCCAATGGTTTTCGGCCGATGGCATTCTGGCCTTTCTGCCGCTTGGCGGCGCGAACGGCAAGGAAGTCGCCGTGGTCTGGTCCGTAGCGCCCGAGCGTGCCCAGGAGCTGATGGAGCAGAACGACCCCACTTTTGCCAGTGCGCTGGCGCAGGCCAGTGGCGGTGCGCTCGGCACCCTGCAGGTGCAAGGCCAGCGCCGCATCTGGCCGCTGCAACTGGCACGCGCAGAGCGCTGGTGCGGCCCATTGGGCGGCACCAGCGCCTCGTGGGTGTTGGCTGGAGACGCCGCCCACACGGTTCACCCGCTCTCTGGACAAGGCCTGAACCTCGGCCTGGGCGACGTGCAGGCGCTTGCGCGTCTGCTCCATGCGCGCAGCAGTTGGCGCAGCGTGGCCGATCTGCGCGTGCTGCGCCAATACGAACGCGAGCGCAAGGCCGCGCTGCTGCCCATGCGCCTCACCACCGACCTGCTGGCCCAGCTGTTTGCCCACCCTCAGCCGGCCTTGCAGGCCCTGCGCAACTGGGGCATGCAAGGCTTTGATCACAGCGGCCCGCTCAAGAGTTGGGCCGCAAACCAGGCCATGCACCCAGACCTTTTTGCTTCCTCTGCAGCCGCTACAGGACATCCCATCCCATGAAGAAACTCACCTGGCTTCTGGCCTGCACCGCGCTCGCCACAGCGTTCAGCGCAAGCGCGCAGGAAAGCGCCATTCGCAAGACCCTCGCCGAGCGCATTCCGCAACTGGACAAGCTTGACGAAGTGCGCGCCACGCCCATGCCGGGCTTGTACGAAGTACGCATGGGCACCGATGTTTTCTACACGGATGCCAAGGGCAATTTCCTGATTCAGGGCGAGTTGATCGATACCAAGGCGCGCCGCAATCTCACCGAGGACCGCATCGCCAAGCTCTCGGCAGTGGACTTCTCCGCCCTGCCGCTGGCCGACGCCTTCACGGTGGTGCACGGCAACGGAGCGCGCAAGCTGGCGGTATTCGAAGACCCCAATTGCGGCTACTGCAAGCGCTTTGAGCGCGACCTGCAGAAGGTGCAGAACGTCACCATCTACACCTTTCTCTATCCCATCCTGAGCCCCGATTCAGCGGAAAAGTCGCGCAATATCTGGTGCGCCAAAGACCCCGCGGCGGCATGGCAGGACCACATGCTGCGTGAGCACACGCCGGCTGCGGCGAGTTGCGACACCGGTGCGCTGCAACGCAATCTGGCATTTGGCAAGAAGCACAAAATCACAGGCACGCCCACACTGATTTTCTCGGACGGCAGCCGCGTGCCAGGTGCGGTCAATGATGCGGAAGTCGAAAAACGCCTGGCACAGGCGGAACAAGCGGGCAAATGAGGCAGCACGGCGACCAGGCACCGTCCAGCCCAGCCCTGACGTCTTCAACAATGAAAAGCGCCGGGCCCCCAGCCGTGCAATTTCGGGTCGTTTTGCACGATCCGCATGCCCACCTCTACCGCATCACCATGCGGGTCGAAAATCCGCAGGCTCAGCAAACTTTGCAGTTGCCAACGTGGATTCCGGGCAGCTATCTGGTGCGCGAGTTCGCCAAACACCTGCAAAACCTGCAGGCGGAGCAAAGCGGCCAGCCCGTGGCGCTGACGCAGTTGGACAAAGCAACCTGGCGCGCCGACTGCCAAGCGAATGCAGCACTTGAAGTCCAGTACGAGGTCTATGCCGCCGACCAGTCGGTGCGCAGCAGCTGGCTGGATGCGTCGCGTGGCTTCTTTAACGGCACCAGTCTGTTTTTGCGCGCCCTTGGCCACGCGCATTTGGCGCATGGGCTGACCATTGAAGCCCCGGCCTATGCCTTGGACTGGCAGGTGGCCACGGCTTTGCCAGCAGAACACATCGACGGTGCCGGCTTTGGGTCCTACCTGGCGCCTGACTACGACACCCTCGTGGACTGTCCCGTGGAATTAGGGAACGTCTGGAGGGGCCACTTCACCGTTGGCAGCACCCCGCACCGTTTCGTGGTCAGCGGCGCTGCGCCTTCCTTTGACGGCCAGCGGCTGCTTGCCGACGCTGAAAAAATCTGTACCACCTGCATGGCGTTCTGGCATGGCACGGAGCCGCCGCCAATCGAGCACTATCTCTTTCTCCTCAATGCGGTGGACGATGGCTACGGGGGCCTGGAGCATCGCAATAGCACGGCCCTGATTGCCGGCCGGCACGACCTGCCGCGGCGCAGCGATGGCTCCGGCGGTGCCTGGAAGCCGGGCGAAGGCTACACCACGCTGCTCGGGCTCATCAGCCACGAGTATTTCCATACCTGGAATGTGAAACGCCTGCGTCCAGCAGAGTTCGAGCGCTACGACTATGCGCAGGAGAACTACACGCAGCTGCTGTGGTTCTTCGAAGGCTTTACCAGCTACTACGACGACCTCCTGCTGGTGCGCGCGGGGGTTCTGGAGCATGCGGCCTATCTCAAGCTTCTCACCAAGACCATCAACCAGGTGCTGCAGACGCCGGGGCGCCTGATCCAAAGCCTGGCGCAGGCCAGCTTCGACGCCTGGGTCAAGTACTACCGCCAGGACGAAAACACCCCCAACGCCACCGTCAGCTACTACACCAAGGGCGCCTTGGTCGCCCTGTGTCTGGACCTGACCCTGCGCCGGGAAGGCCACAGCACGCTTGACGCGGTCATGCGCGCACTGTGGACACGCTGCAAGGCGGGACCGATGCGGGAAGCCGATCTTCTCACCACGCTGGAAGACCTGGGGGGGCGCAGCTACGCGGCTGAAATCGCTGCCTGGGTGCATTCCACTGAGGAGCTGCCGCTGGCCGAACTGCTGGCTGCGCATGGCGTTCGCCTGCAAGCCGATACCCCGCAGTGGGCGCAGCGCCTGGGCCTGCGCATCGCCGCAGGCGAAGAGCTGCGCATCAAATCGGTGCTGCGCGGCGGGCTGGCCGAGCGCGCCGGCATGGCAGCGGGCGATGAGTGGCTGGGCATTGAAACCGCCGCCGGCGCCTGGCGCCTGCAGCGACTCGACGACCTGGCCCTCTATGCGCCGCAAGACACGCGCGAGGTGCTGGCCCTGGTAGCGCGCGACCGGCGCCTGCTGCGCCTGCTTCTACAGATCACGCAGGACGACACCGCTCCGGCAGATACCGTCTTGCTGCAACTAAGCGATGCGGCATTGGCGGCGCATTGGCTCTCAGGCGACTGACGGCGCGCAGCCTTCTATATAGTTTGCATTTGGCAATTACCTGGAGAACACCGTGTCCTACGCAATGATCGAAGTGCGCACCGAAGCCGAGAAAGTCGGCATCATCACGCTCAACCGCCCCAAGCAACTCAACGCGCTGAACGATCAACTCATGAACGAGCTCGGCGCCGCCTTGCAGGCCTTCGACGCCGACGAGCGCATCGGCTGCATCATCGTCACAGGCAGCGAAAAAGCCTTTGCCGCTGGCGCCGACATCAGCGCCATGGCCAAGTACAGCTTCGCCGATGTCTACAAAGGTGACTTCATCAGCCGCAACTGGGAAACCATCCGCTCCATCCGCAAACCCGTCATCGCTGCGGTGAGCGGCTTTGCGCTGGGCGGCGGCTGCGAGCTGGCCATGATGTGCGACTTCATCATCGCCGCCGACAACGCCAAATTCGGCCAGCCAGAAATCAAGTTGGGCGTGATCCCTGGCGCTGGCGGCACACAGCGCCTGCCGCGCGCAGTCGGCAAGGCCAAGGCCATGGACCTGGCCCTCACCGGCCGCATGATGGATGCCGAGGAGGCCGAGCGTGCCGGACTGGTCAGCCGCGTGGTGCCGCTGGACAAGCTGCAGGACGAAGCCTTGGGCGCTGCGCTGACCATTAGCGACTTCTCGCGCGTTGCCGTGATGGCGGCCAAGGAATCGGTCAACCGGGCATTCGAGAGCGGTCTGTCGGACGGTGTGATGTTCGAGCGCCGCCTGTTCCACGCCCTGTTTGCGACCGAGGACCAGAAGGAGGGCATGGATGCCTTCCTGAACAAGCGCAAGGCCGTTTTCACACACCGCTGATTTCGCGTGGATGCGGCGCGCCTACCCGCTGAAATCTGTTCTATAATTTTGGTCGCGGTGATATAGCTCAGTTGGTTAGAGCGCAGCATTCATAATGCTGATGTCGGTGGTTCAAGTCCACCTATCACCACCACCTTTTCACCCCTTGCAGGCTGCCTGCAAGGGGTTTTTGCTTTGCAGGGTTGCCCGCGGCGCGCAGGCGGCGGCCTAGAATTGCCTTTTCAGCCGCTGGATAGAACCATGACCCGCTGCCTACCGTTGCACACCCACCGCGCCCTTCGCGCCACGCTCCTGGCGCTGTGCGCTCTTGGGCCCTTTCCGGCGCCGCCCGCTCTCGCACAGATAAACGGCGAACTCGGAGGCGTGCGCACCTTCCCCGAGCAGGCCCGGCGCGGCACCCTGGCCATTCTCTCGACGGTGGACGCGCAAATCGACGGCAACCCGGTGCGCATGGCCCCCGGCATGCGCTTGTTCAGCCCGCAGAACTCGCTCGTCATGCTGCATTCCGTCATCGGCAAGCAGTACACGGTGAACTACCGGATGGAGACCAGCACCGGCATGCTGCACACCGCCTGGATTCTGACCGCAGCCGAGATCGCCCTGCCGCGCGCCGGTGGCGGCGTGCAGCGCAACTTCCGCTTCGAGAGCGACACCACCCCGCGTTGAAACCTTGGCCGCTTCGGGCAGGCGTCAGCGCCGGCGCGCACCTGCTTGGGCACAGCCCTGCGAGACATTTCCATGAGCAAAAAAGTCTTTATCAAAACCTTTGGCTGCCAGATGAACGAGTACGACTCGGCCAAGATGCTGGACGTCATGCATGCCGCGGAAGGCTACGAACCCACGCAGGACGTCGAAGAAGCCGACTTGATTCTGTTCAACACCTGTTCGGTGCGTGAAAAGGCGCAGGAGAAGGTATTTTCCGACCTCGGCCGGGTGCGCCACCTCAAGGAGCGCGGTGTGCAGATTGGCGTGGGCGGCTGCGTCGCCAGCCAGGAAGGCGCCGAGATCATCAAGCGCGCGCCCTATGTCGACATCGTGTTCGGGCCACAAACCTTGCACCGCCTGCCGCAGCTCCTGGAGCAGCGCCGCGTGCAGGCCCGCCCGCAGGTGGACATCAGCTTCCCGGAAATTGAAAAATTCGACCACCTGCCGCCCGCGCGGGTGGAGGGCGCATCGGCCTTCGTCTCCATCATGGAAGGCTGCAGCAAGTACTGCAGCTACTGCGTGGTGCCCTACACGCGCGGCGAAGAAGTCAGCCGCCCGTTCGACGACGTACTGGTGGAAGTCGCCGGCCTGGCCGACCAGGGGGTGAAGGAAATCACCCTGCTGGGCCAGAACGTCAATGCCTACCGAGGGCCCATGGGGGACACGGCCGAGATTGCCGATTTCGCCCTGCTGCTGGAATACGTGGCCGAGATTCCCGGCATCGAGCGCCTGCGCTTCACCACCAGCCACCCCAATGAATTCACCCCGCGGCTGATCGAGGCCTACGCGCGCATTCCAAAATTGGCTAACCACCTGCACCTGCCCGTGCAGCACGGCTCAGACCGCATCCTGATGGCCATGAAGCGCGGCTACACCGCTATGGAATACAAGAGCACGGTGAAGAAGCTGCGCGCCATCCGGCCCGATCTGGCGATGAGCAGCGACTTTATCGTCGGCTTCCCCGGCGAGACCGAAGACGATTTCGCCAAGATGATGAAGCTGATCGACGACATCGGCTTCGACAACTCCTTCAGCTTCGTCTTCAGCCCGCGCCCGGGCACGCCAGCCGCCAATCTGCACGATGAAACGCCGGGCGACGTGAAGCTGCGCCGCCTGCACCAGCTGCAGGCCGTCATCAACACCAACATCAAAACGATTAGCGAACAACGCGTCGGAACGGTGCAGCGCATTCTGGTGGAAGGCGCCTCCAAGCGGGACGCCGGCGAACTCATGGGCCGCACCGAGTGCAACCGCGTGGTGAACTTCGCCGGCCAGCCAAGGCTGGTGGGGCAGATGGTGGATGTGGCCATTACCGAAGCCAAGGCCTACACCTTGCGCGGCGAAGTGCTGGTCCGCGAGGCAGCATAAAGCGCCGGAAGCGCCCCTGAAGCGCCAGCAGGCCAAATACAGTTTTGCTTCTATTTTTATAGCTTCTAGCGCTTACCCAATAAGCGCTAGAGGCCTAAAACACCTAAAACTTAAAAGGGCATCTTGGGCATGCCACCGCCGCCCATGCCTTTCATGCCGCCCATCTTCTTCATCATTTTCATCAGGCCGCCGCCCTTCATCTTCTTCATCATGCCCTGCATCTGCTCGAACTCCTTGAGCAGGCGGTTGACCTCCTGAACCTGCACGCCGGCGCCGTTGGCAATGCGCTTCTTGCGGGTGGCCTTGATGAGTTCGGGCCTGCGGCGCTCCTTGGGCGTCATGCTCTGGATGATGCCCTCCTTGCGTTTGATGTCCTTCTCGGCCCGGTCCATGTCCACCGCGCCGGCCTTGGCGCTCAGCTGCGCAGGCAGTTTGTCCATCAGGCTCGACAAGCCGCCCATCTGCTTCATCTGCTGTAACTGGCCAAGGAAGTCGTTGAGGTCAAAACCGTCGCCGCTTTTCACCTTCGCAGCGAGCTTCTGCGCGGCTTCCATGTCCACACCAGCCGACACCTGCTCGACCAGGGCGACGATGTCGCCCATGCCCAGGATGCGTCCGGCGTGGCGCTCGGCATCAAACACCTCCAAGCCATCGAGCTTTTCCGACACGCCGGCGAACTTGATGGGCGCACCCGTGATCTGTCGCACCGACAGCGCCGCGCCGCCACGCGAATCACCGTCGAGCTTGGTCAAGATGATGCCGGTGAGCGGCAGCGCCTCCTTGAAGGCCTTGGCCGTATTGATGGCGTCCTGGCCCTGCATGGCGTCCACCACGAACAGCGTTTCCACCGGCTTGATGGCGGCATGCAGGTCCTTGATTTCCTGCATCAGCAGCTCGTCAATGGCCAGGCGGCCTGCGGTGTCGACCAGCAACACATCGAAGTAGTGCTTTTTGGCGTAATCAAGCGCAGCGAGGGCGATATCCAGTGGTTTCTGGTCAGGCGTACTCGGAAACCACTCGGCGCCGGCCTGGGCCGTAACGGTCTTGAGCTGCTCGATGGCGGCTGGGCGGTACACGTCGCCAGAGACCGTCAGCACCTTCTTCTTGCGCTTCTCGATCAGGTGCTTGGCCAATTTTGCCGTCGTCGTGGTCTTGCCGGCGCCCTGCAAGCCCGCCATCAGGATGACGGCCGGCGGCTGGGCATTGAGGTTGATGTCGGCCACGCCTTCGCCCATGGTGGCGACCAGTTCGCGGTGGACGATGCCCACCAGCGCTTGCCCGGGCTTGAGCGAGCCCATGACCTCCTGGCCCAGGGCCTTGTCCTTCACACGGGCGATGAAGTCGCGCACCACGGGCAGGGCCACGTCGGCTTCCAGCAGCGCCATGCGCACTTCGCGCAGCATGTCCTGCACGTTCGATTCCGTGATGCGGGCCTGGCCACGCATCTCTTTGACCAGGCGCGTGAGTTTGTCGGTGAGGGCGGAGGCCATAAAAAAATTCCGGGTGAGCGCGCTTGGGCGGGCGGTGTGTGCCGCAGGCTGGTGCCCGGGCGAAAGGTAAACTGCCGGGATGATTTTAACCAGCGCCTCTCCCGTCGCCTTGCTGCTGGGGGCTACCGCTGCAATTGCCTATGCCATACCGGCGGCGTTTGCCTCGCGCCTGCCCGAACCGGCCGCGAAAGCGGCGCTTTGGTTGGCTTGGGCACTGCATGGCGCCCTGCTTGGGCTGGGCATGCTGCAGCCCTCGCCTCGCTTTGGTTTTGCCCCCGCGCTGTCCGTCACCGCCTGGCTGGTGCTGACGGTGTACGCAATAGAACGGCACCTATTCCCCCAGTTGCGTGCACGCTGGGCTTTGGCAGCGCTGGGGGCACTGGCCGTGCTGTTGGCTCTGGCCTTTCCGGGCCAGCCGCTGCACGTCAGCGCCTCGGGCTGGCTGCCACTGCATCTGGCGCTCGGCATCGCAGCCTACGGGCTGTTCGCTGCTGCGGTAGTCCATGCGGCGCTCATGACCCGCGCCGAAAAGCGGCTTCGCCTGGCCGAGGACCCCCACAGCGGCCTGCCTTTGCTGACGCTCGAACGCCTCACGTTCCGCTTCGTCACAGCCGGGTTCGTACTGCTGAGCGCCACCCTGGTCGCTGGCATTCTGTTCAGCGAGGCCCTTTACGGGCGCGCATGGCGCTGGGACCACAAGGCGGTGTTTTCGCTGCTGTCCTGGTTCACTTTTGCCGCCTTGCTGCTCGGGCGCCGGCACTTTGGCTGGCGCGGGCGCAGTGCGGTGCGGGTGTTGTATGCGGGCGCAGTGCTGCTGCTGCTCGCCTACGTCGGTTCGCGCTTTGTACTGGAAGTTGTGTTCGGGCGCGTAGCATGAAGTTTCTCGTTCTGCTGCTGGTGCTCGGCGTGGCCTACATGGTGTGGCGCGGCAAGCGCGTCGAGTCCAGAAAAGCACCCCGAAAATCGGCCCAACTTCCCGCGCCCCAAGAGATGCTGGCCTGTGCGCGCTGTGGCGTCCATGTGCCCCGCAGCGACGCCTGGCTCAGCGACGGGCGAAGCTACTGCTGTGCCGAGCACCAAAAGCAAGATGGTCACTGAGGGGTTCTTTACCACCTCGCTGGCGCAGCAGCGGCTATTGCGCGGACAAGACCCCGCCTTTTTGCGTCTGTGGCAAGGCTTCCTGACTGGCCGCGTCGTAGTCGCCCTGGCACTGCTGCTGCTGCAGTTCATGGGCCAGATGCTGAACCAGGCAGCAGAACCGTGGATCATCGGCGTCTGCGTGCTGTACTTGGCTGGCACCCTGGCCCTGCGCCTGTTCGCAGGCAAGGCAACACCCTCCGCGCAGGCTGGCGTGCAATGGCTGCCTTCGATCGGTGTGGATTTGGCGGTGGTGTCGGCGCTGCAACTCCTGCACACCGGCAGCATGAGCTTCACCCCACTCTTTGGGCTTCCCATCCTCATGGCCTCGGTGCTGGGCACGCTCACCCTGGCGCTGGGGACCACCGCAGCCGTCACGATCTTGCTGCTCGCCTGGGCCTGGTGGGGGGGTGACCACAACGGCGCGGAGATGGCGCAGCGCTCGCTACAGGCAGCGTTGACGGGCACGGGCTACTTTATCGTGGCCTTCCTGGTGCAGCAGCTCGCCCTGCGCCTGGTGCGCGAGCAGCACATTGCCCAAACCAGCCGAGCCACGGCCATGGTGCAGCAGCAAGTCAGCGCGCTTGTCATTCAGAACCTCAGCGAGGGCGTGCTGGTGCTGGACGAAGACTTTGTGGTGCGCAATGCCAATCCGGCGGGAGTGCGGCTGCTCGGCGCCGAATCCACACTGAGCGTGCCGTTTTCGCTGCTTGCCCGCCCACCCTGGCAAGCACTTGCCGCCCTGGCGCGGCGGAGTTTTCGCCAAAATTCACCCCAAGTCGCCGAAGTCAATCTGATCAGCGAAGACCAGAGCCCTATTGGATTGCACGTGCGCACCTGGCTGACAGCGCCCGACTCTGCAGCCCCGGACGCATCCGAGCAGCGCCTGTGCGTCATGTTCCTGCACGATTTGCGCGAGCTCGAAGCACGCCTGCGGACCGAAAAGCTCGCCGCCATGGGCCGCATGTCGGCCGCCGTGGCGCACGAAATCCGCAACCCGCTAGCGGCGATCGTGCAGGCAAACGCCCTGCTGGACGAAGACTTGCACGACCCAACACACAAGCGCCTGGCGCAGATGATCGGCCAGAACGCCGACCGCCTGGCCCACATCGCCGAGGAAATTCTCGACATTGCCCGCGTGCAGCACCAGATCGACCACGCCGCTGCGGCCACGGTTGCGCTCGACGACAACGTGGCGCACATCTGGCGCGAGTGGCAAGCGCACGCCGCGCCGACACGCCAGGGAACACTGGCACTGGGCGCGCCTGGCATGCATGTCGAATTCGATGCCGAACACCTGCGCCGCGTGCTGGTGAACCTGCTCGACAATGCCTTGCGCTACCGCTCCGGAGACAGCGAGTCGCTGCAATTGCAGACGCGCATGGATACCCCGGGCCAGGCCAGCGTACAAGTGTGGAGCGATGGCGCGCCCTTGGACCAGTCGGTCGAGCGCCATCTGTTCGAGCCCTTCTTCTCCTCCGAGAGCCGCTCCAGTGGCCTGGGTCTCTACATCTGCCGCGGCCTGTGCGAGCGCCATGGCGCCAGCATCAGCTACCAGCGCGCGCACCGGCAGACGCAGACCGGTGACCGCAGCGGGAATGCGTTTACCGTAAGGTTCCGTGGTACTGGCCTGGTGGCCTCGCCTGACGCTTCCCTGTTTGACACCATCGTGGTCTGACCCTCCGACTATGCATTCCCAGCCCGCCTCCATCCTCGTGGTCGATGACGAACCCGACCTGCGAACGCTCTACGAACTGACGCTGCTGCGGGAGGGTTACCGCGTCGAAACAGCCGCCGATGTCGCAGAGGCACGCCAACTGCTCGCGCAAAGCCGGTACGAAGTGGTCATCACCGACATGCGCCTGCCCGACGGATTTGGCATGGAATTGCTGCACGACCTGCGCAAACAGCAACGCCCGGAGCGCTGTTTGGTCATGACAGCGTACGGTTCGGCTGAAAACGCCGTTGAGGCACTGCGCGCCGGTGCATTCGACTACCTCACCAAACCGGTCGATCTCAAGCAGTTTCGCGCCGTGGTGGCCTCCGCGGTCCAGGGTACGGACAGCGTCTTGGCGCCAAGAACCGCGCAAGCACGCACAGCGTCGGGCAGCCCCAGCGGTCGCAGCGGTTCTACCGCCCTTGATCGCCTGGTAGGCGAATCCCAGACCATGCAGAACGTGAAGCAGCGCATTGCCAAAGTGGCACGTGGCATGGCACCTGTCCTGGTGCGCGGTGAATCGGGCACGGGAAAAGAACTGGTTGCCAGAGCCTTGCACGAAAGCAGCCAGCGGGCTGGTGGCCCGCTGGTCGCCGTCAACTGCGGCGCCATTCCGGAGGCTTTGCTGGAAGCCGAATTTTTCGGCGCGCGCAAGGGCTCGTACACCGGCGCCACGCAGGACCGACCGGGGTACTTCCAGGCCGCACAAGGCGGCACGCTCTTTCTCGACGAAATCGGTGACTTGCCGCTGGCCATGCAGTCCAAGCTGCTGCGCGCCATCCAGGAACGCAGTGTGCGGTCGCTGGGCGCTACGCAGGAAGAGCCGGTCGACGTGCGCATCGTCAGTGCCACCCACCGCGACCTCGCCGCCGACGTCCAGGCTGGGCGCTTTCGCCAGGATCTGTATTACCGGCTCAACGTCATCGAGGTAGTGATACCTCCGCTGCGCGAACGCCGCGAAGACCTGCCTGACCTGTGCCGCGCTCTGCTGGCGCGTATTGCACACGAATCGGGCATCCCAGCACCCAAACTTACCGAGGCGACCGTCGCCGCCATCGCGGCACACCCTCTCACAGGCAACGTGCGCGAACTCGAAAACCTGCTGCACCGCGCAGTAGCACTGGGCGACGGCGACGAACTGCACGTGGACTGCGCCGTCTCGTCAGTCACCGAATCCCTACCGGCCGGCGCCCCCCCCGGCGCGACACCAATAGCACCGGCTGCAGCACGGACGGATCAAGAACCGATTCCCCGGGATCTGCAGGCCTGGCTGGATCAGCAGGAGCGCTGCATTCTGGTGCGTGCGCTGCAAGAAAACCATTTCAACCGCACGGCGACGGCAGCTCGCCTGGGCATCAGTCTGCGCCAGATTCGCTACCGCATCGCGCGGCTCAACATCGCGGCACCTGGCGACCCGCAAGGCGACGATGAGCCCTGAGAACAGCTCCTTGTGGCAAGGTGGCTGGTACCAAGCTGCGCATGCGCTGGCATCACCACACTGCGATGCGCGTCCGCCAGACGCCCAAGTGGATTTGCTGGTGGTGCATTCCATCAGCCTGCCGCCTGGGCAGTACGGCGGCGGCGATGTCGCGGCGCTCTTTCTCGGCACCCTCGACTGCACCGCCCATCCCTACTACGAACGCTTGCGCGGCTTGCGCGTCTCAGCGCATTTCTTTGTCCGCCGGGATGGCGCGCTGGTTCAATTCGTGGACTGCGACCAGCGCGCATGGCATGCGGGGGCGTCCTGCTACCGGGGCCGCAGCCATTGCAACGACGATTCCATCGGCATTGAACTCGAAGGCCTGGAGGGCGAACCCTTCGAGGCTGCGCAGTACGGCACGCTGGTGCAACTGAGCCACGCATTGGCGCAGCGCTACCCCATTGCCCACATCGCCGGGCATGAACATATCGCACCAGGGCGCAAGGCCGACCCAGGTGCGGCATTTGACTGGGCGCAATTTCAGAGCCGCCTGGGCCTGCCGAGCGTTCAGTTTCCGCTGCGCTGAGCATGCCGCGCGCGGGCCGCATAGCCCGCGCCCAGGCCAACGCCCCAATCCAAACGCGGCCCGAGAGCCACAAACAGCTCGCAGACGGCGGCCCAGCTTGCTTCTTCCCCCGCGCTCCAAGCCACATGCGGGCTGGCACAAATGTCTGCGGCGAATGCACCATTAAATTCTTCAAAACACTATAGGTAGTGTGTTGCAAATACTTTTTTCACCACCTATAGTTATTCACCCGCGCCTACTACTGCCCAATCTTTTCCTTTTTTTGAACGGAACGCCATGTATTCCTCCCTCCAACCCCCTGAATCTTTTCGCCGATCGGCGACTCCTGCGCAAGGTGCCCGCCCATTGGCGCCCACACCACCAGCGGATTACGCCCACCACCACCTGATTCGCCGCAACGGCGCCGTCGTACCGTTCGAGCCGCAAAAAATCACGGTGGCATTGATGAAGGCATTTCTCGCCGTGCGCGGCGCGCAAGGTGCTGCATCCGCCAGCATCCGCGAGACCGTGGAGGAGCTCACCCAAGCGGTGGTGCGTGCCCTGCTGCGCTCGCGTCCGAACGGCGGCACCTTTCACATTGAAGACGTGCAAGACCAGGTCGAGCTGGGGCTGATGCGCGGCGAACACCACGAAGTGGCACGCGCTTATGTGCTGTACCGGGAGCGCCGCGCGCAGGAGCGTTCGCACCAAGCAACTCCTGTGCACCATGCAGAGGCCGAAGTGCTGCATGTGCTCGAAAATGGGGAGCGCACACCACTCGACTTGGCCAGGCTGCACGCACTGGTGGAGGCCAGTTGCGCTGGTCTGGGTGAGCATGTCGCAGCCGCCCCCATCGTCCAGGAGACGCTGCGCAACCTCTACGACGGCATTGCGCTGGATGAAGTCTTCAAGGCCGTGATCCTGGCCGCGCGCACCCTGATTGAAAAGGACCCGGATTACAGCTACGTCACGGCCCGCTTGCTCATGCACACCATTGGCCGTGAAGTGTGGGGGCGCGACGTCAGCCCAGAGGAGTTGGACGCTGCCTACCGCGAGAACTTCCCCACCTTGCTGCGCGAAGGCGTGGAACAAGGCTTGCTGGACGAGCGCCTGCTGCAATTCGATCTGACACCACTGGCCAACGCATTGCGCCCCGAGCGCGACCGCCAGTTCGACTACCTGGGCCTGCAAACGCTGTACGACCGCTATTTTTTGCACGTGCACAAGCGCCGCATCGAAATGCCACAGACCTTTTTCATGCGGGTCGCCATGGGGCTGGCTCTCAATGAAGTGGACCGCGAAGCACGCGCCATCGAGTTCTACGAACTGCTGTCAGCTTTTGACTTCATGTCGAGCACGCCGACCTTGTTCAACAGCGGTACGCGCCGCTCGCAGCTCTCGAGCTGCTACCTGACCACCGTACCCGATGATCTCGATGGCATCTACGAATCGATCAAAGAAAACGCCTTGCTTTCCAAGTACGCCGGAGGGCTGGGCAACGACTGGACACGGGTGCGGGCCCTGGGTAGCCACATCAAGGGCACGAACGGAGAATCTCAGGGCGTCGTGCCGTTCCTCAAAGTCGTGAACGACACCGCGGTCGCAGTCAACCAGGGCGGCAAGCGCAAGGGAGCCGTGTGCGCCTACCTGGAAACCTGGCACCTGGATATTGAAGAGTTCCTGGAACTGCGCAAAAACACCGGCGACGACCGGCGACGCACGCACGACATGAACACCGCCAATTGGATTCCCGATCTGTTCATGCGCCGGGTCCTGGAAAAGGGACGCTGGACCCTGTTCTCGCCGTCTGAGGTACCCGATCTGCACGACTGCTTCGGCGCCGAGTTCGAGCGTGCATACCTGGCGTACGAAGAGCGTGCACAGCGTGGTGACATCACACCTTCACGCACCGTCGAGGCGACCGATCTGTGGCGAAAAATGCTCACCATGCTGTTCGAGACCGGGCATCCCTGGATCACGTTCAAGGATGCCTGCAACCTGCGCTCACCCCAACAGCATGTCGGCGTCGTGCACTCGAGCAACCTGTGCACCGAGATCACGCTCAACACCAGCGACTCCGAAACTGCCGTGTGCAATCTTGGGTCGGTCAACCTGCTGAACCACCTGAACCACCTGAACCGCAGCGCCCAGGGCGCCCTGTCACTGGATCACGGCAAGCTGCAGCGCACGGTGGCGACCGCGATGCGCATGCTCGACAACGTCATCGACATCAATTTTTACGCGGTCAAGAAAGCGCGCGATTCGAATCTCCGGCACCGCCCTGTCGGCCTGGGCCTGATGGGTTTTCAGGACGCGCTGTATGCACTGCGCATTCCCTACGCGTCGGAAAAGGCGCTCGCATTTGCCGACCAGTCGGCAGAGGCACTCTGCTATTACGCCTACGAGGCATCGAGCAACCTGGCCGTGGAGCGTGGTCGCTACAGCAGCTTCAAAGGCTCTTTGTGGGACCGCGGCATCCTGCCGCTCGATTCGCTCGAACTGCTTGCACAGGCGCGCGGCGGCCATGTCGAAGTCGATCGTTCATCACAACTCGATTGGGATACGCTGCGCGCCAAGATCAGGCGTGACGGCATGCGCAACGCCAATTGCGTGGCCATTGCGCCGACGGCAACCATCTCGAACATCGTTGGCGTGGACGCGTCCATTGAACCGTGCTTCGGCAACCTGTCGGTGAAATCGAACCTGTCGGGCGAGTTCACCATCATCAACCACGGGCTGGTACGCGACCTCAAGCAGGCGGGGATCTGGGACGAAGTGATGCTGATGGATCTCAAGCACTTCAAGGGTTCACTGCAGCCCATTGACAGGGTGCCCGCAGAGATCAAGGCGCTGTACGCAACCGCCTTCGAGATCGCACCCCGATGGCTGGTCGAGGCCGCAGCCAGGCGCCAGAAGTGGATCGACCAAGCACAGAGCTTGAACCTCTACATGGCGGGCGCATCAGGAAAGACGCTGGACGAGACCTACAAGCTGGCCTGGGTGCGAGGACTCAAGACCACCTACTACCTGCGCACCCAGTCGGCCACGCATGTCGAAATGAGCACCGTGCCTTCGCGCCACCACAACGCCGTCGACAGCCAACTGCAGCAGCCAACGCATGCAGCCGCAGCCCTGCCAGCAAGCGATGTGCAGTTCTGCGCCATCGACAACCCCGACTGCGAAGCCTGCCAATAGAGACGTGCATCACGCACACGCTCGGCGGCTTGTGCAGTGAAGCAACAAAACCGCGTCGCGCCGCGCTTGCGCGCTTTTCATTTCGGAGCAGTGCTCTCATAATGCGAGCACTGGAAAAACCATGCTGACCTGGGACGAAGAAGTCACACCACTCTCGCCAATTTCTACTGATCGCGTCGTGCCCAAGGCAACGCTGGCGGCACTGTCGCCGCTCAATGTTCCCAAACTTCAGCAGCCCCTACCAAAACAAGCTGCAGTCGATACCTCAGCGCATCCCGCCCGCCGCGTGAGCGCGACCGACAAGCGCATCATCAATGGCAAGACAGACGTCAACCAGTTGGTGCCCTTCAAGTACAAATGGGCGTGGGAAAAATACCTCGCCAGCTGTGCCAATCACTGGATGCCGCAGGAGATCAACATGACGCGCGACATCGCGTTGTGGCGCGACCCCAATGGCCTTACCGAAGACGAGCGCCGCATCGTCAAACGCAACCTCGGTTTTTTTGTCACCGCCGATTCGCTGGCGGCCAACAACATCGTGCTCGGGACCTACCGGCACATCACTGCCCCGGAATGCCGCCAGTTCCTGCTGCGCCAAGCGTTCGAAGAGGCCATTCACACGCACGCCTACCAATACATTGTGGAATCACTGGGTCTGGACGAAGGCGAGATTTTCAACGCCTACAACGAAGTCCCCTCGATTCGCGCCAAGGACGAATTCCTGATTCCGTTCATCGACGTGATCATGAATCCGTCGTTCAGCACCGGAACACCCGAGGCCGACCAGGCGCTGCTCAAATCCCTGATTGTGTTCGCCTGCCTGATGGAGGGACTGTTCTTCTACGTTGGCTTCGCACAGATTCTTGCGCTGGGGCGGCAGAACAAGATGACCGGTGCAGCCGAGCAGTACCAGTACATCCTGCGCGACGAGTCCATGCACTGCAACTTCGGCATCGACCTGGTCAACATCATCAAGCTTGAAAACCCGCATCTCTGGACCGCTGCCTTCAAGGAAGAAATCGCGGCGCTGTTCCACAAGGCGGTCGACCTCGAATACCGCTACGCCGAGGACACCATGCCGCGTGGCGTGCTTGGCATGAACGCTTCGATGTTCAAAGGGTACCTGCGCCACATCGGCAACCGCCGCGCCTCACAGATCGGTTTGAGTAAATTGTTCTCCCAGGAAGAAAACCCGTTTCCCTGGATGAGCGAAATGATCGATCTGAAGAAGGAGCGCAACTTCTTCGAAACCCGCGTCATTGAATACCAATCAGGGGGGGCGCTCGCGTGGGACTAAGCCCGGGTTCGCCATCCTTCACTTCAATGAACACTTTACCTGCACTCCTCTGGCCTCAGGGCGCCATCGCGCAACCGTGGCCGCCGGAGCAGTGCACCCCCATTCAGGGTCTGGCGCGTCGCTTCGGACTCTTGAATCTCTCCGTGTCCCATGCAGGCGTGGAGTGCTCTTTGCTCATTGACCCTAGGAGAAGATGATGGCAACTGCGAAGAAGCCGGCCGCCAAGGCCGCAACCCCTGAGAAGAAGGCTGCGCCTGCCAAGACCGCAGCAGTAAAGAAGGCTGCTGCCCCGAAGGCTGTAGCGAAAAAGGCTGCGCCTGCCAAGAAGGCTGCAGCTCCTGCCAAGAAAGCCGCTCCGGTGAAGAAAGCTGCTGCACCAGCCAAGAAGGCTGCGCCCGCGAAGAAAGCCGCTCCCGCCAAGAAAGCGGCCCCAGCCAAGAAAGCTGCCGCGCCCACGAAAAAGGCAGCTCCTGCCAAAAAAACAGCGCCCGCCAAGAAGGCTGTAGCGGCAAAGAAGGCGGCCCCAGCGAAGAAGGCCGTCGCAACGAAGAAGGCAGCGCCGGCAAAGAAGGCCGCTGCTCCAGCGAAGAAGGCCGTTCCTGCCAAGAAGGCCACCCCGGTCAAGGCAGCTCCGGCCAAGAAGGCCGCACCGGTCAAGGCGGCGAGTGCCAAGAAGCCGGCCGCCAAGGCGCCAGCAAAGCAGGCCGCATCGCCCGCTGCGAAGCCCGCAGCCAAGGGAAACGCCGAGCCGGCACCAAAGACCCAGCTCAACCCCCAAGCTGCATGGCCCTTTCCCACAGGCTCTAAGCCCTGAGAAATCGTTTGATTTTTCCACCGGCGCTCTGCGCCGGTTTTTTTTTGCCGCTCTCAGGCGGGCGTGAAATCCAACTGGTAGTTTTGCGGCCCACGCGTAGCGATTTTTAGTGCCCCCATGCGGCTGCCAAGTGCCGCGCAGCGCACCAGCGGCCAGCCTTGTTCCAAGCCGAACAGCAAGGCCCCGCGCCAGGCATCTCCGCAACCCGTGGGGTCTACCACTTGCTGGGCTTTCACTGGTGGTACCAGCGTTTTCGTGCCAGCCACCCACACCTCGCAGCCGGCAGCGCCCAAAGTCACCACGAGCCCTTCGACGCGCAAGGACAATTCTGCGAAATCCAGGCCGGTACGTTCACACAGCATGCGCGCCTCATAGTCGTTCACCGTCACCCAGGTGGCGAGATCCACGAAGTGCTTGAGCTCGTCGCCAGAGAACATCGGCAAGCCCTGGCCTGGGTCAAATACGAAGGGAACCCCGGCAGCATGAAATTGGGCCGCGTGCTCCAGCATGGCGTCGCGTCCGTCTGGGGCCACGATACCCAGCGTGATGCCATGCGCTGGCGCGTTCTCAACACGGTTGCGATGCGCTTGCATCATCGCGCCGGGGTGAAACGCGGTGATCTGGTTGTTGTCCATGTCGGTCATGATCATGGCTTGCGCGGTGTAGGTGTCCTCCACCTGCCGAACAAAATCCGTGCCGATTCCCAGCTTTTCCAGCCGTTCCAAGTACTCGCCGCCATCGCTTCCCAAAGTCGCCATGGGCAGCGCCTTGCCACCGAGCAGATTCAGGCTATAGGCAATGTTGCCGGCGCAGCCACCGAAATCCCGGCGCAGCGATGGCACCAGAAACGAGACATTCAGTATGTGCAACTGCTCCGCCAGTATCTGGTCGGCAAAGCGGCCTTCAAAAGTCATGATGGTGTCAAACGCCAGGGAACCGCAAATCAGGACTGCCATAAAAACTCATGGTGCGAGGTCGAAACCTCAAGGATAAAAAGCCAGCACGCGGTAGCCCGCAATGCGCGCAGCGCCTTGGCCAAGGGTCATGGGCGCCATAGTGCTCCATTCCTGGTTGGGTCCAAGCGGGTTCGGAGTTGCCAATTCAGCGGGCAGCAGGATGCGTCGCAGCACCGTCTGATCTTGCGCGTCGGTCAGCGTCAATTCAATGGCCGGCGCTTCCACGGGCAAGGCTGAGCGGTTTCGCAGCGTCAGCGAAAACTGGTACCGGTCACCCTGCGCACGGTTGAACGACGAGCCATCCACCAGCACCGCACCGATGTCGCGGTACAGTCCCACGGAACATTGCAGAGGGACGCAAGCGGATTCGAGAAAACTGCGGCTCTGCGGCCAGGTTGCAGCCACACGCGCGCGCTCGTGGAGCACCACCTGACCAGCCAACCCCAGCAACAGAACGCTGGCCAAGAAAGACAAGCCCACGCGCACGCCCTTGCCAGACCAAAACGCCCGTCGGCGCGCGCTGCGCACGAAGGACAGGTCCTGATCCAGTTCGGTGGCCTCCTCCAGTGCATCGCTGTCCGCGATTTCGGCTTCCCGCTGCACCGCAATGGGCGGCTTCTGCGCCAAGGGAACAACGGGCTGAGGCGGCAAGACCTCCTCCATTGAAGCGAAAGAGCCCTCTTGCACCAAGGTCCAATCTGGCCCGTCTTCATCACTCGGAGCCTCATGGGGCCCAGCCAAAGCCGCGTCTTGCACCACTGCAGCCATCACTTCACGCGCCGGGTCTGTACCCGGATTCACCGCGCCGTCCGGCTCAGGCGTCTGCGCAAGTGTGGCAATGAAATGCGCCAAATCGGGTTCAGGTGTATCGCCACGGGGAGTATTCGCCTGAGTTTCAGCGTTTGGCTCCAGCTTCGGCATGTCGTCAAACAGCGCGGGCCAGTCGCTGTCGCCGGTGTCCACTTGCGCCGTTGGCAACCCATAGCCGCCCGAATGCAGAAATCCAAATCCAGATGCCAGCTGCGAGTCTGCATCCTCGGAGGCGCGCGGCAACGGGCCATCCCCAGTGGCCTGCGATGCTGCGTCGGCACCATCCTCCCCACGCCCGCCAAAAGGCGGCGGTAAGACGGACGCAGGGGGTTGCGTTTGCCCGCGTGCGAACCACTGCCCCGAGAGTCCCAGGGCATTGGGCGCAAGAAAATCAGGTTCGGGTGGGATCGGCGCCTTCAGAAACGAGGGCACATGGTCAGGGGCCTCGGGCACCGCATCTTCCGCCAGCGAGTCCAGGGTGCCAGAGCGCGTCTGCGCAAAACCGTCGTCGGCTTCGCCATCGTCCTCGCACGAAATAGGTGGTGGGGGCGCAGGGCGCGCCGCAGCCGCGCTGCCCCAGGCGCGCGCAGTCGGTGCGGGGGGTGCCACGCGCGCCACGGGCCCGCGCAACTGGTCCAGCGGCATGTCGGGCAGCATCGCCTCGGGCACCGCGGGCTGCAGCGACAGCGACGCATCGAATACCTGCTTGCAATTGCCACAACGCACCCATCCATCGGAAATGCGCAGTTGGTCCGCAACGACCTTGAAGCGGGTCTGGCAAGCGGGGCAGCGGGTGGTCTGGCTCATCGGCTGCCGATTGTAGAAAAGGCGCGTCGGATCCGCGTCAGCGTTGGGCCGTCATCAGCACCCACCCGTCTTCACTGTCGGCAACCGAAAGGGCCAGCCAGGGGGCGTAGGCTTCCTGCAGCTCGGCCACCTGGCGCTCAAGAATGCCCGCCAGCACCAGAGACCCGCCTTGCGCCACATGCGCGCAAAGCAACGGCGCCAGCACCCGCAGCGGTGTGGCCAGGATATTCGCCAGTACCGTGTCGTAGAGCCCCTGGGCCGTGTCTGGCAAGCCGCTGCGCAGCTGCACGCCATTGGCCTGCGCGTTGTACCGCGTGGACTCCACGGCAGCCGGGTCAATATCCACGGCGTCAATGTCAGTGGCACCAAACTTGGCCGCGCCGATCGCCAGAATCCCGGAGCCACAGCCATAGTCCAACACACGGCCAAGGGCGGGGGTACCCACGTGCGCGGCGATCCAGCGCAGGCACATGCGCGTGGTGGGATGCGTGCCGGTGCCAAATGCCAAGCCCGGATCGAGGCGAATCACCTGCCGGGCCTGGGCCGGAGGTTCATGCCACGTGGGAACAATCCAGAACTCGGGCGTCACCGCCACCGGGGTGAACTGCGATTGGGTCAGGCGCACCCAATCCTGCTGCTCGAGCGGCGCCTCGCCCAGCACCTGGCAGCCAGAGAAAAAATCCTGCGCCTGCAGCAAGGCAAGGGCTTCCTGAGTCGCCTGCTCGCTGGAAAAGAGCGCAACGACGCGGCTGCGCTCCCAGGCATTGCGCGGTGCTGGCATGCCCGGCTCGCCAAACAAGGCCTGTTCGGCATCGGTATGGGCATCGGCATCTTCCACAGATACGGACAGCGCATCCAGGGCTTCCAGCGCATCGCTCAACAGTTCCACCTGCTCTTGCGGGCAGGCCAGGCTCAGTTCGTGCAAGCTCATGGGCGTTTTGCAGGCTGGCATCAGCGCTGGCGCTGTGACAGCCACTCTTCCAGGTAGTGAATATTGGTGCCACCGGTGACAAAGTTCGCGTCCACCATCAGCTCGCGGTGCAGCGGCACGTTGGTGTTGATCCCTTCGATCACCGTCTCGGACAGCGCCGTGCGCATGCGCGCCAGCGCCTGTTCGCGGGTGTCGCCATGCACGATGAGCTTGCCGATCATCGAGTCGTAATTGGGCGGTACGTAGTAGTTGGTGTAGATGTGCGAATCCACCCGAACGCCCGGACCACCCGGCGCATGCCAGGTCGTGACGCGCCCTGGCGAAGGGGTGAATTTGTACGGGTCTTCGGCGTTGATGCGGCACTCGATCGCGTGACCGCGAATTTGAATCTGGCGCTGCGTGAACGGCAACTTCTCGCCGGCCGCCACCATGATCTGCGTGCGCACGATATCCACACCGGTGATCCACTCGGTCACCGGGTGTTCGACCTGGACACGCGTATTCATCTCAATGAAGTAGAACTCGCCGTCTTCGTACAGAAACTCGAATGTTCCCGCCCCCCGGTAGCCGATCTTCTTGACAGCGGCCACGCAGCGCTCGCCGATGCGTTCGATCAGCTTGCGCGGAATGCCAGGCGCGGGCGCCTCTTCGATCACCTTCTGGTGGCGCCGCTGCATGGAGCAGTCGCGCTCGCCCAGGTACACCGCATTGCGGTGTTTGTCGGCCAGAATCTGAATTTCGATGTGGCGCGGGTTCTGGAGAAATTTCTCCATGTACACCGCCGGATTGCCAAAGGCCGCCCCGGCCTCCGCCTTGGTCATCTGCACCGCATTGATCAGTGCCGCTTCGGTGTGCACCACCCGCATGCCGCGCCCGCCGCCGCCGCCCGCCGCCTTGATGATGACGGGGTAGCCCACGGTTTTGGCAATGCGGCGGATCTGCACCGGGTCTTCAGGCAGCTCACCTTCCGAGCCTGGAACACACGGCACGCCTGCCTTGATCATGGCTTGCTTGGCCGACACCTTGTCGCCCATGGTGCGAATCGACTCAGGGCTGGGGCCGATAAACTGGAAACCGCTCTTTTCCACCCGCTCGGCAAAGTCCGCGTTCTCCGACAGGAAACCGTAGCCAGGGTGAATCGCTTCGGCGTCGGTCACTTCCGCGGCGGAAATGATGGCCGGCATGTTGAGGTAGCTCAGTGCAGAAGGCGCTGGGCCGATGCACACCGCTTCTTCGGCGAGCTTGACGTACTTGGCGTCCCGGTCGGCCTCCGAATAGACGATGACGGCCTTGACGCCCAACTCGGAGCAGGCCCGCTGAATACGCAGGGCAATCTCTCCCCGGTTGGCAACCAGAATCTTCTTAAACATAGGCGCCCTTTCGGCGCAGGGCCATTGCGTGCATGCTCATAGACTGCTTACTCGATGATGAAAAGCGGCTGGCCATATTCCACGGCCTGTCCGTTTTCGCCAAGAATGCGCGTGACGGTGCCCGACTTGTCGGCTTCGATCTCGTTCAAGATCTTCATGGCCTCGATAATGCAGATGGTCTCGCCTTCCTTGACCACACTGCCCACCTCGACAAAGGATTTGGCGCCGGGGCTGGACGCCCGGTAGAAGGTCCCCACCATGGGCGACTTCACCACATGGCCGCTCGGTTCCACCGGCGCAGGAAGCTCGGCGACAGCCGGCGCGGCAGGTGCCTGCGCCTGTGGGGCCATCGCTGGGGCCGGGACCATTTGCTGCAGCACCTGGCCGCCGCTTTTGACAATGCGCACCTTGCCTTCGGCCTCGGTGATTTCCAGTTCCGATACGTTGGATTCGGATACCAGATCAATCAGGGTTTTGAGTTTTCGCAGGTCCATGCAAGCTCCAGAGCAAATTCTTGACAGGGCGCGAATTTACTCCAATTTACGCGTACCTCAGGGTTCTTCGGGCAATTTCGTTCTTTTGCGCCATCGGCCAGAATCAAGAACGGCTGGTGACGGCGCCCTTGGCCACCCAGTCAACGAGCTCTTGCGGCTTGATTTGCCCTATTTTACGGTGCAGCACCCGGCCATCGGCAGCAAACACGACCGTGAAGGGCAAGCCGCCCGCAAGATTGCCAAGGGAGCGCGAAAGCTCAGTCCCGCCCAGACCCGCCATGCCGATGGGAAAGCTGACCGGGCTGCGCTCAAGGAACTTGCGCACGGCCGAAGGCTGGTCTACCGCCAGACCCAGGATCTGCCACCCCTGCGCCTGGTGCTCTTGAAAGAACTGGTTCAGCAAAGGCAACTCCGCGATGCAGGGTGGGCACCAGGTCGCCCAGAAATTGAGCAGCAACGGTTTGCCGCGAAACGCCTGCGCGGACAGCGGCGCGCCCTCCGGCGTTTCAAAAGACTGGGCAAAGAAGGCCGCATCGCTGGCCTGGGCAGCGGCCGTCTCGGCGTGCGGCTGCAAGCGCCACCAGGCCCAGCCCGCGCCGGCGAGCGCTGCGCCGCCAGCCACCCCCGCGTACAGCAGGCGGCGGCGCAGCGCTTCAGGCGCGGCGGGCACGGCAGAAGAAGGTTCTGAATCGGTCACTCGGGGTGCTCCAGCAATAGTTTTCGCAAGGCAGCCGCATCGCCGCGTGGTGCGCGGCCGCCCTCGCCCGGGCGCAGCGCCCCGCGCAGGTCGTCGTGGTCGTAGACCAACAGATGAACCCCGACCCGCTCGCCCAGCGCCTCGCTGAAGGCTGCGACGCTAAGCGCCTCCACCGGGCGCCCGTGCAGCCCCTGCACGGTGCTGGCGTCGTAGGCCACGCCCTGGTCTATCAGCGCAATCTCGGCAGATTTTGGGTCATCGCAAAACAACTGCAGGTAAATGTCAACATGGCGCGTGGCTGTACCACTCCATACCGCACCGCCCACGTAGGGGCGAAACGCCTGCAGGCGCTCCATCCACAAAAGTGCAAGTTCGCGCAAGGCGCGGAGTTCGCCAGGCTGGGTATCGGCGCAAAACAGGGCGATGTGCTCCCGGATGGCCTCCTCAACCAGCGCCGTGTCAGGCAGGGGCGTGCGCGGCGCGGCGCCCAGCTGCTGCGCCGCGCGCCGCTTGGCACGGCCCAGCTCCACGCCGTCCTCCACCACCATGCGGGCGGCAGCGCGGGCAATTTCCACAGACAGTCCGGACGACGCGACATACATACCGCCATTGTCGCCCCGAGCGCGGCCAAGGTACGCCCCAGGGTTTTGTACCGCCCAGAATTTACTATTAGAACTATAGCTTATGGCGCTTACCACATAAGCGCTAGATGCCATTTTTCATACAATTTTCGTTTCTCTGCGCTCCTGCGCGCCTTCTAGAATTGCAGGCATGCATATTCACATTCTGGGCATTTGCGGCACCTTCATGGGCGGGCTCGCCGCGCTCGCGCGCGCTGCCGGCCACCGCGTCACGGGCTGTGACGCAGGCGTCTACCCCCCCATGAGCGACCAGCTGCGGGCGCTGGGCATCGACCTGATCGAGGGCTTTGGTGCCGAGCAACTCGCGCTTGCCCCCGACGTCTTCGTGGTCGGCAACGTCGTCAGCCGCGCACGGCTTGCCGACGGAACGCCAAAGTTCCCGTTGATGGAGGCCATTCTCGACGCCGGTGCGCGCTACACCAGCGGCCCGCAGTGGCTCAGCGAGCAGGTGCTGGCCGGGCGCCACGTGCTGGCCGTGGCTGGCACGCATGGCAAGACCACGACCACCTCCATGCTGGCGTGGATCTTGGAGTCCGCTGGCTTGGAGCCTGGCTTTCTGGTGGGCGGCGTGCCGCTCAATTTCGGCGTTTCAGCGCGCCTGGGCGCCGCCCAACGGCCAGGAGCGCCGGGCGCCGCGCCGCTTTTCGTCATCGAGGCCGACGAGTACGACACCGCCTTTTTCGACAAGCGCAGCAAGTTCGTGCACTACCGGCCGCGCACCGCCGTGCTGAACAATCTGGAATTCGACCACGCCGACATCTTTGACGATCTGGCCGCCATCGAACGCCAATTTCACCATTTGGTGCGCACGGTGCCCAGCTCTGGCTGCGTGGTCGTCAACGGGCTGGAAGAGAGTCTGGCGCGCGTGCTGCACGCCGGCTGCTGGAGCGAGGTGGCCAGCTTCGGCAGCACGGTGAGCGACTGGAGCGCGAATGGCGAACCCGGTGCCTTCGACGTGCTGCTGCACGGCGAGCGCGCGGCCAGCGTGCACTGGGCGCTGACGGGCGTGCACAACCAGCTCAATGCCTTGGCCGCCATCGCGGCTGCGGCGCATGTGGGCGTGGCGCCAGCGGCGGCCGCAGAGGCGCTGCAGACTTTTCAGAACGTACGCCGGCGCATGGAGGTGCGCGGGGTGGTGCGCGGCATCACGGTGTACGACGACTTCGCCCACCACCCCACCGCCATCCGCACCACGCTCGATGGCCTGCGGCGCAGCTTAGGGCCGAAAGTGCGCATCCTCGCCGCGTTCGAGCCGCGCAGCAACACCATGAAGCTGGGCACGATGAAGACGCAGCTCCCCTGGGCACTGGAGAGCGCCGACCTGGCGTTTTGCCACACCGCCGGCCTCGACTGGGACGCGGCGGCCGCCCTGGCGCCGCTGGGCGTCGGGCCGGGCCAGCGCGCCCAGACGGCACCCGACATCGCCACGCTGCTCGCCCAAATCGTGCAAGTGGCGCAGCCCGGCGACCACATCGTGTGCATGAGCAACGGCGCTTTTGGCGGCGTGCATGCGCAGCTATTGCAGGCGCTGGCGGGTGAAAACGCTATTATTTAAATAGCTGTTAGCGCTTACTGTATAAGCTCTAGAGGCCTTTTTTGCTTGAATTTTTTCGCAGCAATCAGTAGCTGATCGCCATGGCCTGCAAATCGATGCGCACCACCGGCTTGGCCAGTGCGCCGTTGGTGGCGCGGGCAAAACTCTTGAGCCACGCGGCATCCGACAGCAGGCCATGCTCTGCCGCCCGTGCAACCGCCAGCACCTTGTCGGCCAGCAGCACCTTCCCACTGGCACGCAAGGGCTCGCATTCGAGGCGTATGAATTCGTCATCCAGCCAGCGGCGGGCTTCGTCCTGCGGCATGGCATCGGCGCCTTCGAGGTCCACACGGAATTCCTGGTTGCGGTCTGCACTGACCGACACTTCGCTGTGCATGGCGGGCCTTTCTTTTTTGAAAATGGGCAGGCCGGGCGCTTGCCCGGACCCATACCAACAAGCTTACACCGCCGCCTTGCGCCGGGCGGTAACCGCAGCCGAGAGTTCCCCCAGCGTGGCAAGCGACGCCTCCCAGCCCAGACAGGCGTCGGTGATGCTCTGGCCGTGGGCGAGTGCGGCAGGGTCGTCCTTGCCGGGGGTGAACTTTTGCGCGCCCGCCACCAGGTGGCTTTCGATCATCACGCCGAACACGCAGTGCGAGCCACCCGCCACCTGGGCAGCGATGTCGCGCGCCACGTCCTGCTGGCGCTCGTACTGCTTGCTGCTGTTGGCATGGCTGCAATCGACCATGAGGGCCGGGGTGAGCTTGGCGGCGGCCAGGTCCTTGCAGGCGGCGGCCACACTGGCGGCATCGTAGTTCGGCGTTTTGCCGCCGCGCAGGATGACATGGCAATCCTTGTTGCCCTTGGTGTCGACAATCGCCACTTGGCCGTTCTTGTGCACCGACAGGAAGTGGTGCCCGCGCCCGGCGGACTGGATGGCGTCGGTGGCGATGCGGATGTTGCCGTCGGTGCCGTTCTTGAAACCAATGGGGGCCGAGAGGCCCGAGGCCAGCTCCCGGTGCACCTGGCTCTCGGTCGTGCGCGCACCGATGGCGCCCCAGCTGATCAGGTCGGCGATGTACTGGGGCGAGATCACGTCGAGAAACTCGCTGCCGGCGGGCACGCCCAGGCGGTTGATCTCGATGAGCAGCTGGCGAGCGATGCGCAGGCCTTCGTCAATGCGGTAGCTCTCGTCCAGATAGGGGTCGTTGATCAGGCCTTTCCAACCCACCGTGGTGCGCGGCTTCTCGAAATAGACCCGCATCACGATCTCCAGCGTGTCCTTATACTGTTCGCGCGCTGCCTGCAGGCGGTGGGCGTATTCCAGCGCCGCCGCCGGGTTGTGGATCGAACACGGGCCGATGACCACCAGCAGGCGGTCGTCCTTGCCGATCATGATGTCGTGGATATTGCGCCTGGTGCGGGTGATGAGGTTTTCCACCTTGGTGCCGCGAATCGGGAAGAAGCGGATCAAATGCTCTGGGGGTGGCAACACGGTGATTTCCTTGATGCGTTCGTCGTCGGTCTGGCTGGTTTTCTCGACGCTTCGGTACCAGGCATCGCTGGAAGGGTGTGCAGCTGCTGCGGTCATGGGTTTCTTTCCGGGAAGGTTGAAAACAAAGGACTGAAAAACAAAAACCGCCGGGCTTTGCAGCGTCGGCGGTTGGGTGGGAAGTGTTCAGGTGCTTGCGCGCTTGCCTCTCATCCGCCTAGGACAGAGAACCAGAACCAAAAGTAAAAAACAGCGCGCGAAAACATGGGCTGCAATGTAGCACAGCAGCGAGGAGGCTGTACCAAGGCAATGCTGAACAAGTCCCTCACGCGCCGCGCATCCGTACTTCGGGCGGTCTGCGGTGTTGCAAATCCTCGCCATAGCTGCGGCTATGGCTGCGGTTTGCGCCTTGCATCCCATCCCGACGTGCGGCGCGCGTTATCGCGGTGACTTATTCAGATGGTATGGGCGCCTCCCTCCTGTTGCTACTTGTGCTGCGGCCCGGCTAGTACCAGATTGACGATCCCATCGTCAACATCGAAATGGAGACCATCATGGAACGTACCGTCATTGCCGTCGAC
>Ga0265332_10000049_pt1 | contig 112846 bp, 103 predicted proteins | sample 41926metaG_FD_202084 | JGI IMG/M metagenome (GOLD analysis project Ga0265332, IMG submission 202084) | Rhizosphere microbial communities from Carex aquatilis grown in University of Washington, Seatle, WA, United States - 4-19-26 metaG | ecosystem: Host-associated > Plants > Roots >...
CCGGGGAGAGTCTGCGGAGGGACGCCGGGGAGAGTCTGCGGAGGGACGCCGGGGAGAGTCTGCGGAGGGACGCCGGGGAGAGTCTGCGTAGGGGCGCCCGGGAGAGTCTGCGGAGGGGCGCCCGGGAGAGGAGTCTGCGGAGGGAGGCCCGGGAGAGTCTGCGGAGGGACGCCTGGGCGAGGTTGCGGAGGGACGCCGGGGAGCTGCGCGGGCACGACCCGGACCTGAGGCGTCACGATGGGGCGCGTCTGCGCAGGTGCACCGACGGGGACCGAGAGCCCGACGATAGTCAACAGCGCGAGGAATCTCCGAAACACGGTGCCCCACAGGGGCAACTGGTGGGCCAGCTCGCTTCGCCGTCTCTACCCTTCGTGCTAGAGCGCCGAGCATGTTGGCCCCCGTCGGCTTTCCGCGGCTTTCGGCCGTCTCGCTGCATTGCTCCTCGGTCTGCCAACAGGTTGGGCGCTCTAGCGGTCGCACGTGACGTTTCTCACCACGCTCGCGCTCGCGGCGGCGCTCCTGGTCGTCGCGCCGTACTTCGCGCACCGACTGCGAAGGCGCCGGGCCGAAGAACAGCCATTCCCTCCCGCGCGACTGGTCGAGCCGGCGCTGCCCAAGGCGCGTCGTCGTTCACAGCTCGAGGATCGCGCGCTCTTTGCCACGCGCTCGGCGGCCGTGGTCGTCCTCGCCTTGTTGGGCGCGTCGCCGCTCGTTCGTTGTTCCCGGCTGTCGCTTCAGCGCGCCGGTGGCGCATCGGTGGCGATGGCCATCGTCGTGGACGACTCGATGAGCATGCGCGCGAGCCTACCGGGAGGGATGCCTCGCTTCGACCGCGCGCGGCAAGGGGCTCGCGAGCTGCTCGCGTCCGCGCGGGAGGGCGACGCCATTGCGGTCGTCCTCGCCGGTTCGCCACCGCGCGTCGCGCTCGCGGCGACCACGGATCTGACGGCGGCTCGCAACACGATCGATGGTCTGCCTGTGAGCGACCGCGCCACCGATCTGGACGGCGCCGTTTCGCTCGCCCGGGGCCTTCTCGCTTCGCTGCCACAGATCGACCGTCGCGTCGTCGTCCTGAGCGACCTCGCCGACGGCCGTTCCGACGCCGCGGCCCTTGGCGACTCGAGCGCAGTGCCTATCTGGATTGCCTTGCCCGAGCTGCGGGCGCAGGGCGTCGACTGTGCGTTGATGCGGGCCGACTGCAGCGGCGTGCGCGTGCGCGTCCGGGTAACGTGCGGCCCCGGCGAGAGCGCCGTGGGACGTGAAGTCGTCGTCGAGGACGACCGGGGTGCCCCCCTCGGTCACGCATCGATCCCTGCCGGTGCAAACGTCGAAGTGACCGTCCTCCTTCCTTCCGCGGACGCGAGCCCGGCGCGGGCGCGGCTGTCGGGTGACGATGCCGTCGCCGCCGACGACGTCGCGCCCGTCGTCCCGGAGGCGCGCCGCGGAGCGATCGCGGTCGTTGCCGACACAACCGCCGAGACGGTCGTCACCGGTGGCGCGCCGATCGCCGAGCAAGCACTTTCGGCGCTCAAGCTCGACGTCGACGTTCGTCCCCTTCCCGCGTTTCCGGATCGAGCCGAGGACCTCGCCGGCGCCCTCGGCGTACTGATCGATGACCCCCCTGGGCTGACGCCCGAGCAGCGCCACGCGCTGGGCACGTACCTCGCGGGTGGGGGGGTCGTGCTCTTGGCCCTTGGTCCTCACGCTGCGGCCGCGCCGCTCGGAGCATCCCTCGAGCCGGTGGTCGGGCATGCCTTCGCATGGGCGGAGACGAAGGCGACTGGGGCCGATCCGGCCAGCGCCGGCGGCGAGTTGGCCGAATCGGCGCAAAGCTTGGCCGATCTCGGCGCGTCCCACCGCGCCGTCCTCGCGGCGGACGACGTGGCCGGGCTCGAGGCCATCCTGCGGTGGACAGACGGCACACCACTCCTGGCGCGTCGCGCGGTCGGCCGAGGCGACGCGTGGGTCCTCACTCTCCCCGTCTCGCTCGACGCGAGCGATCTCGCGCTTCGCCCGGCATTTCTGGCCATCCTGGGCGCTTGGGAGAGCGAAGCGCTCGAGCGCAAGACGGCCAAGCGGAGCGAAGTCGGCTCCGCCTGGACCTTCCCGGGCGCGCACGCGGTCGAGACGCAGGGCCCGTCGGGCCCGCTCGCTTCGATCCGAGATGAGCGAGGCGTGCGCGTCGTTCCGCCTCTCCTCGGGCTTTACCGAATCGCGGTCGACGGTCGCGTCGAGGTGAGGGTGGCGTCGCCGGCCGCGCGCGAGCTCGATCTGCGACCGCGCGCCGCGGCGTCCAAGACCGGCGGCGAAGGTTTGGGCGAGCGTCGCGCCTCGGTCGACATCAGCGGGCAGGTGGCGCTGTTGCTGCTCGTGCTGGTCGCCTTCGAGATGGGGCTTCGCGTGTGGCTCCAGCGGAGCAGGACGGCCTGACGCGAGCGCCCTTGCCACGCCTACGCGGATGAGGCTTCATGGGCGTGTCGCATGAGGAGCGTCCCGCGCCATCCACTGCTCGCCCTCATGTTCTGCGCACTCGGTTGCCAAGGCGCCGGCGCGTATGGCCATTCACCGCGGTACGTAGAACTCGATGAAGAATCGGCGGCCGTCGCCGGCTCGCGCGAATACGACCCGATCATGGCCGAGAAGCAGCCGGACCAGTGGCGGCAGGGAAAGGTGGCGCTCTTCGGCGTCGTCGAGCGCCGCGACCCGGGCCCGGGCGGTCAGGCGAGGCTCACCCTGTCGGTGCGTCGTCTCGAGCCGCGAAATCTATGTGGCCTGGAAACGGACGACGACTCGTGTCGAGTCACCGTCAGCGACAAGGACTTCGGGGTGGTCGAGGCGCTGGTCTCGCTGCGCGGCGACGACTACGTGGGGCCTCGCTCCGTGGGCTCGCGGTCGCTGCTGCGGGTCGTGGGCACGATCGGACAAGACGTCGCCCCCAGCGGGGCCCCCGTCGTGCACGCGGTGTGGTACCGGCATTGGCCCGCGTTCTATTACGTGACGCGCGCCAGCGCCCGCGACATGAAGCAATGAGAGCGCGAGCTGCCCGCGGGGCGGGGGTGCTCGAGCCCGCGCCCGACGGGACGCTCCGCCTTCCAGCCCTCGCGACGGCGCACTCGCACGCCTTCCAGCGAGCCATGCGCGGGCGCGCGCAGCGCCCCGTGCAAGACCCCGCTCGTAGCGCGGAAGACTTTTGGACGTGGCGCGGGCAGATGTACGCGCTCGCGTCTTCGCTGACGCCGGAGTCGATTCATGCTGCCAGCGGGGTGGCCTTCCGCGAGCTCGCGGTCGCCGGGGTTCGTACGGTCGGCGAATTCCACTACGTCCACCATCAGCCCGACGGCACGCCGTACGAGGACCGCACGATCCTCGCCGACGCCGTCGTGCACGCCGCCAGGACCGCTGGCCTTCGCATCGCCCTCTTGCGCGTGGCCTACCACCGCGCGGGCGCCGGCCGCTCCCCCGAACCAGGGCAGCGCCGCTTCTGCGACCCCAGCGTCGACGACGTGCTCCGCGACGTCGACACGTTGCGCGCCAGGTGGGGGCACGACCCCGACGTCGTCATCGGCGTCGCGCCCCACTCGGTGCGCGCCGTTCCACCGGAATGGCTCGCGCCCCTTCGCGACCACGCCCGGCGCCACTCGATGCCGCTGCACATGCACGTCGCCGAGCGCGCGCGAGAGGTCGACGAATGCGTGGCCGAGTCGGGTCGCCGTCCGGTGGAGCTGCTGGCAGACCACGGGGTGATCGACGGCCGGTTCGTCGCCGTGCACGCGACGCACGTCCTGCCTCACGAAGCGAAGCTTCTCGGCGCGGCGCAAGCCTTCGTGTGCGTTTGCGCGACCACGGAGCGCGACCTAGGCGACGGTCTGCCCGACCTGAGTGCCCTGCGCGCGGCCGGGGTTCGCTTGTGCACCGGAGTCGACAGCTACGTCGTCGTCGACCCCATCGAAGACCTGCGCGCGCTCGAAACGCACGAGCGCCTTCGCACACGAACCCGCGTCACGTTTCGCCCTGCGCGCGGCACGCCGGCCGAGGCGCTCTGGCACGAAGGATCCGTCGAGGGAGCCGCCGCGTGCGGGTTTCCCGACACCGGCGGGCACGTGATCGTGCGGCGCGATCATCCAGCTCTTGCCCTCGTCGACGACGAGTTTCTCCTCGACGCCATCGTCTTCGGGTCGGGGTCCGGCGTCGTAAAGCGGGTGCGTCGGATGGCGCGTCGGTAGCTTTCAAAGCTCCGACTGGTCACTCGGCAGCGCAGGCGGCGAACGGCTTGCGCTTTGGACTCCTCGAAGCGAAAGTAGCTAGATCGCATGCCAGCCGAATTTCGCCTGAGAACCAGCTTCGAGCCGAAAGGGGACCAGCCCCACGCCATCGAGCAGCTGGGGCGTGGGCTGCGCGAAGGCGAGAAGCATCAGGTTCTGCTCGGCATCACCGGATCGGGCAAGACGTTCACCATTGCCAACGTCATCCAGCTCTCCGGCAAGCCGACGCTCATCCTCGCGCCGAACAAGACCCTCGCCGCCCAGCTCTACGGGGAGATGCGCGAGCTCTTCCCCGAGAACGCGGTCGAGTACTTTGTGAGCTACTACGACTACTACCAGCCCGAGGCGTACATCCCGTCGACCGATACCTTCATCGACAAAGACGCAATCATCAACGATCAGATCGACCGCATGCGCCACTCGGCGACCGTCGCCCTTCTGTCGCGGCGCGACGTCATCATCGTCGCCAGCGTGAGCTGCATCTACGGCATCGGCAGCGCGGAGAGCTATCACGGCCTCGTCATCCAGCTCGCCGTGGGCGAGGAATTTCGGCGGGACACGCTCTTGCGCGGGCTCGTCGACATTCAATACGAGCGCAACGACGTCGACTTTCACCGCGGGACGTTCCGCGTCCGCGGTGACGTGGTCGAGATCTTCCCGACGTACGAGCAGGAGACCGCCATACGCGTCGAGTTCTTCGGCGACGTCATCGAGTCCATCAAGGAGGTCGACCCGCTTCGGGGGCGCGTGAGACAATCCCTCGAGCGCTATGCGATCTACCCGGGGTCGCACTACGTCACTCCGCAAGCGCAGATGCGTCGCGCCGTGGAGAGCATCCGCGAGGAGCTGCGCGGCAGGCTCGACGTGCTCGACAAGGAGGTGCGCTTCCTCGAAAAACAGCGGCTCGAGCAGCGAACCCTCTACGACCTCGAGATGATGGAGCAGATGGGCTTCTGCTCGGGGATCGAGAACTACTCGAGGCACCTGTCGGGCCGCAAGGCAGGCGAGCCGCCGCCGACCTTGCTCGACTATTTCCCGCAGGACTTTTTGCTCGTCATCGACGAGTCGCACCAGACGATGCCGCAGCTTCAGGCGATGTACCGCGGCGACCGGGCCCGGAAAGAGACACTCGTGGAGTACGGCTTTCGCCTCCCCAGCGCGCTCGACAATCGGCCGCTCAAGTTCGAAGAATTCGAAGACCACGTGCGGCAGATCATCTACGTGTCGGCAACGCCGGGCGAGTACGAGATCGAGAAGGCGCAGGGGGTGGTCGTCGAGCAGCTCATTCGGCCGACGGGTCTGACCGAGCCGGAGGTCGAGGTGCGCCCCGTCTCGGGCCAAGTCGACGACCTCTTGGGCGAAATCAAAGAGCGGGTGAAGAAGAGCGAGCGCGTCTTGGTCACCACGTTGACCAAGCGGATGGCCGAGGACCTCACGGATTTCTACCGTGAGCTCGGGGTTCGCGTTCGCTACCTGCACTCGGACGTCGATACGCTGGAACGAATCGACATCCTGCGCGACCTGCGTCTAGGAGAGTTCGACGTTCTGGTCGGCATCAATTTGCTGCGAGAGGGGCTCGACTTGCCGGAGGTGTCGCTCGTGGCCATCTTCGACGCCGACAAGGAGGGGTTCTTGCGGAGCGCGCGCTCTCTCATCCAGACTATGGGGCGCGCGGCGCGCAACCTGAACGGTCGAGTCATCATGTATGCAGACGCCGTCACCCCGGCGATGAAGAGCGCCATGGAAGAGACGACCCGGCGGCGCGCCGTGCAAGAGATCTACAACGAGAAGCACGGCATCGTGCCGCAAACGGTCGTGCGCGCGATTATGAACATCAACCCGGCGAGCGGCACAATCGACTATTTCAATGTTCCGAAGCTGGCCAAAGGCGAGCGCGCCAACGCCGTGGGGGGACGCGCACCCGACATCGACGAGCGAATCGCAGCGATGCGTCTCGAGATGTTCGCCGCCGCAGAAGATCTCCAGTTCGAGAAGGCCGCCCGGATGCGCGACGAGCTGAAGAAGCTCGAGGCGCTCGCCGGGCTCGAGACGGGAGCCGCGGGATCGCAGCCCGCCGCATTCGATCCATACGCGTCGGGCACGAAGAAGGCAGGCGCGCGAGGGCGGGGTACCGCGAAGGCCGGCGGCGGTGCGGCGCGCAGCGGAAGGCGTTATAAAGCGCGCTGATGAGCGAACCCGTCGTTTCGCACATTTCGGATACGGCTCGATGGGTCGCCGCCTATCGTGCGATCGAGTCCACGCGATCCGACGCGCTCTTTCAGGACCCGTTCGCCGCGCGGTTGGCGGGGGAACGGGGCGCTCAGATCGCAGGCAAGATGCGTAGAGCGATGGGGCGGAGCGGTTGGCCGATCGTCGTGCGCACCAAGGCCATCGACGATCTCGTCATGGCGGCGGTCGCCGAAGGGGCCGATCGCGTGATCAATCTTGCTGCAGGGCTGGACTCTCGCCCGTACCGACTGCCGCTGCCGCCGTCGCTTGGATGGGTCGAGGCCGACCTCCCCGGGATCCTCGACGAGAAGGAGCGATTGATGCAAGGCGAGACGCCGCGCTGTCGTCTCGTGCGCGAGCGGGTGGATCTGTCCGTCTCTCTCTCCCGCGCCGCGTTTCTCGACAGCGCCCTCGCGGGGGCGAGCCACGCGATCGTCATCACGGAGGGGTTGCTCATCTACCTCGACGATCACGCCGTGCGCGAGCTGGCCCGTGATCTGGCGTCCCGAACGCAGGTGCGAGGCTGGATCGTGGACCTCGTCTCGCCGGCCGTCCTTCAGATGATGCGCAGGCAGGTGAACCGTCACCTGTCGCCCGACGCGGCGATGCGCTTTGCGCCCGAAAGCGGCGTTTCGTTCTTCGCCCCGCTCGGGTGGCGGCCGGCCGCCATACGCTCCAATCTCCGAGAGGCGTTTCGAGCCAAGCGACTGCCGCTCTACCTTCGGCCGTTCGCGCTCTTTCCGGAGCCGGATCCCGCCAACCCGGGGAGCCGGCCCTGGGGCGCCGTGGTGCGCTTCGATCGGGCTCCGCCCACAGGCTGAGACTTACTTGCCATACCCCGCAGCGACGATGTTCGCCTGGACGGCGTTGAGGGTCGCCACGGTGGCAGCACCGGTCGTCATGACCCCTTCGTAGAAGTCTCCCGCCGCACCATTGCTGTTGTCGCCGCCGACTCCGAGGACGATGGCGCCCTCTTTCTTCATGGGAGCAAAGCCGTTGGGGCGCGCTCCGTCGTACATGGTCTTCAGCGTACCGGCCGTCGCATCGCCGCCATAGAGGGCAAAGCTTCCCGGGGCCGCCCCGGATCGGCCGACGACGATTGCCGTAGCGTAGTCGTAGGCGAGAGACATGTTGGTCGCAACGCCCTTTGCCTCTTTGGCGCCGCTTGCCCCCACGCCGGCACATAGGCCATTTTCGATGTCTACCTCCACCCAGGGGCCCGGGCCGACGCCGGTGGCCTGACCGCTGCCCCCCCCGAAATAGACAGCCTCCATAGTGGCGTTGCCGTCGTCACGAACGTCCGTTTCGGCGTTTCCGTAGTCGTAGCAGCACCCGTTGACCAAGTCGTTCTGGCTCGACACCATATACTCGGTCTCTGCCGCGTCACCGGTTGCGGTGCCGGTGGCCTTGTCGTTCCGATAGCCCATGCCGACGCGAATGCGGACGCCGTAGACTTCATGACCGTTGGCCGTAGTCTTGAGATCGGTCGCATTCGACGGCTTGTCGGCCCCGCTGCCGTGCTGACCGGCGGGTCCGGGGGTGAGGTGATTGCCCTGCGAGGACTGGTCGTAGATGATCGTGATGGTGCACGTCGTGCCTGCACAAAACGTGTCTTGCGCGGCGCCGTCGGCGACGCCCCCGGTGGCCAGAACCCCGATGTCCTTGGTCGTGTTGTCCGACGCGCGCGTGACTTGGTAGAGGTTCCCCTTGTACGCGCCATAAAGAGCCCGCACGGTGCTGTGCGCAGCTACGCACGGCGTGCTGCCGGAGGCGAAGATATCGCAAACCCCGCTCCCCGCCGGCGCGCCGGTGCCGCTGCTACTACCGGCGCCCGAGTCGCCGGCCATGCCGCTGCCCCCGCTGGAGCCCGAGCTCGTGCTCGTACCGCCGGAGCTCGAGCCCGCGCCACTGGAGCCCGTGTTCGTTCCACCGGAGCTCGAGCTCGTTCCACCGGAGCTTGAGGCCGTGCTGCCCGAGCTCGTTCCACCGGAGCTGCCGCTGGAGCCTGCGCTGACGCCACCGGAGCTCGTGCTCGACCCACCGGAGCTCGTATTCGTGCTGCCCGAGCTCGAGCCGGTGTCACCCATGCCCGAGCCGCTGGACCCACTCGCGCTCCCGGTGCCAGCGCCGGAGCTCCCGTTCATGGGACCGCTCTTCGACCCACCGGTCGAGGTGTCGTTGGAGCCGCCCGAGCACCCACCCGCCGCCGCAACTGCGATCAGCACCGCGCTCGCCAGGGCTGCTGGCCGCGCGATGAAAACTACCGGCCGCGAAACGCGCGTATTGGGCTTTGCTCCGTTCATGGGTGAACTCTACTACGTTCACGCCAGCGGTCACGCGCCGACCGACGGTGGCACGCAGCCGTGCAGTCGGACGGTTAACCTACAACGGGATGCATCTGCGAGGCATAACCCAGCGAGACTGCCACTGTCCATCACCGGGCCGCAGGGGACACGCCCCATGAACCAAACAGAATTCACGGTGGTGCACCAGACGAGCGATTGACCCATCTCGTTCGACGCGTTCACGGGTCGGCTCGAGCAGCTCCTGGGGTCGGTTCGATGCCGGCATCTCGGCCAGTTCGGCGACGCATCGGTCACGAAGGTTGCGGTCGGCCTGGATGCGAAGGTCCGGGCACTCGTCGAGAAAGCCGCCGCCCAAGCGACGTGAACGGGAGGAACGGGGAAGGGGCTGAACCTTTCCATCGAGGGCACATCGACGCAGCGGGACCCTCTTGCGCTCTTCTCGTCGATCGCGATCAGCGAATGTCGGATCCGGGCCGGCCGAAACGTCGCGTCGATGAAAGGCAGGTCCGTCATGAAGGTGCAAGGAAGTGTCGCTCTTGTAACTGGTTCCAACCGTGGCCTCGGAAAGGCACTTGTTTCCGCGCTCTTGGAGGCCGGCGCGGCCAAGGTGTACGCAGCGGCTCGGGACGTTGGAAAGGTCACCTCCTCCGATCCGCGGGTAGTCCCGCTCGCGCTCGATACGTCGAAGCCCGAGCAGATCGCGGCGGCCGCCCGGGCGGCCGGGGACGTCACGCTCCTGGTCAACAACGCGGGCGTCTCCGCGTCGGCGAACGTCCTCACGGCGAGCCAGGCGGCGATGGAGACCGATTTCCGCACCAACGTCTTCGGGACGCTCGCGGTGGTGAAGGGCTTCCTGCCCGTGCTCGAGCGCGCGCCCGGGGGCGCGACGATCGTGAACGTTCTGTCGCTCGCGTCGCTCGGGAGCTTCCCGGCGCTCGGCGGCTACTCGGCGTCGAAGGCGGCCTCGTACTCGATCACGCAGTCGCTCCGTCCGGAGCTCAGGGGGAAGCGCATCGAGATCCTCGCGGCGTTCCCGGGCCCGATTGACACTGACATGGTCAAGGACCTCCCGATTCCGAAGACGAGCCCTGCCGACGTCGCGAGCGCCGTGCTCGCCGGGATCGCGCGCGGCGAGGAGGAAATCTTCCCCGACCCGATGGCGCAGCAGATGGGCGCGCTCTGGAGCAAGAGCCCCAAAGAGTACGAACGCGCGTTCGCGAGCATGTGACGGCACGGGAACGACCTACTGAAAGGAGACCATCATGAAGAGCAAGAATTTCACGACGACCATCCTTGTCGACCAGACCCCGCAGCAAGCCTTCGACGCCATCAACGACGTTCGCCACTGGTGGTCGGGAGAGATCGAGGGCCGTACAGACGTGCTCGGCGCCGAGTTCACGTACAGCTACAAGAAGGTCCACCGCACCACGCAGAAGATCACCGAGCTCGTGCCGGGCAGGAAGATCGTGTGGCACGTGACCGACAGCCAGATCAACTTCGTCCGCGACACGAGCGAGTGGGATGGCACCGACATCGTGTTCGAGATCTCGAAGAAGGCCGACAAGACCGAGATTCGCTTTACGCACGTCGGCCTCGTGCCGACCATCGAGTGCTACGATGGGTGCTCGGGCGCGTGGGGCTTCTACGTGAACGAGAGCCTTCGCAGCTTTATCGCGAACGGCAAGGGGGAGCCCAACCCGGACGAGCGTCGTCCGACTCGGGCGAAGGGTAGTGGCGAGCAGCGCGCGCACGACGCGCGGAGGTGAAGCGGGTGGCAGGGTACCTGGTGACGATGCTGGAAGACGAGCCCGCCCACGCGTCGCAGTCGCCGAGGGCAATGTCGGAGCTCATCGACGAGAGCGCCACGTACGCCGACGAGCTGCGCCGCGCGGCGCGGCTCGAGGACCGCGGACGTCTTCGCCCCAGCAACGAGGGCAAGCGCGTTCGTCGTGAGGGCGACCGCGTCGAGGTGCACGACGGGCCTTTCGCCGAGGAAGGCAAGGCCCTCGGCGGCTACTACTGGGTGCAGGCGGGGAGCCTGGAGGAGGCGACGGAGCTCGCGGCGCGGGCCCCCGTCCTTCCGACCGACGAAGTGGACGTGCGCCCGCTGATGAAGGCCGCCGTCCCGGCGGACAAGGAGGCGAAGCCGGGCAAGATCTTCGCCTGCGCCGTGCTCGGGAGCTCCAGGACGGAAGAGGCGTGGGTCGAGGTGATGGACCGGATCGACGAGGAGACGCGCGGTCGCTTCCCGGAGGCGTCGTTCCTCGGGGGTCTTCGCCTCGAGCCTCCGAGGCGTGGACGGCGCATCGCGACGCGCGGCGAGAGGCGCGCGACGTTCGACGGGCCGTTCCTCGAGAGCAAAGAGGTCATCGGCGGGCTACTCTTGCTGCGCATGACGTGCATCGACGAAGCGGTGCAGTGGGCCGGCCAGACGCGCTTCGTCGTTCACGGCACGTTGGAGATCCGCGAGCTGTGGCGGACCTGACGGCGGTCGTCGACGAGACGGTGCGCAGGGAGCGCGGGCGCATCGTCGGGGGCCTTCTGCGCTTGTGCGGGAGCCTCGACGCCGCGGAGGAGGCCTTCCAGGAAGCGGCGCTCGCAGCAGTGCAAGCGTGGCGTGAGGGAGTCCCGTCGAACCCCGGCGCCTGGCTGATGACGGCCGCGAAGAACAGCGCGAGGGATGCGCGGCGCCGCGGAGCCGTCGCCGAGGCGAAGGCGCCGCTCCTCGTCGAGGACGATATGGATGCGCGAGACACGATCGATACGGTGAGCGACGACTATCTCCGGCTCATTTTCACTTGCTGTCACCCCGAGCTGTCCGCCGACAACAAGATCGCGCTCACGCTGAAGGTGGTCGCGGGGTTCTCGACCGAGGAGATCGCGCGGGCGTTCGTCTGCTCGGAGGCGACGGTGTCGCAGCGGATCTTGCGCGCGAAGCAGACGATCGACGAGAAGAAGGTCGGGTACGCGATCCCTGAGCGGGGCGATCTCGCGGAGCGCGTGTCGGCGGTGCTGGGCGTCCTCTACGCGATGTTCAACGAAGGGCATACAGGGCGGAGCGGCCCGTTGATGCGGCTCGACCTGCAGGCGGAGGCGCTTCGCCTCGCGCGCCTGCTCTGCGACCTCGTGCCGGGCGATCCCGAGGCGTTCGGCGCGCTGGCGATCATGGCGTTCGGCGCTGCGCGCGCGCACACGCGCGTCGACGACGAGGGGCTGCCGATCCTGCTCGCCGCGCAGGATCGATCGCGATGGAATCGGGAGCTCCTCCGCGAAGGGCTGATGGCGCTCCGGCGCTCGCGCTCGCTCGGAGGGCGAGGTCCGTACGTCCTGCAAGCCGAGATCGCGGCGGCTCACGTGACGGCGCCGACGTGGGAGAGCACGGACTGGGCGGCCATCGTCGCGGCGTACGACGGGCTCGCGGAGGTCTCGCCTTCACCCGTCGTGGCGCTGAACCGAGCGGTCGCCGTCTCGATGCTCGCCGGACCCTCTGCGGGCCTCGCAGCGTTGAAGGCGCTCGAGCGGCCGCTCGTGGATTACCACCTCTTCTATGCGGCGCGCGCTGACATGCTCGAGCGCACGGGAGGTGACCCGCTACCTGACCTGGAGAGAGCGATCTCGCTCGCGACGAACGAAGGCGAGAAGCAGCTACTCGAGCGGCGGCTCCGCGATCGTCTGGCGCGCGCGAAGGCCCCCTGAGATCGGACGCGCCGGGGTCAACGACTCCACTTCCGCCTCTACGCGCCGGTCGTTTGGCATCTTGCCAACCCGGCTTGCGAATGCACAGCCGGTTGGGCTCTTCACGGGCCGAACTTCGCACGCGTCGATGCTCCCGGCATCGCGGCGCGCCACGAACCACGTCGCGGCACGCCTGATGCTCTGGTTGGGCGACCGGAGGGAACCCCCTTGACCAACTCAATGAGCCCTGCACTTTGCGCCGTTCTTTCCGCGAGCTGGCTGTTCGCGATCATCGGATACTATTGGTGGCGCGACACGGCGAGAATCAGCCGGATAGGGGGGCTTCTCCAGGCGGGAGGCCTGCTGATCGACATCGGCACACCGGGCGAATACGCGACCGACCATGCCCCAGCCGCCTTGAACATTCCGGCGGAAGAGCTCGAGCTTCGGCAGGGTGAGCTAGGCGAACGTGGACGTGTTGTCCTCGTCTACGGGCGCAGTGCCTTTCGCAGCGCCGAGGCAGCGCAGATGCTGCGCGGGGTGGGCTTCCAAAGCGTCACGAACATCGGAACGTTGCGCCGGTGGCGCGCGGACAGCACAGACCCCATGTCGGACGCGGCAAGCCACCGGATTGGGTACGAAGCCTTCGGCGGGGTGCCCGGCGCGCTGGCAGGCGCCGCTCTCGGGGCAGGCGCTGGATTCTTGGGCGTACTCGCCGGGATCTTGGTCGGCGGAATTGCGGGAGCGATGGCCGGGGCTTTCTTGAGCGAGAGACTCCCCAAGCAGCGTTATACGAACTAGCGAGCCCGGCCCAAGGGCGTCCTTGGCCTCCCAGCGGGTCCGCTCCGCATTGACGAAGTGGGAGGAACACAGGCCCTTCCGTGGAGGAGGTAGAGCCCGTAGCCGCCGAACCGGCCGCCCTGGGTGACTAACATGCCCTCCGCCCCTCCCGCGGGTACCTCGACGTCGGCCGAGATGGTGTAGGAGCGGTCGATGATGCTCGGCGCCGATCCGCTCGTCACGTTCGTGAGCTCGCCGTAGGGGGCCACCACGGCTTGGACGAGGCCTCGGTGTCCTTGATGACGCCAGCGAACGCTGGCCGCGGTGGCGGCAGGGCGCTCGAGATCGTCGGCTCCTTGAACGCGGGCGAACCCGGCTTTGATGCTTGTGCCTTTGCGCCTACGGGGACCGGAACCAGCAAGACCACCAGCCCCACGACGAGCAAGAGCACGATGGCTGAGATGACGATCTTTCGTTTCGCCGACGCTTGCATGCAGGCTCCCCGCGCTCGAGATGGGAGTGGACAATGCGGGTTTCGAGCCAGCGGAACCGGAGTGGATCGTAGGACGACCTTGCAGCGGCTGGCGATTTCCTCTTTGAAACCCCACGTCTTCTCGTGCGGGACTCCTCACAAGGCGGTGGAGCGATGGGACATAAGACGGCAGAAGAGCTTCGAGTCACCCTGACTCGGCTCTTGCTCTTCTCGATCACACTCGAGGCGCTGACGGGCGTGGCTCTGTTCATCGCCCCTTCGTGGGTAGCGCGGCTTCTGCTGGGCACAGCGCTTTCGCCTAGCGGGACGGCACTAGCGCGCGTGTGCGGCTGTGCTCTGTTTTCGCTCGGGGCGGCCTGGTGGGGTGGTCTGCGTAGCGATGACGCGACGGCCCCTGCATTTCGAGGCATGCTCTTCTACAACGCGGCGATCACCGTGTACCTCGGATACCTGTGCGCCCGCGGCACGACGGTGGGCCCGCTCTTGCTGGTGGTCGTGGTCCTTCACGCCGTGGTGAGTGCCCTTCTCGCGGGGGTTGCGGTTCAAATGGTGCGACGAGGCAAGATCGCCGGCTTCGCCTTCCAGCGCTTCAAGCTCGCCCGCACCCAGTGACGTCCGTAGGTTTTCACGCAGCGCCCTCGCGAGACTGAAGCGATCGCCGGAACGCGCACTGCATAACGGCAGGCCACGCCGTGAGCGAAACTAACCTGTGCGAGTTCAGAATGCTCGTCCGCATGGAAGCGAGCGCCGGCACATCCGCGGGGACGCGCCGGAGGTGGCTACGCGCGTTCGAGCAGCGTTCTCGGCGGACGCGCCGTCGAAATTGAGCATACGGCAGAGCCAACCGGAGGACCCATTCCCATGAACAAACACAACACTCTGTTCGCGGCAACTCTCGCACTGGCGACGCTCGTGCTTTTGTGTGCAACACGTCCCGCACAGAGCGCACCGGGGGAACCGGCGATGAAGGTCTGCAAGGACCAGACGTATGCGCTTTGCGCCGCGGCTCGCTGCAACGTATTCGACGGCGTTGCCTACTGTCAGTGCGATGTGAAGTCCGGCAACAGCATCAGTCTGCCGTTTCAGATGGGCAGCGGAGACGTCTGCTCGGTCAACGCTTCGGGCCCCGAAAACGGGTTCATGGTAAGCACGTTCAGCCTGCCAGCTTCGATCGTGGCGCCGCACGGAGATCACGCGATCTACAGCTGCCCGCGGGGCGTATCCGAAGGCGCCTACGCTCAGTGCGACGGAGGCCTCTGCTTCGCCAGCACAGGGGGGAGGACGTTCCCGGGCTTCGATGGCCCCGTCCCGAAAGGGCAGATCTTGTGTTCCTGCCCGATCACAACGGGCAACATCCCCTCGGACGTCATAGGACACCAAATCTTGGGGCCCTATCCATGCCAGGAATCGTTTTTCCAGTATTGCAAGAGTGACACTTCCAATAGCAAGACGGGCTCGACGATTTATGTCGGCGCTCCCACCGGAACTGTGCAGAAGCTGACCAAGCAGCTCAATGGCAGCGTTCCGGCCATCAACGAGTGCCATCCGCCGAATGGCCTCTAGCACCTGCTGAAGTCGGGGCCTCTTAGTTAGGCTCCGGTCTCTCGGCGCGTTGGCGGGGGGAACGCTGCCCTCGGCGACGAAAACGCCGGCCAGGCGCGGACCACGGGTTCGGCTCCCGGTACGCCGTCGTCGAGCGGGGCGCCGGGAGCGAGCCGCTTGCATCTACGGGGCGCCGCTTGCGCACGTCCATCGCTCGGGGACGAGCGGCGAGCAGCGTGTGTACGACGTTGGGGCTCGGTAGGCGCGCCGCACCGAGCGGCGCGCGGAGCCTGGTCAGGCCGTGGTCGGCAGACGACCTGCCGACCATTGATCCGTCGGTTCGTCCCACCGAGCCGGGGCGCGATCAGGGCGAGTGGGATTAGGCCACATGGGCGAGACGCAGTGGGCGATCGCTCGAGACGAAAACTGGCACTTGCCCGCCACGCAGCACGCCCCGGGGTCCGAAAACGCGAGGCAGCTGCAGAGCCCCTGAGGCGAGACCGCGTCGGACCCGATGGGCGTCTTCGCGACGTCGGCGTTGAATTGGGCGAGCGCGGTCGCTTTGATCGCGCCTAAACTTTCATCACAGTAACACCTCGTAGGATCGCAGTAATCGCCCAGTCGGACCGCCACACAGTCTGTATTGGTGACGCACGATTGGTCGTAATTCGACGCAACGAAAGTGCAGGCTCGACCGTCGGCCGCCGCAGCGGCGTCCGAAGATGCGTCGCCGACGGGTCCACCGCCATCGACGCCGGTAGACGCATCCGCGATTGGAGCGCCCTGGGCTACTCCGGATCTTGCTCCTCCGCATCCACTTGCGAGGAAAACCAGGGTCGGAAAGATTCGACACCGCATCCGTGCCGCCAGTGCACGATCGGAACCGCCGGGGACTCTGGGAGTACGTCGAGGACCGACGCAGGTTCCCTGCGCCAGGTTGTGCCACCGTATGGCGCCGGCGTCGTCCGGGGGGGCACCCACCCTTCTCGCGAACTTGACCGACAATGCGCTGCGGGCCGCGGGCGCTGTGCCCCGACGGCTTGTGGTGCGAGCAATGGGTGCTTACGTTCGATGTGCGACGAGATGGTCCTAGCGCGCTTTGCGCTTCCACTGTGCGCCGCGTGAGCTGTCCCCATCGCCCCTTGGCGGCGATCAGAAAAGGAGCTCTGCGTCATGACGAGCATGAAGAGGCGCACGGCGATAGCCGTCGCCGTGGGCGTTTGGCTTGCGGCTGTTGGTTCGGCCGCCGCGCTTACGTACGACCTGAATCGTCCCTTGCGCTCCGCAGGCGCAACACTCGAAGGCGCGGTCGCGGCTCCGCTCGTTCCCGTACACGCGGCGCTCTCCGAGCCTCCCTCGGAGCCGCCCGTACCGGTTCTCTACGTTTCGACCCCCACCATAGTCCGGGCGGCCCCGCGTCGTCCCGTGGCACCTGGTACAACGAAGCCGATCACCGAAATCTCGGAGATGCGCTGCGCGGATTGGCGGGAGCTCAACATGGGCTCTGGCCACGTCCAGGTGTGCGAGTGAACCTCAGAAGGCATTCCGGAAAAGGACGCGGCCCCATGACCCCTCTCTCGAACTCCGTCTCCGTAGCAACTTGGCTCGCATTTCTTTTCTTTTTCTTTTGGTTGCGGCGGCGGTTGCACTTCGCCGACGAGCTCCCCAGCTCGGTACTGGCGCGGGCCAGTTAGGCATGTCGCGGTCCATCGAAGAGATCATGAACCGGGAGCTCTTGGCCGTCGTGCCGGAGACACCGGTACAAGCGATCGGCGAGCTCTTGCGAACCTTCGCGATCGGCGTCGTCCCGGTTCTGAACGAGGAACGTCGCCCGCTGGGAATGGTCACGGCGGATACGGCGCTCGCTGGGGAAGGCACGGCCGGCGACCGGATGAGCCGTCCCGCGATGTGCATCGAGGGCTATGCTGGGATCGAGGCTGCAGGGCGCCGCCTCGCGCTGGCGGACGCTCACCACATGGTGGTCGTCGACAGCGCCGGTGTGGCCGTCGGAATCATATCGGTGCTGGATATCCTGCGTGCGATGCTGGGCATTCCGGCGCACCACCCGGCAGCGTTTCCACACTGGGACGCCGCGACAGAATCTTCATGGACCGACGAGTGGCCGTTCGACGAAGAGCACGCAACCCGTGCTCCGGACGCTCCGGGCGTCCTGGTCCTGGCGCGAGGGTTAAGCGGCGAAACCGACGCCGTCGTGTGGGTCGAGGGCTGCACGAACGTGCGCAGCCGGGTTGCTGCGTTGACGGCCGTGGGCTCTTTCGCGGAGCCGGCGCTCGCCGCCCTGCTCGAACGCCGTAACCTGCGCTTCCGCGCCGCGGCGATACGCGATGACGCTGATCGCGAGCGCATCACCTCAGGGCTACGCGGCGACCTCGAGCATCGCCCGCCCCCTGGTGCGACGTGAGCGCCGCCGCTGGCTACCCGGCAAATGCGAGGCGGCCGCATCCCGCGCGGCGAGGCCCAGCCGAGAAGGCGTTTTTCTGCCCTTCATTCGTTCTTCAGCAAAGAACGCGCCCTGGCGAAATTTGTTCGACTTTCCGAGAACCTAGCAAGAAGCCGCGACGAGCGGCGGGCGCCGGCCGTGTGCGTTGCTCTCTAAACGACCGCGTCGATCGACCGTACGAGGAGCATGGGCAACCGAAGCGTCCTCCTGGTGGATGACGAGGAGTCCGTCGCGAAAGGTTTCGCGCGCGTGCTTGCGGCCGCCGACTACCAGACGGTCTGGGCCCCAAACGGCAAGGTTGCGAGCAAAATGCTCGAGCAATCTCGCTTCGATGCCATGGTCACGGACATCTTTATGCCCGAGCGCGACGGGCTCGAAATGATCCGCGAAGTGCACAAGCTCTTTCCGGGCATGGGCATCGTCGCCGTCTCCGGCGGTTTCGGCACAGTCGACGTCACGCAGTGGCTCAACGTGGCGCTCGCCTTGGGCGCCTCGGTCGCTCTCAAGAAGCCCGTCAAGAGCGCGGATCTCATCGCGGCGGTGGGAGTTGCCATCGCAAAACCGGGTAGGGCGGCAGCGAAAGCCTCCTCCGGTGGTCCGTAGGGGGCCGGGTGTCTAAGGGGGTGCAGTGACCGAGCACGAGTCCTTCCACGAATCGCTTCGAGCAAGCGAGGAGCTCCTGCGGAACTTCTTCGAGCAGTCCGCCGTGGGCTTCGCCCATGTCGACGCGGTCTCCGGCCGACTGCTCCGCGTCAACGAGAAGCTGTGCGAGATGTCGGGGCGAACGCGCGCCGAGCTCCGCCTGCTCTCGTGGCAAGAGCTCATTCACCCGGACGAGCTTCGGTCCTCCTCCGAATCGGTGGGCCGCCTTTTGAGCAGCGCCGAAAAGAGCATCACGAACGAAGTCCGGTTCATCCGCAAAGACGGGGCCGTCCGCTGGATTCGCGCCGCCGTATCATGCATGAACCCGCCCAACGGGGCGCTCTCGCTGATGGTCATTGCGGAAGACGTCACCGAGAAAAAGCGCACGGAGGACGCCCTGCGCGAAGCCGAGGGTCGTCTGGCCACCGCCTTCCGACTGGCCCCGGTGCCCATCGCGATCATCCGGTGGCGCGATCGGCGCTACATCGAGATCAACGAGACCTTTACAGCGGTCTTCGGCTGGACGAAGAGCGAAGTCTTGGGCAAGACACCGGCGGAACTCGGGATCCAGCCCTCGGAGGACCAGATCCCCCCGGGCGGCGACGCGCAGTCCCTGTCGCAGCGCCTCTCTTCGCTCGGCTCGCTCACGTCCGCCGAGATCACGCTTCGCAACAAGGCTGGCCGCAAGTTGATTTGCCTCGCGTCCGTGGCCTTCGCGGATATCGGCGGCGAACGCTGCGCGGTCGGCTTCCTGCGGGATATCACCCGCGACCGGGCGCTCGACGAGTCGCTCCGTCGAAGCGAGGCTGAGCTCCGCGCGATGTTCGACGTCGCCCCGGTCGGCATCGCGCAGACCGATCCGGCGACCGGGCGCTTCATTCACGTCAACACGCGCATGTCCGACATCACGGGATACTCGTCCGAAGAGCTGTACGCCATGGAAGCGCGCGAGCTGACCCACCCGGAGGATGTCGATCGCCACGCGCAGCTCTACGGCGCGGTCGCGCGGGGCGAGGTCGACGGATGTCGCCTCGAGGAGCGGTACGTCTGCAAGGGCGGTCGCGTGGCATGGGTCAACGTGAACCTGACCGTCTTGCAGGACCCGTCGGGTAGTCGACGGTGGCTCATCGCGGCCGTCGAGGACATCAGCGAGCGTCGGGCAGCCGCACGCGAACTCGAGCTCCGGACGACCGCGATCGAGGCGGCCGACAACGCCATCGTCATCACCGGCGGCGACGGCGTCGTCCTGCGCGTCAACCGGTCGGTGTGGAAGCTGACGGGCTACGAAGAATCCGAGGTCGTCGGGCGGACGCTCGGCATCATGCGTCCGGAAGAGCACTCTCCCGAGGCCTTTCGCACCATGTGGGAAACGCTACGGGCAGGACGCGTGTGGCGTGGCGAGATTGCCAATCGCCGGAAAGACGGATCGCCTTACCACGAGGACGTCACCATCACCCCCGTGCGCAACGAACGCGGGGAGATTACGAATTTCATCGCCATCAAGATCGACGTCACGGAGCGCAACCGCGCCGCGGAGGCCCTCGCGGAAGCCAAGGAGCAGCAGCGCATCGCGCTCGACTCCGCGGGTCTCGGAACCTGGCGCCATGAGATCGCGCAGGGTCGAATGGTGCTCGACGAGCGCGCGATGGTGCACTTGGGGTTCGAGCGGCCGGAGGTGGGGAGCGCAGAGCTCTTTGCGCGCATTTATCCGGACGATAGGGAGGCGATTCGCCGAGGTGTCGCGAAGGCGTACGACCCGCGCGGGGATGGAAAACATGCGGGAGAGACCCGGGTCGTTTTTTCTTCCGGCGAGGTGCGCTGGCTCTCGGTGAGCGTGCAAACGCGCTTCGAAGGGGAGGGAAACGAACGCCACGCCGTCTCGACCATCGTGACCAGTCGGGACGTCACGGACACGAAGCGCGCCGAGCAGCGCCAGCGCGACACCGAAGAGCAACTCCGCGCGGCCCAGAAGATGGAAGCGGTCGGCCGTCTCGCCGGCGGGGTGGCCCACGATTTCAACAATCTTCTGAGCGTCATTCTTTCGTACTCCGAAGTGGCCTCGATGGGGCTGGCGAAAGACGATCCCCTTCGCGCCGACTTGGGCGAGATCGTCCGTGCTGCCGAGCGCGCCGAGGGGCTGACCGCGCAGCTCATGGCGTTCAGCCGTCACCAGGTGTGGCGGCCGCAATCCCTGGACGTCCACGCCCTCGTGCAGAGCATCGGCGAGATGATGCGCCGCCTCATCGGCGAAGACATCGAGCTCCAAGTCTCGGCGGACAGCGACCTTTATCGAACCCGGGCCGACCCCGGCCAGATCGAGCAGGTCCTGATGAACCTCGCCGTCAACGCGCGGGACGCGATGCCCGACGGCGGGCGTCTGGTCATCGCAATCGCCAATGTCGAAATCGACGCGTCGCGGGCGCAGGCCTTGCAGGTCGACCCCGGCCAATACGTCGAGCTTTCCGTCTCGGATACCGGATGCGGCATGGACGCGGTGACGCTCGCGCGAGCCTTCGACCCGTTCTTCACGACGAAGGGAGTCGGGAAGGGAACGGGGCTCGGGCTCTCCACCGTGTACGGCATCGTGCGGCAGAGCGGCGGCAGCATCGTCGCGGAGAGCGCCTCCGGCGCCGGGGCGACGTTCCGGATCTATCTCAAACGCGACGACGGGGCGCTCGAGCGAGCGCCGGGGAGCGTGCCGCCGCTTCGCGCGGCCCAGGGCGGCGAAACGGTTCTGGTCGTCGAGGACGAAGAGGCTCTGCGAAAGGTGGTCTGTCGCGTCCTCACGGGCGCTGGTTACAAAGTCTTGGTGGCCGCCGACGCGCAGGAAGCCCTTCTCCTCGGCGAGCAGCGGGGTTCGGAGGTGAGCCTCGTGCTGACCGACGTGATCATGCCGGGGATGAACGGAAGACAGCTCGTCCAGAGGCTTTTTCCGCGATGCCCGGCGGCGAAAGTAATGTTCATGTCGGGCTACGCGGACGACGCCATCGAGCGCCTCGACGTGCTCGGCCACGATTTCCTGAGGAAGCCATTCAACGGCGAGACGCTCATTCGGAAAGTTCGGGCGGTTCTCGGTAGCGTGGCCGCGGCTGGGTGAACCCGAGCGGGGACATCGGCCGCATGACCACCTGCCTTCCCTGCCGAGACTACTCGGCGCGGAGTCGATATCCGACCCCAGGCTCGGTCAGGAGGTAGCGAGGAAGGGTCGCGTCAGGTTCCAGTTTCCTGCGAAGCTGTCCCATGTAGACCCGCAGGTATTGCGTCTCGCTCCCGTAGCGCGGTCCCCAGGTCATCTCGAGAAGCTGCCGGTGCGTCAAGACGCGTCCTGAATTGCGCATCAGCGTCGCAAACAGCTGTACTCGATGGGCGTACGGTGCACTTCCCGGCCGGCAGCCCAAACGAGACGTCGCCCGAGGTCGATCCGAAGCTCTCCCACCTCGATGAGCGACTCGTCACTATCCGGCGCGACGCGCGCGGTCTGTCGGAGCCACACGCGGATACGAGCGAGTAGCTCGGCGTTGGCGAACGGCTTGGTGAGGTAGTAGCATCCGTAACGGCGGTGAGCATAGGAGCTCAGCTCGTTCCTGCGCTCAGATGCGCATTTGCACCCGAACTTTCGGCAGGTGCTGCGCTGCGCGCCTTGGCATGGCATTGTCCGCGCGGTCCGTCGAACGCGTTTTAGCAAACGTTTAGCCCGCGCTGGCTATCAGTGGAACGCGGCCGTCGCCCATGCGAATCGGCTGAGTTCTCCAGCCGGACCAAACTCGGGTAGAAACGCCATGAAGCGCGTGGAGGTGACCATTGCGCCAGCCAAGCTCGATGAGGTCAAGGATGCTCTTTCTGAAGCGGGCGTCCCGGGCATGACGGTGCACGAGGCAAGAGTCTTCGGTCGAGCGACTCGGCGGCACGAGGTCTATCTTGGATCGTCATATGTCGTCGACTTCGTGCTCAAAGTGAAGGTCGAGATGGTGGTCCTGGACGAGGCTGTCGCCACGATCCTCGAGGTACTCAAAGAGTCGGACTGCGGGATGATGGATGGCAGTAACGTTTTGATATCAGACGTCGTCTACGTCATGCGAATTCGAACCAGCGAGCGGGGCGAAGAAGCGATCGACGATCGGGGCGGCGTTCGCGCCGGCAGCGCATCGCCATGGTCCCCGGCCACGTCGCCGGACCGAGCGTCCTACAGGAGGTGAGCGGCGAGTGCGTGGCGAGCCGATGAGGGTATCGCCTGCTGGGCGCCGTGCACGTTGGACGCCGCCAGCTCGTCGGGCAACCAAGGAACGGCCTCGCGATGCGAGGCGCGTCCGGTTTTTCTGTCGGAGTAGCGGCCTCACAGAATATGGACCACAATGACCAAATGAGGCGCACCTCGCTCGTCCACGCCAAAGCCCACCTCTCGGAACTCGTCGATGAGGCCGAGCACAAGGGCAGGCCCGTGGTTATCCTGCGACACGGCAAGCCCGCCGCCGCGATCGTGCCCGTCGATGCGGTTCCCGGCCTGAAACGCGTCGCGTCACGTCCGATGAGCCCCGAAGAGGCGCGCTCGTTCATGGACCAGCTCATCGCCAGCGTCCCGCCGAGCGAGATGACGCTCGAAGATGCCCTCGGCCGCAATCGCCTTGATCGCCCTGAGCGATGAGGCTCGTCCTCGACGCGTCCGTCGCGGTCGCCTCGATGCGCGACGGAGCCGGCGCACGCGGCGGCCCGTAGGCAGATTGAGCGCGCCATCCAAAACGTCGATGAGCTCGTCCTTTCCTGCGATATTCCCCGTCGAGGTCGGGGGAGCCCTCGCACGCCTCGGTGTCCCGGAAGCGGCGATCCGCCGACTTGTCGATTTCGCTCGTGCGACGGCCGCACGACCTCGTGACTCTTGGTGCGAAGCGCGCCGCAGCAGCCCAAGCTATCGCGTTGAAGGCGCGCCTTCGCGGCGCCGACGCGTTCTATGTCTGGCTTGCGTCGGCGCGCGACGTGACGCTCTGCACCCTCGACCGCGAAATGGCAGCGCGCGCCAGCTCGTTTTGCAACGTCGCGGCGCCGTGACGGGGCCGCTTTCTGCTCCGCTTCGCGTGGCCGAATCAGCAGCCACTGCGTCGTAGACCTACGTCGGCCTGGATGACAATGCCGTGATCGGCTTCTACAGGCTGGTCGTCGGCGAAGTCGCCTACGCTGCACTGGTCGGATCGACCGACCTGGTCCCCAGGCGTGGAAGCAACAACGGCTGATCGAGTCGTGGTTGCTGCTCAGCGCCGCGACAACCTCACCCTCGACGAGCGTGGCCGCCTACGCCCGTGCATGCGAAAGAAGGAGTGCGCCGACCTTGTCTGGGGCGTCGTGGTGAACCCAATGACCCGCTTCGGGCACGTGTTCCACTCGAACGTGAGTCACCCAGCCAGGAGGGGGCGTGGCCAGCTCCGGGTCGAGGTGCGTCTCCCGATCGCCCCAGACGATGAGCGTCGGAAGATCGACTCTCGTTGGGTCGAACCGCTTGCGTGCGACGTCGCGGAAGCTTGCGCGATACCAGTTCAGCGCCGCACGAAGGGCACCCTTGGGTCGTATCCCCTCGAGAAGATCGCGCGCGGCGGCGTCCGAAAGCCCATCGGCAATGAGCGCGTGACGCAAGAAATGGAAGTCGCGGCGGGAAAGCCACCACTCCGGAATCCACGGGAGAAGGAAGAAGAATACGTACCAGCTCTTCGAGAGTTGCGACCATTTTCGCATCTGTCGCTCGAAGCCGACCACGTGTACGGAGTTGAGGATCGCGAGGCGCTCTATACGCTGCGGGTGGGCCATCGCCAGGGCCCATGCCACCCCGCCACCAACGTCGTGCCCTACGACGAAGGCGCGCTCGCGTCCGAAGGCATCGAGGATTGCCACGACGTCCTCCAGGATGCGTAATACGGAGTAGCTATCCACCCCGGCGGGACGATCCGAGGCGCCATAGCCTCGCAAGTCTGGCGCGACGGCGAGGTAGCCGGCTTGCGCGAACGTCGGCAGGAGCGCGCGCCACGTGGACCATCGTGCTGGGAAACCATGAAGGAGGAGCACGAGCGGTCCGTCCGGAGGACCGGCGGTTATGCATCGCAGGTGAACATCCCCGCTCTGGACGGTCCGCTCCTCGAAGCCAGAGCTAGCGGGACCAAGGTCTTCGAGCATGAGCGACGCTACCTCGGAAGCCGCGTCCGCGTGAAGGCGTCCGCCAGATTTGACGGTTCGCCCGCCCACCACCGCATGGCCGCCTCGGCTGGAGGCGAGCATCATCAGCGTCGTCGCGGCGCCACCCGAGGCGCAAAAGCTCTCCCGTAGGCGCGCGGGCTGATACCGACGATGCGCTGGAAGCGATCCCTCAGCGTCGCTGTACGATCGAAGACCTCGTTGCGCCGGGATACGCCGCTTCCCGAGCCAAAACCGCTCCTCGCCACGGTGCCGGAAGCCGCCTGAGAGGGGCGCCCGAGGTGTTCCCCGGACTCTTCTACCTGCGCAGCGGGCGCACGATGGACATCGGCGAAGGGCGCGGGTCGTACGAATCGGCGGCGTGGGCGGATGCTTCGGGCCGCCGACCTCGAGCGCCCGAGCGAAGCACCTCCAAGGCTACGCCAAGCGCCACTACATGCCCACGCGACCGAGGCTCACCAGTCGAAGAAGTAACCGAGGGCCGTCCCGACTCCGAACTTGAACGCGAGAGTGCCGGGGTCGTCCGAGGCCTGGGCTCCACTCGAGAGCACGGTCTGGTACCAGGCCGAGATGGAGAGAGACTTCCGCCGATCGAGGTAGAGCCCGACGATTCCCTTCATCAACGGGACGGCGGAGCTGTCGACGAAGTTCCATCCCAGCTTGGCGTCCAGCGAAAGGAACGAGCGGCCGGGGAGATTGAGGACGACGGTCGGCTCAACGACCAGCAGGTCCAGGTCCGGGTAGCCGCTGCTGGCAAAGGAACGGATCCAGGCGACCTGCCCGGTCACCGAGAGCCATCGGGCGAGGGCGATGGAGATCGCGTAGCCCGGCGTCACTGCCCAGGCGGAGCCGACGGGTGGCTTTTCGGGCGATATCCACTGCAGGCCGAGTGACAGGTACTGGTGGACACGCGCGCTCCCGTAGAAGGCCCACGCGAACGCGGTGGTGATTGCGCCCAAGCCGGTCCGGGCGGGGCGGTCCGGCGCGTAGGGGTACACGGCGAGCACGGGGGCCTTCACCTGGATCTGAAACTCTCTCTGGCTCCCGAAGACGACCTGCGGGTTGAAGAGCAGCCGGTCGGCGTTCGCCACGCCGCCGAGCCCCTGGTAGGTGTCGAACTGGAACAGGACCCCGCTGCGCGAGAAGGCGATCGAGTCGATGCCCTGGAGGATCTGCAGGAGCTCCTGGGCCCGCTCCTCGGCCTTCGCTGAGTCGACGGCATCTACGATCTCCGCCGGCACGAGCGCCCCTTCCGGGCCGAGGGAACGGCATGTCTCGGACAGATTGCTCCGATTCGCCTGAAGGCACTCCACGAGAGGTCCCGCCTCGGGTGGTACGTCGGAGCACAAGCGTTCGGCATCCGCCCGGCACGCGGCACGGATGGTCGAGATCGTTTCCGCCGCTGTTTGGATCCGCTCGACTTCGGGGCGGCAGGAGCTCGATAGGTCGTCCTGTTGCCGGATGAGGCACGCGACGACCCGGCCGTGACCGGGCGGCTCCTCGCTGCACAGCCGATCGATGTCCCGGCGGCACGTCCGCGCAAACTCATCGACGATGCCCCGGAACTTGGCCTCGGCGGCCGCCATCTTCGTCTCGCACGCCGCGGAGAGCTTCGTCTCGTTCTGCCGGAGGCACGCCTGAACAGCCCCGCCCCCGACCTTTACGCCGCCACAGAACTGCTTCACATCGGCGGCACACGCGTCTTCGGCTCGTGCGGCGCGGGTCCCGACGAGTCCGGCGAAGACGACTGCAGCGACGAGCGGTGATCGCAGTTGAGCCTCAGATCTCCGTTCCAGTTCGTGCTCAGGCTTCGCAAGCGTCGAGCCGTATGCGGAAAGCCCATGCGAGCGCGCCTTTCTGACAGAAGGGCCCACTCTCGAACGCAACCAGGTGGACACGACGTACGCCCCGGGGGGTGTCGGTCGTGCATTCGACCGGGCAGCCGGTGATGTGGATTGGGTGAGCGCCCCGGCCTTCTCTCGGTCTTCGCCTTGCATGCGCGAAAGGGCAACGACATGATGCGCGCGCAAAGAAGGTACGCTTCGGTTGTCCTCACCGTGCTCGGCCTGACGCTCGCGGGCGTCACAATCGCGAACGACGTGGCCGCGGTCATCGGAAGGCCGCTGACGCCCATGAGCTACGCCGGCGTCGCGAGGCGCACCGTGCGGCGCTCCGCGTACTACAATTACCACTACTGAGTCGCGCGCTTCAGGCCGTGCGGGAGCTTGGTCGATACCGGATGCCGGGGATTCGGAACTCTGGGGGGCGCCAATGCGCGCGCTAGCGGACCCCTCGCACATACGTTGCACGCCGAGAGCGCCGGAAGGCAGCAACCCATGGACCCGCTATTCCAACGAGTTTGGACGGACCTCTCCGAAGGACTACACGGCCCCTTGAAGTTTCGGCTCATCATTCAACCTGCCGTCGCGACCATCTTCTCGATCCGGGCCGGCATCAGGGATGCGCGCGAAGGACGTACGCCGTTTACTCGAGCGCTGCTCTCGGACAAGGCGCACAGAGTGGAGCACCTTCGCCGCGGCTGGGGCGACGTCGGAAAAGTCTTCATCGCCGCGACGATCGTCGACCTCATTTACCAACTCATCGTGAACCGCTCGGCCCATCCGCTGCAGGCTATCGTCGTGGCAGCAATCCTCGCCCTCGTGCCCTATCTCTTGCTGACTGGCCCAATCAACCGACTCGCGCGCCGGGCCGCGCAGCATCGCGCGCACGCCTCACCTTGACTCGCGGCCCGTCGATGGGCCAGTGAGAGCTGCATGGGGGGGCGGAGCAGCGGTTGATCGGATAGGCGACCGCCAGCCAATCGTCTACCTCACGCGCGCGAAGACCTCCACGGGATCGCCCTCATCGAAGTTGAGCGGAACGAAGAGCTTCAGCGGCTCGCCCGCCTTCTGTTTCGAGAACCAAACGGAGATCTGCGGCGCCCCCGCGGCAATGGGTTCCCGGCTGAGAAACCGCCGTTCGCCCTGATAAACCAGCGTCAAGTGAAGAGTACGAAACTCCATCGCGAGCTCGTCCCCTTTGGCCCGGACCGTGAGCATCCCGTATGCCGGATGCTCGTATCTCCCCACCACAGTTTCGATCGGAAAGTCGAGCGGGATATCCGGGAGATCCCGCAACGGCTCCGGCGTTTCCTTGAGCCTTCCCTCCCAGTCCAGCGGCTCGATCCCGAGAAGGCGATCGTAGGCGCTGTAGGCAAGCGTCATCAGAGCCGCGGTCGCGAGATCCCTGTTCATGAGGAGAATGAGCCCTTGCCCGGTCTCGGGAAGAAAGCCGAGATGCATCGTGAATCCGTCGATGGCCCCGTTGTGGACCACCAACTGATGGCCGCGGTAGCTTTCGTGAATCCAGCCCAAAGCGTAATAGGGGTGCTGTACCTCCGGTTCGGCCGGCGCCGGCATTTCCGCTTGCGGGCGATGCAGGTCACGCCACATGCCTTCGCCGAGAAGGGCGGGCGATCTCCTCGCGTGAAACGTGAGCCAGCGGGCGAGATCGTTCACGCTCGTCTGCACGGCTCCCGCAGGCGCGATCGCGCTCAAGCGCTTCAACATCGGTATCTTCTGTACCCTGCCACTACGCAGCGCGTATGCAGCGGCATGATCGAGGTCGGTCTCCATCGCTTCTGCCGAAAGGAGAGTGCGACGCATATTGAGGGGCAAGAGTATCCGAGCCCGCACGAAGCTCTCCCAGCTCTCGCCCGAGATCCTCTCGACGATTCGGCCGGCGACGACGAACATCAGGCTGCTATATCGCCACTGCGCGTGGGGGGGACCGCTGGGCTCGAGGAATCGAAGACGGTGGTACAGCTCATCGCGCGAGAATGGGGCCTGGTACCAGAAGAGATCATGCCGGGGCAAACCGCTCCTGTGGGTGAGAATGTCCCGCGTCGTCAAGGTCGCCGACGCCACCGGGTCCTCGAGGGAAAAATCGGGAAGGTAAGTGCGGACGGGTGCGTCGAGCGCGATCCTTCCCTCGTCCGCAAGCAGCGCGATCGCCGTTGCCGTGAACGCCTTCGAGCAGGATCCGATCGGGAAGAGCGTGTCGGGCGTTACGGGTAGGCGCCTGTCCACATCGCGGTAACCGAAGCCACGGGCGAAGACGAGGTGTCCCTGCTCGACGACTCCCACCGCTACGCCCGGAATCTGGTCACGTGCCATGAGACGGCGGACCAGGGGCGCGAAATCGGGCGAAAGCCCCGTTTCGCTTGTGCCCGTTTCGCCTCTGGCCTCGCGCCCGAGCGACAGCAGACAAACGGCCACGAGGAGCGCCGCCTGGACCGCCCCTCGCGTCGGTGCGACGGCACGCTCCTTGACCTCCTCGGGAATTAGAAAGAGACAGATCGTGAGGAGAATCATCACGCTCGAGAAAAAGACGAGACCCATGAAAAGGCAGGTCCCGAGGTGCAATCCGATCGTCGCCAAGCACCACCCCTTCCGGGTGCGGCGTGGCCAGATGAAAAACGCGTAGCCGATCTCCACGACCAACGTGCCCCAACCGGCGAACATCGGGATCCACGAATGACTCGCCAGCCAGCTGAGATCGAAAGTGCTGAAAACGGGCTGAGAGACCGTCTGCCAGATCGCCTCGCCGTTCCACCATTGTCTCCCCATTGCTTTGTCCAACCCGGCGGCGAGATAGATGACGCAAAGGTGGGCTTGCATGACCCTCAAGCAACCGACGGGAATCGTTTTGTCTTGGCGTAAGGATGCCGGATGAGACGCCAACCTCCAGACCCGCCCGGACGGAAAGACGAAGAGATAGAAGAGGAAACTGTTCGCCAACTGATCGACGCCATAATACGAAGCAAAGCCGCTCGTCACGAGGCTGAGATGAAGGCCCCACGCAAGAAACGCCGAGAGGCGGGCGTGAATGCCGAGAGCGAGCGAGAGGAGGCTTCCGGCATAGCTCGACAGCAGAAGGGTAATGGCGGTGTGCTCACTGATCCCAAGGGGCAGAAAGGCCTTCGCCAAAGTTGGCAACCCAGGTACCCAGGGATTGCGCAGCAGGTCCGTGAGCTCCCAGGGAATGATCCCCCGACTGCCGTGAAGTGAGAAGAAGTCGTTGGAGAGCCAGACCAGGTGAACGAGCAGAAGCAGGGGGAGCCCCACCCGGAGTCCCGCAAGCGGTCGAGGCGACACCGGCCGAAACCATGTGTCGATCCTCATGCTCTTTGACCTCATGGTTGGCTCGGCGACGTGCGCACGAACGTGGCATCGTGTAAGGAGCGCCACCGAGGCCGCGCCCCGACCCGGTACTCGGCCATTGTGGGCATCTCCCACCCCACGATGCTCACCTGCACGACGTTCGCTTGGGGATGTGCGCCGAGGCAATTCGCCGCGAGTGCGCCGAGAAAAGCCCGCCGCAGGTCGGTGCGCTTGGCCACGATATAGACCGTCCCGGCGAGATTCCCGAGGCGGAAGCCGACCTCGCGACTCTTGCCGGTTTCCAGTGTCTCCTCGGAGCGCACTCCCTGCGGAGTCGAAAGGGCAAACTGCGCCCGCAACTGGAGACCTACGGCCGGAGCGAAGAATGAGTAGGAGTCCCCCGCTCCCGACAGTGCATCGTAAAAACGAAGCCCCCTCCCGACAGGCCCATGCAGGCGAGAAGTTACATGAGCGGCCCCTGCGAAGACGAGTCCAAGATGGCAACCGAAGGCGCCGACCAAGAGCAAGCGCTTTACCTTTCGCATGGCACGGGAGCCCACGCGTTTCGCGTCTATTCGGCAGCGATCGTGATTTGCGGAACCTGGTGAGCCCGCGCTCTGATTGCGTCGTCAAAATCGCTGGGACTCAAGCGGATGCGAATACCTGCCAGTGCGTCGGTCGGGCCGGGGTGCGAGTGCTCGGATCGCTGGACGAGACGGATATCCTGAAGCCTCGCCGAAGTCTCCGGATGACTCGCGAGCTTCCATCCCACGCCCGTCATCACTACGAGAATGGAGGCCACTGCTGCAATCTGCCGTTTCATGTTGAGCTCCCTTCACAACGTTGGTGATGCAAGTCTTGACCCCGTCCTGCGTCCTGCGCGAGTCAGCGCCCTCCGCGCCGTACGAGTCGTAGGGCGCAGTACGAGTCGTAGGGCGCACGGCTGATCTCTTTGCTCTGCTGGGAGTTGCTCGGCGTCATGGCACGATTTGCCACGGAAGCGCTGTCGGAGCCGGACGGAACGGGCGTTGCAGCGCGGCGAGGACAGTGTCGCGGCAGGACGAACAAGCGGAAGAAGAGCCTCATCGCGGCGCGCGAACCGCAAAACAAGAAGGAGAGAATCTATGTTGCGCAAGAGCTTTGTACCCATGTTCATGTCCCTCTTCATCACCGGAATCACGGGAGCAGCGTTTGCCAGCCCGCCAGCCTCGGGTCATGCCGACACCCCTGAAAGAGCAGCCAAGTTGGGCGAGACCTTGTCGGTTCTCCACGCCGTCGGTCAGTGGTCCATCAATCTCAGTGAGATGGCGGATAAGAGGGCAAAGTCGGATCTCGTGAAAAACTATGCCGACGCGATGGCGAGAGCGAATTCGACGACGGACACAAAGCTTGTGAGCATCGCCCAGCGCGATGGGATCGACATCGTGCCGCTGAACCCGCAAACCGAGGAGGGAAGGAGCCTGCTCGACCGCATCAAGGCCGAAACCGTGCTGCTCGGCTCTCTCGAGGGGGATGCCTTCGACAAGGAGTATATGACTCTCGTTACCAACACTCAGCAAAGTGTCATTCATGTTCTGGAGACGAGCAAAGCGTCGACCACGGATCCAGAGGTCAAACAATGGCTCGGCGGCATGACGACCACTGTCCAGAATCGTCTGAAGACGGCCCAAGACATCCTGGCAAAGATCTACGGCGACAAGATCTGACTGAGGATCGCAATTCCCTGCGCGTGAGTGGGCGGACGCGAGAGGGAAGCGCCGTCTGCGAGCACGAGCGCATCATCTACGCCATCGAGGCACGGGTCGCTCCTCGTGGGGGCCCGCCCTGGGGTCGAGCGCCCACGTAAACGCCGCGCTGCTCGCGGGGGAGCCGCTCCTAACGCTCGTCGACAGCGAACGTCGCCGCCACGATCGCCATGATGTCCTTGTCGCGCGATGACGTGTCGTTCGTCCCTTCGGCCGAGACTTCACTTTCATTGGCGGCGTTGATCTGCATCACGCCCATCTTCGCCGTCTGCAGCGATGACACTTTGCTGCCGGCGTTCACGGCGATCTGATCGGCGCGCACCCGCGCGTCTTTTGCGGCCTCGGCAAGCATCTCGATCTTGAGCTCGGCCAGCCTGGTGTAGAGGTAGCGCGGGGGCTCGGAGTTGATGAAGATGCCCTCCTCGATGAGGCGGGTGGCTTCGTTCGCCGCCAGGGCGACTTTGTCGATGTCGTGCGAGGTGACCTCGATCGATTGCTCCATCGAATACGCGACGATGGTCTCCGAGAGCTCGTGCCCCTCGTGGTCGTGCGGGTGGATCTCGGCGGTGCGAACAGCGGACACGACGACGTCCTTTGGCTGGATTCCTCGCGCGCGGATGAAGTCCGCGACTTTCGGCACATCGACCGAGAGGGTCTTGTAGGCCGCGGCGAGCTCGGGGGCGCGGGATTGAACGCTCGCCCGCCACACGATGAGGTCCGACTGAATACGCCGTTTCGCCGAGCCGGTGACCCCGACCATCTTGTTCTGATGCCGAATGCGAAAGATGCTGACGGCCGCGCGCGACGCAATCGAGCTCGACCAAACGATGGCCCCGCCGACGACGACGCCCGCTAGAAGAGAACCGATCCGGTCGAGAGAGCCGTTCGAGGTCATGCGGCGTCAACGTTAGCACCTCACGAGCGCCAATGGGCCCGGCCGCTTGACAAGATAGGCGCGGGAGCCAAACCACGAGCGTCGCGAGACGCGCGCCCGCGCATCGGCAATCGGCGGGCACGGCGGCAGTGGGCTATCCCGAGAGAAGGATCAACCAGCCAATGGGCCAGACACGCATTGCGATTGCCTGTCAGGGAGGCGGAAGTCAGTGTGCGTTCGTCGCGGGGGCGCTCAAGGGTCTCTTCGCGGGGCGAGTTCAGGACCAATACCGGATCGTGGGACTGAGCGGAACCTCGGGGGGAGCCTTCACCGCTGCCCTCGCTTGGGCCGGCATGCTCGAACAGGCGCACGGGAGCGCGACCCCGATCGAGGATCGGATCATCGCGTGCTGGACGGATCTGACGGCCCAGACGCCGATCGAGATAGCAGTGGACGCCGCCTCGCTCACCCTCTTGCGTCTCGTCGAAAGTGGGCTGCTACCAAGCGTTGCAAGAAGCCCGTCGTCGTTGCAATTCAGGCTCGGGGCCCGGGCGCTCTCGCAGATAGTCTCCCGCCCCGAGTTCACCGATCTCCGAGCGCTGCTCGTCAAGCACCTGGACTTCGAGCGCCTCCGGTCGCTCGCCCAGCCGGAAAGCCCGACCCTGCTGGTCGGCGCTGTCGACGTGTTGGAAGGGAGCTTCAAGATTTTCTCCTCTCTACAGCGCGAGGTCAACGTGGATGCGCTACTCGCGTCCGCTGCGATTCCAAATCTATTCCCGGCGGCGTGGGTCGAAGGGCACGCCTACTGGGATGGCATCTTCTCGTCGAACCCTCCGGTCGCTGCCTTCTTGCGCCAAGCGTACGTGGGGAGAGGCAGGTTGCCCGAGGAGATCTGGATCATCCAGGTGAATCCGCCGCGGCACGACCACGTTCCGGATCGGCCCAGTGACATCTTCGATCTGCGCAACCACCTGGCGGGCAACTTGAGCCTTCAGCACGAGCTCGAGACGGTGGAAATGGTGAATCTCTTGCTCCAAGAACACGCGTTGACGGACCACTTCCGCGCGCGCTTCGAGCTCGAGGTGACCGAGGCCATCAAAGTGCGCTTCATCCGGATGTCGAGAAGGCTGCAGGACGATCTCGACTACGCCAGCAAGCTTTCCCGCCAACCGCATCACATCGCCAGGCTCATCGCCGACGGTGAGGCCCAGGCCAGCAAGTTCTTGAGCGATCTCGAAGAGAGGCATCGCGCTCCCCAACCTTCGGGGACCGAGCCCTTGCCAGAGATGCACTGATGCATTGCCGTCGCGCCCGCGGACCCGCCGTGGTCCTTCGCACCGGCCACGACCGCGGGAACGGGCTCGGACCGCAGCTCGTCGGCCGGACGGCGGCATTGCTCGGTGGAGGAGCGTTGCTCCTTCTGGCCGGGCCCGCGCTGGCTCTTGGAGACGCCGGAACGGAGACTCCCGCCGAAGCGGCTAGTCCCACATCCTCGAGCGAGAGCGCCCCCGCCCCAAGCTCCGCCGCTCTACCGACCGCCAGCGCCAACCAGCCGACGGCGGCAAAGGTCCCCGGGGGGGACGCAGTGGCGTGGCCACACTACGATCAGGGCTTCGTATTGGTGCCGACGCTCGACCCGGTCAAGACGCCGTTCCGGCTGAGACTCAACCACGTGTCGCAGTTCCGGTACACGAACACGTTGGCCGTCAAGAAAACGTATACCGATCACTTTGGCAACGTAAAAGACGTCCTGACCCGCAACGACATCCAGCTCACCCGGGATGTTTTCTACTTCTCGGGATTCGCGTTCGACCCACGGCTCGACTTCAACATTCTGCTCTACACGTCGAGCGCCACCCTCTCGGCCACCGCCGCGGGATACGTGGGGTTCGTGTTTAACGACGCATTCGCGCTGCGTGCTGGCTTCTTCTCGCTGCCTTCCGTGCGCAGCCTGACGGGGACGTACCCCTTCTTCCACTCGACCGACCGCAGCATGGCCAACAACTATGTGCGCCCGGGCTTCACGCAGGGCGTTTGGGCCAACGGCGAGGCGTTCCCCGGGTTCAACTACATCGCGATGATCGGGAACTCGCTCAACACGCTCGATATCGCTGCCACGCGAATCGACGACAACTTCGCCTACTCCGTGTCTATTTGGTACGATCTGCACGACTTCGACAAGCCCTGGAACGACAACGAGTATCACGAGGAGGTCGCCCTTCGCATCGGTACGGCCTTCACCTATGCGCGCGAAGATCGTCTCTCCGATCTCGCGACGGCCAGCCCTGAGAACAACTCGATCTTCATCTCCGACGGCGCCCTTCTCTTCGCGACGGGCGCCCTGGCGCCGAACGTCACCGTGCAGCTGGCGAACTACTACCTCTGGGCCATCGACGCGGGCATGAAGTTTCGCGGTCTCGCGGTGAACGCCGAGCTCTATCAGCGCTGGCTCAACGGCTTCTCGGCGGACGGGCCGCTGCCCGTCGGATCCATGTACGACTGGGGCCTGGAGGCCTCGCTAGGCTACTTCGTCGTCCGCAACAAGCTCGAGCCCTACGGCCGGACTTCTTTCGTGATCGGGCCGTGGGGTAAGTCCGCCGAGGGCGCCGCCGGCGTGAACTGGTACCCCTTCGGCAAGCGCGCAGTCTCGCTCAACGTCGAGGCCATCGGCATCAGCAACAGTCCTTACCAGAGCGCTCTCTACGTCTACAGCGTCGGCCAGACGGGGCTGCTCATCCAGTCGCAGTTCCTGGTCCGCCTTTGACCTCCATGTGGATCCTTTCGAGGACTCGAACGTAGTGAGCTTCTCTGTCGTGCGTGGAGGGCCGTTTCGCCGGCTCTTGGGCGTTCTTCGCTTGGCGCGCGACGATGGCAGGGATGCATGGAGACAGACTCTCGCGTTGGTCACGATCACGTGGGCCCCGCTCGTCGCTCTCGCCATCGTTCAAAGTCTCGCGACGCACCAGCGGAACATGCTCTTGCTCGACCCAGCTGTGCACGCTCACCTGCTCCTGAGCGTGCCGCTCCTTGTCGTAGCGGAACAGGTGATGCACGCCCGATCCGAGCGCTGCATTGAGCGCTTCGTTCAGAGCGGTCTGGTGTCCGGCGGGGCCGCAGCCATCCAGCGCGTGGTCGCTCGGGGAACGACGCTCCGCGACGCCGCGTTCCCGGAAGCAGCACTGGCCATCGCTGCCCTCGCGGCCGGGCAAGCGAGCCTTTGGGGTCTCGTGAGCCCGTTCGGCTTGAGGTCTTTGGTTGGCTTGGCCGCCACGCCCTCCGCCGCGCGGCTCTGGTGGGCGATCGTCGCGCTGCCCCTCGCTCAGTTTCTCCTCTATCGATCGCTGTGGCGGTGGGCCATTTGGTCGGTCGTCTTATGGGGGCTCGCTAGCGTGGACGTTCGACCCGTCGCGCTGCACCCCGACCGGCGTGGGGGGCTATCGTTTCTCGGGGAACCCACACTCGGCTTCGCGATCGTCGTGATGAGCGTCGACTGCTCCGTCGCGGGTGGATGGGGTAGACAGATGATCTTCGATCATTTGCCTCTGAAGTCATGGGCGCTGCCGTTTTCCGAGATCGTCCTGTCCAGCTTCATCGTCGCACTTGGCCCGCTCTGCGTGTTTTCGAGGTGCATGTGGCGAGCGCGGTTCGCCGCGGTTCGGCAGTACGACACGTTCGCACTCACGTATGCGCGATTGTTTCATCAGAAGTGGATCGATTTGGGCGATACCCAAAATCTTCTCGGCACTGCCGACATTCAATCGATGGCCGACCTGGCGAACACGCTGGCGATCGTGCGTGGCATGCGCTTGGTCCCGTTCGGACTCTACGAGATCGTGGTGCTCCTCGCAGCAATCTGGCTCCCGATGTTGCCGCTCTTTCTGGCCACCGTGCCTCTTCACGAGCTGCTCCGGCGCGTGCTGGGGGTCTTCGTCGGTGCGGCGCTGGGGTGAGGGGGGCAACCCACTAGGGGAGACGGTTTGCAGAAACCACAAGCGAGTCGCGAGGAGCAGGCCGTGAGGCCGAGACCGAAAGAAGCGAGGAGCAGAAACCGCGGGCGCTGCGAGCCAGGTCGAGCGGACGTACGCCCGCGAAGCCCTAGCGACCAAAGGCGGACGGCGTAGACGCGGCGATCGTGCGGTGAAGGCTACGACCCTTACCTGGGGAGATCTCGCCTCACGCCTGAAAGGACGACGCAAACAAGCGGAGCGAGAAGTCTGCAGAGCCATAGTAGCGGCCGCGGAGCCGAGCCGGGTGCGCCCGTCCCTTGGAAGACTCTGACAGCGCGAAGGGCCGAACGAGTCGAAGGGCGAACCTCACCGACTCAAACCGCCCCTGCGCACCGAGGCTGACGGCCGAAGGCGCGAAGGCCGTGTTCACCGCGCCAAGAAAGCGCCGGACCGCATCGGTCTTCTGCGGGAGCGTGGCGCGCCCCTCGAGGATGGAACCGAGGTCGGCCTGCGTGCACCGCGATCCTCCACGCGGAGGCCGCCCGCCCGTAACGAGGGGGTCGGTACGGGCGCCGGCGACTGAGTTCTCGATCTTGCCGCTGGCGTGCCGTGGCGCACGGGCCCGATCCTGGCCATCACCGCGGAGTCGCGGGTTGTGGGTTCTTCGCATGGCTACAGCTGGCGACGCTCGTTCTCCTCGAGGATCGACGCAACGGCGCCGTCATCCGGGCCGCCCCGCTCGCGCAACCCACGCACCACCCGAGCGCGGTCCGCCTGAGGGCGGTTCTGACTCAGTTTGAACTTCGCCTCCAGTCGATCGATACAGATCGAGAACGCGACAATGCCCGTGAGAAGGCTCTCGATGCAACCCGCGTCGGCGCCCTCAATGGTCCATGGTTCGGCGATGTTCCCTTCGTGCTTCGCGGCGAGATCCCCCAGGGCGCGACGAACTTCGTTTCGGCTGTCGATTCGTCGGGCGACGCCGTGCGCATGGACCGCGGTGAAGTTCCATGTCGGCACGTTGGTGGCGGGGGCCTCGTACCAGCGCGGCGTAACATACGCGTGCGGGCCGGTGAAGATCGCGATGACCCGTGCGGAGGCGGAAATGCGGGCTCCCACCGGATTGGCTCTTGCGACGTGCGCGCGAAGCGTCCCGTACGGTCCGCACGAGGCAGGATCGGCATCGAGCAAGAACGGAATGTGCGCGATCTCCATCTCTCCATCAGCGCGGGGAACGATCAACATGCCGAAGGAATGCGCTTCAATGAGCGCATGGACACGCTGGACGTTGGGCTCGGAGAAATGGGAGGGGATGTACACCTCGGATTCAATAGCGCCGGGGTGTCCTTCAGCCAGGACCCAGTCGTGGCGAGAATCGCGCCGCGGGCGCCTTGGCAGAACGGCTTCGCCGAACGCGGATGTGCCACCCACGTGATCCCCGGCCCCCCAGGGCAGCCGCGCTCCGCCGCTCCGGCAGCGCAATCTGCGTGTTTGCGCGCGAGCCGGGCATCCCGTATGACGTTGCAACGGGAGGGAGCACGAGCAAATGTTTCTTCGAGTCGCGGCCGGGCTCGCTGGCGCTCTTTCGCTGCTGTCTTGCGGGGCCGCCGATACGGTCCCCGTCACGGTTAACGAGCGGATGTTTCTTCGCATGGGGGACACTCTGATTTCTCAAGGCGGAGGGTGTATGTCGTTCGCTCTTCCTGCCTCGAGTGGGGGGGAGGCCTCGGGGGGTGGAAACGGTGATATTTCGGGGGCCGAGGGTCCCGAAGGACTGGCCTTCGTCGTCCGTGTTTTCAGCGGCCAAGAGCTTCTGGCAACACGAGCGTACACCGTCGGAATGCTGCGATCCGGCCGAGTCGACGAGTTCATGGTGACCGCGCAATCAGGGGCCGTCTACGTCTTCCGGTATTGGGGCGGCTCGTGTGCGAACCTCGACGCCTCGTCGCCCGACTCCTGAATGACCGCATCCGTTGGAAACGGGGGAGAACCAGACGTCGCCGCGCGAGGGACGAGCGACGTCATCGAAGAGACGAGCCAAGTCCGCGTGCAGACGAGCGACATCATCGCAGGGACGAGCCATGTCCGCGTGCAGACGAGCGACGTCATCGCAGGGACGAGCCAAGTCCGCGTGCAGACGAGCGACATCATCGCAGGGACGAGCCATGTCCGCGTGCAGACGAGCGACGTCATCGCAGGGACGAGCCAGGTCCGCGAGCAGACGAGCGACACGATCTGGCCTTCGAACTTAGCCCGCTGACCGCTAACCCGATTATCTCCACCTCTCTTAGCACTCTTGGCGGCTTGGCGGCTCTCCTCACTGAATCTTGCGAACGCCCCCAACACTAAGAAACCGGGCCATTCGGGGACCAAACACCGCGGGCATCGTGGTCTTGCGACTCGCACGCAAACGCCCCGTTCCCCGACCACATGTCGGCGCTCAAGGTGGCGGACCCCGCGTCAACGCGGGAGATCGAGCTCCTTCGTCGTCGGCAGAAGCTGACGGAGTCGCGGGTCGCGCAAGAAGAGGCCTCCCCAGAGCATGACGCCGATCAGGAGCGGGAACAGGAAGACGGCTTGCCCCTGCTGAATGTGCGTCGCGACGGCGCCGCCGAGGTATCCGGTAGCAAGGATGGCTCCGAGCACGCGGGTCGCCGGTACGAAGTAGAGGACGAGGCATCCAAGCTCGACGATGCCGATGGGGCGCGCCGTCGCGGCCGGGTAGTTCTTCGTCCACTGCGTGAGAAACTCTCCCGGCTGGACGATCTTGAAGAATGCGCTCGGGAGAAAGGCGAGGAGCGGAAGACAAGAGAGAACCCAGCTGGTGGTGATCTGCCACTTCGGAATCGTGACGGGTTGGGGGGCGGGCATGACGGGGAGACAGTATCTTGCTTCCGCGGGGAGGCCCACGCAAAGACGCGCAGAAGTTCATCGCGCAGAGCTGCACCTGCATCGAAAGGCTCGTGAGACGGGGTCGCGCGGGGTCGACGATCGAGACTCGAAATATTGGACGAATACGTCGGCGCGGCTCCGACGACTTGGCGGCCGGACGCTGAGATGGGTCATGTCGCGCGACTCACGACCTGAGGCGCCTGCACTCGCCGATGCGGCGGAGAAACAGCTCCCGCTCGGTCTCCGTCCTGGCGCACGCGAGCCCACGTGCAAGCCACTCCGAGGCCTTCGTACTTTGCCCCTGACGAAGCGCGAGGTCTCCGAGAGCTGCCCAGTAGAAAGGGTAGCCGTCGAGGCGCTCTCGGCCGTCCAGTCTGAGCATCTCTTCGAGCCCCGTCTGTGCACCAAGAACGCGCGACCGGGCGATCGCGCGGCTTAGGGCGACGACTGGGGTGGGCTTCTTCGCGTAGAGCAGATCGTAGAGGCGGGTGATCGTATGCCAGTCGGTCGTCTCGACGGACGACGCCACGGCGTGCTGCGCCGCGATGCCCGCCTCGAGGTGAAAGACGGTGAGCTCGGAGCCGCTCGCCGAGGCCGATAGATGTGTCACGCCAAGCCTGACGAGATCGCCGTCCCACGCCGTGCGGTCTTGCTCTTCGAGGGGCACGAGCGCGTGCGGCGACATTCGGGCAGGGATTCGCGCACCGTGGAGGCAAGTCAGGGCCGCGAGGGCGTGCGCGGCTGGTCCGGTCGTCGCGCGAGAATCGGCGAGGAGCACCGCGAGACGGATGGCCTCCGAAGCGACGTCGAGGCGCACCACTTCGGGGGCGACGGCGCTGTGGTAGCCCGCGTCGAACATCAGATAGACGGCCTGCATGACCGCGGCCGCTCGTTCGCGCGCCTCGGCATGGGTCGTCGGCTCGAAGAGGCGCCCCTCGTCCGCAAGCACCTTCTTTGCTCGCACGAGCCGCTTCTCCATCGCGCTCGGCTCGGAGAAGAACGCGAGCGCGACCTCGTTCGTCCCGAAGCCACACACGAGCCGCAGAATCAGCGCCGTCTGCGTGTCCTCGGTTAGCGCCGGATGGCAGCACGAGAACATCATCCGGAGAACGTCCGCGTCGACGTCCTCGCCGGTCGTCGTGTCGACCGCGAGGTCGTCGGGGTCGAAAGTGTCGTCGGCTCCGCGCCGCACGCGCCGCCGCCGCACCATGTCCAGGGCGCGGTTCTTGGCGACGTGGAAGAGCCAGGCGCTAGGGTCGGGCGGCAATCCGCGGCCCCACGCCTGGAGCGCAACGACGAGCGTTTCCTGCGCGACATCTTCGGCGAGAGCGAGGTCGCGCACGCCGAAGAAGCGCGTGAGGGTCGCGACAAGCCGCCCCGACTCCTGCCGAAACAGGACAGCCAAGGCGTGCTCGTCGCGTGCCGTCATCGTCCTGCCTGCACCTCTTGGAAAGGGCGGACCTCGACGCTGCCATCATACTCATAGATCGGGCAGCCTCGCGCCAGCTCTACCGCCGCCTCGAGCGAGCTCGCCGAGACGATGAGGATCCCGGAGACAAGGTCCTTCGCTTCGGCGTACGGGCCGTCCGTCACGGCCTTCGCCGACCCGCGTACGACCTTCCCGCCGTTCTGGAGCGGCCCCAGACCTGCTTCCGCGTGGCCTGCTTTCACGAGCCCGCCCACCCACTCGGTCCACTTCGCGAGGTGGGCGCCGATCTCTGCAGGGGCTGGTGGTGGCTGGACCACGATTCCACCGCCTCGAAACAAGAACATGAACTTACCCATGATGTTCGTCTCCTTCGAAAGTTCAACGCGCGAGCCACCCCCACGCCGGACATCGTCCCGACGAATATCATCCCGGGCCACTGCTACGCTGTGGCGCCACCCCCATTCCCACTGAAGCAGCAGGGCATCGCTCGAAGCTCGAGATGACTCAGAGGGTACGCGCATGCCACCGCAGCCGACCTTAGATCGGCCATGGACCGACTGGCGGCGGCGAAGTAGCTGGGAGTGGATGAGCGCGGTCGCTGACCCGGCGGCTTGTCACGAACGTCGTCGCATTCACTGACGGTAGACCGGGAGTGTGCCGCGCGCCTGGTGCCCCGGTGAACGTCCGGGACCTAGGCCGCTTCGCTGGGCTCGCCTCGCGGGCGCGCCGACACTAGAAGTGGACCATCCCATGGCCTCGCCCGGCCGCGTCCTCGTGTCCCTTCACGTCTCCCCTTGGTCCGAGCGGGCGAAGTGGGCGCTCGATCACCATGGGCTGCCCTACCGCGTCGTCCAGCACATGCCCGTCATCGGCGAGCGTCGGCTGCGCCGGCTCGTGGGACTCGACAAGCCCCGGGCCACGGTCCCAGTGCTGATCGCGGCGGACGAGGTGTTGACCGAATCGTGGGACATCGCGCGCTACGCCGATCGCGAAGGCGAGGGCGAGAAGCTCATCCCCGTCGCGCAGGAGCCCGAGGTGAAGGCGTGGGCGGACCTCGCCGACGAGGGCATGCAGGCCGGGCGCGCGCTGGTCGTGGCGGGGATCCTACGGACGCCTGTGGCGCTCGACGAGCAAATCCCTCCCGCGGTGCCGCGCTGGGCGCGGAGCGCCATGCGGCCGGTGTCGCGGGCGCTGACGAGGGCCTTCGCGCGCAAGTACGCGCTGCCGTTCGATGGGCTCGAGTCAGAGGAACGCAAGGTGCGCTGGGTCCTCGCTCGCCTGCGCGCCGGGCTCTCGACGCGCTCGCCGTACCTGCTGGGTGCGTTCAGCTACGCTGACGTCGCGATGGCGACCCTGCTGCAGGGCGTCGCTCCGGTGGACGACCGGTTCATTCGCCTGGGCACCGGCACGCGCGAGGCATGGACGAACCGACGCCTCGCCGCGGACTACGTCGACCTGGTGCAGTGGCGCGACGCCCTCTACCTCGGCAAGCGCCCGGCCCCCGCGCGCGTGTGACGCCTGGCGCGGGGGCTCGACGGCTTCCACTAGCGGCGATTGGGTTCGAACGTCCGACCCCTAACCGTGTCAAGTTGCGACAAGGGCGTTTCGTGGTGTTTCGCCGCGCGGCGGCGCGGCGTGCCGGGGCGGCGTTCCGAGCCCGCGTGGCACTCAGGCTCGGTGAGTACCATCCTCCAGAAGCGTCGAGGTTCGTTGGATGGGGCCGACTTCTGTTGACTCCTACCGAGGGGACGCACTCTCCAGCGATGTTCACAGGCGCGGCTCCGAAGAACCGTCGCGGGCGATTCCCGTGGTACGGTCGGGGGCCGGTGGCAACCACCGAGCATGGCGACTTCGAGTGGGACGACGCGAAATCTGCTGCCAACGAGAAGAAACACGGCGTGACCTTCGTTGAAGCCGCCACCGTCTTCGATGACGTCGACTTCCTGGTGAACGTCGACCCGCGCGATTCCGCGCGCTTCATCGCGGTGGGGTTCGCGGCGCGCGTGCTGGTCGTCGTTCACGCGACGCGCGCGGAGCGCATCCGCCTCATCTCTGCGCGCCGTGCTACTCTTCGCGAAGAGCGTCTTTATGCCGAACGTCGAGAACGATGAGCTCGAGATTCCGGAGCTGAGCGCGGAGTGGTTCCAGCGCGCCGTTCAGCCGAACCGCCGGAGTCTGCGTCGCGGTTCGAAGCGCGCCGTGTTCATCGCCGAGGAAGTCGCGGGACGCTTCGGCAATGACGAGGAACTCGAGCAAGCCCTCCGCGCCCTTCTGGAAGCTTCTGACCATGTGCGCCGCACGGGCTGAAGCGCAACGGACCTTGTTGCCCAGTATGTCGCCTATTACAACGAAAACCAACCTCACAATGTCGCTCGCCCGACGCGCGGGTCGCGAGCGCATGTCCTGGCTCCTCGGGCCGTCCGCCGGTTCCGGCCGCGGCGCGGTAGTCATGATGAAGGCCGCCGAGCACGGGGATGGCACCGACGGAACAGGCGAGCCGGGCTTGAGGCCGTTCGGTGAGGGTCGGAATCCGCTGGCCGATCCCTTGGTGGGGCCGAGCGCCGTTGAAGTAGCTCAGTGCGTACTCCCCGAGGACATGGCGCAGATGCCGCTCCGACAGGATGATCACGTGATCGAGGCACTCGCGGCGGACGCTCCGCAAAAATCGCTCGCAGACCGCGTTCATTAACGGCGCCCGCACCGCGGTCCGCACGACACGGGCACCGGCACCTGCGGCGCCGCGGTCGAAGGCCGCGCCGAACTTGTCATCGCGATCTCGGACGATGAACTGCGGACCGCACCCGAAGGGCGTCGCGTCGCGAATCTGCTGCGCGGTCCATGCCTGCGTGGGAGCGCGCGTCACCGACACCTGCACGACGCGCGCGTTCCGAGCCGATCCGACGCCGATCATCAAGGCTTGTTTCGACGAGAATCCCGAGCGATCGTGCGGCGGAGGAGGGAAGTAGCCAGGACAGGGTCGCGTCATCGGCAACCCGGACTGCTTTCGCCTGGTTCGCCGGAGGTCTGCCGTGTAGCGTCGCGTGCTTGGTATGGCGAAAGACAAGGACGGACCTTGACCACAATCCAGAACACCTCGCGCACGAACATCCTCTACGCATGGAACGGTGTCATCGACCCGACCGGCCCCTACAGGACGTGGAGCTTTCCTCCGCAGGCCGCCAGCACCCACTGGTCGCTGTCTCCTGGCGAAAAGAGGCTCGTGGATGTAACGACCCTCGAAACGGACTACTATTTCTACGCGAGCAACGTCCAACAATCGGACCCGCAGACGGGTGAAACCAGCTACCCGGAGTACTTCTGGTATGGCCGGATTCCCTCGGTGATCGACGTCGACGTCGATCCGGGGGCGCAACAGGTCATCGCGCGCGCGGCTCCGCAGGGGAGCTTCGGGCCGGTCGTACGCCCGAATCAGAAGACGTTGACTTCAGCGCAGCAACAGAAGTTCACGGCTGCCATCAACACCCTCAATTCTAACGGGCGCTACGCTGAACTGGTGGTGAACCACGGAGGCAACGTCGCGAACAGTAAACACGACATGCACGGCATGAACGCGGACGATACGAAGAGTCCATACGGCATCCAGCGTTTTCTCGCGTGGCACCGCGTCTATCTCCTGATGTTCGACAATGCGTTGAAGGAGGTCGATCCGACGGTCAGCCTTCCCTACTGGGACTGGGTCGAAGATCGCGCGATCCCGTCTTGGCTGGAGGGTCTCAAACCGACCGTCGTCGTTACCCCCCCGGGCCCGGGCAGCGTCGGCACGGTGCAGGTCGTGCGAAACGCCGGTGACGATAAGCAGCTGCCGATTCGCGAGAATATCGCGGCTGTCTTGTCGAACCGTGACTTCACGAATTTCACGTCCGTGCAGCCCGACTTCCCAAACGGTGGAGGCCTGGAGGGGCTTCACAACGGTATCCATATGTGGTTCCCCCCCGTGTCATCGATGAATGATCTTCCGAAAGCGCCGGCTGACCCGATCTTCTGGATGCACCATGCCAATCTGGACCGCATCTGGCAGATCTGGCAGATGGCCAATCCGTATCAGTATCCTCAACTAGGCCCGCCCGGACAGTTGGACGGCGGAGGGTTTCCAGCCCGCGAGATGGACCCTTGGGCGCCGCCTTACGACGAGGAGTCGACGCGGAGCACCATCAAGCTCGGTTACGTCTACGAGCAGTATCCCCCTTCGCCGCCGAGGGGCCCGGGAGGCGGCTGAGAGGGCGCGCGCGGGAATTAGCAGGGGGCTCGCCATCGGTGCGTCGACCGCCGCGGTCGAAGGCGTCGGGCGACGTCACGACCTCGGAAGGCCGCTCGGCTACGTGAAGATCGCGGAGGACCTCACGGGTTCAATCGGCCAACCGTTTCCTCCGCTTCCCGCGCCGCTTGTGACCGGCAAAGGCGGCCCAGACGAAACGAGTGGACGAGGGGGAACGCCGCTGCGGGTACCCGGTCGTTTGGCCCAGGATTGGCCCAAGTTGGGGTTGGAAAATAACACACACCAGAAATTACAAGCGAATTTGGTCGGGGAGGCGGGATTTGAACCCGCGACGACGAACACCCAAAGCTCGTGCACTACCAGACTGTGCGACTCCCCGCGGAGCACCCGAGATCTAGCATCGGAGCGAGCCCCAGCCTACCGGGTCGAGCTCGGGCGCCGGCTACACACTCCGCAGGCTGCTGCGCAGTGCGGACAACGCCCTCGGCAGGCCGCGCGGGCTCGTCCGAAGCGCGACGTACACGTGATCGCGGTCCGCCTCTACCGCCCTGACGTTCAAGACGGGGGTCACGATCGCCAGCGCTCGCCGGAGGATCGCATTGTCGGCGACAGCGGGCACTTTCATGAGGTCGATGACGATCCGGTCCCCGTCCGCCTCGACGATCGCCGGCGGGCGCTTCGGAAGGAATTTTACGAGGTTGCCCGGCTTGGACAAGTCGAGCGCGCCGGACTTGATCAGCGTCGCAACCGGCGTCTCGCTCTCGGCCAAGAGGGCGAGCTTCATCTCGCTGAGCTTCAGGCCGACGCGCAGGGCGTCGGAAGACAGCTCGATTTCGTCGACGCGAATCGCGGCGCTCGCCCGCACCGGCGTGCCCATCGCGTCGACCGAAAGGCTGACGCGAATGGCCGGCGGCGCGCTCCCGATGTCGATGTCGCGCGGCGCCTTTCTCGGGAGCTTCGCCTGCGACATCAACCACCGCAGCCCGGAGATGGGCAACCCGAAGCGCAGGGCCCTGGCGTTGACGGCTGCCTTTACGATCTCGTCTGGGTTCTTTCGCACGTAGTCGACGGCGGCGTAGAGGAGCGCGCGAGCATCGAGCATTGGAGGGCGCAGCCTAGCATCCCCGGCGCTATTCCGGTGAGCGCGTCACCCTTTGACGATCGCCTCCCAGCTCTCGGCGATCTCCTGAGCCGTCCACACGCCGCCGTCGGTCTCTTTGAACCGCCCCGGCGTCTCGACGACTTTGAACGCGTAGACGCGCGCGCCGGCGATTGCGAGCACGTGCCCAGTTCGGTCGCCGCAAAGGTCGCTCGCCAGAAATAGGGCGGCCGGCGCGATGTGCTCGGGGGTGAGGGTGTCCACCCCTTGGAACATGGGCAAATCCTCGGTCAACCGCGTCTTTGCGAGCGGAGCAATCGCGTTGACGGTGACGCGGTGCTTCTGCAGCTCGATCGACATCGTGCGCGTCAGGCCATACACGCCCGCCTTGGCGGCGGCGTAGTTCGCCTGCCCGAAGTTGCCCAGCATTCCGCTCACGCTCGTCGTGTTGACGATGCGCCCGCCACCCCCCTGCGCGACCACCTGCTTGGCGAACGCATGCGAGCACAAGAACGTGCCCTTCAGGTGGACGGCGACGACCGTGTCCCACATCGCCTCATCCATCTTCAGGAAGGTCTTGTCGCGGAGAATCCCGGCGTTGTTGACCAGCACGTCGGCGCGGCCGAACGCTTCCACGGCAGTCTTCACGATCGACGAGGCCCCGTCGGCCGTGGCCACGCTGGCATGGTTCGCCACCGCGGCACCGCCCGCCAACCGAACTTCATCGACGACCCGGCTTGCGGGGCTCGTGTCGCTGCCGGCGCCATCGCGCGCGCCGCCGAAGTCGTTGACGACGACCTTGGCCCCCTCCCGGGCGAAAAGCAGCGCATAGGCCCGGCCGATGCCGCCGCCCGCCCCCGTGACGATCACCACCTTGCCATCCAGAACACCCATGTGCGCGCCGGGCGGCTTTCTAGCGGTCGAGAACCACATCGTCCAGCGTGGGTGGTACGGTACGGGTGGCGTGGCTTCTCCATTCGGCGGGGCGTGAGGCCTCCCTACCGCCCGCATCGAAGGAAACCGGAAAGAGTCCGTTCATCCTCATCGGGGGTCGCCTCATTCCGCTCTCCCGCTCACTGACCGATGCCCGACGACCCGAAGCAGACGCAGAAGCTCCCGCCTGTTGACTCGTTGGGGCTGGACGAGCGCCCTTCGTCTCCGCGAACGGCCATCGACTGGGCCGACGAGGAGTCGAGCACCAGGACGACCGAGGCGACCATCGCGATGCCGCCGCCGACCTCTCGCAGGCAGAGCACGCGCGCCCTTCTCACGGTCGTCAGCGGTCCGAACATCGGGCGGGTCTACTCGGTGCGCGACGGCGAGACGGTGCTCGGGCGCGGCAAAGAGGTGCACGTGCGGATGGAAGATGCGGGGGCCAGCCGAGCCCACGCGCGGATCATCCTGGGCGAGAGCGGCCGCTACATCCTCGAAGACCTGAAGTCGACCAACGGGACCTTCGTGTCTGGGCGGCGCATCGATCGAACCGAGCTATCGAGCGGCGATCGCATCCACATCGGCCCGAACATCGTCGTTTCCTTCGCCATTCTGGACGCGCAGGCCGAGCGCCTCGCCCACCAACACTACGAATCATCTGTGCGCGACCCCTTGACGCGCGCGCACAACCGCCGCTACCTCGTCGAACGTTTGGCGAGCGAAATCGCCTACGCGCGGCGCCACGGGAGCCGTCTCGCGCTGATCTTGTTCGATCTCGACCACTTCAAGCGCGTCAACGATACAAGCGGCCATCTCGCAGGTGACGAAGTGCTTCGTGACGTGGCTGCGCTCGTGTCCCGCATGATCCGCGCCGAAGACGTCTTTGCACGATTTGGCGGCGAGGAATTCGTTGTCCTCGTGCGGGGGATTTCGCACACGAACGTCGGGCGTTTCGCTGAACGGCTGCGCGGGGCCGTCGAGCGCCTCGAAATCGTCCATGTCGAGACCGCTCTGAAGGTGACCATCAGCGCCGGCTATTCGTCGATCGACGAGTTTGCCGACGCGGACCGCAGCCCTGACACGATGATGCGCGTCGCCGACGAGCGCCTGTACCGCGCGAAGACGGACGGGCGAAATCGCGTTTGCGGGCGATAGCTTCGGCTCGCTTGACGACGGTGCGCGTTAGGTACTCTACTGCCGCGCCGCGCTCCGAGGAGGCAAAAGCCCGATGGCAGTCGACATCAAGAAATTCTTCAACGATGAACTTCCCGCTGCGCTCGCCAGGAACGCCGACGACGCAAAGACCGTCGGCGCCCGGTACCAAATAAGCATCACCGGACCGACCGGCGGAGACTGGAACGTCGACGTCAGCTCCACCGGTCCGTCGTGCAAGCCAGGCACCGGACCAGCCGATTGCACGATCGTGGTGAGCGACGACGATTTCCAGAAGCTCGTCGAGAACCCGGGAGCGAACGGGATGACGCTCTTCTTCGCGGGCAAGCTAAAGCTGACCGGCAACCCGATGCTCGCGACGAAGCTCCAGAAGCTCTTCTCCTTCAAGTGACCGAGCGACGGAGGCAACCGCCAGGGGCGCGATCGACTCAGATCTTCCGGAACTCCTCGATGAACTCCCAGTCGGCGATGAGCCCCCTGCGGAGGAGAATGGACAGGAGCGCCGAGAACATCGCCTCCCAGCGTGGCTCGGTGCCCAGGATTTCGCTCGCGTCCGCCCCGTGCGCCACGGCGCGAAGCGCGCTCACAAGGTCGCGCGCGGTCAGCTGATCGCTCGGCTCCTCGCCGGCCGGCAGCTCGATGTCGGGCTTGGAGCCGCCCTTCTTCGGCGCCGGCACGGCGATCGTCGTGCCGTCAAGGAGCGTGAGCGAGATCATTTTCGGCCGCATCCGCCGCGGAGCGGCGACCTCTTTCGGCTGCTGGGTTCGCTCGGACGATGGAAGCGCGACGTCCGCTTCTTGGGTAGCTTGTTGCGCCGCAAGCGGCGGCGCCGAGCCGTTGCCTTCCTCGCGCGGCGTCGCCGGTGGATCGGCTACCCCTAGACCCGCGTTCTTCGCTCCAGGCGGGTTCAATGGCGGGGCGGGCGGAACGATCTGCGAGGTCGAGGGGGGCGGCTCGGGGAGCGACTCGCCGAGATAGTAGACGCGAATCGCCGCATGGATGTCGCTGGGGCAGGCGATCATCGGCTTGACCGGCAGGGACGACGCCCGCATCACTTCGTCGATGGCCTCCTCTCTCGTCGGGTCGTCCATGGCGACATACAGGGTTTCCCCCTGATTTCGCACGCGCCGGAGGAAGATCGGAACGAGGCTGTACTTCTCGGCGAGGGCGCGCGGAACGAGGTTGAGAAGGGACCGGGAAAAATCGACGTGATACAGCGACACCCAGGGAACGCTGAGCTGGCGCGAGAGCGTTTGGGTGAGCTTCGTCTCACCGACCAGACCGAGCTCGATGAGGAGCTGGCCCAGCCTGCGCCGATCTTTGAGCTGGGCGACGAGCGCCGCTTCGAGCTGCTGCTGCGACAGCACACCTGCCTCGACGAGCAGCTCGCCGATCCGCTTGGCCACGCCCGCATGGTACGCCACCCTGGGGCGAAGGCGCCAAATCTCGGTCCAACCGGCGGCGCGCCCCGTTGCGGAGTTCCCTAGCCGGTCGGGCGTGGTAGCCTCCGGGGGGTCTCCCGTCGACGGAGCCTGGGGAAAGTCTGATGCGGTCGTGTCCTCAGTGCGCCAATCCTTGCGATGACGCACACAGGTTCTGTCCCTCCTGCGGTTTTCCGCTGAGCAAGGCTGCCCCGAACGCGGATGACCCGTTCGTCGGCCGCTCGCTGCCCGGCGGCTATCTGATCCTCGAGCTCGTCGGAATCGGCGGCATGGGCCGCGTGTATCGTGCGGAGCAGACCAACCTGGGCCGCACCGTGGCGGTCAAGATCATCCACCCGCACCTGGTAGGGGAAGAGAACGCCGCAGCGCGGTTCATCACCGAGGCGCGTGCGGCGAGCCGCCTCAACCACCCGAACTCGGTCGGCATCATCGACTTCGGCAAGTCTCCCGACGGACAGCTCTACCTTGTCATGGAGTACCTGCGCGGTCGCGACCTGGCGCGGGTCACGTACGAAGATGGCTTGCTGGCGTTTCGGCGCATCGTCGACGTGCTGCGGCAGACGCTCGCGGCCCTCGCCGAGGCGCACAGCCAGAACATCATCCACCGCGACCTCAAGCCAGAGAACATCATTCTCGAGCCGGTGCGGTCCGGGGGGGACTTCGTCAAGGTCGTCGACTTCGGCCTCGCAAAGATGCGTGCCGAGACGCACCAGCGCGGAATCACCAGTCCCGGAATCGTGTGCGGCACCCCGGAGTACATGAGCCCCGAGCAAGCGCGCGGCGATGATCTCGACGCGCGGAGCGACCTTTACGCGGTCGGCGTCATCCTTTATCAGCTCTTGACCGGGCGGTTGCCATTCGAGGCCGATTCGCCGACCCAGGTCGTGCTTGCCCATCTGACGCAGCCCCCCCAAGACCCGCGGGCCGTCTCGCCCGACCGGCAGATACCGGCCCAGCTCGTCGAGGTCACACTCAAGGCGCTCGCGAAGGATGCCCGGGACCGCCACCAGGACTCCGACGCATTCGCCTTGGCTCTCGCGGAGGCTCTGGCCGAGGTCGAAGACCGCGTCAGCCTTCGGGCGGCATCGGGGGCGGCCGTACCGTGTCCGTCTTGCGGCGCACTCAACCCGGCCGCCCAGAAGTTCTGCGGCGAGTGCGGGGCCGCAGTTCCATCCACGAATCTGACGACCCTCGGCCGCTCGTCGGTCCGACCGCCCTCCTTTGCCCCCCAGCTGGAGGTCTCAGGGCGCGGAAGCCTGCGGCCGAATGCGAATGGCGAGAAGACCGTTTGGCCGCTGCCGTTTGTTGGACGGCAAGACGACTTGGCGTGGCTCGAAGCGCGCCGCTCGGCGGCACGCTCGCTCGTCGGAGCGTGCGTCGTCGGCGAGATCGGAATCGGCAAGTCACGGCTAGTGGGCCGGTTTCTCGAGATTGCGTCGGCAGGGGGCGACCTGGTCGTGCAGACCGGCCCGGACCCCGCTTGGGCCGAGGTCGGGTACTACGCGCTCAGGCGGGCGATCGTGCAGCTGGCGTCGTTGCCGAACGACGGTGGCGTCCAGCGCGACTGGGTTGCGGCCACGCCCGAAGCGCGGCGAGGGCTCGCCGACGTGTTCGATCACGGGAGCCCGGAGCGCGGCCGGCAGCTGTCGCCCGACGAACGGCGCTTCGCGGCGGCAGAAGCGCTCCGCTGGGCGCTGGGCCGAGCCAGCGAGCGAAGGCGGGACCGATGCGTCGTCCTCGCGATCGACGACCTGCACTGCATCGACGGCGCGAGCCGTAACGCGTTCGCGGACGCGCTCTACGATCCGCCGCTCGTTCCCGCGCTGATGGTCGGGGTCTATGCGCCCTGGTTCAATCCGGGCTGGGCGGGCGACGTGGCGGCGGAGCGTGTGATCGCGGGGCTGGCGGCCAGCGAAATGCTCGCGCCCCTCGAACGGACGCTGAGGCCAACCCCGCCCGAGCTTGCCGGCGCGCGAACGGTCGTTCCGCTCTACGTTGAGCAACTGCTGCGATTCTTGCGGGAGGAGGCGGGGCGCGCGCCGACGGGACTGGCCGACATCATCGCGGTGCGCGTCGAAAGGCTGCCGCCGCATGCGCGGCGCGTCCTGCAAGCGGCAGCGGTGTGGGGGGACGACGCCGACGACGAGACCATCACTCGAATGCTCAGCGACGAAATCGACATCGTCGAAGCGCTCGGCTTCCTGCGGCGCGCCGGGATGATCGTCGTCGCCCAAAACAGCGTGCGCACCTCCCACCCGCTCGTGCGTGAAGTGACGCTCACGACGATTCCTGCGGCCGTCAAGCGCGAGCTACATGCGGCGGCCGCGATCGTGTGTGACGAGCGCAAGCTCCCCGTCGAAGTACAGGCGCTGCACGAGACGTGGGGTGGAACGGCGTTCCAAGCGCTGCTGCTGCTCGAGCAAGTGAGCGCGCTGGCGAGCGCGCGCGGCGACCACGACGGCGAAATCATGGCGCTTCGGCGCGGGCTCGATCTGGCGAGGCGCGAGCTCTTCCGGGGCGAGCTGGACGATCCGATGCGTGCGGTCCTGATCTTCAGCCGAAAGCTCGGAGAGGCGCTGGGCAAGCGCGGGCAGCTGAACGACGCAGAGGGGGTCCTTCGGGAAGCGCTCGACGTCGCGGGGCCCAGCGGCAAGGATCGGGCAGCGGTGCTGGGCGCGCTGGCCCACGTGGTGCACGGGCGTGATCGCCGCCAAGAGGCCCGCGATTACTTGCGCGAGGCCATGGAGCTCGCGTCTCGCTCCGGCGCCCACGACCTTCTCACGTCGCTCGAAACCATCCAGCGCGGCATGGTTGTCCACAGCACCTAAGCCCGCAATCGCCAGCTTCCCACGTACGTCTTGCCCAGGTCTTCGCATGTCGGGTCGGTCACGATGAGCTCGGGGCGCGCGTTCGCGCAGACGACGATCGTGTTCTGGCGGAAGACGCGCCCGAAGGACGTGGCCTCGTCGCGGTCCATGCCGTGGACGATCCACGACGGCTCCCGCCAAGTGCCCTCCGGGTCATCCTCGTAGCCCACGCACGCCTCGACGCGGTACACGCCGAGGACGAGCAGATCGCGCATGACCTGGTGGCGCTGCTCGTTGACCTTCCGTGGGAGGAGCATCGACCGGGGGTTGTATGCCGTGAGAACAGCGAACGGCTTGTGCAAAAGGTCAGGCAGCGCAGATGGCTCGGCGACGGAGTCGCCGTCGAGCGAAACACGGATGAGGCCCGACGGGGTCGCGAATTCGTAGACCGTGGCCAGGTAGCTGCGCAGAAGGTTCTGATCCATGGGGGCCCGAGGTTACGCCATTCGCAGGCACGGTTGTCCTGGCACGCCGCGAATCCTCCCGCTTTGGGCGCGCCGACCATTCCACGCGCTAGAGCCAGACTGCGCAGACCGCCCGCGCGCCTCGAACGACGACCGCGCCGCCGCCGGCATAGACCGTCGTCCCGCCACCTAGATCCCCCGCGTCGATCGACCATCGCGCGACCGCTCTACGCCCGAGCAGCCGCCCCTCCTGGTCGATCGCAAAGCCGCCCACCTCCACCTTGCCGTCCGTCTCCTCGCGGTGCGAGAGGACGAGATCCCCCAGGGCCGCGTCCAGAACCCACCGGCCCCGGGCACCAAGCAGAATCTCGTCGACTCGCCCGTCGGGACGCGCGCACAAGAGCGGTGTGTGCGGGGCGCCCTCCGGATCGAGGCCTTGAAAGAGCAGCTCGCCGTTGGGCCGTCGCGCCACACGGGCCGCGTCACCGAGCGGCGACCGAATCACGATCCGATCGGACTGCGCGCGCCACCGAACGACACCCGACGCCCGATCGACCGCAAACACGTCGACGCGTGCGCGTTCCGGCTTGTCGGGGTCCTCGGCGATCGCCACACCGCACACCACCCCTTCGCCGCCCACCGCGTGAATCTGCGCGCGCGGCCCGACGACCATTGCCCGCACCCACCCGGCTTCGGTACCTTCCTCGCGCGGCCCCGGGTCGAGGCGCGAAAGGGCGGGCGCGATCGGAGCCTCTCCGCCCGACCACTCGCCGTCGACCGGAGTGAACAACTGATGGCCTCCCGCGCAGGCGTCGCGCGCAGAAGTGGGGCCATCGCGCGTGACGTTCTCGTGGGTGGCCACTTCGTGCGTTGCGCCGCTCGCGTCCGCGAACACGTACGCGAGCGCATGCTTCGTGTCGCCTCCAAGCGCGGCATCGAGCTCGAGCCAAACGCCGCCGTCGGGCGCGGCCCATGCGTCGAGAACGTCGTCATGGTGGGTCGTCGGGGGGACGGCGATGATGCGGCGGTGGCGAGGGATGAGGTCGATCGAAGAGAGCGCATACCAGAAGATCGGCTCTCCTTTGCGTGTGGCGACCACGTGCACGAGACCGGCATCGACTACGATGGCCGCTACGGGGACCGGATCGGGCAGCACCCGGCGAGCAACCTCGACCCCCGTTCGGGAGTCGATCGCATAAATCACCGCGTGCTCCCACCCGCCAGCATTCGGATCGCGCGGCATCATCGTCGCGACGACCACGTTTTGCCCAACCACCCGCACCTGGTCGATCCGACCGCCGTGCTCGGGGCGCCACGACCATGCGACCGCGGGCCGTGGACGGTCGATCTCCGCGGCCACCGCTCGAGCTCCACCCGGATCGCCGCGTCGGTGCGTCCATTCGCCCAGGATGACGGAGGGCATCGCCGGTCCAGCATACTCGCCGGCGACGGGCGGCGACGTGGAGACTATTCGACCGTCACCGTCTTTGCGAGATTGCGCGGCTGGTCGACGTCGGTCCCCTTCAAGTCGGCCATGTAATACGCGAGGAGCTGCAGCGGAAGAACCGTCAGAAGTGGCAACACCTCCTGAGCGACGCTGGGTATCTCGATGATGTCCGGCTCGGGCGGAGGGGCGCTGGCGCGACGAGAGCCTCGCGCTCCGACGTCACTTGAGAGAAGCGTCCTCACGTCGCCGTCTCCGCGCGTGCACACGACGATGAGCTGCCCCTCGCGCGCTTTGACTTCCTGCATGTTGGAGAACGTCTTCTCGTAGTGCGCGTCCTTGGGGCAGAGGGCCACCACCGGCATCTCCTCGTCGATGAGCGCGATGGGCCCGTGCTTCATTTCGCCGGCGGCGTATCCCTCCGCGTGGATGTACGAGATCTCCTTCATCTTCAGCGCTCCCTCGAGCGCGACGGGGAAGCTCGTCCCACGGCCGAGAAAGAGCATGTGCTGGGCGCGCATGTGCTTCTTTGCCAGGTAGCGCAGGTCGTCGCCCGTCCCTAGCACTTCACGCATCTGCTGCGGTACGCGGGCGAGGGCATCCAGAATTCGCCGCGCCTGGTCCTGGGCCAAGGTGCCGCGCCGCCGGCCGAGGTAGACCGTGAGCAGCAGCATGGCGACGAGCTGCGTCGTGAAGCACTTGGTCGACGCGACTCCGATCTCGGGGCCGGCGTGGGTGTACAGTGCCGCGTCGCTCGCCCGCGGAATCGCGCTGTCGATCGCATTGGCGATCGCGAGCACGTGCGCTCCTCGGGACTTGGCGGTGTGGAGCGCCGCGAGCGTGTCCGCAGTTTCGCCGCTCTGGCTCACGGCGACGACGAGGTCGCCGGGGCCGAAAACCGGATCGCGATAGCGCACCTCGCTGCCGACCTCGACCACCGCCGGAACACACGCGAGCTGTTCGACCCAGTAGCGGCCGGCCATCGCCGCATGCGCGCTCGTGCCGCAGGCGACGAAGTAAACACGCTGGATCGCGCGAGCGAGATCGGCGGAAATCCCCATTTCTTCGCCGACGACGTCTCCCTCGGCGAGATCCACCCGCCCGCGCAACGTGTCCTCCACGGCCCGCGGCTGCTCGTGGATCTCTTTGAGCATGAAGTGCTTGTACCCGCCCTTTTCCGCTTGTGTGGGCGACCAATCGATCGTCTTGGCAGCTCGGTGTACGGGGGCACCGTCCAGCGTGGTGATCTCGACGTGCGTCCGGGTCAGCGTCGCGATCTCGCCGTCGTGCAGAAACACGACGTTGCGCGTGTGGGCGAGCAAGGCAGGGACGTCGCTCGCGCAAAGCATTTCGCCATGGCCCAACCCCAAGACGAGCGGACAGCTCGCCTTTGCCACGACGATCTCGCCCGGCGAGTCCGTCGCGAGAACGGCGATCGCATAGGCGCCACGTACGCGCCCGAGGGCCGCGCGAACAGCCTCTGTCAAGCTGGGAGCCCCCGCCTGCAGCGCATGATCGATCAGGTGGGCGACGATCTCGGTATCCGTGTCGCTCGTGAAGCGCACCCCCATCGATTCGATCTCGCGGCGAAGCGCGACATGGTTCTCGATGATTCCGTTGTGCACCACAGCGACCTTTCCCGCGACGTGGGGGTGGGCGTTGGCCTCGCTCGGCCGCCCGTGAGTCGCCCATCGCGTGTGGCCGATGCCAGTCGTACCGGCGAGCGGGCTCTTTCGGAGTGCAGCCTCGAGATTGGTGAGCTTGCCGACCGCGCGAACGATCTCGATGCCGCGGGCGGCCCCGGTGTGCAACGCGAGCCCCGCCGAGTCGTATCCGCGGTATTCGAGGCGGCGCAGGCCCTCGACGAGAATGGGAGCGCAATCCTTCGTGCCAACGTAGCCGACGATGCCGCACATGTCTTTTGCTCCAAGAGAACGGGTGTTGGCCGGTTGGAAGTGTAGCTGGGTTTTCTTGATGAATCAGGGGCGGGCGTACGAATTACACGCGCGACTCGTCCAGTCGATCGGAGCTCCGCGCATCGTCGCGCGCGACGACGACGTGCCCTCGCCCGGCGCGCTTCGCGTCGTACAGCCTGGCATCGGCGGCGCGTATCAGCCCATCGGAGGTCGCACCGTCGTTCGGGAAGCTCGCCACGCCCGCGCTGAAGGTCACGTAGAAGCGCTCTCCGCGGTCGCTCCGGAACGGAAGGGCGCGAAACTCCTCGAGCACCCGCGAAAGGACCGCAGCCGCGGTGCACGCCAACTCGCTCGGAAACGCGAGGACGAACTCCTCGCCTCCCCAGCGACCGCGCAGGTCCTCGAGGCGAAAGCGCGCGTTGAGGAGCCGCCCGAGCGCCATGAGGACCTGGTCGCCGACCAGGTGGCCGTACGCGTCGTTCACCCGCTTGAACCTGTCGAGGTCGATCATCGCGATCGAAAACGGACGCCCGTGACGGCGCGCCTCGGAAAGACGGCTGGTGAGCGCGTCCAGCAGCGCGCGCCGCGAAAGGCATCGCGTCAGCGGATCGCGTTCGGTCAGCTCGCGTATCAGACGGCGCCGGTCAAGCCGGACGCGGACGCGGGCGAGGAGCTCTTCGTTGACCAGCGGCTTGCCCAGGTAGTCGTCGGCTCCTGCTTCGAAGGCGGCGATGCGGCTCGCGAGGTCCGTGCGGCCGGTGAGAAACAGGATGGGTACATCACGGTGCTCGGGGGCCGTGCGGACGATGCGGATCGCGTCCCAGCCGCTCACGTGCGGCAGAACCGCGTCGAGCAGAATGAGGTCCGGGTGCACAGCGTCGAGCAGCTCGACCAGCTGGGTCGCGTCTGCGGCGGAGTGCACGACGATCCCTTCGCGCTCGAGCACTTCGATGACGCACGTGACGAACGCCGGGTCGTCGTCGACGATGAGCACCCGCGGCCGCTCTTTGCGGCCGAGAGCGAGCATCTGCTCAATGGCCGCACCGAACGCGTAGGGGTCGACTGGTTTCGGCAGGAAGAGCGACGCTCCGGCGTGGGCGGCCGCAACGCGCTGGTCGACGTTGTCTTCCGAAGAGAGAAATGCGAGCGGGAGGCGCTCTTGCCCGGGCGCGGCGCGCAGGTCGTGCGCCAGCGCGAGCGCTTGGGGTCCGAGGGATGCGTCGATGACCGCGGCATCGAGGGGCCCGCGAGCGGCCTCGGCGAGCGCGGACGCTGGCGTCGCTGCCGCCATGATGGACAGCAGCTTCTCGCGGCCGAGCTGCACGAGCTGGGCGCGCACCGTCTCGTCGGAGTCGACGACGAGGACGCGCGCGCCGCTGGAGGCCGCCTCGGGCGGCAACGACGGGCAGATGCTCACGCAGAACGCATGTGCATCTTCTGGGCTCGGCGCACCGGCCGCGCGCCCTCTCGACGCCGGCGCCGACGTCGACGCCGACGCGCGGTCATTCGAGAGCCACCCGCGCCTCACGCGTGGCGTTCTGGTACGCGACGAGGCTGGCCTCGGGCTCCGCTCTCGCGTCTTCGACGCCGAGAGCCAGGAGCTCGCGCAAGATGTCGCTCCGGCGCATGGCCGATGCGAGCAGGACCGCGTCGCATGCGACGGGGGACTCCCGACCTTCCGCAAGCGGGCGGCAGGCTCCAATGACGCGAAGCTCGACGTCGAGCGCCTCGTCGTTGCGCCCCTCGTCGATGAGAGCCCGCGCGTAGACATGCGCGACGCGCACGTCATCGCGAACGGCCGTCGGCGCCCCTTCGAAGAGGGCGACGGCGAGCCCAGGCTGCCTCGCATCGAGGTACCCCTGCCCGAGAAGTCGAGTTCGCTGCGGGTCGTCGGGCCGATCGGCCACGCTGGCTTCAAGCGCGCGCACCGCCGGGGCGGCCCCGCCGAGCATGGGCCGCTCCCGCGCAGTGCCGCTCGCCAGCCAGAGCATTCCTGCTGCCAGAACGACCGAAGAGCCATACACCCGAAGCACGATGTCGCCTCCCGGATTCATCATGGCATGTCGGCGTTGTCGGGGCAGCTCGAAGGTCGGCAACATGGCGGGGTTACCTCGAGGACGGAGCGGAGTGGACCAGCTTGAGACAACCGAGAGGCCGCGGAGTTCCGGGCCTGCCCTTGACCTTGCTCCTCTTCGATTGTAAACAGTGTTCACATGACGGCCGACGGTGAACTGACCAAGGGCCGCTTGCTCACCGAAGCGCGCGACCTCTACCTCGAGGAGGGGTTCGCGCGCTTTTCGTTGCGAGAGGTCGCCCGCCGCGCCGGGGTCTCTGCCGCGGCGGTCTACCGGCATTATGAAAGCAAGGAAGACCTCCTCCGACAAGTGTGCGCGGCGGGGCTCCAAATCTTCTACTCGTACCTCGTCCGCTGTCTCTCCGAGCCGACCCCCCGCGCCCGGCTGGCGAGCTGCGCGACGCTCTACCGGCGGTTTGGTATCGAAAACACGCGTGATTATCGCGTCATCTTCATGGGCGCCGCGGAGGAGTTCGCGGCGCTGGCTCCGTCGTCTGAAGTCGATGAGCGGGCTCCGACGTTTCAGATCCTCGTCGACCGCGTGCGTGAATGCATGGCCGCTGGCGTGCTGCGCGAAGAGAACGCCGATGCGGTGGCCACAGTGATCTGGGCGCATGTGCACGGTTTGGTCTCGCTGCGCCTCTCGGGGCACCTCGGACGGATCGGCGGCGACGCGGAGTTCGCGAGCTTCTACGAGCGCGCGACCGATCGTCTGGTCGAGGGGCTCGCCCCATGACCTTTTTTTTCTCCGTTGTGTGAACACTGTTAACAAAGGAGCATCCCATGGCAGCGACGATTCAGAGGCGGGTCACCGGAGCGATGCACGGCGAGTTTGTGGTGTTCCTCATCGGGATGCGCGTCAACCGATGGTGGCTGGTCCACAAGTGGCTGCGCGTTGTGCTGGCGATGACCCGGATGCTACGCGAGCTCTACCAGCACCCGGAGCTCGGTTTCCTCGGCGCCGAGCAGTGGTTCGGGCAGACGACGATCATGGTCTCCTATTGGAGATCGATGGACCAGCTGATGGGCTACGCGAAGAGTCGCACGGCGCAGCATCTGCCGGCGTGGCGCGATTTCAACCGATCGGTCGGCACGAGCGGCGACGTCGGCATCTGGCACGAGACGTATCGTGTTCGGCCGGGAGATTACGAGAGCGTCTACGTCAACATGGTGCCGTTCGGCCTCGGCCGCGTCGGCCAGCTGGTCGACGCGACCGGGCCGCGGGAAGCCGCCGAGGGCAGGCTCAAGGCGGCGGGGGCGTGAGAAGACGGCTCCGGGCATGGTACAAATCGGCCCATGAGCTCCGATCCTCCCGAGAAGTCGTTTGCCACGCTGTTCGAGGAGGGCGGCCGAGCCGCCCCGCGTAGGCGAAGGCCGCGCGTCGGCGACACCTTCACGGTCGTCGTCGTGCAGGTCAGCAAGGAGGCGGTCTTCGTCGAGCTCGAAGAACATCAGCAAGGATTCATCGAATCGGTCGACCTGCGCGCGCCCGACGGAAGCCTCAAGGCGGCGGCCGGCGACGTCCTCCGGGCCCGGGTCGTGGCCGTCGATGCGGAGCACGGGGTCCGGCTCACCCCGACGATCGAGGCCGCCGCAGCCGCGGGCGCGAGCGTCAGCGTCGGCGGCAGCAACGAATCGGACGCGGTGAAGGTCGCGGTCGGACAGGTTGTGGGAGGTGAGGTTCATCGCGTCGAGTCCTACGGCTTGTTCGTGCAGATCGACGGAACGAGGGGCCGCGCCGGCCGCGGTCTCTTGCCGACCGCCGAGCTCGGCGTTCCGCGTGGCGCCGACCTCCGGAAAGCCTTCCCACTCGGCAGCAAGGTGCGGGCGAAGGTGATCGAAGTGGGCGAGGGCAAGATGCGTCTTTCGCTGCGCGCGCTGAAAGACGACGAGGAACGCGCTGAGTTCGAGGGGTTTCGCAAGGCGGAGAATGCCGCGGCCGCCCCGCAGGGGTTCGGCACGTTGGGCGACCTCTTGAACTCGCGCAAAGGGTCGTAAGAGCCTGGTGATTTTCGTCGAGACCAGCGGGTTCGGCGGCCGCGTGACGAAAACCGGCAATTGAGTGCGGCCGACGAGGCCAGCGCCCTGGTATCGGCCAAAAGCTCCAGGCGTCTAGCGAGGTGGTTTCTTAGGGACGGCATCGACGGCGAGAACGCCCATGTCGTCCGCGCCGAAACCGCGCTCGATGAGCGCGTCCATGCGTTCGGCGATCGCGGGCAGAACCGTGAGCGGCCTGCCCTGGGCCGACTCGATCATCAGACGCGCGTCCTTGCGTGCCATGGTGAGCTCGAAGGTCGGCGTGTAGTCGCCCTGGGCCATGGCCGCGCCGCGGTACGTGAGGACACCCGTGGGGTTGAACTTGCCGAAGAGCGAGTGCGCGTCGCGCGGGTCGATGCCGAGCGAGGCCGCCATCGCGTAGACGTCGGCGAGGCCGCCGCAAAGGGCGATGACCATCGCGTTGCCGAAGAGTTTGTTCGCAGCGGCGAGGTCGCGTCGCTCTCCGAGATACTCCAACCGGCCCGTCATCGCCCGAAGGAACGCCTCGCCGCGGGCGAAGGTGGCTTGCACGCCAGCGACGAGCATGACCCCCCCCGCCTCGCGACACATCTTCGGCGTCATGAAAACGGGCGCGTGCAAAAACGCGATGCCCCGCGCTTCGAGCCGCTTGGCGCGCTCGGCGGTGCCGGCCGGCGACGTCGTAGAATGGTCGATGACCACGGCGGACCGCAGGGCGTCGCCCGCGGCGGCGAGGACCGAGTCCACGGCCGCGTCTTCGGCCAGCATGATGTGCACGCGCTCCGCCCCGGCGACCGCCTGCGGCACCGTGTCGGCGGCGCGAACGCCGAACGCCTCGAGCGCTTTGGCCTTCGTCGCGGTGCGATTCCAGGCGCTCACTCGATCGCCGCGCTTGGCCGCCGCCTCGGCGAGGGCCGCGCCCATCAGTCCGGCTCCAAGAAAGGTGATGTTCGCCATGCCGCCAAGATGGCCCGAACGGTGGAACGCGCAAGTGGGAACCGAAGCGCCGCGGTGCGCTCTGCCGCGGAGCTCGCTGAGCCGGCACGGAAATCTCAACGCCGACGCCGGCCGAGGGCACGCGAATTCGGCGACGGATCACGTCTGCGAAGGTCGCGTTCGAGAAGCGGTGTCTGGAACGTGAAGGGCCGAGAGCGCGTGTTTCGCGCTCGACGTCCGCGCGCGCTCGATTGCCCAAAACACCGCCTCAGGCGTCGACGGACACGGAAGCTCGACGACGCGGGCCTCTCCAAAAGCTGCGATGGCCGACCGCAGCGCCTCGCGCACGCTGATGGCAAGCATCAAAGGCGGCTCGCCGACCGCCTTGCTGCCGTGCACGACGCCCGGTTCAGCGGCGCGCGGGAGAAAATCGACCCGAAAGTCGTCAGGACATTCGCCTAAGGTCGGCAGCTTGTACGTGGAGGCGCCGTTCGAAGCGAGCGATCCGCTGTCGGACCACACCAGCTCTTCGGTCGTGAGCCATCCGACGCCTTGCATGAAACCGCCCTCGATCTGCCCGCGATCGACGAGTGGCGACAGCGAATCGCCCACGTCGTGCAAGATGTCCACGCGACGGAGCTGGTACTGGCCGGTCCACCCGTCCACTTGGACTTCGGCCACGGCGGCCCCATAGGCGAAATAGTGGAATGGCTTTCCCGTTCCCGTGCGCTTGTCGAAGTGCAAGTCCGGCGTCGCGTAGTGGCCGGCGGCAAAGAGCGATACGCGCTCGATGTACGCCTGCTTCACCACGTCGCAAAACGTGACGTCGGGCCCGCCGTACCTTCGAGCCACGACCCTTCCGTCGGCGAACGTCACCTCTTCCGCTGCGACGTGCAGTTGCCGCGCAACGACCTCGGTCAGCCGGCCGCGCAGCGTCTCGCAAGCGGCGCGCACTGCGGCGCCGTTCAAGTCGGAGCCGCTCGATGCAGCTGTCGCCGATGTGTTGGGCACTTTGTCCGTGCGCGTGGGCATGATTCGAACCGCATCGAGCGGCACGCCCAGCGCGTCGGCGGCGATCTGCTGAATTTTCGTATGGAGCCCCTGCCCCATTTCCGTGCCGCCGTGGTTCACCTGCACGCTGCCGTCCCGATAAATCAGCACCAGAGCTCCAGCCTGATTGAAGGAAGCGTTGGTGAACGAGATGCCAAACTTGACCGGAGTGATCGCCAGACCGCGCTTGTGGTGGACGCTTCCGCCGTTGAAGCTCGCCACGGCCCGCCAGCGCTCGGCGAATGCGCTGGTCTCTTCGAGGGCATCCCAAATGCGGGTGATGCGCTCGGCGTCGCGCACCGGTTGCCCATAGTGCGTGTCGTCTCCCGGGCGGTAGAAGTTTCGGCGGCGAACCTCGTGCGGGAGGAGTTCCAGGTGACGCGCGATGCGGTCGAGGATGTCCTCGATGACCACCATGCCCTGAGGCCCGCCGAAACCTCGGAACGCGGTGTGGGACACGTGGTTCGTGCGACACACCCGGCCCACGACTTCGACGTTCGGCAGCCGATAGCAATTGTCGACGTGAAACATCGCCCGCGACAGCACCGGGCCGCTGAGATCCAGACTCCAGCCGCCATCGCTCCACAGGTCGAGCTTGAGACCTTGCAGGCAGCCGTCCACCCCGAAGCCGACGCAGAAGCGCGCGAGAAACGGGTGGCGTTTGCCGGTCATCACCATGTCTTGGTAGCGGGTCAGCCGGACCCGCACGGGTCGCTTCAGCTTGCAGCTCGCCAGTGCGGCCACCGCCGCCCACGCATTGGCCTGGACCTCCTTGCCGCCGAAGGCTCCGCCCATTCGCAGGCACTGCACGACGACGTCGCCGTGGGCCACCCCCAGCACGCGGGCCACGATGTCCTGGGTCTCGGAGGGATGCTGCGTCGACGATTGCACGAAGATGCTTCCGCCTTCGTCGACGCACGCCAGGGCCGCTTGGGTCTCGAGATAAAAGTGCTCTTGCCCGTTGAGAAAAAGCTCTCCAGCGAGGCGTTGCGGCGCCGCCCGGATTGCCTGCTCGGGGTCACCCCGACGCATTCGTTCGGGCTCGGTCAAGAAGCTCTCGTCGCGGAGGGCCTGTTTGATCGAGAGAACCGCCGGCAGCGGCTCGTAGGCCACCCGAACCGCCACTGCCGCCTGCTGCGCTTGCTCTTCAGTCTCGGCAACTACCCAGGCCACTGCCTGCCCGTGAAAACTCACTTCCGATGGAAAGAGCGGTTCGTCGTGGCGCACGGGACCAATGTCGTTCACCCCGCGGACATCAGCCGCCGTGAGCACCGTCAAGACGCCGGGCCGCGCGACCGCTCGCTCAGCATCGATCGCGGTGACCCGCGCCCGAGCATGGGGCGCCATGACCGGCCAGGCATGCGCGACGCGGTGAACCGAGGGCCACAGGTCGTCGACGTAATTGGCCCGCCCCGTCACGTGCTCCTGCGACGACTCGTGGCTCACTGGCTCGCCGACCACACGGGGCCCTGGAGAGGACGGGCCGGGGCCTCGTCTTTGTCGCGCGGGCACGGCACGCCCTCGAAGCGGAGTCATCGCACGCCTCGCCCCGAAGCGGCCGCCGCCGTGTCCGGTGTCTCGCGGGTCTCGGCAAAGAACCGCTCGAGAAGCTGGCCGGTCATCGCGCGGCGATAGCTCGCACTCCCGCGATGGTCCGAGAGCGGCGCTCCCAACGACTTCACCGCCGCGAGAAGGACCGCGAGCGTGTCATCCGTCCACGGCCGGCCGAACGCCAGGTCCCCGAGCGACGGCGCGTACAGCGGCGTCGCAGCCACTCCACCATAGGCGGCGCGCATTCGTTCGACGCGCCCATCGCCGTCGAGGGTCAGCGCGAATGCGCCAGAGACCGTGGATATGTCGTCGAGCACGCGCTTGCTGACTTTGTAGAAAGACTGCCTCCGGGGAAGCGGGAGCGGCAGATGAATCTGCGCGATGAGCTCACCCGTCTCGAGCGCAGTCTGGCGGTACCCGACGAAGAAGTCGCGAAGCGCAACCCGGCGCGTGCCCGAGGCGCTCGCGAGCGTGAGCTCGGCGTCGAGCGCCAACAGCACGGGCGCTGCATCACCGATCGGCGATCCGGTCGCCAGATTGCCCCCGAGGGTGGCACGATTTCGAATCAGTCTGGACGAGAAGAGCGGCAAGAGCTGCGACAAAAGCGGTATATGGTCCAATCCCGCGCCATCTCTACGACCTTCCTTCAGGTGCTCCTCGAGTCGAGAGAGCGAGACTGCTGCTCCCAACGTCAGCTCCTCCGAAGTCGATTCCACCCGCGTCAATTCGGCCACCGAATCGAGCGCGACCAGGGTCGTCCACCGCTGGAAGCGCTGGTTGGCGGCCACCATCATGTCGGTGCCTCCGGCGATGGGCGTGGCGTCGGGGAAGACCGAGAGGGCCTCGAGCGCTCCGCGCAACGATGTAGGCCGGAGAAAGCGCCCGTTGGCCTCGGTGCCGCCCGCGAGGTCGTCGTCGGTGTCGCGGACAGCCGATGTCCTCTCTACGTGCAGCCAGGGATCATCGGGCGACGGGGGCGTCAGCGTTCGCGCAGCCGCGACGATGGGTCGATACCCTGTGCAGCGGCAGAGGTTTCCGCTGATCGCCTCGGGATCGTATGCGGATCGGCCGGGGCGATAGTATTCACAAAAGAGAGAGACCACGAACCCCGGTGTGCAATAGCCGCATTGCGAACCGCCCTGGTCGACCAGGGCTCTCTGCACCGGGTGCAGCCCGCCGCCCGCCGGAGCGATGCCCTCGCTGGTAATCACCCTGCGGCCGGCCAGGCTCGCCAGTGGCAAAAGACAGCTGTTGACTGGTTCGAATACCGATCGTCCCCGGGCGTCGCTCGCAACGACCGCCACGGCGCAAGCACCGCACTCCCCCTCGGCACATCCCTCTTTGGTCCCCGTGAGGCCCGCACTCCTCAGCCATTGCAGGAGGGTGACGTGCGGGGCGACGTCGTCGACCCGAACCGGCTCCCCGTTCAGCTCGAATCGCACGGCCATGACGGCGGATGATACGCCGTTTGACGCCTGCACTGACACGATCCTGTCCGGCGCGCGACAGTGGGCCGGCGTGCCCTGCGACGACCGAGGCGCTTTGGCGAGTACCGCAGGAAAGCGAGATCTGCGGGGAACCGAGCGGGAGCACGCGCGGGTCTTCTGGGGCGGTCGATTTCTCGCGCCTACGGAAGGCGCACAGGCCCATCGCGCAATCCTGCACCGACGCGCATACTGCCGCCCGATGGGGTCTCGTCAATCGAACGGCGCGCTCGTGATCGGCCTGTCCGTCGCCCTGATCGCGACGAGCGGGTGTGGAGCCCGAACGGGACTTTCGGTATTCGACAAGGCGGCACCGGATTGCACGACGCCTCCGCGAAACGCAAGCGCACCCGACTGCGATGCGCAGTCGACCACACTCGCCGGTACGGTTTACGACCCCGCCGGGAAGAACCCTCTCTACAACGTGGTCGTCTATGTGCCTGGAAGCACCCCCGCTCCGCTGCCGTCGGGCGCCACGTGCGACTCGTGCTCGGACCTGTACACCGGCAGCCCCGTGACGACCGCGCTGACCGACGCCAACGGCCGATTCTTGCTGAGCAAAGTGCCACCTGGCAGGGACGTTCCGCTGGTATTCCAGATTGGCAAATGGCGCCGCCAGGTGCGCGTTCCGAACGTGGCGGCTTGCCAAGAAACCTCGATCCCGGACGGGTCGCTCACGCTGCCGAAGAACCAGACGGAGGGAGACATCCCTGCCATCGCGATCTCCACCGGTGGGTCGGACACGCTCGAGTGCCTGTTTCGGCGCATCGGCGTCGACGCAAGCGAATACACGGGCGACCCGCTGGGGGCGGGGCGAATCCACATCTTCCAGGGCTCCGGGAATGGGGGTGGAACCGGGGCGCCGACCACGTCGAGCCCGGCGCCGAGCAGCGCGAGCGCGCTCTGGGACACGGCCGCGGACCTCGAGCGCTACGACATGGTCGTTCTTTCCTGCGAAGGGCAAGAGACGGGGAACATGAACCAGCAGGCGCTCTTCGATTACGCGGCAGCGGGCGGTCGCGTGTTCGCGTCCCACTTCCACTATTCATGGTTTCAAGACGGGCCCTTCGGCGACTGGAATCTGGCGACGTGGTCCACTGGCCGAGGCGACATCGGTGACATCGATGCCGTCGTGACGACGACCCTCCCGAGCGGGGCTCCTTTCGCGAAGGGCAAGGCGCTCGCGCAGTGGCTCGGAAACCTCGGGGCGCTGCTTCCCGACGGCGAGCTTCACGTGCAGGCCGCGCGTCACAACGCCGACCTGTCCGCGGCCAATACGGCGTCCCAGTCCTGGCTCGACGCCGACGCGGACGCGAGCGCGCCTGGCGCGTCGCAGAGCTTCTCGTTCAACACGCCGCTCTCCGCGCCGTCGCCGAGCCAGTGCGGGCAGGTCGTGTACACGGCGATGCACGTGGGCGCCGGGTCGAACGATACCCAAGGGCTGCCTGTGCCGGACGAGTGTGCCGCCGGCGACCTGTCGCCCCAGGAGAAGGTGCTCGAGTTCCTCGTGTTCAACCTGTCGTCGTGCGTGATGCCGGCCGAAGAAATGCCCCGAGCGCCGGCCTCGTGCCCGTGACCCGCCGCGCCTTTCGTGCCCATCAATGCGCGCCGCCCGCTCCCGGCGGCAGCACCCGCTCCGGCAACGCCACCGTCACAGGTTGCCCTGGGTCTCGTGCGGACGAAGCGAGCGTTACCCGATACGAGCCCGGCGCGATCCGAAAACCGCCTCGCGCCGTCTCCCAAACCGCGAGGAGCCGTGGATCGACGGTGACCGTCACCTCGTGCGTCGCACCGGGCGCAAGGTCGATTTTGGCGAATGCGCCGAGCCGCTTGGGCGCCTCCCACCCCCCGGCGACCGGCGAAACGTAGACTTGCGCCACGTCTTTGCCGGCTCTGGGGCCGATGTTGCGCACGCGGAAGGTGACTTCGAGCTCCCCGCCTTCGAGGCGCGCGACGAGACGGTCGTGCGCGAAGCTCGTGTAGGTCAGACCCCAACCGAATGGCAGCAGCGGGTCGACCCCTTTCTTGTCGTACCAGCGGTATCCGACGGCGGCGCCTTCGTCGTAGGAAACGTCGAACGGTTGGCCTTTGGGCAGCCCTTCGCCGGCGGGTGTCGGACGCGGCAGTTGATCGACCGAGCGCGGGAAGCTGACCGGCAAGTGTCCCGACGGGTTGACTGCGCCGCTCAGCACGCGAGCGATCGCGGGGCCCCCGGCGCTTCCCGGATACCACGCTTCGAGCACGCCCCCCACGCGGTCGAGCCAGGGCATGAGGACCGGGCCGCCCGTCTCCAGCACCACGACGGTGTGTCGGTTGGCGCCGGCGACCGCTTCGACCAAGGCGTCCTGGGCGTCCGGCAGAGTGAGCGGGACGTCCATCGATTCGGCGGTCCACTGGGTGACGAACACGAGCGCCGCGTCGGCCGCGGCTGCCGTCTGCGCGGCCGCGCGCGGGTCGGCCCCATCGGACCAGCGAATGGCCGCCCGGGGAAGCTCCGCGCGGAGCGCTTCGAGCGGCGAGGAGCGCGCATACACCTGTGGGCCTGGCCAGTGCGGCGGGCCGAGGCCAGGCACGGCATTGCCGCCCGGGGCGTAGACCTGCGCCGATCCGCCGCCCGTCAGTACGCCCGCGTCGGCATGACCGCCGATCACCGCGATGGTCTTGGAGGTAGGCCCGAGGGGCAGCATGCCATCGTTCTTGAGAAGGATGATGCCGTCCTCTGCCGCGGCCTGGGCGATCCGGGCATGCGCCGCGAAATCGATCGAGCCTGGCTCTACCGGGTCATCGATGGCGCCCTTCGCGATCAACGTGCGTGCGATGCGGTGCACCATGTCGTCGAGCCGCGCCCGCGGGACATTGCCCCGGGCGATCGCGGCCGCGAGCTTGTCGAGCCACACGTATTGTCCGAGGCGGGAAACTCCCGTCTCTTGGTCCAGGCCATGGTTCGCGTTCAGCACCGTGTCGTGCTGCGCACCCCAATCGGTCATCACGTAACCTTTGAATCCCCAATCGCGCTTCAGGACCTGGTTGAGCAGCCAATCGCTTTGGCAAGCGTAGATTCCGTTGACCAGATTGTAGCTGCACATGACCGAACCCGGGTCGCCACGCTCGATCGCGATCTGAAAGGCGAGCAGGTCGGAAACCCGCGCGCCGGCCTCGTCGATCCGCACGTTGACCGAGCTCCGGCCCGTTTCCTGATCGTTGAACGCGTAGTGTTTGACGGTCGTGACGATATGGTTGGACTGAATGCCGCGCACGAGCGCACCGACCATTGTGCCGGCGAGCAGCGGATCCTCGCCGCCGTACTCGAAGTTGCGGCCGTTGCCGGGCTCGCGCACGAGATCCACGCCGCCCGCGAGCATAACGTTGTACCCCGTCGCCCGCGCCTCGCCGCCGATCATGGCCCCGCTTTGCTCGACGAGGGGCGCGTTCCACGTCGAGGCGGCGAGAATCCCGGAGGGAAGGACCGTGCGCTCGAGCGCGGGCGGCGCCTCGCCCTGGGTCGCGACCCCGCTGCCCGCGTCCGACTGCCATTGCGGCGTGAGGCCGAGGCGAGGCACTCCACGCACCACGCCCGCCGACTGGGGCCTCGCCTCTGGAAAGCGGTACTGATTCCAGTTCTTTTGGACCCCAAAGTATCCGGTGACGACGGTGAGCTTCTCGTCTTGGGTCATGACCGCAACCAGGCGATCGGCGCGCTCGTCAGGGGCGAGCGAGCGGTCCAGCCACGCCATGGGCGCAGGTGAGGGCGGCGCCGGCGGGAGGAGGGGCCTCGCCGCGTGCCCCATGCATGAAAGTCCCGGCGATCCGAGGCCGACCAGCAGGGTTGCGCAGAGAGTCAGTGACGCGGTCGTTCGGGCCGTGGCCGGTCGCGAGCGCGCGCCGTCGCCGAGCGGGGGGAGTGGCCCAAGCATGGTCCGATGCTTAGCACCGCCGTGAACCCTTCCCGCCCAAACCCTCAGTTCGATCGGGCTCACTCGGTGACGAGGAGCGTCTCCGCTTCTTGCAGGCCGGCCGCCCGCGAAGGGACGCGGATGCGCCCGGCTTCCCCGCGGCTCGGCCGAACGATGAGCAGGCACAGCCCGCCGAACGCGTGTCGCTCGCTTGCCTGAAAGGGCTCGACGGTCGCCGCGTTCCCATTGTCCACCCCGACGCGCCCCGGCCCTTCGATTTCAAATCGGACCAGGTCGTCGGCGAGCGGGCAAGGTTGCCGTCGCGGTCTTCGACCCGGACGGTCAGAAACGCGAGGTCTTCGCCGTCTGCGCGCAGACGTGTGTGGTCCGCGGACACGCGTAGCCTCGCGGGCGGCCCCGCCGTCCGCACCTCGGCGACCGCGACCTCCTTGCCTCCGGCGAATGCCACTGCGCGCAGCGCCCCGGCCTCGTACGGGACCTGCCAGAGCAAGCGATACTTTGTCGAGAACGTGCCATCGGGGCTCACGTTGGCCCCGACCGGCAGCACGACCGGGTTCGACCCGCGCCGCTGTATAGGGCCACCGCGGAGGACGTAGCAGAGTGACCCCGCTAGGAAAAGGCGCCATTTTCTGGTTCCGGGCGCTCACAACTCGCCCACTCGCTTCTCTCCTCAGCAGGCAGGCCGATACCCGGCTCGCCGGCGAAGGCCCGTGGAGGGCCAAGGAGAGTCATCATGAGCACGTTCAGAAACGCGAGCCTCTGCGTCGCTGCGCTCGTCGGCGCGGCTTGCTCCGATCCCAGCAGCGATCCATTCGTTCAATTGAAGTGGAAGGTCGTGGCTGAGGGCCCCCCGAACACCACCTTTCCGGCGATCGCGGGGGCAAAGGTCTGCGTCGATGCGCACCCCGAGGTCGCTTGCGCGACGACGGACGCGGACGGAGCCTTCACGCTGAAGGACCTTCCGGCCAACGCGGAGCTCGTCCTGGTGACCGACGAAGACGGCTTCATCCCCTCCCTTCAGCCCATCCATACCCCGACGACCGACGCCGTGGTCACGCAGCCCATCGTCATGCTCAAAGCGACCGGCCTCCCGACGAACCTCGGCTTCGACATCGACACGACGGAGTCGGGGATCATCGACTTTTTCGCGATCGTCCTGAAGGAGGACGACGGACTCAATTACGGCCCGCTCCCCGGCGTCATAGTGACCCTGTCCCCCAAGGCTGAACAGGACGCGGTCTATTTCGCGCAGCCCGGCATCGCGGACCCCACTCTCCACGCGACTCTCTCGTTCGGAGGCCTGTTCGACGGCGCCGGTGGTGGCACGGTGACGAGCGGCCGTTTCTTCAACGTTCCACCCGGGGACTACCGTGTGAGCTTCACGGCTCCCCCCGGGTATACGTGCGGCGATTTGACGAGCCCGTTGGCGGCCTGGGGATTTCCGGTCGATGGACAGGCCGTGGTGCGCGTGCCCGTGCGCAAGGGCTACGACACGGGCAAGGTTGGCGTGCGGTGCTGGCGCTGAGCAAGTACGCTGGCGGCGTGACGCACGCCGAGTGACGCCAAGCGATGGAACCCGACGAACCCGACATCGAGTCGCGGATTCGCCTGCTCACCGAGGCACGCGAGCACGACAAGGCCGCGAGTCTCTTGGTGGAACGTTACGGCCGCGAGATCCTGCGTTTCCTCCTCTCGCGGCTGCGCGACCCAGACGCCAGCGGTGAGGTCTTCGCTCAGTTCACGGAAGACATGTGGCGAGGCCTCCCGCGATTTCGTTGGGAGTGCTCCGCCCGGGCCTGGTCGTACACGATCGCTCGCCACGCGGCGAGTCGGTACGTCGCCGACGCCCGCCGCCGGCGCGAGCGCGAGGTGCACCTGTCGTCGGAGCTCTACGACGTAGCGCAGAAGGTCCGCACGCAGACCCTGGCCGCGATGCGGACCGAGGTCAAGAGTCGGGTCGCCGAGCTGCGCGAACGGCTCTCCCTGGACGATCAGACGCTGCTCATCCTTCGCGTGAATCGCCGGCTCGACTGGAAGGAGATCGCCAGGGTCATGAGCGACGAAGGAGATGTCGGTGACGCCACCCTAGTCCGAGACGCGGCACGGCTGCGAAAGCGCTTCCAGGCAGTCAAAGAGAAGCTTCGGCGCATGGCTTCGGCGGAAGGCCTGGACGGGGGATCCACTGCAAGAGAACGCGAAGGGTCGTCGTGAGCGGGTGCCTCTCGGGGCAAGGCGCGCGAAGGCTGCGGACGCGATCGCTTTCACGCCAGCACGCCCTCTTGGTGGCTGCGGCGGCCGCGCTCTGCTCTTCCGGGACGTTCGCGCAGCCGGCGTCCGGCGATCGTCCCCCCGCGGCCCAGGATTCGACGCCGCCGGAAGGCGCGGGCTCGAGCCCCGAGGTGTTCGAAGCAAGGGCCGCGTTTCAAGAGGGAATCGCGTCGGCCAAGGCGGAGCGCTGGGCCTTGGCGCGCGACGCATTCGAGCGCTCGCACTCGCTTCATCCCCACGCCATCACGACGTACAACATCGGTTATTGCGAGCGGCAGCTCGGACATTGGACGCGCGCGCGCGCGCTGCTGGCCAAGGCGCTCGCCGAACATCGTGCGCACGGCGAAGTCGAGCTCCCCGGCGATCTCGTGTCGGCCGCGAAAACCTATTTGGCGGAGGCCGACCGGCGCGTGGCGAGGGTCGTCGTGACGATCGCACCCGGCGCCGTGGCGGTCGACGGGCGTCCCCTCGAGATCGCCAGCGGTGGGGGCCCCCATCAGGTCCTTGTCGCGGGAACGCGCGCCCCGGGGCCGCCGGAGGTCCCACCGGCGCTGACCTTCGATGTCGAGACCGATCCCGGTCCGCACGTGTTCGTGTGGTCGTCGAGCGGTCGGCCAGACGTCATCGCGAACGAGACGCCAGGGCCTGGGTCACTGACGTACCTGGACCTCCGCGCGCCCGTCGCCGCGGTGCGCCCCCCCGATCCCGCAGAGGCCGCGAGGGGGCGCGCTGGACCGGTCGATGTCGCCGCGGCACCCGCCGAAAAGCGGAGCCGACTGCCCGCGCTCGTCGCGTTCGGCGTCGGAGCGGCGAGCCTCGCTGCCGGGACCGTGAGCGGGCTGTTCGCTTTCGAAAAAAAGTCCGACGTCAGTCAAGCATGCGAGGGGTCCGACCCTTCACGCTGCGCGACCGAACGCCAGAACGGAAACCGCGCGGCCGACTTGTCGACCGGGTTTTTCATCGGAGGGGGTGTCGCCGTGGCCGTCGGGGCGGTGCTGTTCTTCGTCGCGCCCGCGCGTACGAGCAACAAGGGCAACGCGCCGGCAACGACCGCCGAGACCGAGTTTCGTGTTCACCCGACCTTTGGCGGGGATACTTTTGGTCTCGAAGGTACTTTTTGAGAGGCGCGGCGTTCGCCGTTTCCCCTGTCAGGGCCGCGCGTTGACTTTTGGTGTGCTTGGGCCGACCGTAGTCCGAAGGTGCTGGCGGACGACGAGCCCGACGAACCGGAACAACCCGAATGTAGCGGCGAGGAATCGGTCGATTCGTTGCTTCGAGAAGCGGCCGAGGCGCTCGATCCGTCTCGCGTCGAGCCCCCGGTCCGACGAAACGATCCGGCGACGATGCCGTCCGAATCGGGCGCGCCCCGCCTAGCGGCTGGGACGCTGATCGCTGGGCGTTACCGGCTCGATCGGCGGCTCGGGGAAGGGGGCATGGGTGAGGTGTGGGCGGCGACCCATGCGATCACGCGGCGGCACGTGGCCCTGAAGTTCCTCAAGGGGTCCGCAGCACGTCGCCCCGAGATGCACCAGCGCTTCCTCCGTGAGGCGCGGGCCGTGAGCCTCGTTCGGCATCCCGGCGTCGTCGAGGTGCTCGACGCGTTCCAGCTCGACGCGGGCTCTCCGGTGATCGTGATGGATCTCTTGGTCGGCCAGACGCTTGGAGCCAAGCTGGCACGGGACGGGGCGCTGCCCGCAGACCAGGTGGCCGCCCTCGTCCTACCCGCCGTGGAGGCCGTCCAGGCGGCGCACGCGCGAGGGATCGTCCACCGTGACCTCAAGCCGGAGAACATCTTCCTCGAGACCGGCGAAGGCGGGCAGACCGTCGTTAAAGTCCTCGATTTCGGGATAGCCAAACTCACGGCGACCGAAGGCGACGCGGCCGAGACCGGCGCCCTCACGGGAACAGGGGCAGTCTTGGGGACCCCCTGGTACATGGCGCCGGAGCAGCTCTCGGGCGACCCAGGCATCGACGCACGCGCCGACGTGTGGGCGCTCGGCGTCATCTTGTACGAGTGCCTTTCGGGGGCACGGCCGCTCGACGGGTCGAACGTTGCTCAGATCGTGACCCGCATGCTTCGCGACGGGATTGTACCGATCGAACGGCGCGTCTCGGACCTGGATCCGGGACTCGCGCGGGTCGTCGGGCGGATGCTTGCGCGCGAGCGGGAGACTCGACCGCGCGACCTGCACGAAGTTCGGCACGTGCTGGCTCGCCTCGCCGCAGGCGGCGACTCGGACATCGGCGGTCCGGCGATGCCCGGGTGGCCGCATCGTTCGCGCTCCTCCGGCGTGGCGCGCTGGGCGCGTGCTCCGATGGCCCTCGTCGCTGTCGTCGGGCTGGGGTTCTTCGCGTGGAGCCGAGGACGTCCCAGCACACGGGGCGGCACTGAAACGGGAGGAGGGCCCTCGGGGGTCGTTCCGGCCGGTCTGATCGCCCCGAGCCTTTCCGACGCACCAAGTACTCGCGATCCTGCGCCCGATTTCACGGCGGCTCTCGCGCCGTTGCCCACGCAGGGCGCGCTCGCCCCCCGTTTCGCCGAGCGCTCGAGCCTCGGCGCATCGCCCGAGCCGCGCCGCCCCGGACCGGCGGCCGGCGCGTCGATGAACGACGCCTCGAACGAACGGCTACTGCCCGGGATCGCCGACGCCCGGCCGACGGCCGCGAAAATTGCCCCGCCCCTGGTCTCCGCGAGCACGCTGGCCCCGGCTCCTTCACCGACCCAACGCGACGGGGGCGGGATCTTCGAACGGGTGCCGTTTTGAGCGCCGCTCTTCGGGCCGTTCCTCTTGGCCTGGCGATGGCCCTGGCGTCCACCGCGTGCCGTCAGATCGTCGGGTTCGACCAAGAGACGCCCCGAAGCCAGGACGCCGGGCTGGCCCGAGAGGCAGGCGTGTACGTGAGCACGAGCGGGTTCTGGCATTTCTCGGACCGGGTCTGCGGCGCGTGCATCGACGGGAGCTGCGAGGGCGTGGCGAAGGCGTGTGCGGCGGATCCGACGTGCTGGGCGTACGAAGAATGCCGTGCCGCTTGCGGGTCGGGAGACGCGCCATGCGCCGCCCATTGCTTGGGGAGCGTCCCCTCCGCGATCGTCTCGACGGAGACGCGGGCCCTGAACCACTGTGAGGCCACGGAATGCGGCGTGGCGTGCCCATCGTCGGTCGTCTCGTTGCCGAACGGGCAAACGTGTGGCCCGCTGTTGAGCTCGACCGAGTGTACTTCCTGTTGCTGTGCGGAGTTCTCCGCGTGTGACACCGATCCGGACTGCGTCCGACAGATCGCGTGCGGTCGGGCCTGCAACCTGGTGGACGGTGCATTCGGCCAATCGTGCATCGAGGCGTGCACCGGGCGGAGCCCGGATCCGCTGGGACCCAACACCCACATTGGTGCGTGCGTCGAGAGCACGCGCTGCCAGAGCGCTTGTTTCAGCGACGACTGGAGTTGCCTCGGAAAGGTTCGCTGGCCGGACCCCTCCGTCTCGGGCTCGTGGAAACTCTATGGGAGCGTGTTCGACTACCTGCTCAGCCTGGAGGGAGCCGACGCGGCGCTCGCCGGCTTTCACGTGAAAGGCTGCTTTCCCCGCGACGCGCTTTGCCAGGAGCCGTTCGAGGACGTGGTGTCCGACGATGCGGGCCAGGTCGTCTTGGACCTCAGCAAGAACCCCTTCGGCACCAGCGCCTTCTTCGAAGTGACTGCGCCGGCGGGGCTCGATTACCCGCCCCACATTTTCTTTTTGCCCCCATGGACCCTCCTCCACTCGCTGAGCCAACCATTTGCCATGTACGCGCGAAACTCGGCCGACAGCATTCCGCTGGACGACCCGACGCTCGGCGGAGTTCTTTTTTTCACCAACGATTGCATCCCGGTGCCCTTTCACCCCGCGGGTGGCGTCGAGGTGCAAGCGTCGTCTGCCGCGGGTTTGTCTGCCCCGCCGACGTACGTGACACCGGGCTATCGCGCTGACCCGAACGCCACGTCCACGAACGGCTCGGGAATCGGCTTTTTCACGAACCTCCCGCCTGGGCAGGTGATCCTCACCGCGCGACGACACGAGACGGGCGAGCGCATCGGGGCCACTGCGGTTGTAGTGCAGCCCGACGCGATGACGATCGCGTTCTTGGCACCCACGCCCTGACGCCGGAGCGAGCCTCCGCGCGGGCGGCCACCCCGTGCTGGCAACGGTTCCACGGGGGGCGACCGTCCACGAAACCCGTGGCCCCGATGGGCGCTGCGCGGCAACTTGCCGAGCGCGACCGCCTTCACTTCGATTTCCCGTAGTCGTCGTGCCGTCGTACCCAGAACGGTCCGCGACCCCCTTCGTCCCGTCCCTTCGGGACGATGTCGAGGTAGTGGTAGTGATTGGCCAGCATTTCGTTTCCGCGATCGTAGCAGGAGTAACTGTGAAAGAGCGCGCCACTCGCGGCTTTGTAGAAGACACTGTGGCCCTCCCGCTCCGACCTTTTCGGAAACTGCATGCGATAATTGAAGAAGGCCTTCTTGTCGGCCATCTCCTCTGGCGTGAAAGAAACGCCATAGTCGAAATTGAAGCCGGTCCCGGCCGACGAAACCCACTTGAAGCGCCAACCCATGCGCTTCTGATAGGCCGCCAACTTTGCGTAGGGCGCGCGAGAGACGACAACGAACGTGACGTCGCGCTGGTTCAAGTGCACCGGGATCCCGTCGAAGCCGTCGGCGCGGATAGAGCAGTGCGGACAGGCCGCTTCGTCGTCCGGGTGGAACATGAAATGATAGACGATGAGCTGACTACGTCCTTCGAAGAGCTCCGACAACGTTTGCTTCCCGCTTGCGCCGTCGAACACGTACTCCTTCGTGACCGCCTCCCACGGCAACGCCCGGCGCTGCTCGGTCAGCTCGTCACGGAGCCGGGTGAATTCCTTCTCCTTCGCGAGAAGCGCCGTTCGCGCGGCGAGCCACTCCTCGTGGGAAACCACTGCATGGTTCTCGATGCTGGATTCGTCCTCTTTCATGGGTTCACCCTGGTCGTGGTGGGCGTCCAGCTTCGACCGTCAAGGTGCGCATCATACTCTGCGAACGGTCCGATGCGCGGCACCTGCGAAGCACGGGGGGCGAGCCGCCCGCGGGGGTCGAAGACTGGAGGGTCAACTTCCGAGCACCCCGCCGCGGCGATTCGGCGACCTTCTCACGGCCTGCGCCGCTTCGATCAGAAGCCTGGCGGTGGCTCGACCGCCCGGGCGCGTTTGGTCGCCCGCGCCCACCAAACGAGCTGGTCGATCATTCCCTTCGACGTCCTCCCGTAGTACGAATCCTTCGGCGTCCCAGCCTCGTCGAGCTCGAGGCCGATGAGCCGTAGGTTCACCTCCCCCCGTACGGGCACCATGCGCACCTCGACAGCGACGTTGCGCAGTTGCTCGACGGCACGCGCCCCACTGGCGTTTCCACCGTAGCTCACGAACGCGACGGGCTTGTACCACCAGCCGGTATGAACGTGGTCGATCGCGTTCTTCAGGTTGCCCGGGTACCCGTGGTTGTACTCAGGAGTCACGATCACATAGCCATCGAGGCCATGAATCTTGTCGGACCATGTTCGAGCCGTCTCGTCGGCGTACGTCCTCTCGACCTTTGGTGGCATCTCCTCGTGCGCGTACGCGCCGATGCAGTAATCGCGTAAGTCGAGCAACTCCACTTCTACTCCGGCTCTCTCTTTCAGCAGCCTGTGAACCCAGCTCGCGAACCGCTCGCCGCGGCGGCCGTTTCGGGTGCTCGCAACGATGACCCCGATCCGCACGACCTCTTCACTCATAACGACCTCCTCCGCCGGGGCGCGCGCGAGCAGCGGCGCGTCGCCGGTCGTCCTCGTCTGATGCAGGAGGCCCGACCGTGGTTACTGATGCTGACCATGGCTATATTCATCGCCGTCCTTCAGGCAATCCCGTGACCACGAAAACCTCCGGCGTGCCGCTCGTGAAGGCGGTCGGGGCCGAGCTCGAGGCCCTGCTCTCGCCGACCACTCCCGAAACCTTCGTCCGCGAGTATTGGGCGAAGAGGCCGCTTCTCGTGAAGGGCTTTCCGGACAAGTACGAGGGCCTCTTCAACCGCGAGTCGTTCCTCGGAGCGCTTTCAGCCCCCGGACCTGCGCCCGACGCGTTCCTCCAGGCGAGCTTCGACAAGGGGCGTGGCGCTCGGGCGCCTTCAAGCGCTCCGGACGAGTGGATGTCCAACGAGTTCAAAGTCACCGCCGACGAGGCCATGCCGCTCTTCGACGCGGGCGCCACGCTGTGCGCGTCGCAGATCGAAAACCGGGTGCCAGCCCTGGTGCCGTTCCTGGCAGCCATCAAGCGCCAGCTCGGCTACCCGGGGAAGGTCTACTTCAACGCGTATCTGTCGCCCCCAGCGGCCGGCTTCAACTGGCATTTCGATGCGCGGATCGCGAGCACGCTCCAGATCGAAGGGACCAAGCATTGGCGTTTCTCCAATCGCCCGGCCGTCGTGTGGCCTCGCTCGAACGGCGCGCTCCGGGCGGACGGCACCGGTGTGTACTCCGACCCGCTCGTTCAACAGCTCGAAGCGATCGGGTTTTGGCAGAGGGGCGAAGAGCCGCGCGGGATCCCGTTCGACGAAAACGACACGAGCGAAGTCCTTCTCGAGCCCGGCGATCTGCTCATTCTCCCGGCCGGCGTCTGGCACGACGCCCGGGCGGGTGACGCGGGATCGCTCGCCCTCAACCTGTGCTTTTCACCCGTTCCGTACACGCTGCTCGTCCGCAATCTGCTCGATGCGCTGCTCACTCCCGACCCAGGCTGGAGGGCGCCAGCACCGCTCCTTCCGCTGCCGGGTGGCGCCCCAGGGGAGGTCGACCCGAACGGGCTCGCCGAAATCAAAGCCCAGCTCGCCGCGGCGGCCGACGCGCTCCGCTCTCTCGCCGCGGACAGCGCCCCCGTAGTCCGACTCTGGGGGTCGTTCGTGCAGAGCCCGAACCCGGCCTTCCCGACACCGCCGCCACCGCCCATCTCGGCATCGCCCGTCACGCCCCACGACCGCCTCCGGGTTCGGGCCGACCGCGACTTTCACGCGATGTTGGCCGAGGGGGGTTCGCGTCTGTGCATCACGGTGGGAACGAGCCACGGGGTCGAAATCGTCGGTGAAGCCATCCATTTCGTTCAGCGTCTCTTGGCGGAGAACGAGTTCGTCGCGGGCGACTGCGTGAGGTTCACCGAAGACGGATCGCGGCTCGATTGGGACGACGTCGCGATGATCCTGACCAAGCTCAAGTCGGACCGCCTGATCGAAGACGTCGCGTAGCCATCCGTCCGAACGCCCAACGACGACATTACGGTTGGCGGCGGCCGCGGGGGCCTACCGTGTGGCTCGAAACCCCTCCTTCGCCAGGGCGTCGTCCAGCGCGCGCAGGCTATCGTCACACGCTGCGACAAGAGCGGGCTTCTCGCGCAGCGACAGCGCCAGCGAGCGGACGTTGCTATTGCGTCGCGAGAGCGCCACGATCTGAAGCGAGACGTCCCTGAATCGCTCGAGCGACGACCTGGCGGGTGCGAGCCGCGCCTCCGGCTCTACGAGTCCGGAGAGCTCGTTCATGCAGTCGCTCGCAACCGCCTGCAGGCGGCCCATCTCCACCTCCATGCGCGCCATCGCAGCGTCGTCGGCCTCCGCGATGTGTGGCGCTTGGAGCACCTGAACTTCGCGCACGGCCAGGACTGCCCTGGCGACCGCGGACTCGATGTGACAGCGATCCTTCGCTCCAGCGACCGGGACGAGCGCCGCGAGGGCATCGCGGAAAGCGTCTGCGGCCAGCTGCGCCGGACCGAATGACAGACGCTGAGCTTTGAGATTGGTATTTTCCACGGCCAGCTCGAGGACCGTTCGGTCGAGGTTCAAGTAGTCCGCAAAGTGCTTCGTGAACTCCTCGAGCAAACGAGCTTCGTTCGCGTATCCGAGGTTGCGAAGGTGTGGCGCCAGCGTCGCTGCATCCGTCTGGACGACCTGTTTGGCTTGCTCCGCTTCTTGCGCGAAGGCCACCGATGCCTCGTCGGTATCGGCCATGACGGCGCGGTTGGAAGCGTCCGAGGCCTTGTTGAATTGAACGCGCAAATCCGCCGCCAGCCGGCGGGCCTCGGCAAGCTCGACCAAGACACCGGTGGGGCCTCCTCGGCAACCCGCAAGAGCCAACCCGCAGACCGTTGCGACCACTGTGAGCGCCCGCCAGAGCGCGTGGCTTGAACCGATGGAAGACACCGGCCGCGAAACTAGCACGACGGAACGCTCGAAACGGTTGCCCGTGGCGCGATGCCGCGATTCTCGACCTGCCGCTAGCGCCCCCAGGGGCGCTTTCCGCCGTAAATGGGGCCGCCCCCAGCGATGTAGTCGGCGAGCACGGCCCGCGCCTCGTCGCGCAGCACGCGTCGGGTGACCTGAATACGACGACTCTGAAGCGCAGCGACCCAGGCGTCGGGCTTGGGTCCCTCGTCGAAGCCGATCGCCTCCGCATCGTCGGTCGTCGCTCCGCAGACCAGATGCTCGATGCCCGACCACACGAGCGCGCCGAAGCACTGGCAACATGGTTCGGTCGTCGTGACGAGCGAGTATCGGTCATCGCCAATCGGCGATCCTGCGAGGAGGCGCTGAGCGCGCATCAGTGCGACGATCTCGGCATGGGCAATGGAAAATCCGGTGTCGACGACGCGGTTGACCCCGGCGCCGACCACGCGTCCTCCGAGGAACACCAAGGCGCCAAAGGGTCCTCCTCCGCGCTCGATATTGCGTCTCGCGAGCGTGACGGCCAGGCCCATCCGCTCTTCGTCCGTTTCGAGCGGACCCGAGGAGGCGATCAGGCCGTCCACCCAGCCGGGCACCGTGATGACCAGCGACGTATCGGGCGGCGCGTTCATCTGCCCACCATACGGCGGGACCCTCCATCCGGCACGAGCTTCTGCACAATCCTTGCGATGGCCCTCTCGGCGTCCACTACACGCCCGCCGCCGTCGACCGCTGGCGGCGGCTTTGCAGGATCTTCGTGAACGATCGGAGGGCGATCTCGTCGCGAGTCAGGCCGATGGCCTCGAGCTCGTCCACGCCGATGGCCCCGCAGTTGAGCGCACGCAAGAAGTAGTTGAGCAAACCCTGGCCGGTGGCGGCGTCGTCGAAGACATCGCCGAGGAGCGTGGCCTGCGCGGCCTTGTCGACGAAGTTTCGCAACCGCTCGGCCGCCTGCGCGAACCCTTCGAGAAAGAACGCAAAGCTCGCGGCGTACCGCACCGGAAGCTGCGCCGGATGAAGGTCCCAACCCTGGTAAATGCCCGACTCGAGAGAGTGCCGAATGTGACGATGGGCGATCTGCCAGGCGTGATGAACGGCTTCGCGGTTTTCTTGCACCTGCGTGGCGCCGAGCGAGTCGCCTCTGTGCGGTCCGACCGGCATCACGTTGGTCGCCCCGTCGGACAGGAAGAGACCCGTTCCTGCAAAGGCCAGGACCATCAGGCCCTTGGCCAAATCGCACATCGGATGATCCATCGTTTGGTAGGCAGCGGTGATGTTGCACGACGCGGTGAAGTCGTACGTTCCGAGGTGGGCCCCCACGCACCGACCCTGGCAAGCGTCGACGAATTCGCGCAGAGGGGAGCGGCCGTCCGTGCCGAAGAGTGCCTGCGTGGTCTCGATCATGATCTCGCAGCGCAGCGACCCCGTGGGTAGTCGGTGCTGCCGTTCGATGAGCTCCAGCAGCACGGCGAGCGTCCGCGGCTGCTCGGCAAGAGTCACTTTGGGCAGGGTCACGACGAAATTCGGCGGGATACTGCCGCCGTCTTCGAGCAGCGCCTCCACGAAGAGCTCGAGCGTTCTCGCCGCACGATGGGTCCACTCTTCCCCGAGCGATTTGATGCGAATGCCCACGAACGGCGGCACCGTATTTTGCGCCACGCCCCGCGCGAGCTCGCGCGCGGCATGCCGGGCGGCCTCATCTTCCTCGACGTCCGGCCGCGCGCCAAACCCGTCTTCGAAGTCGATGCGAAAGTCCTCGACCGGCTCGCGTTCGAGCTTCGCCCGCACCCGGTCGTGAACCGCGACCGCCAGCCAGCCTGCGGGGTGTTTGCGGCGCAAGGCCGCTTCATCGCGATCGAACTCCGCCCGGAGCTCCGGCGCGTCCACGCCGCGCAGCTCCCCCGAAGATACGAACCCGACGGCTTCGGCGAATTCGACCGCGTCTCGGCCCCACTCGTTCATGCTCCGGAGCGCCAGCGCACCGAGCCGCTGCGTCGTCTGCGCGTGGTAGAGGTGCGCTCCGCCGTAGAGCGTGTGCAGCGGCTGGCGCGACGGGCGGTCGCCGGGGTAGAGCCTCCCGAAGTCCTGGTTGGCGCGCCGTAGCCGTTCGAGCTGGGCCGATGCCTGGTCGAGGATGCTCATGCACTCCTTGGATTAGGTGCCCCGGTACGTCGAATACCCGAACGGACTCAAGAGAAGCGGGATGTGAACATGGTCCTCCACGTCGTCGACGCGGAAGACGACGTCCACTTGCGGAAAGAAGACCGGGCGCCGGGCGGGCTCGAAATAGGCGGCCGTGTCGAAGGTCACCCGGTAGGTGCCGCCCGGCAGGTCCGCTGCGCCGTGAAAATGGCGCACCCGGCCGTCGTCGTCGGTGAACGCTTGTCCCAGGGTCGTCCACGCGCCGCCGGCATCCAGGCGGTCGATGCGGACCGCCAGGTGCCTGGCCGGATGGCCGAGCGCCGTGTCGAGCACGTGGGAGGTGATGCGGCTCATGGTGTGAGCTTGTCCAGCCGCAGCCGGGTGATCTGGGCGAGCTCGCCGGCGGCCACGCGGAGCTCGGTCTCCGGATCGTTGTCCAGCCGACTCTCGAGCGAGCGGAGGATCTCCGCGGCGCTCCGCCCCGTCGCGCAGAGGAGAAATACGAACCCGAAGCGCGCCTCGTACGCTGCGTTGGCCCTGGCGAGCGCCTCCGCGGTGGCAGCGTTGGCGGTCGAAGAGGCCGACTGCTCCTGGCGCGACCAGTCGGCGGTGGGCCGGTGTCGCTCGTTCGCCGACGCGTCGCCGATGCGTGGGTGATGAGCGAACGCCTCCACGTAGTCTTCTCGGGCGAGCTGCGCCCAAAGCTCGTCGGCGGCGGCGTCGAGTGCGGCCCGCGAGGCAAACGGCCGCTGCTCGACCAGGCCTTGGACCCAGCGGCGGGCACCGCAACATCGCGCGAGCAGCCGTGCCGCTTCGTCGTCCGTCGCCGCGTTCAGCACCAGGTGCGCGTCGCTCATCGGGGAACGCCCCAACCCCGCAGACGACTGACGCCGCCGTCCGGAAATACGTTCAGACGAAGGTGACTCACGCTCGATGAGCGCGCGGTCAGGGCATCGGTGAAGAAGTGTCGGGCGCCGGGCCTCAGGCGGGTCTCATCGAGCAACGTCGCCCAATCGCTCCTTGCGAGCAGATCGGGGACCCTTGCTTCGGGCGCGTCGATCCACTCGATGGAGCAGCGATCGGGGCTATTGCCGAGGAAGTGCCGGGTGTCGACCTCGACGCACCCGACGGTCCCCCTCGCGCCGAGGCGGACAAGGATCCAGTCGTGGCCCGGCCCACGCCTGCGTCGCGTCTCCCAGCCGCCGCCCATGTTCTCGGCGCGCCCCGGAAGGAGCAAGTTGTTCATGGGGCCGAAGAAGGCGTCCGAGCAGGCGAGCGCAAGTCCGCCGCTCTTGAGCGAGACCAGGTCGAACCACCCGGTCGAAACGTGATTTTGGGTCTCGGCGTCGATATCGGGCGGGTCCCACGTGGGGTGAGCTCGGCCGAATGCCCGGAACCGGGCCACGCCACCGTCGGGGAAGATGTTCAGCCGAACATGGGTGACCGGGTCGCCGGGAAGCGCGGCGAACAGGTTTTGCGAGCCCGGGCGCAATGGCGACGGAGCGAGGAGCTCCACCCAGGGCAGGCGCGCGAGCTCGCCGCGGGGCGTCCGCCTATCCGCCGAGAGCGCGTCGACCGAGGCGAACGATGGGCTATTGCCGATGAAATGGTTGGTGTCGATGTCGAAGCCGAAGATGCGACCCGTGGCCCCGAGCTCGACGATGCACCAGTCGTGACCGGGGGAACGTTTGCGCCGACTCTCCCATCCATCCATCCACTTGCCCCGATCTGTGAACTTTCCTTCGATGAAGACCCCGCGCCCGGGCTTTACGAGGTTCTCCGCGGCAGCGAAAAATTCGTCGCTCGCCGACAGGGCACGGCCGCCCAGTCCCTCGGCGGCGAGGTCGATCAATCCCGTGAACGTGGCGACGGACCCGTCGATCACGCCGCGACTCCCGACGAAGAGGGCCGGCGGTGCAGCAGGTGGCGCCCCGCGCGGGCGGCGGGGTGGCCTTTGCCGTCGTAGACGCAGACGCCGCGCAGCACCGTCTGGTGCACCCGACCGCGGAGCGACGCGCCGAGGTAAGGCGATATCGGGTGCCGAAAAAAGAGCTCACTCCGCTCCGGCGAATGGTCTTCCTCCGGATCCCAGATGACCAGGTCGGCATCGTACCCCGGCGCGATGCGTCCCTTCTTGCCGCCCCAGCCAATGAACTCGGCCGGCCGATCGCTCATCCACGCGGCGAGTCGGCCGATGTCGGCGCCGCGCCGGTGCGCTTCGGTCCACAGGGCGACCAGTCCCAATTGAAGCGACGCGATGCCCCCCCACGCCTGCTGGAAATCGCCGCGTTCGGGGAGCTTGAGTTCCGGGGCGCAGGGGCTGTGGTCGGTGATGACGAAGTCGATCACCCCCTCGAAGAGGGCCCGCCAGAGAGCCTCTCGGTTTTCGTGATCGCGGATCGGCGGCGCGCATTTGAAATGCGTCGCGCCGTCGGGGATCGATTCCGCCTCGAAGCACAGATAGTGCGGGCACGTCTCCACGGTGATCGGGAGACCCTCTGCCTTCGCTGCGCGCAAAGTGTCGATCGACGACGCCGACGACAGATGAACGATATGGACCGGGCAGCGCGTTCGCCGGCAAAGCGAGACCAGCAGGCGAATCGCCGCGTCTTCCCAGACCGGGGGCCGCGACCGGAGATAACTTCGGTACGTCCGGGGATCGGGGTCGGCGGCCGGCGCGCCCAGGTCGATCTCGGCGTGAGCGAGGAGCGGAAGGCCGTGGTCGCTCAGAACGGGCATGGCTTCGAGCAGATCGCGCTCGGTGGCGTTCGGAAACTCGTCAATCCCCGAGTGGACCAGAAAGGCTTTGCAGCCCAGCACCCCGGCCGCGGCGAGCTCCGGCAGCTCTCCGCTGTTGCCCGGCACGACGCCGCCCCAGAAGCCCACATCGACGAAGCATTTCCCCTCGGAGGCGGCCAGCTTGGTCTCGAACGCCGCCCGGGTCGTCGTCACCGGGATGCTATTGAGCGGCATGTCGACCAGCGTGGTGACACCGCCGGCGGCCGCGGCGCGAGTGGCGCTCTCGAAGCCCTCCCATTCGGTTCGCCCGGGCTCGTTGACGTGAACGTGGCAGTCGACCACGCCGGGCGAGATGGCTCGGGTTCCCGCGTCGACGATCGTGATACCCGGAGGGGCCTCGCCGACGACCCCGTCGATCACCCCGTCGCGGACCACGACCACCCCCGGACCGACGCCGTCGGGCCGGACCACGCGCCTGCTCTTGTATCCGACGACGGCCACTCAAAGCTCCGCTTCGTCGAAGGCGCACAGGCCCTCGAAGTACGCGTCGCGATCCTCGATGAAAAAGGAGCGTGTGATGCCGGAGACGAGGCGAGGGATCGAGTACTTCATTCCGGAGATGCTGGCGCCGCCGAAGCCGAGGCTCAAGAGGCAGCCGAACGTGTAGTTGTACAGATATTGCAGGTGCGGGGCGGCTCCCGGCTCGCGCTCGGTGAACTCGAAGCTCGGCCCGAGGTACGGATGACGAAGCAGGTCGTCGTGGCCTTCGCCCTCGGGAGGCACGAAGCGATCGGCCCAGCGGGCGATGTCCTTTTCCAACAGCGACAGCTCGGGCCGCAACCGCAGATCCGTACGGAAGCCGGTTCCGACGATCACGAAGTCGCATTCGAATGGGCCGCGCTCTGTGGTCACCTGGACCGTGTCGCCGCGCGACTCCACGTGCTTCCAGCCTGCGCCCGGGTGCAGATGAAATGCGGCGTGGCGGGTGGCGCGTCGGTACGTGTCGGCCGGCGGCAGCTGCCCCATCCGGAGAATCTGGCGCGCGAACCGCCATTTGTCCTCGTCGGCCAGGTCGCCGAAGTGGCGCAAGAAACCGACGAACTCGGCCCAGCGATAGGGATTGACGCGGACCCGATCGGATCGGCGAAAAAAGAGGTGCACCTCGCGCGCCCCCTGCTCGAGGGCGGTCGATGCGTTGTCGAACGAAGAGGCCCCCGCGCCGAGGACGCCGACGCACTTGCCGGCCAGGGCGCCAAAGTCGATGTCCGATCGCGTGTGCGCATAGAGCCGCTCGGGGAGCGCGTCGCGGATGAGGGCGGGGATGTGCCACTGCCCGGACCCTTCGATTCCCGTGGCCAGCACAACCCGGCGAGCGTAGGTGAGCTCATGCCGGCCCTTGCTGGAGAGCGGTACCCGCCACGCGCGCTCGCGCCGGTCCCACTCCAGGGCTCCCACCCGGGTCTCGGGTCGCACGGGAATGCCGAGGGTCTTCCGGTAGAAACTCAAGTACGCCGCCCAGCTCTCCTTGGGAATCAGGCCCAGGGCGTCCCAGCTTCCTTCGCCGTGCTGCGCCTCGTACCACGCTTGCGGCGTCAAGCTCGGGAGGCCCAGATCCGGACCGGTCACGTGCTTGGGCGTGCGAAGGGTTTGCATGCGCGCGAAGCTCAGCCACGGGCCCGCCCGATCGAGCGGGTTTTCGTCGACCACGAGCAAGTTGCCAACCCGTTCGCGCATCAGGCCGAAGGCGGTCGCCAGCCCGCCTTGCCCCGCGCCGACGACGATCACGTCGTGGATGGGTTCGCCGCCCGCGGTGCGCCGCGACAGGATCCAATCGCGTCTGGGATACGCGAGATGGTCGAGCTCGCGGCGCACCCGATCCGCGAGTCGGTCGAGCCCGGCTGAGCCGCTGTCGAGTGGCACGATCGCCATGCTACTCCGCAGAGTCGTCGTTGCCCGAGAGCAGCTGGGCAAACCGCGCGTCGTCCGCGAGTCGCATGTGCGCGACCGCCTTACCGCGACGCAGCGCGATGAGCTCGCCCACGATGCTGACCGCGATCTCTTCGGGCGTGATCGCGCCCAGATCGACCCCCACCGGGGCATATACCCGGTCGAGCGAGATGGGGCCTCGCCGGGCGACGATGCGCTGGATCAGCCGAACGACTTTGCGCTGGCTCCCGACCAGGCCGACGTATCGGGCGCCCCGCTGGACCGAGAGGTCGAGCGTCTTTTCGTCGAGAGAATGATCGTGGGTGACGATGAGCAGCCAATCGGCCTCGGTCAAATCCGTGCCGCGCAGAAATTCGGGCCCTTGGGCGAGCGTGCGCTCGCAGCCGGGGAACCGGTCTTCGGTATTGAGCTCCTCTCGATCGTCGACGACCGTGACGGCAAAGCCCACCGTTTTGGCGAGGGCAGCGGTCGGTTGGGCGACGTGCCCTGCCCCGAACAGCATGAGGCGGGCCGCGGGCTCGATCGGCTCTACGAAGACCTCCATTCGACCTCCGCAGCACATGGCCAGGTCATGGCCGAGGTCACGCGCGATCGTCTGCACGCTGCCGGTCCGCTGCGTCTCGCGCAGCGCCTGGAGCACCACGAGCTCGATGGCCCCGCCGCCCACCGTGCCGATGGTCGTTCCGTCGGGCCGGAGGAGCAGGCGCGCCCCTGGCTGCTGCGGAGTGGAGCCCGCCGCGCGCACCACCGTCGCGAGCGCTCCGCGTCGACCGCCGGCCAACACCTGCCGCAGCGCTTCGACGATCTCACGCACGCCCACCGCCCTTCATCGTTCCTCGGTCTGGGTCTTCTGCCATCTTGGCGCCGCCCGCTCTTGCAGCATACATCGCCGTCGCGAGAGAAGCCTTCGAGCGCTCCCGACGTCCTCAGGGCTCTTCACTGCACTCGGCGCCGATCACGACGACAGGGAGCCACGGTGATCCACGACGATGACTACGATAAGGACAGGGGATCGCCACGGTGATCCACGGCGATGACCACGATAAGGACGATGGATGACCACAACAAGGACACGTCCTTACCGTGATAAGGCACTGTCCTTGTCATCTAAGGACATGCGATCACGGTGATCGACGTGCCTTGCCGTCCTAAGACGGGGATCGCCTTCCTATCACCAGTCCTCATCGTCCGGGCCGTATTCGATCCCCGCAGACGGCCAACGCAAGAAGCGGCGGCGCCAGCACTCAGGAGTTCGGACTCGGGGGAGTGCGAACACCTGCAGCCGCGTTGATGTCGTCGCTCTCGAGGACGCGTTTCGGTGCCCCGTGGCGCGCGACGTTCAGCATGGCGCGTCCGATCGCTTCTGTGGTCGTCACGTGGCGGGGGAAGAGGACCGTCACCAGCGGAATGAGCGGCGTCAGGATCGCGTAGAGAACCCGGTAGGAACGGGTGCGCGACTTGATCCCGTGCATCGAGCGAATGAAGGCCGGGCGGAACGCATACGCCGCTTTGAAGGGCATCGCGAGAATGGCGTTCTCGGCCTCCCCCTTCACGCGCGCCCACATCGTCCGGCTCTTTCCCGTGCTGTCCGTGCCCCTGCCTGAGACGAAGATGAACGTCATGCCGGGGTTTGCCTCGACCAGGGCGCGTCCGGCTGCCACGGCGATTTCGAACGTCACGCGGCGATAGGCAGCCTCCGACATCCCGGCCGACGAGACTCCGAGGCAGAAAAAGCAGGCGTCGTATCCCGCGAGTTCGTCGGAGACTCCGGAGTAGTCCGTCAGGTCAGCGTGGATCAGCTCATGGAGCTTTTCGTGCGTCAGTCCGGTGGCGCTCCGCCCAACGGTGAGGACTCGTTCCACGCCCGGGTCCAGCAGAGATTCGCGCAGCGCGGCCTGCCCGACCATGCCCGTCGCGCCGAAGATGATGACCTTCATGCGCGCAAACCGATAGCACGAAGAGTGTCCTCGACGGTTGGCGCAGCTCGGATCCAGCGCCCGATCGGCTGGGTCATCGTAGGGATTTCTTGAAGTTCACGCAGCGGTCCACTACCTCGAAGCCGAGCGCCTCGTGGGCTCGCTGCGAGGGCTCGTGGTCGATCCAGGTATCGGACGCCAGCTCGTCGCAGCCCTGCGCGCGCGCCCAGTCTTCCGCCGCCTGCATCAGCGCCCGTCCCACGCCCATACCCCGTTGCTTCGGCTCCACGTACCACCCTTCGATGAAGCCGACCGGGCGGCGAGTATCGCAGCCGTCGGCGTGCGAGCGAAGCCCGACCTCGATGAACCCGATCACCTTTTGGTCCGTTTCTGCGACGAGCACCACCAGCGGCATCGTGCTCGGCGGTGTCCCGGCGAGAATCAGCGCCGCCTCCTGCTGATGCTCGGCAAGCGGTCCCTCTGGCCACAACTCGAAGAACATCCGGGCCACGACGTCCGTGTCCGCCGCACCGCCGATCCGAACGTGAGCCGGCGGCCGCCTTGGTTGGTGAGCACTATCCGGCATCGAACTCTCCGCTGTTTCTCAGAAAGAAAAGCCAGGCCACGACCTGACCATTGTCAGCGGGCGCCTCCCCTGGAGGTGGCGTACGCTCCGCACTGGAAGCGCGAGGCAGCCGGGCGCGTGGTGATCCCACGCTGACCAGTGGACCAAAGATGAGAACCGACGGTAAAGCGCGATGAACGCCGAATGGCACAAGAAACACGTCCTGCCGAAGCGCGCGTCGCTGGAAGAGCGGATCGCGTGGCATCGTGAGCACCAGAGGCGCTGCGCATGTCGTCCCATCCCGCCAAAGCTCCTCGACCAGACGCGACGTGAGCCGGCAATCGACGAGTACTTGGCAGGCGTGAGCCCGAGTAGCCGCGCCCTCCTCCAGAAACTTCGGAAGACCATTCGTTCCATCGTCCCCGAGGTCGAGGAGTGCATCAGCTACCGCCTGCCCGCGTTCCGCTACCGAGGGAGCATCATCGCGGGCTTCTCGGCGACCTCGACGGGCTGCTCGTACTACCCCTTCAGCGGAACGACGCTGAAGACGCTCGCAGCCGACATCGATGGGTACAGCAAGACCAAGAGCGCTCTTCATTTCGGTCCCGACAAGCCGTTGCCCGCTGCGTTGGTTCGGAAGCTGCTCCAGGCGCGCATCGCCGAGGGCCAACGCCCGTGAACGTCTCTCGCGGCTAGCGCGACCGCGCCACGCGCGCGGTCGTGAGGACGAACCTCTCCCAGCGCAGCCACCGCACTTCGACCTCGAACGTCCCTTCGCTCGCCGGCAGGTGCAGGCGAACGTCCGCCGCTCCACCGGGCAGCGGTGTCACGGCGACCTCCTTGAACGCGACGTAGCGGCGTACGAAAGGGTCGATGGCCTTGTAGATAGCCTCTTTGGCGGAGAAGCGTACGAGCACTTCTCGAGCGCGAGACGGCCCTTCGACCCTCGCCACTTCGCTCACTTCGTCGTCGGTCAGAACCCGCGAGGCGATGTCGACGGCGCGCGGTGCGTCGACCTCGACGTCCACGCCCACCCGCCATGCGTTGTGCGATGCCGCGCCCGTCACGAGCGCGACCGCCAGAGTTTCCTTGTGGCTGATGGATCCCGCGATCCCCGGCGGAAACACCGGAGCGCCTCGTGCGTCGGCGAGCACCGCTGGGGCATCGAGGCCGGCGAGCCCGAGGGCCCGGCGCAGCGCCACGCGCCCGCCCACCCACGTGCGGCGTCGCACGGCCGTCAGGCCCGCCGCAAAGGCGCGCTCCTCGGAGGGGAGGGCGTCGGACCGCACGTCTTCCGTCTCCGGCAAGTGCACTCCCACGCACCGCCCGTGCGTGAGGCAAAGGTCGAACGCGATGTCCGGGAGCAACCCGTGGCATCGTGCCACGGCGGTTCGCTGCATGGTACGAAGACTTCCTGCGATGCATCCGCACGTCCACGTCGTCGTTCTCGCCGGCGGCTCCGGCACACGCTTCTGGCCCGCTTCCCGCCGGCGGATGCCCAAACAGCTCTTGCCTCTGGCGGGCCGAACGAACGAGCCGCTCATCGCGGCGACCGTTCGTCGCATCGCACCCTTGGTGACGCCCGATAACGTCTGGGTCGCCACCCGCGGCGACCTGGTCGCAGCAACCGCGGCGGCGCTCCCGAACGTTCCCCGGTCTCACTTCCTCGCCGAGCCGGTGGCCCGGAACACCGCACCGTGCATCGGGTGGGCGAGCGCGACCATCGCGCGAATCGATCCCGGGGCCGTCGTCGCCGTTCTCCCCGCCGATCATTTCATCGGCGACGAGCCCGCGTTCTGCGAAGTGGTCGCGCGTGCGCTCGAGGTCGCGAAAGACGGCTGGCTCACGACCATCGGCATCGTGCCGACGCGGCCGGACACGGGGTACGGCTACATCGAAGTGGGCGAGCGAATCGCGGACGGGGTGAGCGCCGTGTTGCGGTTCGTCGAGAAGCCGAGCGCCGAGGTTGCCGAAGCGTTCGTCGCAGGAGGGCGCCATCTCTGGAACGCCGGGATGTTCTTCTTTCGGGCGAGCGTCATGCGAGACGCCATCGCGACGCACCTGCCCGTCCTGGCGGCGGGTCTGGATCGGATCGACGCGGCCGACGCCCGCGGTGAGGAAGATCGCGCCTTGGCCGAGATCTTCCCCTCGCTGCCGTCGATCTCGATCGATCACGCCGTGATGGAGAAGGCCGACCGCATCGCCGTCGTGCCCGGGAGCTTCGGCTGGAACGACGTCGGAAGCTGGGAGGTCACCTGGGAGATGTCGACGCACGATGCGCACGGCAACGCTCTCCCAGACGCAGCGGTGGCCATCGACTCCAGCGGCAACCTCGTGAGGGACTTGACGCGAGGCGCGTCGACGAAGCGCTGGGCGCTGATCGGCGTGCACGATCTGGTCATCGTGGAGACCGACGACGCCGTCCTCGTGATGCCCCGCTCTCGCGTGCAGGATGTGCGTGCCGTGGTCGCGGAGCTCGAGCAGCGGGGGGAGACGGAGAGGCTGTGAGCCGTCCCCCTACTTCTTCTTCTTGGGCCCACCCTTGGGAGCGCCCGCGGCGGCCTTCGGCGCGACGCACGCCTGCAGATCCAGATCGCCCGAGAGCATGTAGTCGCCGCTCGTCAAGTCGAGGTTCAACTTGCCGACCGCGTTTTGCTCCATCGGCGCCTTCACGATGGTCACCCGGCCGGTTGGCTTGAACGTGGCGGAGAATTCTTTCTTCCCGCCAGCGCCGATCCGGACGAACGAGATCTCGCCGCCGCCCTTCTTGCCGCCCCGCTTGAGGGACCCCAAGTCGACCTTGTAGCCGTCTTCCAAGGTCACGGTCATATTCAGGATGCCTTCGCCCGGCTTCGCGTCGCCGCCCCCGCAATCCGTGCGTTCGTCGAGGGTGACGACGACCCTGCCGTCCTTCTGCATCGGGTGGGTGATTCGCGCCATCTTCGGGACGAAGGGCTTGCCGTCGATCATCCCGGTGACCGTCGGCGAGGGACTGGCCGGCGAGGGCGCCGCTTCGGCGGGGGCCTCCGCGGCGGCGGCCGACCCGGAAGCGGCCGGCGCCTCCGCGGGCCCGGCATCGGATTCGGCCGCGTTGTCGCTGGATGCCGAGCTGCTCGTCTCCGGCGAGGGCGACTCCGGTGGTTCCGCGGGTTTCTTCGATCCACCACAGGCCGCGATCACGAGAAGCGACGAGACGAGAACAACGCGCATAGGACCTCCTTGGCCGCTCGCGAGCGTACGCGAAACGCGTTTCCAGCACTACCACAGGCCGCTTGCTGCTCGAGCCCTGCTTGCGCGAAGCGGCCGTCCGAGCTACGAGCGTCGTGTCACGAGTTCACGCCAGCGCGGCTGGTCATGGAGCGTGATGGCGCGGCCCGAAGATGCCCCGTCACGCCGTTTCGACCCCGCGGTATCGAAGATGGCCCTATGACGCGCTCGAACCATCGAGCGCAGCCGCGAGAGAGAGAACCATTTTCATCGTGACCCCGCCCAGTACCCGGCGCCGTCGGCCGTTCGCCGCAAAGCGCACCCAATCGCCATTCTCCGCCAATCGGACCCACCCGGAGATCAACCACCGACACCGCACCGCAGAGACCGGAGCGGCGCATCCGCCTGCCGTGGTGTCGGCTCCGAGGGCCAGCGATACGCCTTTCGACCCGGCCCTCGTTGCGGCCTCTCCATTCACGGGGCTCGGCCTGTCCGCCCCCCTGGTGCGCGCCGTTCTCGACGAGCGCTACACCAAGCCGTCGCCCGTCCAGGCCGAGGTTGTGCCACTCGTTCTCGCCGGTCGGGACGTGCTCGCGTGCGCGCAGACCGGCACCGGCAAGACCGCGGCGTTCGTGCTGCCCATCCTGCAGCGCCTCGCGGCGGAGGGGCCGTCCTCGCGTCGCATTCGAGCGCTCATCCTCACACCGACGCGAGAGCTCGCCGCGCAGATCGCCGAGCGGGTTTCCGTCTACGGTCGATACCTGTCCTTGCGCCATGCGCTCGTTTACGGCGGCGTGAGCCAGCGTGGGCAGGAGATTGCCCTGCGCGCCGCGCCCGATGTTCTCGTCGCCACGCCGGGCCGCTTGCTCGATTTGATGCAGCAGCGGCTGGTCGGCCTCGACGCGGTCACGCACTTCGTGCTCGACGAAGCGGACCGCATGCTCGACATGGGCTTCGTGCACGACGTCCGGCGGATCGGCGCCGCGCTCCAGTCACGGCGACAGACGCTCCTCTTCTCGGCCACGATCGCCGGCGGCATCGAGAGCCTCGCGCACAGCATGCTGGTCAACGCGGCCCGCGTCTCGATCACCCCGGCTGTGACGACCGCCGAGACGGTGGAGCAGTCGGTGGTCTTCGTCGCCCGCGCCGACAAGCCCGCGCTGCTTGAGCGCGTCCTGCGCGACGGCGCCTCCGGCCGGACGCTCGTCTTCACGCGCACCAAGCACGGCGCGAACCGCCTCTCCGAGCGGCTTGACCGCGCTGGCTTTCGCTCGGCAGCCATCCACGGCAACAAGACCCAGGGGGCCCGCGAACGTGCCCTCGACTCGTTCCGGCGTGGAACGACTCGCGTGCTCGTCGCGACCGACGTCGCGGCTCGCGGCATCGACGTCGACGACATCGCCCTTGTCGTGAACTTCGATCTGCCCAACGTCGCGGAGAGCTACGTGCATCGAGTCGGGCGCACGGGTCGCGCCGGCGCGAGCGGCAGGGCGATCTCGTTCTGCGACCGCGACGAGCAGGCGCTGCTGCGCGACGTCGAGCGGCTGATCCGCCGCCGCCTGCCGCCCTGGCAGGGCGAAAAAGCGGTCGTGGTCGCGGCGACGTCGCTGCCGCAATCGGTGTAGCGGGGGAACCGGCCAAACGCAGGAAGGTCATTGCGCCTCTTGCGGCAAGAGCGGATGGCGGGAGATCCAATCGTGGCCACGCGCCCACCACAACAACAGCCGCAAGAACAGAGGCCGCCGTGCGTGCGCGTCCTTTACTTCGCGGGATTGCGCGATGCGGTCGGTATCGCCGAAGAGGTGGTCGACCTGCCGCCAGACATTCGAACGGTGGCGGCGCTCGCCGAGCATCTCGCGACGCGCCACCGGGCCTTTGCCGAGCGACGAAGTCATGTGCGCATCGCTCGGAACGAGGCCTTCGTGGCCGACGACGAGCCCCTTGCCGATGGCGACGTCGTCGCACTGATCCCGCCTGTCGCGGGCGGGTGACCTTGCCGGGCGGGGCCCGGGCAGTACGCTCGGGGTCATGGGAAGGTCGATGCGCGCCTACATCGCCGCCTGGCTAGGTGGGACAGCCGTCGTGGTGCTCGCGGCGTGCAGCGGCCCGCCGGTCGTCGAGCCCGCAAACAAGTGCGCCGACCCGTGCTGCGACGGGCCCGCCGCGGGCATCGACTGCGCGCAGAATCCAAACCTGTCGTGCATGGAGGACGCCGACGTGTGCACGGCGCGAACATATGGATGCGTCAACGGCTCCTATTTCGTGATGGGGCCGAGCCGAGTGCCGACCAGCTGCGCCGCCGACGGCTCGACGGACGACGTTGGCTTCGTCTTCGGCGGCGACTGAATGGCCGGCGGGCCGCCCCTTCGGCCGGCCTACGCTCCGGTCGCGCCTGCGGCGGCCGCTCGCGAATCGATCGTCGCGATCAACGCGCGCGCGGCCCGATGGCCCGGGTCGGCGCCCAACGCCTGCGATGCCAGGCCCCTGGCCTCTGCGAGGTCGCCGTTCGCCAGCGCGAGCGACGCAAGCTGATGAAACGCGATCGACTTCGCGGCGCCCGACGCCCCTGGGTCCGACGCGTCCGTGGGCGGCGGAAGGGCGATCACCGCTGCGAACGCGCGCTGCGCGGCGTCGGTCTCGTCGAGATCGACAGCGACCAGACCGAGGAGCATCGCGATTTCGCCGTCGCTCGCATCGAGCCCGAACCCGAGCGTTAGCGCGCCGAACGCTTCGATGATCTCATCGAGCGCGAGGTGTGCTCTGCCGATTTCGAGGTAGAGGCTCGCGCCGACGCTCCCCGGGCTCGTCGCGCGCGCAAGCTCGATCGCCCGGAGCGCGCTCGCGGCATCGCCGGGCGCCTCCAGAAACAGCCGCCCCGCCCGCAGAAGGAGCTCGGTCTTGCGCTCGATGTTCCCTTCTTGATCGGCCTGCGTCACGAGCAACCTCGCGAGCGGCCTCCAGTCTTTCTGGGCTCGGCAAAGCCTCTCGAGGTCCGGTGCCCACTCGGGGCTCTGCGACAGCAAGTCCGCGACGCGGCCCAGCGCTTCACGCGCTTCGCCCGGACCTCCTGCGCGTGCGCAGGCGTCGGCGGTCGCCACGGCGATTCGCACGAGATCCTCCCGGCTGCTCTCTCTCTCCGATGCGAGGAGCAGGTTGCGATAGGCGCCTGCGGCTGCCTCCCACGTGGCCGCGGCGGCGCCCGTCATGTCGACTCCGCCCGGATCCCCCTCGACGGCGCTCGAGAGAACGCGGATGACTTCATCGAGCCGCTTGGCCTGGTCGAGCATAATGGTGGCCAGGATGACGCGGAGCCCGCTGCGCTCCGGACCCGGTTGCGCCTTCGGCGCGGCCGCGTCCACGAGCCGCGCGAGCCGGGTCGTATCGAGCGCGCCGCCGCCGTCGCCGAACGTCGAATAGACCGCGGCAAGCGCCGTCCACGCGGATCCGTCCGTCACGCCTTCGTGATCGAGGTCGCCGGCGATCCGCTCGGCGTACCCCCGGATGCGCGCGCCGAGCTCGGAGGGTCGGCCCAGGCGTCCGGTCCACAGCTCGTGGAGGTCGCGGAGGGCGACGGCTCGATCGTCCGCGCCCGTCCCCCGTTCGACGCGACGTTCGAGCGCGCGCGCGAGCAGATCGTAGCGTCGGCGGGACCGGAGGCGGCGTTCGATGCGCCCCACGTCGTCACCCCGCGCGATGGCATCGTCGAGCGCAGAATCGACCAGGTCGGCGGCCCGGGCCGGGTCGCCCTTTCGCAGCGAGATTTCGCCGAGGTCGACGAAGACGTCCGCGCGCGTCGGCGGAGATCCCGTCGCATCGTCCGTCGGGCTTTGACTGCCAAGGAGAAGTCCGCGGTACGTCCCCTCCGAGAGGTCGAGCTGCCCGAGGTCGAGGGCGACGCGCGCGAGGTCGTGCATAATCCCGGGGTGGGCCGGGTGCATCTCGATGGCCGCCCGAAGCTGGGCGAGCGCGTCGTCCAACCGAGCTGCCCGGACGAGCTGACGGGCGAGCCGGTGGTGGTACGACGCGCGATCCTTGGTTGGGCCCTCGCCGAAGATCCGGGTCGCGAGGGCGAGCGCTCGTTCGGCAATTCGAAGGGCGTCGTCGAATCGGCCGATCGCTTCGTAGTGGGCGAGGAGCAGTCGGGCTGCTCGCTCACCTTGGGTCACGGCCTCTGGCCGCTCGACGAGCCGCTCGAGCAAGTCGGCGACGTCTGCCACGACGGCGCCCTCCTCCAGCATCTCATCGATGATCCGGCCGGCCTGCTCGGCATCGCAGAGGTCCAGCCGGAGAGAGGCGATCCGGCGGCGAAGACCGCGCCGCTTGACGCCGGACGCTCGGCCCACTTGGGTCGTGAGAAGCGCGACCAGCTCGACTCGTCGTCCTCGCCGCTCGTAAAGGCGCTCGAGCGCACTCTCCACGGCGGCGTCGTCGGCTTGCAGGGCGTACGCGGACTCGAAGTAGGCGATCGCTCGTTCGGGCAGGTGGGCGAGATCGTCGGCAACGAACGCCGCCTCTCGAAGCAGGTCGCGTCGCCGATTCTCATCGGCGGACGCATCGATCGCTCGATCGAAGAGTCCAAACAGCTCGTCCCACCGAGCTCGCGAGCCGAGCGCCACCTTGACCCGATCGAGCGCCCATCGGGCTTCCGGGGCGAGCTGCAGCACCCGGAGCAGCGCGTCCGGCGTCCCTGCGTATTCGATGGCGCACTCCTCTTCGATGCGCACCATCCGGCGCCCGAGCTCTTCGGCGAGCGTCGGGTCGAGATCCCCGCCGAGCGCGCGCTGGTACGCGGCCGCGACCAACTCTGCCGAACCGAGGCCGCGCGCAATTCGCTCCGCGCCATCCCACAAGAGAACCGAACCGGGCATCTCCGTCGCGCCTCGTAGGACGGCGCGCAGAGCGGTCGCCGGATCCAGCGCAGAAAGATCGACGATTCGCTGCAACCGCGCCAGCCGTCGACCGGGGTTGGCCGACGCGGTCTCGCCGGCCGCCACCAAGGCGAGAATGCGGAGCGCAGACCGATCGTCGAGGGCGTTCGCGACCTGCTCGAACCGGTCCGCGATGTCGTCACCACAGCCCGGATCGGCAAGCATCTGGCGCGCGAGCTCGTGCGCCTCGTAAACCGGAGGCTCAGCCGCGAGGGCCGGACCGAGCACCGAAGCCGCCTCGGCAGGCTGTCCGAGATCTTCGTAGAGGCGGCGAGTGATCGACAGGTCGAGGGCGAGTCGCCGCTCTTCGTCGCAGCCGCTCCGGAGCGCTTTGAAAGCCGAGAGGCCACCCGCGAGATCGCCCGCCTGTAGCTTCAGGCGGCACAGTGCCTCGAGCGCCGCCATCCGCCCCGCCTCCGTGTCCGCGAGGCGCTGATAGACAGCGATTGCCTCTTCCGGTGCGCCGTACTCTTCTTCGGCCTTGGCCCACTCGGCCAGGACTTCGACGTAGCGTGCGCTCTGCGCCGCGCGCCACCGGTACAGCCATCGCCGATCGCAGTGCCGATCTTCGGCGTTCGACCTCGACTCGCTGAACGCTTCGAAGTCGCGCATGTCCTCGTCGCTTCCGAACGCCTCGACGAGGCTTCGGTAGGCCTCGGACGCCTCCGCCTGGCGCGCGGGATCGGTCCCCAGCGCCCGGGCTCGCGCCCTCGCGAGCGCGCGGCTCTGCTCCGGCGACTCGCGGCCCACGCGAACGATCAGGTCGTCGACGAGCGACACGAACTCGTCCAGCGCTCTCGCTTCCACAGCGCTCTCTTCGAGGCGGAGCAAGAGCAAGACGCTCCGGCCGATGCTCTCATCCGTCTGGATCGAGACTCGCAACAGCTTGGGCAGCTTCGTCCAGTCGCCTGCGCGGGCGTAGGCCTCGACCAACTCTTCCGCGGCCTGGCCGTCTCCGGGCCATGCCGCGATCGCCCGCTCGTAAAGCAGGAGCGCGCGCTCCCGTTCCGCGGGGCTGTCGTCGCACAAGCGCGCCGCCGCTCTCCACGCCTCGGCTGCAGCAGGCGAATCCTCGAGCGCCTGGAACAGAAAGTCTCCCAGTCGCTCGAGCGCGTCCTTCCTGGCCTGGGCGTCATCGGCCGCGACGAGCAGCTCGAGGGCGCGGCGGTACAGGGCCCGCGCCCCTTCGTCGTGCGCGATCTCTGCGATCGACTGAAGGACGCTCGGATGGAGATCGGGCTGCTCCAGGAGTTGGCGGCAAAGCTCGAGGGCGCGATCGGTCGCTCCGCCCTGCGCCATCGCCTGCACTTGCCGCAGCGTCATCTGCTGCCGCGCGCGGCCCTGCAGCGACTCGCGGGCGACCTCCATCCAGTCGAGCGCACCGTCGACGTCGCCGATCTTGGCGGATGCGTCGACGAGGGCATCGTACGCCCCGAAATCCGACGGATCCCGCGCGAGTATGGCGCGCCAGACGTCGATGGCGCCGGGCAGATCGTCCAGTGAATCGCGCCGAACCGCCGCAGCCGCGTGCATCAGCGAAGACCACCGACCGGGCGCGGTGGTCAGCTCGATGGCCGCCTCGTAGCGCGCGAGGCGCTCGTCGGGGCTCTCTGTGGCGGCGAGCAGGTCGTCGAGACGGCGAAGCAGCTCCGGCGAGGCTGGGTCTTGGCTGAGCGCCTGGCGGCAAAGCTGGAGGGCGCGCTGCGTATCGCCCAGCCGCCCCGCTGCGACGTCGACGGCGGCTGCAAACGCGGCGAGGCGCGACGTGGGGTTCGTCAGCAACTCCGCGCGCGTTTCGAGGACGCGCAACTGTCCCGCGTAGGAACCGGTCTTGCGATAGACCGACTCGAGGACATCGGCCGCGGCGAGCCGCCGGTCGCCCGAGGCCATCAATCGGCCGACCTCGGCGAGGGCGAGCTCGTTCGACGGATCCAGCGAAAGGCAATGCTCGAACGCCGCGAGCGCTCCCTCGACGTCGCCGATCGCCTCGAGACGGACTCGGCCGAGCTGCGCCCAAAGGGCTGGCTGCTCCTCCGGCATCGCGTGGTCGACGCGCGCCTCAATCACGCGACAGAGATCGCCCCACCGCTTCGCTCGCTCGAACAGTGCCTCAATCTCGCTGTTGGCGCGGCGATCGGGCCCGAACGTCTCAATGAACCATAGCCACCTTTCGATTCGCTCCGAATCGTCGAGATCGGGGCATAGCTCGATGCTGAGGACGGCCAGCGCACGCGCCTCGGCCGAATGTCCCGCGCGAAGCGCCTGCAGACGGTAGACGCCGGAAAGGGCGCTCGTGTCGCCCCTCTTTTCATGGTAGCCGCGAAGCCATTCGAGGGCCTCGTCGGCGCGGGGCGAATCGACGAGCGCCTGAGAGGCGATTGCAAGCCGCGACTCTTCGAGGGAATCGGACTCGTGTAGCGACAGAAGCCGGGCAGCGGCGCCGTGTCGATCCGCGGCGTCAGGCGCGGCCTTGGCGATCGTCTCGAGAGCTGCGCCCATGACACGAGGGTCGCCGGGCTCGCCCTCGAGATCGAGCAAACGCCGCGCGGCGGCCAGCGCACGGGGCCCTCGCGAGTCGACCGACAGCACCTCGAGGAACGCGGAGCGCGCCTGCTTCAACTCGCCTTCCTGCAGATAAAGCGTCGCGATGTCGAACGCGATGCGCTCGCGGACATCGTTCGGCATCGTGTCATTGAGCGCACGTTCCAGCGTCTCCGCAGCCGCCATTTGCGTGCCGAGAGCTCCCGCGATCTCGATGTAGAGCTGGCGCAGGTCGTCGTCGGCGGCACCCTTCGTCACGAGCGGCTCGATGATCTCGTGCGCGCTCGCGGGGTCGCCCAGCTCTCGATAGCGGAGCTCCGCCAGGCGGCGGCGCACCCGATCGCTGCGCGGAGGCCGCGCGACGTTCATCTCGACGGCGAGCGCCGCCGCTTCGCTGTCGGCTCGGCCCAAACGCGCGTATGCCGTCGACAAGAGCTCGGCCATGCGCGGCGCAACTGGGGCGTGATCGAGCAGAGCGGTCGTCAGTTCGAACGCTTCTGCTCCAATCTCGTCGCGGTGCAACAGCTCCTCGGCGTGTACGGCTGCGCGGTCCGGGTCTCCCAGCGCATCGAGGTAAAGGCGGGCAAGTCGCAGTCGGATCTCGTCGCTTTCGCTCTCGGTGCGAGATTGCGAGAGCTGCGACTCGAGCGCCGCGGCGAGGTCGTCTTCGTCGCCCACGGACAGCGAGTGGCCGGACATCATTTCGCGCCGCCGTTCGCGTGGCTCCCAGGGTTCGTCTCCGTCTCGGCGAGCACGAGAACCCCCTCACGCGTTCCGGTGGGCGCCTGTTGCCCTTCCGGCAGCGGTCGGAGCAAGAGCAAGCTGGGATCGCGCACCGACGTCTTGACCGAGACGCGCAGCCGCCCATCGCGCCCGGGAGACCGGCCACCGTGGCTTTCCAGCGCTGCCTCCAGATCGGTGGCCGCGCTGGCGAGAGCGGCGGCGCGGGCGGCATCGCCGGCCTGCGTCGCCGCCTCGATTGCGCGCTTCAGCCAGCGGACGGCCTCTTTCTTGTCCCCCTTTTCCCAGAGTGCACCCGCAACTTCCAGAGTCACGGCGACGTCGCTCGAGTCGCCCGTCACCGCAGTCGGAAATGCGCGCTCTTCTGACAACATCATGGCCGCTCCTTGCCAAGGTAGAGTGCCTTGGGGAGCGACCGACGGCTCGCTGTGCGCGCAGCGACGAGCGCAGAGTCTACTCGGGCTCCAATTTGACGCCGCTGGTAAACCCTTGGGAGCGCGGACTCGCGGCGTATTACTTCATCGGCTCTGCCACGCCGGTGCTGGGTTCGATCGTGATCCGGACACGGCGGTTCGCCGCGCGCCCGTCCTGGGTCGCCTCGTCGCCAATCCGCTGGCTCGACCCGAGGCCGACGGTCCGGATGCGCGATGCGTCGACGCCGCACGAAACGAGATAGGTGCGTACCGCCTCCGCTCGCTGCTGCGAAAGCGGCTCGTTCACCTCGTTGGTCCCCGTCGAGTCGGTAAAGCCCTCCACACGCACCTCTCGAGTGCGCTCGTGCTTGAGCCTCTGGCCGATCTCGTTGAGATTGGCCCGCGCAGCGGGGGAGATCTCTGCGCTTCCGGTCGCGAAGAGGGCCGCTCCCGGGATCACGATGACGTCGGCCCGGCGGTGCCGCGAGCAGTCGCCGCTTCCCCCCTGGCGCTCCTCCTGTCCACACCGTTCTTGCGCAAGCTCTTCATGCGTGCGCGCAAGCTCGGCGTCGGCGGCCGCGATGCGTCGCGCCTGCGCGTCGAGCGCGGCCCGCAATGCCTCTTCGCGTTGTGCCTGGGCGACGAGGATGCCGGCGTTGGCCTCGGCAATTTCGACGCGCCGCAGCGCGACGTAGGCCTGGCCGCGGGCCGCGGGCGACGCAGGCTGCGCGCGGTAGAGCGCCTCGGCGCGGTCGAGCGTCCGCTTGGCCTCATTCAGATCGCCCGGAGCATACTGAGCCGCCGGTCCGGTCGCCGCGGTGCTGTACGCGGCACGGGCTTGTGCCAGCTCGGGAGGCGGTGTGACGACGGTCGTCGTCGCGCAGCCGGCGAGCAGGGCGAGCGAGCCAACGGCAAAGCCGTACCCTCGACGGGGTGTTCGCGACGGAATCATGGCTGATCCTCGGTGGGTTGGGGCTGCGTCATCGATGTCGTCGAGAGAGCCCGGATCCGCTCGCTCATATGGCGGGCTTCGGCTTGTGCCGAAGCCTCGCGGGCCAGCGAGAGCGCGAGCTGCGCGTCGGCCTGCGCGCGCAGCAGCATCGCGTCTGCCCGAGCCGTTGCGCCTTGTCTCATGAGGCGCTGGGCGCTCGAGAGCTGCTCGCGCGCCAACCGCAAGTGCAGATCCGCCTGCGGATTCTGCGCGGCGCCCCCCCCTTCGGCGGCCGCGATGGCGTTCTGCGCGCCGAGCACGTGTGAAGCGGGAACGTACGAGCCGCTGGCGCATGCAGAAAGCGCCAGCGCTGCGAAAGTACATGATCGATGGAGTGTCATGAGTGGACCCCTTCTCCTGCCGCCCTCGTTAGCGAGGCGCATGCCGACCTGTGCGGTGTCCGACGCAGCCATCCGCCGCGCGTGGATCCATGGGCCACCGATGGTTCGCGTCCCTTTCCCCCGGTGCATTCACCGATTGAAGCGCGGTGCGCGCGTGCATCGACGCGCGCAAACGCCCCGTCGGGAGCAAGAACGTCGTCGGTCGGCCCCATCACGTACCCCGCTTGGCCGGCCGGGCCAACGCAAGCAACGCTCCTGCAACGTCCGTAACCGAGAATTTGCCTGCGGCAGGCCGCCGCCTTGGGCGATAGTCCCGCCGTGCGAGCGGATGAGACTGCGCGAACTCCGGCGACCGCGCTCGGTGCGGTGCCGCCCGAAATTCGCCGCGACCTCGGCAAATACCGACTGATCGCCGAGATCGGACGCGGCGGGATGGGGGTCGTGTACCTCGCGGTGTCGCGTGGCCTCGAGGGGTTCCGCAAGCTCGTCGTGGTCAAAGAGCTGCGCCCCGAGTTTCTTGGCACCGCGGCCTGCGTCGCGATGTTCATGGACGAGGCCCGCGTGACCGCGCGCCTCAACCACCCGAACATCGTGCAAACGATTGAGGTGGGGGCTGATGGCGCTCGGCGCTTCATCGCCATGGAATACCTCGACGGGCAGCCGCTCCAGCTGCTCGTGCAGCGCGCTCTCGCGCAGTCGAACCGGCTTTCCCTGAGGATGCACCTCGGCATCTTGGTCGACGTCCTGACGGCGCTCGAATACGCGCACGAGTCGACCGACTACGACGGAACTCCGCTGGCGGTGGTTCATCGCGACGTGAGCCCCCACAATGTGATCGTCACCTATGAGGGCCAGACCAAACTGGTCGACTTCGGAATCTCAAAGACGAAAGGCGCCGTGCACGAAACGCGCGTCGGCGTGCTTCAAGGCAAGATGAGGTACATGGCCCCGGAGCAGGCGGCCGGCGGACCAGTGGATTGCCGCGCTGACCTGTTCGCGGCGGGCGCCATGCTTTGGGAGGCGGTCGTCGGCCGCCGGCCTTGGGAGGACCAATCCGATGCCGCCATCCTGCAGAGCCTGATCTCGGGAAAGGTGCCGCGCGTGCGTGAGGCGTGGCCCGACGTCGATCCGGACCTGGCATGCATCGTCGAGCGTGCGATGAGCGTCGAGCGAGACGCGCGTTACGCGACCGCCGCCGCGATGCGGTCCGACCTGGAGCGCTACATCGTTGCGCGCAACGTGCCCGCCAGCGCCCGATCGCTGGGTGCGACGGTTTCGCGCCTCTTCGCGCAAGATCGCGCGAGCCGCCGGGCGCTCATCGACGAGCACGTTCGAGCCCTGCCCCGAGGTGCCCCGTCGGAGCGCCCGAGCCTGCCGCCCGGCAGGGCCGGGTCGCCGGCGTCGCTCGCCGAGGCGACCCTTGCGTCTCCAACGGCAGGGGCTCCCTCGTCGAGTCCCGGGTCGTCGCTGTCGCTCCCGCCGCCTCCCACCACGGTGCCGGGGGAGGCCCCGGACCGGCAGGTCGCGTTTTGGCTGGGGCGCGCCAGTCTCCAGAGCGCCATGCCCATCGCGGCAGCGGCCGGCCTCGGAGCCGTGCTGGCGCTGACGGCGGTGCTGGCGGGGCGCCTTCGGACCAGCGATGCGCATGTCATGCAGCCCGTCAGCGTCGGGACCCCCGCTGAAGTCGAAGCGGAGGATACGCCCCCGAGCCAGGCCCACGTCACCGTGATCGCTTCCCCGGCATCGGCGCAGGTCTATCTCGACGACGTCGCCGTCTCCAATCCGTATGTCGCGGACACCATTCGTGACACGACGGCGCATCGCCTTCGCGTCCAAGCTCCCGGGTGCGAGACCAAGACGCGGGCGCTCACGTTCGCCGAAGACATCGAGCTCGAAATAAGCCTTAGCCCCGACTCGTCGCCCGCGCCGGTCGCGATCCCACCGCCCGTGGGGCACCAGTCCGTCCGTGCCCCATCGCCGACCGCGCCGCAGCCGCCTTCGCCGACTTGCGATCCCCCGTATGTGGTCGATTCGGCGGGCAAGAGGCACTGGAAGGTCGAGTGCCTCGATTCCGACGCGTCACGCGGCGCGCCATCCGACCAGGCAGCCCACGCGATGATCAGGGCCGTGAGCGCTCAGCCGAAGCCCATCGACACGGGCAGCCCGTATCGTCCCTAGGTTTCGCGGGGCTACTGACAGCCGATGCGGCTGCTCGCCAGCGCAACGTCGTCGAACCACGCGGTGTACTGGTTGTTCAGGCCCAGCCAGCCCAGGCCGAAGCTCGTGACCATGATTGGGACCTTGGGTCCGCCTCGGGCCCACTGGTCGTTCACGCCCTGGGTGGGAGCCTGGCTTGCTGCAAAACTGAGCCCCTGAATCGGATTTCCATTGAGCCAAAACTGAATGTCTCCCGCTTTGTTATCCACGGAGAACTCGAGGCAGTCCCAGTTGTTCGGAGTCGTGGTGGTGCTGAGCGTGGTGCCCTGGGGATCCATGTCCGGGAGTGTCGAGTCCGAGTTCTGCGCGTTCCACGCAATGACCTGATCCTGGAAGCCCAAGCGGACGTGATCGCCCCCGGCGTCGCCGGTCCCCGCCGTGCTCATCGACAAGAATCCGTTGTGGTTTTGCGTCGGCGGGCCGGAGAAGCGGGCGTAGAAGCGCGCATAAAGAGGCCCGCCTGCCAGTCGTGAAAGGGCGGCCGTATGGACGACGTAGAACCCGCACGAGTCTCCCCCGACTACGCGCAGGGAGTTCTTGCCGGTGTGCGATTGCGTATTGTCCACGCCGACGAGCAGGCCGCCATCGGTGGCGGTGTCCTGCATATTCGGGTTGCAGCCCATGTTGACCGTCCAGCGGCTGGCGTTCGGTTGCATACCCGGTGTGTCGCTCTCGAAGCCGTCGCACAGGGGAAGAGAGCCGCACGTGGCCCCTCCCTCGCCGCCCACCGCGCCATCGCCGCCTCCACCCTCGGAAGGACCGCCGTCGGTGCTGCCCGAGCTCGTACCGCTGCTCGAGCCGGCTGGGCCGGAGCTGCTCGATCCGCCGCCTTCCGAACCGCCACTGCTCCTCGTGCCGCCACCGCTGCTGCTTGCGCCGCTGTTGCTCCCTGTTCCACCGGTGCTGCCGCCGCCGTTGCCCCCGCCGCTACCCGACCCGCTGCTCGAGCTTCCAGCGGCCGCATCATCGCCTCCGCCGCTGGCCGCAGTCGATCCGCTGTTCGTGCACGCGAGGACAAGAGACAGGACGGGCGAGACAAGCAAGACGGTGCGCATCGTTTTGGCGTCCAGCAAGAGGTAAGGGAGTGGGGCCGCTCGGGGTTCGGCAGCATACCTATAGCGCCAATGCCAAGGCGAGGCGCAGGCCAGCGCCCCACCCCCCGCGGTTGCCGACTAAAGCCCCGGCATGGCCCGCCGTTCCCCGATTGCGAGTACGACGAATCGGAGTTCGATCATGAGCATCCAGGGCCCATCGCCCGTGCACGACGCCGGTGCGCCGACGTTGACAACGACCCTCATCGAGGCGCCTCCCGGCCCCCGAGCGTCTCCGTCCCACGGACCGGCGCTCCCAGCGACGGCCGCCACGGCCGCCGTCTCGCCGTGGGCCACCCTGCTGAGCAAGCTTCAGCACGCCCAGCAGAGCAACCCCCTCGCCTTCAAGCGGCTCGTCGGCCACGTCGCGGATACCGTGGACCTCGAGGCGCGGACGGCGACCGGCGCGGAGGCGAAGTCGCTGAGCAAGCTTGGCGATCGGCTCAAGCAAGTCGCGAAAACAGGCGATTTGTCGGTGTTCAAACCAACCCACCACCCTGGGCACGCGCGAACGCAGTCGAGCGGCAGCGTGCCGTCACTCTTGCAAACGCTCCTCGAGCAAATCGATCACGTGCTGGGCCCAGGCGCGACTTCCGGATAGTTCGTTGTTCGGGTCCTGATCGGTAACTCGCTCGCGGGAATGTCCAAGGCTCGGTGCGGGCCGCAGCCCCTCGCAAACGCTGCGGCCCTTTGGCACGCTAACTGCTCCTCGCGACAGCGAAGGTCAGGTCCCGTGAACACGCCACACAAGGGAGAGCCTTTTCCCGTGGGCACAGCGTGCCCAGACTCCCCGTGTTGACGGGGAGCGCAAAGGGGGTTGTCGGGGGGGAAACGATCCCTAAGTTCCGAAATTTGCTGCCGATTCGCCTCGGTCGTGCGTTGGCCTGGGGGCTCGCGGCCGTCGCGCTTCTCTACGTCGTCGTGATCAACGCATTTCTGTCGACTTCGCTTTTCGCCAAAGTGATCGACGCTCAACCTGCCACCATCGACGTGCACTTCCGCCGCAGTTGGTCGTTGGTCCCAGGTCACTTTCACGTGCAGGGGCTCTCGATTCGCGGCCGGGACGGCGATGTCGAGTGGATCTTGCGTCTCGACGAGGTGGAGTTCGACGTGTCATTCAACGCCTTGGTGCACCAGCGCTTCGAGGCCTTCCACGTCTACGGGCGCGGCGCGTCGTTTCGCCTTCGGCAACGTCTCGACGCACCGCCGAGCTCCCCGGCGGACGTCGCCGACCTCCCGCCGATCGAGGGGCTCGCTTCGTACGCCCTGCGCCCGCCTCCCCGGCCGGAGCCCGAGAAGTGGTCCGATTCGGCGTACCATCTGTGGACCGCCCATCTCGAAGATGTCGTCGCCGACGACGTGCGCGAGGTCTGGATCGACAACCGCCGCTTCGAAGGCCACGCGCGGATCGCAGGTCGCTTCTACTTGAAGCCCATCCGCAGAGCGGAGATCGGCCCGATCCGGATCGACGTCCGGGAGGGACAAGTGCGCACGGGTGCATCGGTTATCGCGGAGCGGCTGGTAGGGGCCACGGCGGACGTCAGCGTCATCCCCTTCGACCCGCGCACGCTGCAAGGTTCGGATCTCCTTCAGCAGGTGTTCTTGAAGGTCGTCATGCACCCGGCGTGTCCCGACTTGAGCCGCCTGCCCTTTCTCTTGCCGGACGGGATGGAGATCGCCGGTGACGCCGACGTGCGCCAGATGGTGATCGACCTGCGCGGCGGCGCGTTGCAGGAGGGTACGAAAGTGGACGCGGCGCTGCCCCACGCCGTGGTGACCGGAAGCGGGCATCGATTCACTGGAGCGATTGCCGTGGACGGCGGAATCACTCGCGTCCACGGCGACCGCCGATTCGACTTTCGGGCCCAAGTGACCGATCTCGACGTGGAACGGATCAACGGCGCGCCCGCGGTCGGAAGTCACGTTCTTCACCTTCCACGGATGACCGTCGTAGGCGACGCGCGCGATCTCGATCTCGCGAACGCTCTGGCCGACGCGCACCTCGTGGCGGAGGCGACGGATGGGGAGCTGGCCGACCTCCGGGTGCTCAGCGCCTATATTCCCCGAGAGGTTTCGCTGGCGTTGATGGGCGGCAGAGGCAAGGTCACCGCACACCTCGAGACATGGCGGGCCGACAAGAGAGCTGCGGGCAACGCGAAGTTGCGGGTGGACGACTTGAGTCTCCGGCTGGGGAACATGCGCGTGCAGGGCGCGGGGTCCGTCGACGCTTCGTTCGGATCCTTTCCGTGGGAGACATCGCGATTGCAGGACGCCAAGCTGTCGCTGGAGGTGGCGGGCGGCACACTCGCGTCGGAGCAGCGGCCGGCAATCCCATTGGTCCGAGTGGCCGATCTCCGCGTTGACACCAGCGCTGCCATCGTCGCGCTAAAGGACCCCCTTCGCGCGCTCCGTGCCTCGATCTCCCTGCATGGAGGCGCGATTGTCGACCCCGATCTTCTCCGTGCGTATCTACCCAAAGGGGCCGAAATGCATGTCCTGCCAGGGAGCGCGCATTTCTCTCTCTCGAGCGATCTCACGCTCGCCGATCACCTCGCGAGCGGGACTTTGGACGTCGCTTCGGCGAAGCTCGGCTTCTCCTTTCGCGATTTCCGAATCCACGGCGATCTTCGCGGGAAGGCACGCGTGCATGCGTGGCGTTGGGAGCGGGGTGACCTGGCCCTCGACCGAGCCGATGTCGACGTGACGAACGTCCTGATTGATCGGCCGGGCGATGAGTCTCGCGGCCGGCCGCCGCTGCATGGGCCACCCGACCGAACGCCTTCGACCTCGCCGGAGCACGCGCTGTCGTTCCGTCGCATTGCGTTGGGCGCCAGGAGTTCCCGCTTCTCGTTCGCTGACCCGCTCGCGCAGCTGCAGCTCACCGCGTCCCTCGTCGATGCCCAGGTGCACGACTCGGCGATCGTCAACGCGTTCTTACCGACCGGAGCGCCCTTCGCCATTCGTGCGAAGGACGGGAGTTTTTCGAGCGACATCCAGGCCTCGATTCGCGCGCAAGTTCTCGAAGGAACCGTCGCCGTGCGCGCCCGACGCATGGGGATCGGAGGAAAGTCGTTCTTCCTTGGTGGCGATATCGACGTTCTTGCCCAAGTCTCGGACTGGGACTTCACGGCCAACACTCTCGCGGTGAAAGACGCGCGTGTTCTCTTCTCCAACGTCGCGGGAGGCTTCCACGGAGGCGCCGACGAGGGTCCCGACGTAGCCCCCGGATCCGGCCGCCGCTCCAGCAAGACGGACTTCCGCGCCGAGCGGGTCGAGATGCGGGCGAAGACCCCCAGGCTGGATCTCGTCAAGCCCTCCCGTCGAAACCTCGACGCGGGCCTCGCCGTCGTCGACGCCGAGCTCCCCGATGCGACGGTGCTTCAGCAGTTCATGCCCGCCGATTCCATCCTGGCCCTCGAGTCGGGCCGCGCGAGCGTATCCGCGAACCTCGAAGTCTCATCGACCGAGAGCACGGCGCATGGCTCGCTCAACATGGACCTGGCACACACAGGAATCCGCTTCCACGAGACGCACCTTGCGGGGGACTTCGAGCTATCCGCACGCGTCTTGGGTTATGATTCGGATCACGATCTCCTCGACGTTTCGGGTAGCCGCTTCTCCATGCGCGACGTCCAAGTCACGAACGCCTCCACGAGCACATTACAATGGCAAGGAGATGCCGTTTTCAACGAGGCGACGCTGCGTCTGGGTTCGCACCCCGAGCTCGACGGACGGCTGGCCATCGAGGCCGCGGACGCGAGCCCGATACTCGCCATTCTGCTCGGAAACGGCATTCCTGGGATTTTCGTCGGACTTACGAGGATGCCTCACCTATCGGCCGCCACACGGTTCACGGTGGGGGCGCGCTATCTCGCTTTCCGAGACCTCGATGCACATGGCGGCGACCTTTCGATCGAGGGCATTTACGTCCTCGGACAAACCCATCGAGCAGGGGCGTTCGTGGTGGGCAAGGGGCCGCTCTCGGCCGGGTTTCGGCTGGACGATGAAGGCGCGCACCTGCATTTTTTCGGACTTCGGAGCTGGCTTCGCGACGAGACCCGCGCATCGATGCGGTTGCTCGACTCGCCGCAGCCTCCATCGGACGCGGCCTCGCCAGTGGGCCAGCCCCTAGCGCCGTGATGCCCACACGCGCCGCAAGCTCGATGGCCGGGTTGCCGCGCCGCGCGGCCGCCAGGTCTGGTGCCGCGACGGCCGCCTTCCTTTCCTTCATGGGCGTGGCTCGCGGCGCTCTGGCTACGGATGCCTTGAACTCCAGCAACCGGCCGGCGAGCGCCGACGCGGCCGACGGGAGTGGCGCGCACAACGAGTTCAATCTCCTTCCCGTTGGGGGTGGGACCACGGACATCGGGATCGGCGGCGGCTATTTCATGGGCTACGACCGCGTGAGCCCGGGGCACGCGCCCTACGAATGGAACATCGAGTCTGCGGCATTCGTGACCTTCGCGCCCGGCGCTGGCGGAGGGGTGGTCGTTCCGTATCAAGATTTTTATCTCAAGATCACGGTACCGCGCTTTCTGCTACCTACCTTGGCGCTCGAGATTCGTCCCGCGTACAGCTGGGAGACGACGCTGCGTTACTACGGACTTGGCAACTCGTCGTCGTCGCTGCCGCCTGCGGGCGCGCCCAGCAAGTACTTCGAGTACGGGCGTCTTCACCCGGAGGTCGACGTCGAGCTGCGCTGGGGATTCGTCGACCACGTCATCGGTCGAACAGGAGTTCGGTACATTCAGAATTGGTTCCAAGTGCCCGTCGACTCGAAGCTCGCGCAAGACCGGCTCACGGGGAGCGCGGAGGTGAAGGGTCTCCTCGGATCGACGGCTCCGAGCGGAGTGGCGCTGGTCGACTACGGTGTACAATTCGACAATCGCGACAACGATGTATCGACGCACGCGGGAATGTTCCACTCCCTCGACGTGCAGCTGAGCCCGGGGGGTACGTCGTGGCTCCCGTACCGCTACGTCGAGGCGACCGCCGACATGCGCTTCTACGTTCCGATATGGAAGCCCCGAATCACGCTCGCGGGGCGCGTGGTGGGCGACGTGCTCGTTGGAGATCCGCCATTTTACGCGCTCACCTGCTTCGAAGACACGTACGCCATCGGCGGGCTCAACGGAGTCCGCGGTGTCCCCGGGCAGCGCTATTACGGCAAAGTCAAGGCGCTCGGGAACCTCGAGATCCGCACGGAGCTCGCGTCGTTCCACGCCTTGCGCAAGCCAATGGTGTTCGGAGTCGTCGGCTTCCTCGACGGAGGCCGGGTCTGGGCCGATACGCGGCCGCAGCCCGAGCTCGACGGCCACGGGGTCGGGCTCAAGTACGGCGTCGGCGGCGGGCTGCGGTTGCAGTCGGGCTCGGCGTTCGTGATTCGACTCGACGTCGCCTGGTCTCCCGACGCGACGCCCGTGGGAGGGTACGTCGCTGCGGGGCAGATGTTCTGAAGCGATCCATCCGCTCCTCGACCGTGGACGAGACCCCATGTACACTCGCCACATCATGATCGGATATCGCAGCCGCACCTCGACCGCCGGGCGGAACATGGCAGGTGCGCGGGCCTTGTGGCGCGCGACCGGGATGACCGATAGCGACTTCGAGAAGCCGATCATCGCCATCGCGAACAGCTTCACACAGTTCGTCCCCGGGCACGTCCACCTGCACGACGTCGGTCAGAGCGTGAAGAAGGTGATCGACGACGCCGGCGGCTGGGGGGTCGAGTTCAACACGATCGCGGTCGACGACGGGATCGCCATGGGCCACGGCGGAATGCTGTATTCGCTTCCCAGCCGCGATCTCATCGCCGACAGCGTCGAGTACATGGTCAACGCCCACTGCGCAGACGCGCTCTTTTGCATCTCCAACTGCGACAAGATCACGCCGGGAATGCTGATCGCGGCCATGCGCCTGAACATCCCGACGATCTTCGTGTCCGGGGGGCCGATGGAGGCCGGCAAACTCGCCGGCACACGCGATCGCAACGGCAAGCCGCTCACGGTGAAGCTGGACCTCATCGATTCGATGATCGCGTCGGGCGACGCCGCGATCGGCGACGCCGAGCTCGCGCGAATCGAGGCGGCGGCGTGCCCGACTTGCGGCTCTTGCTCGGGGATGTTCACCGCAAACAGCATGAACTGCTTGAACGAGGCGATCGGTCTCGCCCTGCCGGGGAACGGAACGCTGCTGGCCACGCACGCCCTCCGCCGGGACCTCTTCGAACTCGCCGCGAAGAAGGTGGTCGACATGAGCAAGCGGCATTACCTCCATGGGGACGCGTCGGTCTTGCCGCGGAGCATCGCGACCTTCGAGGCGTTCGAGAATGCGATCGCGCTTGACATCGCGATGGGCGGCTCGACCAACACCGTTCTCCACCTGCTGGCGATCGCTCATGAAGCGGGTGTTTCGTTCACGATGGCCGACATCGATCGGATGTCGCGCAAGGTCCCCAATATCTGCAAAGTCGCCCCGTCGTCGCATTACCACGTCGAAGACGTGCATCGAGCGGGCGGAGTCTTCACGATCATGGGCGAGCTCGATCGCGCGGGCCTCATTCACCGCGGCGCGCTGACCGTGCACGCCCGGACCATGGGCGAGGCGATCGACGCCAACGACATCCGCTTGCGGTCGGCGAGCACAGAGGCGACCAGGCGGACGCTCGCGGCGCCCGGCGGCGTGCGCACGAAGGTCGCCTTCTCGCAAGACACCTACTTTCCCGCGCCCGATCTCGACGCCACGCATGGCTGCATCCGCGACGCCGCGCACGCCTATGCGAAAGACGGAGGGCTATCCGTTCTCCACGGCAACATCGCCGAGGACGGATGCATCGTGAAGACTGCTGGCGTCGACGAGTCGTGCTGGCAGTTCGAGGGTCGGGCGCGCGTCTTTCAGTCGCAGGAAGGTGCGTGCGAGGCGATCATGGGCGACCGCATCGTGCCGGGCGACGTCGTGGTCATCACGTACGAAGGTCCGCGCGGCGGACCGGGGATGCAAGAAATGCTGCATCCGACGTCCTTTCTCAAGGGGAAGGGGCTGGGCAAGGAATGCGCGCTCGTGACCGACGGCCGCTTCAGCGGCGGAACGTCCGGCCTGAGCATTGGCCACGTCTCGCCCGAGTCGGCGGAGGGTGGGGCCATCGCGTTGATCGAAGAAGGGGACCGCATTCGAATCGACATTCCCGGGCGGACGATCGCCCTGCTGGTCGAGCCCAAAGAGCTCGATCGCCGCCGCAAGGCGATGGAAGCGCGCGGTCCGGATGCGTGGCGCCCGAACCGCGATCGCTGGGTCTCGCCGACGCTGCAGGCCTACGCGCTGATGACGACGAGCGCCGCGCGCGGGGCAATTCGGGACATCTCCCAGATTCAGAGGCGCGACAAGGCACCGCGGTCCT
>Ga0265332_10000053_pt1 | contig 108878 bp, 80 predicted proteins | sample 41926metaG_FD_202084 | JGI IMG/M metagenome (GOLD analysis project Ga0265332, IMG submission 202084) | Rhizosphere microbial communities from Carex aquatilis grown in University of Washington, Seatle, WA, United States - 4-19-26 metaG | ecosystem: Host-associated > Plants > Roots > Rhizosphere...
TTGCGCCGAGCGGCTACCGCGTTCCACCTCGCCTTGGCTGCTCCAACGAGCCACTCTCGGGCGCGCCAACGCCCGCCTCCACCCAAATCCCTACGCCTTCAGAGTTCGCGTGAATGATGCGGGCTAACATGAGCATGCCGTCGGCGGCCTCGATGGGTGCGAGAAGCTGCCACTGCGGCGACATGGGATGCTCTCCCTGTAAACACCTCAGTTCCCGAATGGGATCGTCAGTTCCGTCTCGTTCGTGTCCACCACGAACACCGCGAGGAGCTGGGCCGGCTTCGTCTTGCTGGCATTGGCGCTGACGGCGTGGCGGTCGCCGGGTAGCTCGGAGAAGCTTTGTCCGGCCTTGTAGGTCGTCACCGGTCCGTCGTTGACCTGACTGCGGATCGCACCCTCGAGCACGGTCGCATAGATGAACGCGGATTTGGGATGCGTGTGACCAGGCGAGTAGCCGCCCGGACCGTATTCGACGAGCACCCCCTTGATGCTCTTGCCGGGAACGTTCGGCAGCTCATGCTGGTAGACGAGGGTCACCTTGGCGTTCTTCGACTGCGGCGCTTCGGCGAGGGCGCTGCCGAGCGCCAGGGTGGTGAGAAGCAGCGAAAAGAGGATGCGTTTCATGAAGCACCCAGTCCTTCGGCTGGCCGATGCGGGATCGAGGCTCCGGCCTGCGAGCGGCGGAGCCATTCGTTCAAACCGATGCGGCCGAGGCGCGCCTCGCCCAACGGCACGAGCGAGTGCTCCTCGACCCGGCCGCCCCAGTATCGGGCCTCGGGGTCGCTCACGACCGCACGCGGGTCGCCCACCGCTTTCAAATAGCGGGCGACGATTTCGTTGAACGGCGCTCGTTCCGGTCCAGCGATCTCGACGATGCCGTTGCGCGGCGGCGCGAGCGCCACGTCGGCAACGATGGCTGCAACGTCGTCCGCCGCGATCGGCTGGAACAGGCCGGGCGAAAGCCTGACCTTGTTTCCATCCGCGCTTGCAGAGGCGATGGGCCCGAGGAATTCCAGGAACTGGGTCGACCGGATGATGGTGTAGGGGATACTGGAGGTCTTGATTAGTTTCTCTTGGGCGACCTTGGCGCGGAAATAGCCATTGTCCGGCGACCGGTCGATCCCGACGATGGAGAGCGCGACATGGTGCCGGACGCCCGCTGCGGCCTCCGCCGCGAGAAGGTTGCGGCCGGAGGTCTCGAAGAATTCCAGCACTGCCTTGTCTTCAAATGAGGGCGAGTTGGCGAGGTCGATCACCACCTGTGTGCCAGCCATGGCCTCTTTGAGGCCCTCGCCGGTGATGGCGTTCACGCCGGTATTCGGCGAGGCGGCGACAACCGTGTTGCCGCCCTGGCGTAGAATGGGGACGCTCTTCGAGCCGATCAGGCCGGTGCCACCGATAACGACGATCTTCATTGCAAACCTCCTGTTTGATAGCCAGCAAGCTGGGGTTTGTGATGATCGTGCGACAAGCCGCCGTCAGCGAGCTGTGGTCCAGCGGAGTCCAGGTTTCTCTTGGCGCAAGCATGCCATATGCCATAACTGTAGCGGGGAGGGGCTGTAGCTGTCTAGCCGCAGCGAGTGAGATCGAGAAGAAGTTCCTACAAACGCATGGTAAAGAGTTGCAGAACAGCCTGTATACGCGGGGTCAATCTGAGATTGCGCGACTGAACGCGTGTGCGGAACGTTTGAGGGTGACGCCTGGCGCGGCAACCGGCGGTAGGCGGCTGCACCGAGTGATGGGAATTCGTTGGACCCCACCCAAAATCTCTCTTGGAGAGCGGGCTGGTGCCTGCCGCTTGACCGCACCGCCGAATTGCGGCGAAAGTCACCGCGACCAAGGAGGCCATGCATGACACTGCGGATCGTCGACGGCGACGCCCACTTGCTTGAAGGAGCGGAGTTCATCTCCGAGCTGATGGAGGCGCATCCCGACAAGGTGCGCTTCGAATCAACCGGCGGCATCAGCGGCGCGACTATCGAAGGCAAGCGCTTTCCGAGCTCGTCCGGCAAAGGCTGCGGTGTCGACGCTGCTACCAGCCTGACACTGAAGGCCAACAATCCCTTCGAGCCGCACGGCGTCATCGCTGATGCGGACCGCGAAGGGATCGAGGTCATGGTCTGCTACCCGAGCCTGGGTATCGGTGCGACGGCGTTCGACGACGCCGCGTTTGCGGCAGACTTTGCGCGCCGTTGGAACCGCTGGGCGGCGCGCTTCTGCGGGCGTGCCCCCGATCAACGCCTGCGCGCCGTCGGCATCGTCCCATTGCCCGACTCTGCGGCCGCGGCCGGTATGGTGGAAGAGATCGCCACGCTCGGACTCGTCGGGGTCACTGTGCCGACGGGATTGCGTGACGGCCGCAATCTCGATCACCTCAGCTTCGAAAGCTTCTGGAGCGCCGTCGAGAATGCCGGCTTGCCCGTCGGTGTGCACGGCGCGCCCGGTATGCATATCCCGGTGCCCGGCGCCGATCGGTTCGACAACTATGTGCAGGTGCATGCGGTGAGCTTTCCGTTCGACCAGATGCTCGCGCTCACCGCGCTGACGTTGGGCGGCGTGCTCGAACGCCATCCGCGGCTGCGCGTCGCGTTTCTCGAGTCCGGTGTCGGCTGGGTGCCATACTTTCTGGAGCGCCTCGATGAGCATTTCGAAAAGCGCGGCCATCAAGTGCCGGAGTGTAAGCGCCCGCCATCCGAGTATACGGCGCGTGGCCAGTGCATTTTCAGCTGCGAGCCGGAGGAGAAAGGTATCGCCGTCGCCGCCGCGGCGCTCGGTGCCGACAAGATCATGTACGCCAGTGACTACCCGCATTGGGACAGCGACTTTCCGCACACGGTTGCGCCGATCCGCGATCGCGGCGACCTGTCCGACGTGGCAAAGGCGCAGATCCTCGGTGGCACCGCGGCGAAGTTCTATGGAGTATGATTCTCGAAAATTGTTTCTTCCTCCTCTGTGAGCGCGTCCGCGAACGGAGGAGGGCCGAGGAGGAGGCCCGATAGATGCCCTACACGACACTTGATCTGAAACGCGCCAACCAGGTCACCTGGCTGACGCTCAACCGTCCCGACGCGCTGAATGCGCTCAACTCGACGATGGTCACCGAGCTCCGCGACTTCTTCGGCGGCTTGCCGGCGGAGCGCGACACGCGCATCGTCGTGCTGCGCGGCGCCGGACGCGCGTTCTGTGCCGGCCTCGATTTGAAAGAGAGCCCGGGCGGCGATGGCATGGGCTCGGTGCAAGCCGCGTTGCGTGGGCAGCGGCGCATCAGCGAGCTGGTGATGTTGATGCGGCGCGCGCCGCAAGCGTTCATCGCCTGCGTCCACGGCGCGGCGTGCGGCGGCGGCTTCGCGCTGGCGCTTGCGGCCGATGTCCGCATCGCCGGCGAGAGTGCGCGCATGAACGCCGCGTTCATCCGTATCGGGCTGTCGGCGTGCGACGTCGGTGTCAGCTACTTTCTGCCACGCCTGGTTGGCGTGTCGGTGGCCTCGGAGCTGTTGCTCACGGGACGCTTCATCAACGCGCCGCGTTCGCTGGCGACCGGCCTGGTCTCCGAGGTCGTTCCCGACGATCAGCTCGACGCTGCAGCGCAGCGCTTGGTTGACGATATGTTGCTGACGTCCCCGTTGGGCCTGCGCCTCACCAAGGAGTGCCTCAACGCCGCCATCGACGCCGGCAGCCTCGAGCAGGTCATCGCGATGGAAGACCGCAATCAGGTTCTGTGCACGCAGACCAACGACTTTCGCGAAGGGGTGATGGCGTTTCTGCAGAAGCGCAAGCCCGAATATACCGAGAGCTGATTGCGCCACCGCCGTCGGCACATGAGCACGCGGCGGCAGAATGAGAAGAAGTTCGGTCAGTGGGATGCATTGCGGAGTGGCGGACGCCGGTATTGGCTCGACGTCCCGGGCCGATTGGGCTGGCGGGCGCGACACTGGAAGGAGGTCGACGCACAGGAAAATACTTTGCGCTTTTGGCAGGAAGTATATGACGACCATGGTGCACTCATAGAGGTCCACGAGAAGTACCCGATGGATAAGGGCCATCAGAAGGTGTAGGTTCTGTCCCATGCTCATCACCAAACAGACCGTGGCTGCAAAGATTGCCGCATACCTGCGCCACGATATGTCGTTGTCGGAGTTGGTCGACTGGGCGGAGCGGGCGCTGATGGACGAGGAGTTCGCTGATGTGGACGCTTCTATCCTTTCCCAAGTCGTTGGGCGCTTAGGAGTGGCTGACGTGCGTGCCTTCGGACTCACGTGGGAAGACTGCGAACAGCTCCTTGGCGCCTTGGGATTCTCGGCGCGAGTTGAGATCGTTGCGGCCTGACTAGGCCAACCCTAGCGGTTTATCCGAAACCTATTGGTTCCCGCCGCAGCCCTTGCTACAGTCTTCGCCTGACTTTCGCCGCAGGCTGATCATGCAAGACGCCCCCTTTCACCCGCTCGTCACCCGCTGGTTTACCGAACGCTTCGGTACCCCGACGGCGCCGCAAAGCGTCGGGTGGGCGCACATCGCCAGCGGACGCGACACATTGATTGCGGCGCCGACCGGTTCTGGGAAAACGCTGGCGGCGTTTCTATGGGCGATCAATCGGCTCATCGGACCCGCGGCCGGCGTAGGTTCGGCGGGTTCGCTCCCCTCCTTCGACGCAGCTCAGGACACGGTTGGGTCGCTGCGTTCTGCTCGGTCCGACGCCATCGGGGAGGCCCGGACTAGCGTCGTCTACATCTCGCCGTTGAAGGCGCTGGCGAACGACATTCAAAAAAATCTGCAGCAGCCGCTGGCCGAGATTCGACAGCTTGCGGCGAGCCTTGGCGTGACCCTGCCTGACATCCGCGCGCTGGTGCGCTCCGGCGATACCCCGGCGCATGAACGCCAATCGATGACCCGGCGGCATCCCCAAATTTTGATCACCACGCCCGAGTCGTTCTACATTTTGCTGACCTCCGAAGGCGGGCGGCGCATGCTCAAGAATGCGGAGACGGTGATCGTCGACGAGATTCACGCCGTCGCCGGCGACAAGCGCGGCGCCCACCTGGCGCTGTCGCTCGAACGCCTCGACGCCCTCGCCGGCCGCCGCCTGCAACGCATTGGTCTGAGCGCCACGCAGAAGCCGATCGAGGACATCGCGCGGTTGCTGGTCGGCAGCGAACGCGTCATCGTCAACGGCCCGCCTGACTGCGCCATCGTCGACGTTGGCCATAAGCGCCAGCTCGATCTCAGCATCGAGGTCACCGGCCACGAGCTCGGTCCGATCGCGACGCACGAGCTGTATGACGACATCTACGACCGCATCGTGGCGCACACGCAGACGCACCGCACGACCATCGTTTTCGTCAACACGCGCCGCCTGGTCGAACGCGTCGCGCACCAACTCGAAGAGCGTTTGGGAGTGGGCAAGGTCGCCGCGCATCACGGCAGCCTGTCGCGCAAGATCCGCCTGCAGGCGGAGGAAGGTCTCAAGAGCGGCGCGCTGCCGCTTGTGGTGGCGACGGCGTCGCTCGAGCTGGGGATCGATGTTGGCCACGTCGACCTGGTCTGCCACCTCGGCGCGCCACGCGCGCTGGCAACGCTGCTGCAACGTGTCGGCCGCTCCGGTCACTGGCTCGGCGCGGTGCCCAAGGGCATCTTGTTTCCACTGACGCGCGACGACCTGGTGCAATGCGCCGCCGCCGTGCGTGCTATTCGCGCCGGCCAGCTCGATCGCATCGAGATCCCGGAGAACCCGCTCGACATCGTCGCCCAGCAGATCGTCGCCATGGTCGCCAGCCAGCAGGAGATGTCTGAGGACGAGGTGTGGAAGCTCGTCCATCGCGCCTACCCATTCCGCAACCTCCGGCGTGACGACTTCGAGGCGGTCTTGGAGATGCTCTGCGAAGGCGTCGCCACTAGCCGTGGGCGGCGCTCGGCGCACTTGCACCGTGACCGGGTGCATCACCAGCTCCGTCCCCGCCGCGGCGCCCGTCTGGCGGCGATTACCGGTGGCGGCGCGATTCCGGATACCGCCGACTACGACGTCATCGAGGAACCGGCCGGGATCTTCGTCGGCAAAGTCAACGAAGACTTCGCGGTAGAGAGCATGGGCGGCGACATCTTCCTGCTCGGCAACCGCTCGTGGCGCATCCGTCGCGTCGAGATGGGTAAAATCCGCGTCGAAGACGCACAAGGCGCGCCGCCGACGATTCCCTTTTGGCTCGGTGAAGCCCCGTCGCGCACCGCGGAGCTGTCGGCCGCGGTGGCGGAGTTGCGCGAGGAGGTGGCGGTGCGCCTCGGCTCCATTCTCTCGCAGAAAAGTGCAGGCGAAGGAGCGCCCTTCGATACGCCGCCAGAGGAAGGCGGCTGCTCAGGGCGAACGGTTTCAAATTCTGCATCCGAATCTATTCTCCGTTCGTCCCGAGTAGGCCCCGTCGTTTCAGGGGCTATATCGAGGGATAACTCGCAAGCATCGACGCCGGTCATCCCCTGGCTGCAATCCGAATGCGGTCTCGACCAGGCTGGCGCAGAACAGATCGTGACCTACATCGCCGACACCAAGGCCGCGCTCGGTGCGCTGCCGACGCAAACCACGGTGATCGCCGAACGCTTCTTCGACGAGGGTGGAGGCATGCAGTTGGTGCTGCACGCGCCCTTCGGTGGCCGCATCAATCGCGCCTGGGGGCTGGCGCTGAGGAAACGCTTCTGTCGCACCTTCGACTTCGAGCTCCAGGCGGCGGCCACCGACGACGGCATCGTCTTGTCGCTCGGCGAGCAGCACAGCTTTCCGCTCGAGAACGTTTTTCAGATGGTGCGGCCTGCCAGCCTCGAAGCCGACCTCACCCAGGCCGCGCTCGCCGCGCCGATGTTCGGCACGCGCTGGCGCTGGAATGCAACGCGGGCGCTGGCGCTGTTGCGGCACAGCGGCGGCAAGCGCGTCCCGATGCCGATCCAGCGGATGCGCGCCGAGGATCTGCTGGCGGCGGTATTCCCGGCGCAGCTGGCGTGCGGCGACAATCATCCGGGCGGGATGATCGAGCTGCCCGATCATCCGCTGGTCAACGAAACCATCGACAACTGCCTGCACGAGGCGATGGATCTCGACGGCCTGCGCGCGGTCATCGTGGCGATCGAGGGCGGCGCGGTGCACACCCTGTGTGTCGACACCGCCGCGCCGTCGCCGATTTCGCACGAGATCCTCAATGCCAACCCGTATGCGTTTCTCGACGATGCACCGCTCGAAGAGCGCCGTGCCCGCGCCGTCTCGCTGCGCCGGTTGGATCCGGATCTTGCCGGCGGTATCGGCGCGCTCGACCAGACGGCGATTGATGAAGTGCGGGCGCAGGCGTGGCCGGACGTGCGTGACGCCGATGAGCTGCATGATCTGTTGCTGAGCGTCGGCGTGCTGCCGACTCCTGTTTGGGAGGCGGGCGAGTCGTCATCTAACGTCCTCACCCTAACCCTCTTCCGAGGGGACTGCCGATCTTCTCGCGATGTAGGGGCGATTCGGGAGTCGCCCCACTCGGCGCTACCGATTCGACGCTCCCTTTCGGGCAGTTCCCGAACTGCCCCTACACCCGAAACCTCCGAACCGGAGAAAATCTACAATCCCCAGGGGGAGAGGGGAACGAGTTCTTCGCTTTTCCCTCTCCGCCTCGCGCTTGCGGCTCACCTCATCCAGGATCGCCGTGCCACGATCGCGCGCTGGGGCGAGCACGCGGCGCTGGTTGCGGCGGAGCGCATTGTCATTGCCACCGCCGCGCTGCCCGGCGTGCGCTTCGATCCGCCGCTGCCGCCGCTGCGCATTCACACGCCTTCGGGCCTTCAAGCCGAGACGCCACCTGAACCGGAAGATGCGATCCGCGCCATCGTGCAAGGTTGGATGGAATGCCTCGGCCCGGTCACCGTCGCAGACCTGACTGCCCTTCTCGGGCTTGCCGACACCAAGGTGGAAGCTGCGTTGCTGCGGCTCGAGTCGGAAGGCCTGGTGCTGCGAGGGTCCTTTGTCACGCCAAGCGGCCCTCACCCCGGCCCTCTCCCAAAGGGAGAGGGAGAAGACTCTTCGAACCTACGCCGCCCGCAGGGCTGGTGCGATCGTCGCCTGCTGGCCCGCATCCATCGCCTCACCATCGGCCGCCTGCGCAAGGAGATCGAGGCGGTTACGGCGGCGGAGTACATCCGCTTCCTGTTGCGTTGGCAGCACGTGCAACCCGGCACGCAGCTACACAAGCGCGACGGGGTGGCGCAGATCATCGCGCAGCTCCAAGGGATTGAGCTGCCGGCCCCGGCGTGGGAGCGCGACGTGTTGCCGGCGCGCATCACTCTATACGATCCGGCGGACCTCGAGCATCTGTGTCTTGCGGGCGAAGTGGCGTGGGGCCGGCTGCGGCTGACACCGAGTGTTGTCGAGGACGAGGGGGCCGTTGCGCCACGCGGCCGCCGCCGGGTGGCACCGACGCGCGCCGCGCCGTTGGCGTTCGTCATGCGGGAGGCGCTGCCGGCGCTGCTGGAGCCGCCGGACCCGGACGTCGACCTCACCGCGGATCTGTCGCCGGCGGCCCGTGACGTTCTGGATTACCTCGAGGCGCATGGCGCCAGCTTTCTCACCGACATTGCGCGCGCCACCGGTCCGCTGCCCGGACAAACCGAAGATGCGTTGTGGGAGCTGGTGGCGCGTGGGCTGGTCACCGGTGACGGCATTGCCGGACTCCGCACGTTGCTGCTGCCGGAGCTGAAACGGCGGCAGCCGCGGCATCGCCTGCGCGCCGTGCGCGGCGGTGCCGCGAAACGCCTCATGCCCGTCGGCCGCTGGTCTCTACTGCGTAGGGCGTCTCCAAAGCCGTGGCGGGAGGGGGCGGTGGGTTCGCGCGAAACTTCGGTGGTGGATGACGTTGATACGACCCGCAGGGTTGAGATGTTCGCGCGCCAGTTGTTGCGCCGCTACGGCGTCGTCCTGCGCGAGCTGCTGGCGCGCGAGGTGCGCGCGCCGGCGTGGCGCGTGCTGCTCGGCATTTATCGGCGCATGGAAGCGCGCGGCGAGATCCGTGGCGGCCGTTTTGTCGCGGGTTTCATTGGCGAGCAGTTCGCCTTGCCCGAAGCGGTGGACACGCTGCGCGCCGTGCGTCGGGCGCCCGCCGAGGCGGAGCCGCTCATCGTCGCGGCAGCGGACCCGTTGAATCTGGTCGGCATCCTCACACCGGGAGCGCGTGTGTCACCGTTTTCGAATCAAGTGATTGCATACCAGAACGGCGTCCCGGTCGAGGTGGGCGAACTCGGCACCGTGATGAGTCGATTGCAAGCGCATCACACCGGTTGAGGACAATTGCTCAACGACGGGCCGGCTACTCGGCGGCACAATACGCTTGCAGGCGCGCCCGCAAGCGTTCACGGGTCGCCGGCTCGAGTGGGGTTGCATCCAACCGCTGCACGAGCGTTGCCTCGTCCGCCAGCCGGTGCGCGATCGCCTCACGAACGAACGCGGCGTCCTTCTCACGACCGGCGACCAGCTTGGCGATCAACAGGTCGTGTACCTCCAGGCAGAGACCGGTAGCGCCGCGCGTATTTTCGTTGCGCACCACGACCAAGCGGGTCTGCCAGCCCGCGGGCAGTACGGCGGTCGACTCCGCGACACCTTGTGCGTAGTAGCCATAGGTGGCGTGAAACGGCGAGAGCTCACCGATCGTTCCATCGATCAGATCGGCGCGCTCGGGATGGTGCCGTGGATACATATCGGCCTCGACGGAGACCCGCAGCGATGCGGGCGCGTTGGGAAACTGGCCGAGAATCGCCTGGCTGCCGATGACGATGATCTCGTCGTCCTTGCAAATGTCGGCGACCGCGCGGAGGAGATGCTCGAGTTCGTCGCGGGTCATCGCGGTGGCTCGCTGTTGTCACGGGTCTGGCGCCAGATCGCCCACCGCTCGCGCGGCGAAAGGTAGCCGGCAAACGGCGAGGACTGCCGCAACTCGCGGGCGTACTCACCCGGATCTGTGAGTGCGGCGGCAATCGCCTCGATGTCCTGTACGAGAATCTCATCCCAGGCACGAGCATACGCAGGGGCTGGACCTTGCCGGTCGAGCCACTGGCGCACCCGGTTACGCGCCGCATCGAGCAGAGTTGGGTTGCGCAGCAAGCGCTCCGCAATCACCCGGTGGTAGGCGATACTGCGCTCCTCTGCCCGACGGTGGGGATCGGTCTTGCGGCGCGGCTGTGCCGGCATGTCCTCCTTCTAATCCGCGCATCCAGCGAACTCAATCCGCGCGCTCCCTCGGCTTTGCATTCCGAGCCGCTGTTGTGGCCTAAGTGGCGGCGATGCAACCCGTCCTTGCCGTCCGCAACCTTACCGTGCGCTACGGTGCGACCACGGCGCTTGCCGGCATCGACCTCGATTTGCGTGCCGGCGAGGTGCACGCGGTTGTCGGCGAGAACGGTGCCGGGAAGTCGACGCTGTTGCGGGTTCTCGCGGGCGTTCAACCGCCAAGCGCCGGGCACACGATACGGAATGCTACCGTCGCCTGGGTACCGCAGGAAACGGTTCTGCCACCGGATCTCACCGCCGCCGAATGGATATTCCTGAGCCACGAGCTGTGTGGTCCGCTCGGTTGGCTGCGCCGCACCGCAATGCGCGACGCGGCGACCGCAGCGCTGCATGGCTTGCACGCCAGCGTCGCGGCCGATGCGCGCCTCGGGACCCTGACCGCACCGCAAGGCAAGCAAGTGCAACTGGCGCGTGCGCTGCGGCGGGAGCCGGATGGGCTGCTGCTCGATGAGCCCACCGCCGTCCTCGGCGCGGCCGAGACCCGGCAGCTCTTCGACGCGGTGCGCCGGCTGAAGGCCCGCGGCAGCGGTGTGCTGTATGTGAGCCACCGGCTCGAGGAGGTGCTGGCCATCGCCGACCGCGTTACGGTGCTGCGCGACGGCTGCTGGGTGTCGACCGATCCGGTGGGCGCCGTCGACATCAACACGCTGGTGCACCGCATGGTGGGGCGCGGGCCTGCGGGGCCTGCGGCCAGCGTCTCTTCTATGGACCGCTCCCGTTGGTCGCTGGGGGCTGCCACGTGCGAGGGGCTGCGAAGCCCGCTGCTCGAGGTGGTTGATCTGGCGACGGCGCACGTCAGGGGCTTCTCGCTGACGGTGCGTCGTGGTGAGGTTGTCGGCCTTGCCGGCCTCGTCGGTGCCGGGCGCAGCGAGATCCTCGAGGCCATTGCAGGATTGCAACCTGTCGCCTCCGGGCATGTGCAGTGTGCCACGCCACCCGCGTTGGTGCCGGAGGACCGCGCTCGCAACGGGTTGGTGCCGACGCTCTCGGTGCGCGAGAACGTCTTCTTGCCCGCACCACGCACATGGTTGAGACCGGCGGACGAGCGCCGGCAACTCGCGGGGTGGATCGATCGACTCCGCATCCGCACACACTCGACGGAGGCGGCGATCGATGCGTTGTCGGGGGGCAACCAGCAGAAGCTGCTCCTGGCGCGTGTCCTGCGTCACCAGCCACAGCTGCTGTTGCTCGACGAGCCAACGGCCGGCGTCGACGTCGGCGCCAAGGCCGAGATCCACGAGCTCATCCGGCAACTCGCCGCGGCCGGCGCGGGAATCCTCTTGGTGTCGAGCGATCTGCCGGAACTGTTACTGCTGTGCGAGCGTATCATTGCGCTGCGTGGCGGTGTCGCGGTCAGCGAAGTCACGGCGGCCGAGGCCAGCGAGCCGCGGCTTGCCGGATTGATCACGGGGGCGATGTGACCATGGTGGCCGTTCTCCAGGCGAGGTTTGTCCCATGAAACGGCACCTGGTCTCCGGTTGGAGCGCCGCGCTGATTCTGCTGTTCGAGCTCGCGTTCTTTGCCTTCGTGCTGGCGCCGCGCCACGGCGGTCCGCACACCTTCGCCAACGCCGGCAACGCGGCGTTGATCCTGAAGTACTCCAGCATCTACGGCATCGGGGCCATCGGTGCGGCGATCATCATCGGTAGCGGCGGTATTGATCTCGCGCCGGGTGCGGTGATTGCGCTGGCCGCGGTGGTTACCGGCCACGTGTTCGTCATCGAGACCTGGCCACTGTGGCTGGCCTGCTGCAGCGGCCTGCTCGTTGGCGTCGCGTCCGGTGGGCTCGCCGCGGCGTTGGTGGTGCTGGCGCGGCTGCCGCCGTTCGTCGCGACGCTCGGAGTAATGGGCATCGCGCGTGGCAGCGCATTCTTGATCACCGAAGGCCGCTTCTACGATTTGTCGCAACGCATTCCCGCGGCGACGACACTCTTGCACCTGCCGCTGTCGGCGTGGCCGGGGCTCATCATGTTGGGGCTCGCGGCGGCCTTTCAGACGGTGATGGTGCGGACTGCCATCGGCCGCCATGTCTTGGCGACGGGAGGCAATGAAACCGCGGCGCGTTACGCCGGCGTGCGGGTCGGGCGCGTCAAGGCTTTCGTCTACGTCACCGGCGGCACGCTGGCGGCGCTGTCCGGCGTGGTTCTCGCGGTCGTCCAGGGGCAGGGAAAGGCGGACATGGCGACGGGGTACGAGCTCGACATCATTGCCGCGGCGGTGGTCGGCGGTGCCTCACTCTCCGGCGGCCGCGCCTCGGTGGTCGGCGCGGTGATCGGCTCGCTGATCTTCGGCGTGTTGCGCAATGCGCTGGCGCAGATTCCCGGCGGGACGTTCGCCGACCGCTTGATCCTCGGTGTTGCCGTGTTGGTCATCGTGGTGATGGATCGGATGGCGACCGGAGAGGGCCGATGATCAATCGCTCATGTGGGGCAGGTGGTGTAAGGTGAAGTAGTCGTCGTCGAACTTGGTCTCGATAAACTGCGAACTGTAGCGCCCGGCGATGGCGGCGCGGTTGGTCTTGTCGTTCACTCCGACGACCATAGTGGACGTGGCCGCGGAGACGCTGCCGTCGTCGGATATCGACCAGTGATAGGCGCACATGGCATTGTAGAAGTACTCGTCGGCGCGGTTGCTTACCAGCTTCCAGTAGATGCGATACATGTCCTTATCCATATACATGATGACCTTGCCGAGGTTGTAGTAAGGATCCTCGGACTGCGCTTCGAGAATCCACACTGGTCGTGGGACCATGCCGAGGTTGTCGATGATGAGCCACGGGGCACCCTTGGCGCCGGGGGTTTCATAGGCGGCTTTCAGATAGGAGATGGTGACTTCCCAGCGCGACGGGCTGAGCGGCTTTTGCGGTAGCGGGAAGAGGCTCGACACCGGCGCCAGGACGTTGCCCTCGCCGATGAGCTTCCACTTGTAGTACTCGACCTTGCCGGTGTGGCAGTTGATGTCTTCACCGAAAATATCGAGGCCGGCAAGCGGATCGGACCGTGTGGCGGCGTTGACGCGCCGCACGCGGCGAGTAGCGGGGACATAGAACCACGCCTGATCTTGTGCTGTCCAGTCGTTGAGGGTCTTGCTCAGGCCGCCGACGCCATCGACGTCCTGTGGCTCGATGACGCTCGACATGCTGGTGGCGCGCAGGCCTTCAGGATTCGGGATCGGCCCTGCGGAGCGGCCGACGAATGCTTGCGAATGTCCCCGCGAGGAGCGGTCATTTTGCCACTCCGTGCAAATTTCTTTGGTGTTCGCAAGCCAGCGCCGATTGCGGAGGTGGGGAAGCTGATGGCAAAATGACTCACATGTTGATGCGACAGGTCTCCAGAATGCTCGACCCCCGTGTGGTTCTCGCCACCATCGGACTGCTGGCAACTTTGCTGAGCGGCTGCTCGCGCAACGAGCCGCACACGCTCCGCTTCGCTTTCATCCCCAAAGCATTGCACATTCCCGTCTTCGAGTACGCGCGTATCGGCGCGGAACGCGAGGCGAAGCGCATCGGTGGCATCGAGATTCTCTGGCGTGGGCCGGAGACGACCGACGAGATCCGGCAAAAGGAAATCCTCGAGTCGTTCATCGCGCAGCGGGTCGATGGCATTGCCATCTCGTGCCTGAACGGCGACCTATTGACCGATGCGATCAACCGCGCCGTCGACGCCGGCATCCCGGTCATCACGTGGGACTCCGATGCGCCGAAGAGCAAGCGCCAGGCTTTCTATGGGGTCAACGACGTCGAGGCGGGGAAGGCCCTGGGTCACGGACTCGGGATGCTGCTCGATGGGAGCGGGCGCGTCGCGCTGATCACGTCGCTCGGCGCCGACAATCTTCAGAAGCGGCTCGATGGTGCCAAGGCCGGGTTGCAGGAATTCCCGGGCATTGAGATCGTCGAAACGTTCGATGTGCGCGACGATGCGGTACGCGTCGCCGAGGTCATTGCGTCCGCGACCCAACGCTACCCGGATCTCAGCGGCTGGCTGTCGGTCGGCGGCTGGCCGGTATTCGTGCGCAACGCGCTCGATCCGGTCGATTCGGCGCGCACCAAGGTCGTGGCCTTCGATACCATCCCGCCGGCACCCGATCTCGTGCGCGCCGGCAAGGTTCAGCTGCTCATCGGCCAAAAATATTTTGGATGGGGCGAGGAGTCGGTGAAGCTGCTCAACCGCGTCATTCATGGCGAGCACCTGCCGGAGCCATACCAGTATTCCGGGATGGACATCGTGACGCCCGCGAACCTCGATGAGTACCTCGCGCAATGGAAGCAGTGGGAAGCCGGCTGACCCTCCCCGTCTTTTTGCCCATGCCCGTCAACCGGCCGCGCCAGTCGTTCGTTATCGGTGTTTGAGGCATCAATAACGCAGTCGTCGCCGGACGCTGGTGGCAGATCAGCCCGCGGTCCGTGCGTGCGGCTCAGGCGTGCGGCGCGTTGCATGAGCTGGGGAGCAGCAAGGCGCCGGCGTGGAGGAGGGCAGCCACATGCGCAAATCACAATGGTTCGTCGATGCGCTGATCATCGCGGGCGTTATGGCCACAACCGTGCTGGCCATTTACATGATCGCGTCGGACGGTTCGTTTTGACCAGCAGAGTCGAATGACCGAGGGGCCGGCTTTCAGGGTGGACCCATGGCGTGCGTCCGCTCCACGAAGCCGTTGAGGACCCGGAGCGCGCCGCTGTCGTCCGCCGGGATCTCGCCGGCGGCGAATAGCCACCAGTCTTCGGGAAGCATGAGCTCACCGCCGGGTTTGATGGTCGTCAGCGGACCAAGATCTTCGAGCTCGAGGAACTCGTGGCTGGAGTAGACCTCGATGGTGGCGCCCCCGTCGGGATATTGGCCACGCGGGTCGTGTGGGAAGCGTTTCAGGAAGAGCGTGCCGTCGAGGAGGTAGGCGGCCCAGCCTTGCGCCGAATCAACGCCGATCTTGCTTTCGTCGTCGCGGCGGCCGGACTGCCCGGGCGGTGCGGGCTGAACCTTCGACTGATCGATCCGAATCAGCCGGTCGCCGAAGTGATAACGCGGATCGTCGATCTTGGTGTAGCTCCAGAGCGACAAGCGGCGGATGGCGTCAAACGCGGTCAACGAACCGACGTCGAACGGCACGAAGGCGCGGCCGCCGGGACGCAGCACGGGAAGGCTCCACGCCGCATAGGTCAGATCGTGATCCGAAATGTTCTTGATGTGTCCCACCACCTGCAGCCGCGGCTCGCCGGGCCGCAGGGTGACGTCGACGATTTTCTGAATGCCCGCCGTCGGTTGTGGCGGGCCGATCACGCGCAGGGTCGTCTCGTTCACGATCTGCGTCTCGCACGCCGCATTGTCCGGTGCGTACGTGGTCTCGGAACGCTCCGGCGCGATCCACAGCCGCCAGCCGCCACGCTGCACCCACTGCGACTCATCCGCGCCGCCGGCTTCGGCATCGCGCACGTAGAGCAGATTGCTCCCGCCAGTCGCGTGGAAGTCCATGATGCGCGGGCCGATGTCGGTGACGATGCGCGCTTCCACGAGCCCATTCATGAGCCGATACGTGTTGCGCCAGCCGCGGAAATCTTCCTTCGCCATCTGCGTTGTCTTCATGGCCGTCGGGTTGTGCGTGGGGGTGTCGTTTGCCAGTGCGGGCTGCACCATTCCGCTGAGTCGGAGTGCCGTCAGTAGGGCGATGGCTTTACCGAGGCTGTTGTAGCCAGTGCGTGCGGCCCACATGAGTGCCCTCCCAGCGGCGCTCATACAACATCCGGCGACGCGGAACCACGGTTTCCATCGCTCTCGCCGGCATCGCTGCTCGCCGGCGCCAGCTCGATGCGCAACGGCAGAACCACCGTGAAGCTGGAGCCCTCGCCCACGCTGCTGTGCACCGTGACGGCCCCCCGCAGGAGCAGGGTCAGCTTCTTGACCAGGGCGAGCCCCAGGCCGACGCCGCCGTAGGCGCGCGTCAGCGACCCGTCGACCTGGCGGAACTCGTCAAAGATGTGAGCAATCTCGTGCTCCGGGATTCCGATGCCGGTGTCCTTCACTTCGAACAGGATGTGTTCCTGCTGCGGCTCGTGACGGGCGCGGATGGCGACCTGACCTTGCGACGTGAACTTGAAAGCGTTGGCGATCAGGTTCGTGAGGATCTGCTCCAGGCGTAACGGATCCGTCTCGACCATCGGTAGCGACGGCGGACAGTCCCATTCGACCTCGATGGGCTTGCCGCTGCGCAGTGGCTCGACGAGCGGCTTGAGCCGTGCCATGAGGGTCGGGATGTGGACCGGACTCACCTCGACCGGCAACTTCCCGAGGTTCATCCCTGCGAGCGTCAGCAGGTCCGAGAGCAGATCATACAGGTGCAGTGAATGCGCGCGAATGAAGGTGAGGAACTCGCGTCCCTCGGGTTCCAACGACTGCTCCGCCAGCATGTCGGCATAGCCGATGATCGCATTGAGGGGCGTACGCAGCTCGTGCGAGATATTCGCCAGGAAGGTTTCCTTGACTTGGATCAGCTCCTCGCGTTCTTCGAGGCGGCGCTCCAACGCGACGCGCGAGCGGCCGAGCTCGACGCGCATTTGCTCGAAGCTCCGCGCCAAGGTGGTCAACTCGTCGTTGTGCCGGCCGACCGCGACCGGGCGCGACAGATCGCCGCGTCCGATGGTCTCGGCCGCGGCGGTGAGGTTCCTGATCGACCCGACGAAGTCCCTGACCAGTGGCGCGCCGACGGCGACGGCCAGGGCCACGAGCCCGAAACCAATGGTCAGCAGCAGCTGTTGAAACTGCCGCACCTCGGCGAGTGCGAGGGTGCGCGATTGCCCGGCGACCACTTGCCACGGCGCCTGCGTCAGCGGCGACGCGGCGAGCATCCACTCCCCGCCCGGAGGCGACGCGGTGCGGGCCGGCTGGAAGAGGCGAGAGGCTTCGCTGCCGGCGATCACCCGGTCACCCTGGTCGACGACTTCGACGAATCGGCCTTCCGTTCTCGATAGCGCACGCAGGAACTTGGTGAACTCCGGTGCGGTGAGATCAATGACCCCTGCCAGTGCGCCGTCGATCTCGCCGTTCGGGTTCAGCACCGGCGCGCTCAGGACGACATGTGGGCGATCGAGTAGCAGGTCCGCGGTGAGACCGTGCGAGATGAAGCCGCGCTTGCTCTCGTACAGCGCGGCGACGGCCGGGTAGTCGGCCAGACTCTTTCCCATCCATCCCTGCCCCGGGGGCTCGGTCCACAGCACTTTGCCGCTGCGATCGAGCAAGCAGACGCCGCCGGTGAAGATCGGCGACTTGAAGAACAGGTAGTGCAGCGTGGTCCACGGCGGGATGCGGCCTTCGCCCGACGCTTCCTGGATCGTTCCCAGGCCATACGTCATCCCGGGCAAGCGCGTCACCGTCGCCAGGCGCTGCCGCCCTGACTCGACGTAGGCGTCGATCTCCGCGGCGACCAGGCGCGCGGTTTGTTCCAGACGCTCGTTGGCGCGGGCCGCGTCGCGATCAACGAGGAAGAGGCTGAAGCCGGCATAGACGGCACCGAGCGCTAGGACGTACCCGGCGATCAGGACGACGATGCGCGCGGTGATACTATGCCGGCGCGAGACCCATCTCCAAGGCATCGCTGCAGCCTCACAGTTTCAGGTACTCGAGCATCCCATAGATTCGTGCGAAGACGGCAACGGTCGTGGGTGCGAGGAGCACAACGACCGTACCGCACACCAATCCCTCGCGAAACCTCTTCGAGGCTCGAAGCGCTCCTCGTCCCGTTCGCTCCACCAGCGTCCCATCGGATGCATGCAGTAGAGCACGGCGTATGCCACGGGGGCATCTTTGAGCGTGCCCATTGAGGAATCGTGCGCATGGCTGTGAGAGCGTCGTGCGGATGTCGGGGTGTCCATCTTGAACAATCCGGAGCGAGTCGCGCCGCAGACGACGAGCCTGTGGGCGCGCCTCGCGCTGATGGCCGATCGCCGATGGCAGATGGTTTGGGGGTGCGGGCCACGGGGAGCGGGCATTAGAACTGACAGCGGCCGCAGGTCGGAGTAGGAATGCGCTCGGCGATCGGCTATCTGAAAGCCGCGTTGCCGCGCGCCGTTGATGGGTGCATTGGGACGGCCGCGGCGGCCGATGGCTTGACGAGTGACGTAGCGAGGGTACTGAGAGCTGACTATGCGGATTGCGATCATCGGTGCCGGCCCGGCTGGGCTGGCGGCGGCGTACGACTTGGGCCGCGCCCACCATCAAGTGACCATCTTCGAGGGCGCCCCGAGTGTCGGTGGCCTGGCCGCGGGATTCAAGGCGCCGCATTGGGATTGGGCGCTGGAGAAGTTCTACCACCACTGGTTCGCCTCGGACGCCGCGATCCTCGGGCTCATCAAGGAGTTGGGGTGGAGCGACCAGGTGCTCTTCCCCAGGCCGATCACGGCAATGTACCACGACGGCCGCTTCTACGCCTTCGACTCGCCGCTGGCCGTGTTGCAGTTCCCCGGCATTCCGCTGCTGGATCGCGTGCGCTTCGGCTTCGTGGCGCTGTATCTGCGCCTGACGCCGAACTGGCAAGCGTTGGACCGCGTCACCGCGGATGCCTGGCTGCGCAAGTGGCTCGGCGAGCGCGCCTACAACGTGCTGTGGAAGCCGATGCTGGTGGGCAAGTTTGGGGAGAACAACCTCCCCGTCGTCAACATGGCCTGGTTCTGGGCGCGCATTCATGCGCGGACGGCACGCCTCGGTACGTTCACCGGCGGCTTCCAAGCCTTCATGGACAAACTTGCGGATGTGGTGCGCGCACAAGGGACGACGATCCGCCTCGATACCGCGGTCACCGGCATCAAGCAGCTGCCTGATGGCGTGCAGATCGCGACCGGCACCGAGACGGCGACGTTCGATGCGGTCATCTCGACCAGCTCGCCCGCATTGATGGCGCGCCTGGCGCCGGACTTGCCCGAGGCGTACACGGCGAAGCTGCGGGCCTTGAAATCGATGGGTGCGGTCGTCATGGTCATCACCCTCGACCGCCAGCTGACCAACGGTGTGTATTGGCACAACCTCCCCAAGGAAGCGGGATTTCCGTTTCTCGCCATGGTGGAGCACACCAATTACATGAGCGCGGAGCACTACGGCGGCGACCACATCATCTACTGCGGCGACTACCTCGAGCCCGACCACCCGTACTTCAACCAGTCCAAGGAGGAACTGCTCGATCGTTTCCTGCCCGCATTGAAGCGCTTCAACCCGCAGTTCGAGCGCAGTTGGGTGAAGGACAGCTGGCTGTGGAAGACGGCGTACGCCCAGCCCGTCCCACCGATCAATCACGCCGGGAACATCCCCGATATCCGCACGCCGGTGAAGGGGCTGTACTTTGCGTCGATGAGCCAGGTGTATCCGTGGGATCGCGGCACCAACTTCGCAATCGAGATCGGCCGCCGCGTGGCGAAGATGGTCATGGAGGATGGCGATAAGCGATAAGCGGTAAGCGGTTAGGCGGTTGGGCGGTTAGGCGGTTATGCGATTCGCGAGGCAAATACCATAACCGCCAACCGCCTAACCGCTAACCGCCTCTTCATATCCGATACTCCATCCGCACCCAGCCTTCGTCGTTCCGATCGAACTGGCCGCCGACGGAGTGGGGGCGACCGGCGATGAACAGGTAGCCGATCTCGCCGGTGAGGGCGTCGGTGAAGCGGTAGCGCAGACGCGGCCGCAGGATGGTGTAGTCGCTTTCAATGGCCTGAATGGCCACCAGTTGTGCCTGCAGGGTGTCGGCGAGGAAATCCTTGCGCAGGTTTGCGAGTACGCGTGTCTCGACGTCGTTGATCAGCAGATCGATGTTGTTGTGCAAGACGTCGGTCTGATTGAGCTGCAGCAGCAGGACGTAGCCCTCATAGACGTAGTCGCCGCCGAGTCCCCATTCGATCGCGTCGTGCACGACGAACGACGGGGGGAGGGCGACGTTCGCGCTCCCGGCGCCGCTCGCCAACTCACGCAGCGCATTGGCGATGGGGCCTGCCAGGCTTTGCGGATTCGACACCAGCGTGCTCAGGTCGCGCGCGAAGGGTCGCCCGCTGACGAACGCGCCTTCGCCGCGCACGGTGAAGCGATCGAACGCATACGCGAAGTCGCCACCGCCGGCGTCGATGTGACGAAACTCCGGTGACAACGTCGTGACCGCGGACAGATCCTTGATGTGCGCCGGATTGCCGAACGCCGTCGCCGTGAGATCGAAGGCCGGCTGTGGGTCGAAGCCGTGGAAGTAGTAGAGCGCCGCGTCGATGTCGTGCACCAGCGCGCCGTAGCGCAAGGCGATTTCGTTGTTCTCGAACCGCCAGGCCGGTGACGGCGCGTTGTGGACACGAAAGCCGATCGGCACGGTGAACGCGGGCGTTCCCAGGCCACCGATGTTTGCCGGGACGGTGATCGTGCTCGGCGGCACGGCAGCCGGTGGGAACCAGCGTTCGATGTTGCACTCCGTCGCGGTGCCCTGGACGTCGCAGCCGGCGAGCGGAAAGCGGTACGGCACGTATTGCGGAACCCACACGGCGGTGAGCCGGCTTTCCGCCGGCAGCAGCGCCGCCGCCGGTAGATCGTACGACGCTTGCAGCGCGGGCACACCGATCTTGCGTTCCGTTTCATCCACCATGAGCGGGTCGCTGTAGCTCATGGTGTTGATCAAATCGTTGGGCTGGGTGCGATCGAGCTTCCCCCACGCCACCTTTTGTTTGCCGAGACGGAGATCCACGGACGGCAGGTGGATGTCGAAGTACGCTTCCTCGAACTCGGCGCCGGGCGAGATGTCTTGGAACGTGTCGTTGAGATTGTAGATGCCCGAGCGGTTGGCTTTCATCGTCGGGCCGCCATTGAACGCCATGGTCGTCGAATCGAAGCGCAACCAATTCGTCAGCGTTGCCGCCACGCGCAGGCGCAGCAATTCGAGGGTGCGATCATGCGTCGTGGCGTGATTCTCTTCGAACACCTCACGGACGCTCAGGGTGCCGTCGAGATCGACCTGGTGGCCGCCAATAGTCTTCTGGATTGCGGCCGCCGGCGTGGCGGCACACGCCCACGCGGTGATGATCCACAAGCAGCCCAGTCGTCTCATGCCCCGCAGCACTCCTCCTCGGGCGCGTCGGCGACGCTTAACTTGAATTGCCGCCGCGTGCAATCTATGCAGATGGACGGTTTCCCCCAAGACCTGCGGCCGGCGTCTTTTCTATGGACCGCTCCGTTGTTCGCGAGGGGATTCCAAGTCCGACAGGCTGTTAGGAGTGCATATGTCCAATGATTTGCTTTCGAAGGCTCTCGACGGCGACATCGCCATGACCCATGAACGCTTCATTGCCGCCATGGAGGGCCGCCTGCCGGAAATGGAGCTCGAGACCAAGGAGCGCTATTTCGCCGTGCTCAACTCCTTGGTGGGAAAGCTCGAGACGCCGGAGAAGAAGCTGTCGGAGGTCCTCCAGGAGATGATGACCGAGGCGGCGGCGATCATTCTGCAAGAAATGAATCGGGCGAGCTGAGGCGGTCTTACGAAATCCGCCTTCCTCCCACGCCTGGTCAATGGCCCGTTTAGCGATCCGGGGTTGTTCATCGACCTGCGCTGGCAGGGCACGGCCGTGCTGTTCGACCTCGGCCGGCTCGATCGCTTTCCGGCGGCGGAGATCCTCAAGCTCACCCACATTTTCGTTTCGCACACGCACCTCGACCATTTCATCGGCTTCGACCGCGTCGTCCGGCTCTTCCTGAATCGCGACGCGGCGCTGTCGCTCTACGGTCCGCCCGGGTTCATCCGCAACGTGCTCGGCAAGCTCGCCGGCTATACGTGGAACCTCGTCGACGGCTACCCGTTGGTGCTCACGGTGCACGAGGTTCATCCGGATCACATCGACCGCGTGCGCTTGCCGGCGACGACGGCGTTCAGCCCGGAAGACGCCGGCCGCATCCCCTTCACCGGCCTGTTGCACGATGCGCCGGCCTTCAGCGTGCGCACCGCGCATCTCGATCACAAGATTCCCTGTCTTGCTTTTGCGCTCAGCGAGAAAACGCATCTCAACGTGCGCACCGACGAGCTCGAGCGTCTCGGCATCCCGCCCGGGCCGTGGCTCAACCGTGTGAAGGATGCGCTGCGCACCGCGGCGCCGGACGAGACCATCATCCTGGCGAACTGGGATGCGGACGGCGGCCGCTGCCAGCGCCAGCTACGGCTCGGCGATCTGCGCGACCGGCTGGTCGTCGAGCGCCCGGGCCAGAAGCTGGCGTACGTGGTCGACACGCTCTTCAACAAGGCGAACGCCGCCGCCATCGTGGAGCTGGCGCGCGACGCCGATATCTTCTTTTGCGAATCGCTGTTCGTCGACGCGGACCGTGACCAGGGGCTGAAGCGCCATCACCTCACGGCCCGCCAGGCCGGGACGCTGGCGCGCTTGGCGAACGTCAAACGTCTCGAGGTGTTTCATTTCTCGCCACGCTACGACGGCATGCCGGAGCGGCTCTACAACGAGGCCGCCGCCACCTTCAGCGGCGAAATTGCTCCCGACGAGCCGGTGTGAGCAGCGCGTGAATCGTGTTGGTGCTCGTGTTCGTAAAGAATGTGCACGTCCCCCTCTCCCGGACTGGGACGACTCAGTTGCGCAGCCGATGCCTCGATACGGCCCCTGAGACGATGGGAACTCCTCGGGATGAACGGAGAAGAGCCTGTTGAATCGGAAGCCCCACCGTTCGCCCCGAGTAGCCGCCCGTTCCTGGCGGCGTATCGAGGGGCGCTCTTCTCGTCGAGAGCACTAACCAATGCTCTCCGCCGACGAGCGCGCCTTCGCCGAGCGCCATCGCGTCGCGCACCTGGCGACGGCGGATGTCGGCGGGGCGCCGCACGTCATTCCCATCTGCTACGCGCTGGTCGGCGAGCTCTTCTACTTCGTCATCGACGAGAAGCCGAAACGCACGCGCACCGGCTTGAAGCGGCTGCGTAACATCGCCGCGAACCCGCAGGTCGCGCTGGTCATCGACGATTACGACGAGGATTGGACGCGGCTGGCGTATCTACTGGTGCAGGGACGCGCTGCGGTCGTCGATGATCGCGCCGAATACGCCGGCGCACTCGCTACGCTGCGCGACCGCTATGCGCAGTACCGCGTCATGCCGCTGGCGTTTGAGACGCATCCGATGGTGTGCATCACGCCGGCGCGCGGTCACCTGTGGCGGGCATTGTAGTTAGGCGTTCCGCCTCGGTCGTGGACCGGGCATCTTGCGTGCCGGCCGACGCGCCCGACGCACGACCTTGAACTCTCTGATCCTGGCGCCGTTTCAGATCGTCAACAATACGGTCAAGATCGTTGTCAAATTTTGCGGCGTATGCTGCGCGCGCCCTGCGTAGCTCTAGACCACGCGGCAGCCGTTCAATGACCAGAAGCCGAGGTGGTGGACGGTCACTGCGACATTCACCCCAGGCGCGATTGATGTTGCGGACGGCGTTGCATTGATCCAACCCAAGTCGAACATCTTCCAGCTCTGCAGAGCCGCGACCGCGGTGGTGAACGCGGCGTCCCCGCTTCCGAGGCGGACCTCGGCCGTGTCCAGTCGGTAGCCCATGGGTGCTGACGAGCGCGACGCCATGCCGATGTCGTTATACGACAGTGAGTTCGTCGCCGCCGCTGCCAAGAACTCCACGATCTCGCTTTCCCGTGGTTCTTTCAGCCGGAACATCTCAATCCGGATTTCTCGTTGCCATGTTGGCGATCTTGGTTGACCGACGGCAAAACCTCAACCGCCGCCGCGCGGGTTGCCCGCGCCCAACCCTGGCGGCGCGCTGGGCAAACGGGCATGATCGCGCGTCGAGAGACTCCGGATGGTTCAGAAAGCGCTCCCGTGACCACCGCCACATCCGAGAAAGCTGCCGCCAACCTCCCGAGCACAGGCCGGTCGGCCATGCTCGTCGCCGCGGGGATCTTGTTCAGCCGCATTCTCGGTCTGATTCGCTTGCGCGTCTTCTCGTACTACTTCGGGCTACAATCGGAGGCGGCCGACGCGTTCAACGCCGCCTTTCGCATTCCGAACATCCTGCAGAATCTCTTTGGAGAAGGGGTGCTCTCGGCGTCCTTCATTCCGGTATACGCTTCGCTGCTGGCCCGTCATGACGATGCAGAGGCCGACCGCGTCGCCGGCGCCATTGCCGCGTTGCTCTCCCTCACGATGGCCGTGCTGGTGCTGCTCGGCGTCTGGGCGTCGCCGGTGCTCATCGATCTGATTGCGCCCGGCTTCGCCGGGACGCAGCGTGCGTTGACAATCCGACTGGTGCGTATTCTCTTTCCGAGCATCGGGCTGCTCGTGCTTTCGGCCTGGTGCTTGGGGATTCTCAATAGTCATCGAAAGTTCTTTCTCTCCTACGCCGCGCCTGTGGTCTTCAATCTGGCGATGATCGCGACGCTGCTGCTCTACGGAAGCCGGCGCGATCAATATGGGCTTGCGGCCATGCTGGCGTGGGGCGCAGTTGCCGGAAGCGCCTTGCAAGTCGGCGTGCAGGTGCCGGCCGTCATCCGCCTGGCCAAGCATCTCCGCTTTGGCTGGGATACCCGCTCAAGTAACGTGCGAGCCGTGGTGCGTAATTTCTGGCCGGTGTTCATCAGCCGTGGCGTGGTGCAGCTGAGCGCCTACATCGATACCTTGCTTGCCAGCCTGCTGCCGATCGGCGCAGTGACCGGCTTGTTCAATGCCCAGCTGCTGTACACGCTGCCGGTGAGTCTGTTCGGCATGTCGGTATCCGCGGCCGAGCTTCCTGCCATGTCGAGCGCCGTCGGCGAAGCGCATGAAGTCGCCGCGCACTTGCGCCAGCGCCTCAATGCCGGCTTGCGGCAGATTGCCTTCTTCATCGTGCCGTCATCGATGGGATTCCTGGCGTTGGGCGATGTCATTGCCGCGGCGTTGCTACAGACCGGGCGCTTCACGCATCACGACGCGGTCTACGTCTGGGGTATCCTCGCGGGTGCGACCATTGGCTTGCTCGCCTCCACGCTCGGCCGCCTGTACGCCTCGACCTACTATGCGTTGCGAGACACGCGCACGCCGCTGCGCTACTCGATCATCCGCATCCTCTTGACCACGGTGCTGGGCTACCTGTGCGCGATCCAGCTGCCACCGCGGCTGGGCATCGACCCGCACTGGGGCGTGGCGGGCTTGACCTCCTCCGCGGGAGTGGCCGGGTGGATAGAGTTCACGCTGTTACGGCGCACGCTCAATCGGCGCATCGGTGTTACCGGCCTGGCCGCATCATACGTGATCAAGCTGTGGTGCGCCGCCGCGGCAGGTGCAGCCATCGCGTGGGCGATCAAGCTGACCCTGCCCGTGTCGCATCCCGTCATCGCTGCGATCCTGATCCTCGGCCCGTACGGCGCGGTGTATTTTGCACTGACGTACTGCCTCGACGTGCCGGAGGTGCACACCGCGATTGGACGGGTGCGGAGACTGGTGTCGCGGTGATGAGGAGCTCTCGGCGACGAATATTCACGTTCCCATATCAGGACTAGCTCGAGCTGTCCGACTCTTTGGCTTCGCGTTCGTCGATGGCGAGAGGGAAGCCATGGAGGTAAGCAACCCACTCAGCCGGCAAGCGGTGCTGGTGCGCGCCTTCGGTGAGTAAACGCATGTAGCGTGGCGAAGGCTTGCGCCCTTCGACGACCACGGACGATTGATACGCGAACGCGGCGATGCGCTCGCGGCTCGCGGTGATCACGTCGACGGCAACGCGACGGTAGAGCTCGACGTGCACGCCCTCGGTATGGTCGAGGCGCGCGAAGTCGTCCGCGGTCAAGAGGTAGAGCGCGCCGCACGTGCGTTCGCCGAGGGCGGACTCGATGTTGGCCACACCGCGCTCGCCGGGGCCGACGGGGATGCTGAAGCAGAGGCGGTAATCATGGAGCCAACCCCAGCGAACATCGAGCGGTTGCATCTGCCGGCGCTCGATGAATGTCGCGCGTTGCAAATTGCTCCCGTAGGCGAAGTACCACAGTCGTGTGTCGTGCTCGCTGGACATGATGTCCCCGTGCGCGGTCAGGCGCGCAGCACCGCCAAGGATTTCGCGGCGGCGCGTTGGAGGGACGGGTCGGGGCTGGCTGCCGCCTGGCGTAACGCCGCGAGCACGGCCTCCGATGGCTCGCCGAGCGTCCCCAGAGCCACGGCGGCGGCGCGTCGCACGCCCGCATCGGGATCGGCAAGCATGGCTGCTACCTGCTCGGCGAGGGGCGCGCGCTCGGTGCATAAACGCGTCAGACTCGACAGGGCGGCGAGCCGCACGCTCGGCTCGGCATCGTGTAACGCCGCCGTCAATGCCTGCTCGGTGGCCGGTGATCGCGCCGCGAGATCGCGCAAGCAGTACGCCGCCATCTTGCGTTGCGCCGTATTGCCGGTGGCGACCAGCTGCTGCAGGGCCGCGACACGCTCCGGCACCTGCTCCATGTGCACGAGGATGTCCGCTGCCGCCCAGCGCAGGTCACCATCATCCAGTCCGAGGCATTCCAGCAGTACGGGGAGCGCCGCTGCCGGCGCGGTACCGATGCGCGACAAGGCGTACGCCGCACCCCAGCGCTGCTGCTGCGCCGCCGCGTGCAAGCTGGCATGGAGGATCTCCAGCACCGCAATGCCACGCTGGTGCAACGCGGCAAACGCTTCTGCGGCCCGGCGCTGCAGCGCTTTTGGCGCGCCGCCGAGACACGCGGCGAGCGCCTGTAGCTCTGCCGCTCCAGGTTGCGCGCGCGCGGCAATTTCCGCCACCGCGGCGAGTCGCGCGGCGAGCTGTGGGGCGCGCAGTTGCTCGAGTGTGGTCACGACGCCATCGCTTTGGTGATGGTTTCCGCGATGGTGCGCAGCGGCCCGATCCCGAGAATGAAGTTCTCCGGTTGCGCAAAGATCTCGGAGGCCGCCGCGTCGATGGCGCGCCATTCAACGGGACACAGGCGCAGGTCGTGCTCGAGCCGTTCGATCGCCGTTGAATTGGCGATGAAATCGCCGGCCAGGACAATGTCCTTGATGAAGCGGCTCTGCTCCAGGGAGAAATAGGCTTCAAACAGGCCCAGCTGTACGCGGGTGAAGGCGTGGCGGTCGAGATCGGCGCGGACGTGACGCTGCCGCAGCCAGCGGTCGTCGTGGAGCTCGTGCGCGGCGGTGACCTCGATCGCCTGTTGCTCGAGCGTCGTCAGCGTATGCGGCTCGATCGCCAGGTGGAACTGGCTTTCGAACCCCCGGCGCAAGAGCTCTGCAACTTCCTCGGTTGTCAACGACGTGCCGAGTACTTCAGCCAGACAAGTAGTGCTGTCTGGCGTCAACATTTCTGCTTTGATCACACCGCTGCGGTCGACCTGATCGAGCAGCTCCGGCAACACGCTGAAGTCGCGGCGATTGGCGATAATGGCTTCGAACAGCAGCGCGCCATCGCGATCGACCTCGAAGGACACCAGGGCCAGGATGCGCCGATCCACGGTGACGAAGTCACGCCCCGGATAAAACGCGGGAACGTTGGCCAGCTTGCAGGCTTCGAGAATGCCACGGACGTAGCGGTTCATCACCTGGCTCGGCGACAGGGTCATCGGGTTCTCGGAAAACAGGGCGGAACGGTGCGGCAGCACCAGCGTCAGTGCAACGAAGCCGTCGCCGAATGGGATCACGCGTCCGCCGGAGTGCCGGCGGTGCAGGGCGCAACCATCCGCGGCGTCGACGCCGGCGGGGGCGAGGTGATAGCGGCCGAGCGACAACACGTCGCCGACGAAGTCATAGACCCGCAGCACGCCGATACGCGTGCGCGATGGCCGGCCGACAACGTGCAGAAAGTGGTTGTCGACAGCGAGACTCACCTCCGGCGCGATTCGCGGCTGAACGATGAAATCGAGGGCCGGCATGGTTCTTCGTGAATCGTGCTCGAGTTCGTGAGTCGTGCTCGTGAGTCGTGCTCGGGGCACTCACATTCTTTCCCCTCTTTCCCGAACACGAGCACGATTCACGATGCCGGCGCCTCCGGCTGCCAACCCTTCTGCCGGCAGGCATCGCATACCGGTACGCTGGTGCGCCGCTGGTTCAACTCAATCGCCACGCCGTGAATGAGCTCGGCAGAAACCGTCTTGCCGCACGCGCTGCATTGGGCGGTGAGTGTCTTGTTTTCCTTGGCTTTCTCACTGGGCATCCGGAGTGTGTCCTCTCTGTTGGGGCTCTACTGAATCTCGACGTCCCGCGCAACGGTGAGGGCGTGTGCTATGTTGCGTCTCATGCCGACACGCCTGGCGCAGATCTATCGCTTCCCGGTCAAGGGGCTGCGCGGCGAGCCGCTCGAGGCTACCGCTTTGGTCGCCGGCCAGGGTCTGCCGTACGACCGCCGGTTTGCCGTGGCGCGCGGTGACACGCAGCTGGATCCCGCGGCGCCGCGCTGGCTGCCGAAGCAGTGGTTCGTCATGCTCATGCGCGATACTGCGCTGGCGCGGCTCACCTGCCGCCTCGACACGACGGCCGGGACGATTGTGCTGCACGCGCCCGGAACGGCGCCGTGTGTCGCTGCCTTCAACACGGCCGCCGGCCGAGCGCAGCTCGAGACCTATCTCAACGACTGCCTCGGCACGCGCCCCGAGGGCCGCGCACATTGGGTGGAGTGCGGAGCGGTGTCGTTCACCGACGTGCCACAGAACTGCCTGTCGCTCGTCAACCTGGCGAGCGTGCGGGTTCTGGAGGGGCACATGGGCACGGGACTCGATCCATTGCGTTTCCGCGCCAACCTCTACCTTGACGGCGTACCCGCGTGGGACGAGTTCAACTGGGTCGGGCGCGACATCCGCATCGGCGAGGTGGCGCTGCGGATTCCGGCGCGCATCCCGCGCTGCGCCGCGACCCATGTCGATCCCGAAACCGGCGAGCGCAGCGTGAACGTGGTCAAGGGACTGCGCGCCGCATACGGCCACTATGACATGGGCGTCTACGCCGAAGTCATCCATGGCGGACGCGTCGCGATCGGTGACGTCGTCAGCCCTCCCGGCAACCCACAGCCCCGCTCAGGCATCGGCCATTGGCTCCGCTTCTTCGCCTTCCTCGCTCGCAGCGCGCCGATCGTCCTACGCCGCCGGTGAACCCGCCGCATTTTTCGCAACGAGGGATTTTCTTGGATGTAGGGGCGATTCGGGAATCGCCCCACCCGGCGCTGCCGATTCCACGCGCCCTTTCGGGCAGTTCCCGAACTGCCCCTACACGCGAGATGTTCGAACCCGAGAAAAGTCGACAGTCCCATACCACGGAGGGGTCAGGGGGAGGGTGGAACGGCCGATACGTTACCGTACCTACGAAGGAGACTCCTTAACGAAGCTCATTGTGGCGGAAGCAGCTGACGAGGTGATCATTGACCATGCCGACGGCTTGCATGAAGGCGTAGCAGATCGTCGGGCCGACGAAGCGGAAACCGCGGCTGCGCAACGCGATGCTCATGGCGTTGGCCTCGGGCGTCTGCGCCGGCACGTCTGCGCTGGCGCGCCTGCGGTTCTGAATGGTGCGGCCGCCGGTGAAGCTCCAGAGAAAATGATCGAAGCTGCCGAGCTCCCGCTGCACGGCGAGAACGGCGGCGGCGTTGTCGATGGCGGCGCTGATCTTCAGACGATTGCGCACGATGCCCGGGTCGGCGAGCAGCCGCGTGACGTCGGCGCTGCCGAAGGCCGCCAGCTTGCGCGCGTCGAAGCGCGCGAACGCGCGGCGGTAGGCCGCGCGTTTCTTCAGAATGGTGATCCAGCTCAATCCCGCCTGTGCGCCTTCGAGGATGAGGAACTCGAACAGCAGGCGCTCGTCGTGCACCGGCACGCCCCACTCTTCGTCATGGTAGGCGACGTAAATCGGGTCGCTCCCAGCCCAGGGGCAGCGCGTCCGTCCTGTGCGTGCAAGTCCTCTTCGCATCGTAGTTTAGCCTGTCGTCGAACTTGGCAGCGCGCGGCGATCCAACGGGGAACGACCATAGAAGAGACGCGGCCCGCAGGGCTTAGGAGTGCGTGAAGATTTCCTCAGGGCTCTTGCCCCCCAGCGTCGTTTGCAGCTGTTCGAGCGCCGTCTCGGGCGTCGCCGCCAACGCCATCAGGCTGTGATCGGCGGGCGTCACCTGCAGCTGTACCGGGACGGCAGTGTAGAAGCCGTTCGGCAAACTGGCGACCATCACGAAGAACGGCTTGCCGTCCGCCGTGCGGAACTGAAACCAATCGACCTTTTGCATCACGTAGGGACTCTCGCTCATCGATCGTATCTCCTTGTGCCGCTCGGCTTCCCAAAACCAAATCCGCGGCAGCGCTCGACAATGAATCACGAAAGCACGAAAGAGGGAAAGCACGAAAGAAGAAAGACTCTCTTCTGTCCCCTTTTGTGCTCTCGATATTTTGTGCTTCCGTGATTCTCTTTTGGTTCCTTCAGAACGGGAATTCGGCGGAGAGCTTCGCCACCCACTCGCGTGGCGGGCCCTTCCAGCGCACACGGCGGAGATCGACCCGGCCGCTGCAGTCGAAAGCGACACCTTCGGCTTCGAGCAGCTCGCGCTGCCGATCCGGGCGGAAGAGATCGCCGCGGTGACTGATCCGGCCAGCGGCGTTGATGACGCGCTGCCACGGTACCGTCCGCTGCAACACCGGCGGCAGCTGCCGCAGCGCCGTGCCAACGGCACGCGCCGCCCGTGGGTGTCCGAGGATGGCAGCGACTTGCCCGTAGGTGACGACCGTGCCGCGCGGCACGCGGCGCACAAGGCGATAGACCAGCCGGTGGAACAGCGGCGTACGGTTCGCCGCTGCAGGTTGTGGCCGCCGACGCGGTGTGGACATCGGCGACAGCTCTATCCGATCGCTCTCCCCACATCAATTTGTGGCCTGCGGCCGGCCCAGTTCTTTTTTCTCGCGGTTTATGACAGCACATGGCCATGAAGAGACTGCTGGTCGCCAACCGCGGGGAAATAGCCGTGCGTGTGATGCACGCGGCGGCGGAGCTCGAGATCCACACCGTCGCCGTGTTCTCCGAAGACGATGCGCGCGCACTGCACGTGTGGCGCGCCGATGAATCCCAGCCGCTGCGCGGCACCGGGGCCGCCGCGTATCTCGACATCGCGCAGATCGTTGCCCTGGCGCAGCAATGCGATTGCGACGCCGTCCACCCGGGATACGGCTTCTTGAGCGAGAATGCCGCGTTCGCGCGACGCTGTGCGGCGGCCGGTCTGGTCTTTGTCGGGCCAGGTACGGAGATCCTCGAGATTCTCGGTGACAAGCCCCGGGCGCGCGCGGTGGCGGAAGGCTGTGGAGTTCCGGTGCTGAAAGGCACTGCCGGTCCGGTCACCGTGGAACAGGCGAAAGAGTTCCTCGCGGCGTTGGGTGGCGGGGCGATGGTGATCAAAGCCGTGGCTGGCGGTGGCGGCCGCGGTATGCGGGTGGTGCGTCGTCTCGAGGAGGTCGCGGAGGCGTATGCGCGCTGCCAATCGGAGGCACTCCAGGCGTTCGGCAGCGGTGAGCTGTACGCCGAGCAGCACATGCCGCGGGCGCGGCACATCGAGGTGCAAATCGTCGCGGACCGCGCCGGGCACGTCAGTCATCTCGGCGAACGCGAATGCAGCATCCAGCGGCGACATCAGAAGCTCGTCGAGCTCGCGCCGTGTCCGAGCCTGTCGCCGGCTCTGCGCGCGCGTCTCGCCGCGGACGCCGTCCGCATGGCCGAGGCCGTGCACCTTGAAAACGCGGGCACCTTTGAATTCCTGGTCGATGCCGAGACCATCGGCAACGACGTGCCCAGCTCGTCCGGGCCAACGGGCGGCTATGCATTCATCGAGGCCAACCCTCGCCTGCAGGTCGAGCACACCGTGACCGAGGCCGTGCTGGGTATCGACCTGGTGCGCATACAGCTGCAGCTCGCCGCCGGCCGCTCGCTGGCGGAGCTCGGCCTCGATCAACCCGATGTTCCGGCGCCGCGCGGGTTCGCGGTGCAGGTCCGCATCAATACCGAAACGACAGGCGCGGACGGCGTGACGCGGCCATCGAGCGGGACCCTCGTCGCGTTCGAGCTGACGTCGGGGCACGGGGTGCGTATCGATACCGCCGGGTACGTAGGCTATCAGACCAATCCCAACTTCGATTCGCTGCTCGCCAAGCTCATCGGCCATTCGACCGCGTCGCGCTTTTGCGATGCGGTGGTGCGCACCGGGCGGGCACTGGGTGAGCTGAAGGTGGAGGGTGTGCGCACCAATATTCCGTTCCTGCAACGGCTGCTGCAGCACCCTGAGTTTATTGCGAATCGCATCGATACGGACTTTGCGGATGCGCACCTCGCGGAGCTGATTGTCCCTGATGATCTCCCCCGCGCCGGATCAACAGCGGGGAAAGCAGGCGTGCTCCCGCCCGCTAATGGCCTCTCGGATCTGGCAGCGTCTAACGACCAATCCTGTCCTGAGGCTCCCCGAAGGGGGGAGCGGGCCGAAGAGACGCTGGGCGCAGGCCGGAACTCGGGCGCCAAGGTCGATCACACCGACCCGCTCGCCGTCCTGCACTACGGGAAGAGCGCCGGCGCCGCACCAATGATGATTGAAAGGCGACAGACGACCGCCGAGAGTCGGCCCGACGATGTCAGTGGGCTCGAGCACTGCGTTGTGCTGCGGGCACCCATGCAGGGCACGATCGTCAGCATCGCGGTTCAGGAAGGCGAGAGCGTGCGTCTCGGCCAGCCGGTGCTGGTCATGAACGCGATGAAGATGGAGCACGTCATCGAGGCGCCGGAGAGTGGCATCGTGCTCCGGCTCGCGGCAATGGAGGGTGAGGCGGTGTCCGAAGGGCATCCACTGCTCTTCATCGAGCCATGCGACGTGGAGGCCACGGCCGCGCAACACGCCGCGCCCGCGGAGGGTGACGACGAGCGCGCTGATGTTGCCGAAGTGCGCCGGCGGCATGTGCAGACGCTGGATGCGGCGCGGCCTGACGCCGTGGCCCGGCGCCGTCAGACCGGCCAGCGCACGGCGCGCGAGAACATTGCCGACCTCTGCGACGCGGAGACGTTTGTGGAGTACGGGGCATTGCAGGTCGCCGCGCAACGGCAGCGCCGCTCACTCGAGGACTTGATCGAGCACACGCCGGCTGACGGACTGATCGCGGGCATCGGACGTGTCAATGGCCACCTGTTCGACGAGGCGCGGGCGCAATGCGCCCTGTTGTCCTACGACTATACCGTGCTCGCCGGCACGCAGGGCTTCCAGAACCACCGCAAGAAGGATCGGATGTTCGAGTTGGCGGCGCGCTTGCGGCTCCCGGTGGTGTTCTTCACCGAGGGTGGTGGCGGACGTCCGGGCGATACCGATGCGCCTGGTGTCGCGGGCCTTGATTGTATGGCTTTCTATCTCTTCGGCACACTCAGCGGGTTGGTGCCGCTGGTCGGCATCAACTCGGGCCGGTGCTTCGCCGGCAACGCGGCGCTGCTCGGTTGCTGCGACGTGGTGATTGCGACGGCGAATTCCAACATCGGCATGGGTGGGCCGGCGATGATCGAGGGCGGCGGACTCGGCGTGTTTCGCCCGGAAGAGGTTGGCCCGCTGGCGGTGCAGGTGACCAGCGGCGTCGTCGACATCGCGGTCGCCGACGAGGCCGAGGCGGTGCGTGTTGCCAAGCAATATCTGTCGTACTTCCAGGGACCGGTTCCGTCGTGGACGTGTGCCGATCAGCGCCTGCTGCGCGGCATCATTCCCGAGAACCGATTGCGTGTGTACGACGTGCGGCGCGTCATAGAGACGTTGGCGGACACGGGCTCGGTGCTCGAGCTGCGCCGCCACTTCGGCCTCGGCATGGTCACCGCGTTCATTCGCGTCGAAGGCCGCCCCCTCGGCGTCATCGCCAACAATCCGACCCACCTTGCCGGCGCCATCGACGCGCCGGCGGCGGACAAGGCCGCGCGCTTCATGCAGCTCTGTGACGCCTTCGACATTCCGCTGCTGTCCCTGTGCGACACCCCGGGGATCATGGTCGGTCCGGAGATCGAGAAGACCGCTCTCGTGCGCCACGCCTGTCGCATGTTCGTGGTTGGTGCGAGCGTCAGCGTACCGTTCTGCACCATCGTCCTGCGCAAGGGCTACGGCCTGGGCGCGCAAGCCATGGCTGGGGGCAGCTTCAAGGCGCCCCTGTTCACCGTGGCATGGCCCACTGCCGAGTTCGGCGGCATGGGTCTCGAAGGCGCGGTGAAGCTCGGCTTTCGAAAAGAGCTGGCGAAGGTCGAAGACCCGGAACAACGCAAGCAGCTGTTCGAGTCGATGGTCGCCAGAGCCTACGAGCACGGCAAGGGGCTGAACATGGCGACGCACTTCGAGATCGACGACGTCATCGACCCGGCGGAGTCACGGCGCTGGGTGCTGAATGCGCTACGATCGGCGCCGCCCGCGGCGCCGCGGACTCACAAGAAGCGGCCTTGTGTGGATACGTGGTGAGGCGTGAGCGCGATGGGGCTTGCCGCAGGCAGGCTTTAGCTGCAGCCTTCCAGCGTGCAGACCTGGCCATTGGCCAAAGTCTCACCAACGATACAGGTCGTTACGGCGGCACCCTGCGCGATTTGCCCTCCACCGTCGCAGGGTGCGTCGATCGCAATAATCTGAATCAGGTTCGGGCAGAGACTGGTCAGCGTTGCCCCGTTCGGGTCATACGAATGGGTTGTCTGCGTGGTGCAATCCCCACCTTCAATCACGACGGCGCCACTGAAGCCGGCGTAGCTCAGGCCCGCGAGCAAGCTGAGCCCTACGACGAGAGCAAACCCGGCCGCCCGACTAGCGCCGTGGGTACGCAGTTGGTGGAAACCGAGGCCAACCAGCGCAATAGCCAGGACCACAAGCATCGGCATCGCGAGGGCTGGCGCGGGCTGGCCAACTGGGGCGGTGGTGACAGAACCCGCAATCTGGGCCCACGCGGCCAGCGGTGACACCAGCGTGGCTGCAGCCACAGCGAATTGAAGCAATCGACGATGCACCATAAAATCGCCTCCGTCTCCACCACACGAAAACAGGTACGGTGTGCCGGATTCTGCCGGCGGAATCAAGCCCAAAGATCAAAAGGTGTGACCTTGGGCAATGCCGGTGAGGTGAGCCCCAACTGCGCTTGGCGAATGAATTCGCGGCTACGAAGTGCGCCACGTCGCCCTACGGCGACTGTTGTCCACTGCACAAGAAACAGCGGGAAAATCGGCCAGTCCGTGCAGGCGGACTTTGTGTGTTTCGTAGGCGCGGGTTCAACCGCTGGCCAGCCGTGCATCTTACCAACCTTAGCTCACTGGCATTGGGCCGTAGCAGGCACGCAGCGCTCCTCGATCAGTGGCGGGATGGAGCACTGTCCGCATGTTCGCCCCCCAGGCTCTGCACGACGTCTTGTGGTACCTTCGCGGCCGGAAGGGAGGCAACATATGCCGTACGAGACGATCCTCTACGACCGCGACGGCGCGGTAGCGACCATCACATTGAACCGACCGGAGCGCTTGAACACCATCGTCCCGCCCATGCCCGACGAGCTCGAGGATGCGGTGATCGTGGCGAACCGCGATCCCGCGGTCCGGGTCATCATCCTGCGTGGCGCGGGGCGCGCCTTTTGCGCGGGGTTCGATTTCTCCGACGACTTCGGTCACTTCAAAGACTTGCTCACCACCGACGGGCGTTGGGATCCCGGAAAGGACTTCATTGCCGCGACCAATCCCTATCTCGGTCCGGTGCCCAAGTTCATGAGCCTGTGGCGCAGCTCCAAACCGGTGATCGCGCAAGTGCACGGCTGGTGCGTCGGTGGCGGCTCCGACATGGCGTTGTGTGCGGACTTGGTCATCGCTGCGGACGACGCGCAGATCGGTACACCGTACTCGCGGGTGTGGGGGTGTTACTTGAGCGGCATGTGGCTCTATCGTCTGGGCCTGGCGCGCGCCAAGTGGCATGCGCTGACGGGCGAGCCGCTGAGTGGTACGGAGGCCGCCGCGGTCGAGTTGATCAACAAGGCGGTGCCCTTCGAGCGGCTCGAAGATGAAGTGCGCAACCTGGCCGGGCGCCTGGCGCAGCTGCCGCCACCGCAACTGGCCGCCATGAAGCTCATCGTCAATCAGGCGTACGAGAACATGGGCTTGCGCAGCACCCAGCTCCTCGGTCCGGTTCTCGATGGCTTCATGCGCAACATCCCTGAGGCGCTCCGCTTCGTCGAGACCGCTGCCACCGCAGGCGTCAACGCGGCCATCACGCAGCGCGATGCCCCGTTTGGCGACTATAGCCAGGCGCCGGCGGCGCGGCAGCCGAGTCGTGAGCACGTGATCGATCCGCGCCGACCAAAGAGATCAAAGAAGTGAGCTCGCGGTTGACGTGAGCTCTATTGTCGGCTCCACGTCGACTCGCTATGCGTTCCAAGTCCGACAGGTTGCGAGTGGCGCAGCGAACCCGCGGCACCATCACCGCCACCGTAGAAAGTGAAGAGAAGAGGATGGCGAACGCTGGCACCCGCATCATCGGCAGCTACCTCTCACCGTACGTGCGCAAAGTCCTGGTGTGCCTGGCGCTCAAGGGCGTGCCCTACGAAATCGATCCGATCGTTCCGTTCATGGGTGACGATCGCTTCTCGCAGCTCAGCCCGATACGCCGCATTCCCGTGTTGCTCGATGAGCGGGTCACACTCTCCGACTCCTCGGTGATCTGCCAATACCTCGAGGAGCGCTATCCTGACCCGGCGCTGTATCCCGACGACATTGCGGACCGGGCGCGCGCCCGCTGGCTCGAAGAGTTCGCCGACTCGCGGATGGGCGAGGTATTCATCTGGCGCTTGTTCAATCAGGTGGCGATCAATCCCTTCGTCTGGGGCGAGCCGACGGACGCGGCGATTCTGGAGAAGACGCTGCAGGAAGACATTCCGCATGTCCTCGAGTATCTCGAGACGCAGGTGCCGGCCGAAGGCTTCATCTTCGGCAGCGTCTCGATCGCTGATATTTCCGTTGCCTCGTTCTTCCGCAACGCAGCCTTCGCACGCTTTCGCGTCGATGCAGGCCGCTGGCCCAGGACGGCCGCGTTCGTCGATCGTGTGCTGGCGCTCGATGGCTTCACGGCGCTCGCGCCTTTGGAAGACCGGCTGATCCGCACGCCGATCCCACAGCATCGCGCCGCCCTGACCGAGTTGGGGGCGCCATTGACCGAGGAGACCTACGGCACCCTGACGCCGCGGCGTGGTATGATGCGCATCTAAGGCCTTATTTGCCGCGGACTCGAGCCGCTGTCTCAAAACCCGCCGGACAACAGACGGACAGACAACAGACCCGAATTCAATGTTGGCAAGCGCTTGCGTCTGTTGTCTGTCGTCTCCCCAGTCTGTCGTCTGCGAGTTTTGAGGCAGGTAGCGGCGCCCGACCCATTCTCAGGATTTGAAATCCATCGCTCGCCGTCCGCATTCTTGCGAAGGCGCGACCCTCGATAGCGTCGAGATTTGAGGCACGACCTGTCACCAGCGTCGGTCGGCAGAGTCCTTGCTGATGCTTCCGCAACATCATGGGGAGAGTCGCCATTCAGCGCGAGCCAACGAACCGTTTGTGCCGATCGGCAGCGGTGAGACGAGGCCTGTGGATCGTCCGCGTCGTGCCGTTCATCATCGTCGCGCTGGCCGCTCTGGCGACCGCGGCGGAACACGACGCGCCACCGAGCCAGCCGCTCGTCGATGGCAAGGGCCTGTTCGCGAGCAAGGGGTGTACGAACTGTCACCGCATTTGGGGTGAGGGCGAGGCCAGCGTCGGCCCGGATCTCGGCCGCAATGCGTCGTGGCACGATGTGATGCAGCTGGCCGGCACGTTCTGGAACCATGCTCCGGAAATGGTCGCGCAGATGCAGGCTCGGCACATTGAACGGCCGGCGTTTACGCCGGCCGAAATGGGGACCTTGTCGGCGTATCTGTTGTACCTGAACTTCATCAACGAACCTGGCGATGCCAATCGCGGACGCGCGTTGTTCGACGAGCATTCCTGCGCCCGCTGCCATCAGTTCGGCGGGCAAGGTGGCACCGCCGGGCCGCGGCTTGACGAGTTGAAGGACGTCGCCTCGTCGCTCTTTCTCGCCCAAGCCCTCTGGAACCACGGTCCGGAAATGGCGGCGAAGATGACCGAGTTGAAGATCGACCGGAGGCGCTTCGACGGTGATGATGTGGCGGACATGGTTGCCTATCTGCGCGGCGACCGGCTCGCCCCGTCGCTGGCGGAAGCCGCTGCGCAAGCGGGGAGTCCGCGCGCCGGTCAAGGGCTCTTCCAGCAGAAAGGGTGTAGCAAATGCCACGCGATCGGCGGAGTCGGCGGCACTGTTGGCCCGGACCTTGCCGCCCGGCCGCCGACGCGACACATGGCCGAAATGGCGGGAGCGTTGTGGAATCACGGTCCGGCGATGTGGGCGAAGATGAAGGAGCAGGGCATTGCGTTTCCACGGCTCAGCGATCGCGAGATGGCCGACCTGCTCGCCTACATCTATTTCGTTCAGTACGTGAACAGTCACGGCGATGCCGCGAAAGGCGCCACCCTCTTCCAGGAAAAATCGTGCGCCCAGTGCCACGGTCCCACAGGCAACGGGACACCGCCTGGCGCGTCGCCAGTTGACAAGCTACCGAACGGCTCCAGTCTGATCACGTCGGCGGCGCTGCAATCACCGTTCTCGCCCTTCGCGTGGACCGCGGCCGTCTGGAATCAAGCTCCTGTCATCGCCGAGAAATCGCACGCGGCGCAAATTCCCTGGCCGCGCTTCGCCGACGACGAGATGCGCGATGTGGCGGCGTTCCTGCAATCGCGCGCCGCCGCAAAGTGAGACGAAGAGCATGAGCACGAAGCCACCTAGCCCCGAGGACGCGCATGCGTCCGAGGCCGACGGGTCCGAACCAGAATTTTCGATCGCCCAGTCCAACGCGTTCATTCCGTTGCTGCTGCTGTTTGCCGCGACGGTTCTCGGTGTCCTCGTTGTCGTTGTGCGTGCCAAGCCGGTGGAGCCGCCTGAAGGGACGCCGGCGACGAGGGCGTTCGGGCCGGCGGATTTCCCGGCGGTGTTCGGCAAGGACGGCGTGCTGGCCGGTCTCGGGGACACCGTTGGTGGCGGCGCCGCCAGCCCAGGTGCGTCGACGGTGTTGTTCCCGGTGCCGGCGCCGCCCTTCAGTGAGGGCATCTTCCCGTGCAACAACTGCCACGAAGGCCTGCCGCCCAACCCCGAACGCCGCGAGCTCGAAGGCATGCACAGCGATATCGTGCTGCATAACCACGGCGAGGAGTACCGCTGGTGTCTCGACTGCCATGACAAGGACAACCGCAATTTCTTGCGCCTCGCCAGCGGCGCCTTGCTGCCATTCACCGAGTCGTACCGGTTGTGCGGGCAATGTCACGGCACGCAATTTCGCGATTGGAAGAGCGGCATCCACGGCAAGCGCACCGGCTACTGGAACGGCTCGAAGCGCTACTTGCTGTGTGTGAACTGCCACAACCCGCACAGCCCGCACTTCGCGGCGCTGCAGCCCTTGCCGCCGCCGGTGCGGCCACAGTTCTTGCGCGCGGATGGACCCACGCTGGCCGCCCACGCGGGAACGAGTGGCGGTGTCAGTGGAGAAGGAGAGTGACCATGCGGGGCACGCCCGCAGATCCGAGCCCGTGCGCCGCGGATGAGTCCGCGGATGAATCCGGCGTCGATCCCATTACGCTGAGCCGGCGGAAGTTTCTTACCGCCTTCGGTGTCGCGGCGGCCGGCGTTCTCGCCGGGTGCTCACCCAAGACGCGTGAGGAGTTCTTCCGCAAGCATTTCCTCGAGCTCTCACCATCCGAAGTCGAAGGCCGCATGGCCAACTTGCGCGCCGACTACGCCCAGCGCTTTGGGCGCGAGGTGTTCATCTCGGCGCAGCCGGCGCAACCCGGTGTGGTCTTCGGCTACGCGCTCGACCTGTCGCGCTGCATCGGCTGCCGGCGTTGCGTGTATGCCTGCGTGAAGGAAAACAATCAGTCGCGCGACCCGCAGATCCAATGGATTCGCGTGCTCGAAATGGAGAAGGAGAAAGGCATCGATTTCGAGGCGGCCAATCCCTACTACAACCCGGAGCGCGTCCCCGATCCCGATCATTTCTATTTGCCGGTCGCCTGCCAGCAGTGCCGCGACCCGCAGTGCACCAAGGTGTGTCCGGTCGGCGCCACGTGGCAGGAGCCCGACGGCATCGTGGTCATCGACTACGACTGGTGCATCGGCTGTCGGTGCTGCATGGCGGCCTGCCCGTACGGCGCGCGCCATTTCAATTTCGCTACGCCCAGCATCCCCGCCGACGAGCTCAATCCGAACATGCACGTCCTCGGCAACCGGCCGCGGCCGCGCGGCGTCGTCGAGAAGTGCACGTTCTGCATTCAACGCACGCGCGCCGGCCGCTACCCGGCCTGCGTCGAGATCTGTCCGGTCGGCGCGCGCAAGTTCGGCAACCTGCTCGATCCGGAGAGTGAGGTGGCGCGCATCCTGCGAGAGAAACGGGTCTTCGTCCTCAAGAGCGAGCTGAAGACGGAGCCCAAGTTCTACTACTTCTATGGCGTCTGAGGCATCGCATGTGGCGTGGGGCACGTGGCACGTGGCAGGTCGCAAGAGCAACCGCGTTCTTTCTTCTGAACCACGTGCGACCTGCCACGCGCCACGTGCCGTTTCACGGAGCTAGCGAGGATTCATGGGACCACTCACTGCACTTCTCACCGCGGCGCGTATCGTCCTGCATGGCAGCAAGGCGTACTGGCTGTGGGTTGGCTGCCTGCTGGCGTTGATTGCCTGGGGCGCGTTGGGATACGTCGATCAGCTGCAAAGCGGCTTGATCGTGACCAACATGCGCGACCAGGTCTCGTGGGCCTTCTACATCGGCAACTTCACCTTCCTCGTGGGCGTCGCCGCGGCCGCGGTCGTGCTGGTGATCCCGGCATACATCTACCACTGGAAGCCGATCAAGGAGGTCGCGATTCTCGGTGAGATCCTGGCCATCAGCGCGATCGTCATGTGCATGCTCTTCGTCACCGTCGACATGGGACGGCCAGATCGCTTTTGGCATCTCATCCCCGGCGTCGGGCGCATGAACTTCCCGAGCTCGTTGTTGGCGTGGGACGTTCTCGTGCTTAGCCTTTACCTGGTGCTCAACCTGACCATTGTGACGCATCTCCTGTATCGCGGCATCCAGGGCCGCCCGTACAACACGCGGCTGGTGGTGCCGCTGGTGCTGTTCTCGATTCCCGCGGCCGTCGGCATCCACACGGTCACGGCCTTTCTCTACGCCGGTCTGCCCGGACGGCCGTATTGGAACGCATCCATCCTGGCGCCGCGCTTTCTGTGCTCGGCCTTCTGCTCGGGGCCGGCCATCATGCTTATTCTCTTCCAGATCCTGCAGCGGACGACTAAGATCGCAATCAAGGACGAAGCGATATGGAAGGTCGCCGAGCTGATGGCCTACGCGATGTTCCTCAACCTGCTGCTGCTGGGGGCCGAGATCTTCAAGGAGTATTACTCCGGGACCGAGCACCTGATCCACCTGCAGTACCTCTTCAGCGGCGTCCACGGGCACCGCGCGCTGGTGCCGTACGCGTGGACCTTCGTCGGCTGCGGCGTCGTCGCGTTCCTGCTGTTTCTCTTTCCGGCGACGCGGCGCAACGTCTTCACGCTCAACCTTGGCTGCCTGCTGATCTACGCCAGCGTCTATATCGAGAAGGGCATGGGGCTGGTGATCCCGGGGTTCACGCCGGACACCCTCGGCGAGATCTACGTGTACACGCCGACGATCCACGAGCTGCGGATCGGCGCGGGGATTTTCTCGGTCGGCTTCCTGGTCTTCACGCTCCTCTGCCGCATCGCCATCCCGATCCTGACCGGCGAGTTTGCGGCGATGGCCGCGACGCGATCTCGAGAGGCGGAACATTTGACGCCCCACATCAGCGGCGCACGGGCGGGCTGACGAGCTTCGCCGCGGGCGCTCTTGTCGCGCCCCCAGCTCCCAAGCCCTCAAGCCCCCACGCCCGCCGGGCGCCGCGCTGGCTGGCGTGCGTGTCCGCCGTCGCGCTGTGGCTGCTTCTGGACGTCCCCGCGCAGGCGGCGCCGTCACCGCTGGCCCTGCCGTCACCGGGCGCGCCGCCGGTGGTTACCGGGCGTCTCGATTATCGCGTATCGTGGAATGGCATCTCGGCCGCCAATGCCACGGTGAACATCGCGCGCGTCGACGCGGGTGCGGCGCCGCTGTATCGCGTCGAGGCCAGCGTGCAGACGAGCTGGCTGGTCGATTGGCTGTGGAGTCTGCGCGCCCGCGTCTTCGCGAGCTTTACGACATCGGATCTGACGCCGCTCAGCTTTCGCTACGACCGCGACATGAACCGTGAGCACAGCCTCACGGACATCTACTACGATCCTTCGACGTTGCATCCCACCGGCTTCCTGACCCGACGCGGCCGGACGACGACCCTCAGCGTCGATACGATGGACGTCCTGGATCCGATCACGGCGGTGTTCCGCGCCTTGTCTCAACCCATTCACGTCGGCGACACGTTCCGGTACGAGGTGTTCACCGGTGAAGCCAGCTACCGCGTCGTCCTGGAGGTGCTCGGTGAGGATGTCATCACGGTGGCCGCCGGCACGTTCAAAGCGTGGCGCGTCGAGCCGCAGGTGTGGAAGGTGGGCGTGGGCGCCTGCATCGACCACCGCTTGCGTCACGCCACCATGTGGGTGTCCCAGTCGCCGGTGCGCGCCGTCGTGCGCATTCGCAGCGAGGTGTTCATCGGCGCGGTGAACTGCGATCTGCAGCACTTGGACGGCCCTGCGGGCGGCGTCTCTTCAATGGCCCGCTCCCCCCTCAGGACAGGATTGGTCGCTAGCAGCCTGTCGGACTTGGCAGTGCTTAGCGACCAACGGGAGCGGTCCATAGAAAAGATGCCGACCGCAGGTCCTAGGGGAGCTGGCGAGCCCGACAGACGGCTTGTCGAACGTGATGGTTCGTTCATGCCCGGCCTGCCGCCGCTATACAGTAAACGCCAGCGGTAAAGTCCAGCCTGCGCTTGCCGGCGGCTGTCGTTTCGTGCCATACACCGCACCGCCAGCTTCACCTTGCAGTGTAGATAAATCACTATGGCCGAGCCGGGCAATGAAGCGCCGCCGCAGGCGGCTGTGGAGCGCACCGCAGGAGGCAGCCCCGCAGCAACAGCGGGGAAGCTCGGTGATGGTGTCCCGCGGAGCGGCGGCGCTACCCCGGCAGCCGGCGCGCCCGATGGGCAGCCGCCGGCTCGCGGTCGCAACCGGACGACGCTCTGGCTGGTGATCGACAGTGCGCTGATCGTGCTGATTGCGATCGGTGCCTACTACTTCTTCTATACGAAGACGCGGCAGACCTACATTGCGGAGCGCAACTATCGCCTCTTGAACGCGGCGAGCCGCCAGCTCCGGACGCGCGTCGATGGCCTGCTGACGATCTTCGACAGCGCCGTCAGCGAATGCGGTCCAGCTCCGTCTTCAAGTGAATGCTTGAAAGAGGAGGATGCATGGCAATGCTGCTTCCGGCATTCATCTTTGCGGCAGGACCCGACGGTGCGCGTCGGCTGCCGCCCGAAGGACCCAGATTCCCGGCTCGCGATCACGAAGGGCGAGAAGCCCACTCCTGGCGCCGCCGCAGCTTCCAGCGTCGCCTACATCGTCGATTCGGCAACCGGGGGCGAGAAGGAGTTGTATATCACTGCCGGCTCCTCGGATCACCGGCTGTGCGGCACCGTTGCCCTCGGCGACCTCGTCGACCTGACGTTGGCGTCCAAAATGTTTGAGCGTGTGCTGGTGGTGCGCGGGGGGAAAGAAGTCCTCTACCGCATCGGTCCCGAGTTGACGCAGCCCACCGAGGTCCAGAAACTTCTCGAAACGCAGTGGCGGGCGTTGTGCCCGAGCGGGGACGGGCAGGTCGCCGCGAAGGAAAAGGATGACCACGGTGACGGCCTTTCGACCACGCTGGTTGCATACGCCCAGTTGGCGCAGCTGACGAGCGACAGTTGTGATGCGGCGCGGGATTGGATGATCGTGGGTCTCCTTCCCGCGACGCGCGCATTCGCCGAGAACATGGCCATTCCACTCGGCGCGCTGATTCCCGCGACCTATCTGTTGCTGCTGATGGCGCTGGCATGGCCCCTGGTCAAGCTTTGGCAAATGAGCCATCTCGAACGGCTGCGCGCCTTCGAGCTGCACGTCCTGGTCTTCGCCGGGCTGACCGCTACGGGGATGCTGACCTTCGCCATCCTCTCGCAAGTGACCGAAACCGCCGCGTCTGCTCGTTTGGACGAAAATCTCAAGGAAATTGCACAAGCGCTGCAGTGGAGGTTTCAAGACGAGATCCATTGCGTCGTTGCCGAGCTGCATGAGTTCAAAGAGCGCCAAAACAATCCCTCGGCCGCGGTCGCGAATTCGCGATCGATTCGATACTATCCGTGGTTTGCGAATCTGGTGTCCGTCGATGCCAGCGGGCAGCCGCGCCAGACCTTCAAGCCGGCGTACGAGGATGAGCGGTGGGTGTGGAAGGAGGCGCCAAACCTGCAGCTCAAGCTCAACGACCGCGGCTATTTCCGGGCGGCGCGCACACCCGGTGGCGTGGATGACTTGCTGTGGAACTGGACCATTCCGGCCCCGCCGGAGCCGCAGCGGCGCGACCCAGCGGGTAAACCAGGCGCGGGCCCCGACTGCCTGGACGATCCAGGAAAGGCGTTCCAGGGCAAGCCGGTCCCGTTCGCCATTGAACCGCTGATGTCGCGCTCATCGGGCACCATGATGGTGGTCCTCGCGATGCGGAGTGGACCCGATGACAAAAATCGGCCGGACGGGACGGGCGGCGTGAACACCTTGGCCACGCGCCTGCAGTCGCTCACCGCGCCCGTGTTGCCGGTGGGATTTCAATTCGCGGTCGTCGACCGCAATGGGCTGGTTCAGTTTCACGCCGATCCGACCCGCAACCTGCAGGAAAACCTCTTCGACGAGACCAACCACGATCGTGGCGTGCGTGCCGCCGTGCTCACACGCCGCGCGGAGCTGATGGATATCGACTACCTGGCGTGGCCCCAGCGCGCCTATGTGATGCCGCTCAAGGATACCCCGTGGTCGGTGATCGTGTTCCACAAGCAACTCATGTCGTTTTCCCTGTCTTTCGCCGTTGCCGTTGTGTGGCTGTTCATGTGGGGGGTGTACCTCGCGGCCTACGCCATGACCGATCTGATCGTGCAGTGGATCCGCCCGCGCGCCGCGGCGTCTGGGCGGCGCTCCGCAACTCCTGGTCCGCGCTATGCGGCTCCTTGGATGTGGCCCGATCGTTCACGCCGCTATGTCTTCACGCTTCTGGGCCTCGCGCTGACGGTGTGGCTCGCGGCGCGGTGCATGCTGCAAGATTCCATCGCCGAGAGCGCGCTGCACTTCGCGGTGACGATCGCGCTCGCGCCTCTCGTGGCACTCGCCGTCGTCTATGTGAGCTCGAGACGGTCGGAACGTGCACCATCCGATGCCGGGCCTGAATCTCTCGGGACGGGTCGAAGCGGATTCGATCGGGCGTTCTGGCAGGTCCTGGGCGTCGTGGTGGGTGCGGCTGCGGCTGCACAGCTGCTGCGGCGCAACGGCTGCTCCTGGCCCGTATCGTTGGCAGGATCCACAGTCTTCTTCCTGGCGCTTGCCTACGCGGCCAGATGTTTCCCGGCACCTCCGCGGCGAAACGAATGGGCGTTTCGCTTTGGCTACGTGGCGACCTTGTGCGGTCTGTTGCTGGTCTGTGGTGTTCTGCCGGCGACGGTGTTTTTCCGCGACGCGTATCAGCAGGCGGCGCAGAACTTCGCCAAGTACGTCCAATGGCGGTTCGCAGACGATCTCGTCCAGCGTGCCACTCGCATTCGCCGCGACTACGCGGACGATCCACAGACGCTGAGTGCTTCCGCCGAGAAGCGTTTGGCCGTGCGCTGGGATATTTTCGATCATGCTCCCGCGTCGGCAAACAGTCACGCAACTGCCGAAGATTCGCAATCAGCGCCCTCCATGGCAGGACAGTTTTGTTCCATCGACATCGTTCCAGATCCTGCAACCCCCGCGCAGCCAATTGGGACGGCACGTTCGGTTCCCACCGAGACAATCTGTGTCCCCAAAGTCACCGACGATCATGGCGCGACAGCCTCGCGGGAAGTGAGCGGCAACCCTGTGGCGTCGCTGCTCGTACGACCGGCGGTCGATGATTGGTTCGCGGATTTGCTTCCGAACTTGTCTGCCGATGCGGCGACAGACGAGGCGTGGGAGTGGAATGGTTCGGCGGGGCACCGATTTACTGTCTGTGAACGGCGGCTGAACGACCAGATCGGGGCGGGGACGTGTACCACACCGCTTCGCATCGGTTGGGGACTGGTGCCAAGTCGCTTCGTTTCCGGATCTGGCGAGGCGCCATCAACGTCGTGGTGTGGACCATCCCCGGTCAGTAATCAGTCGGAGTCGGACGGCTTTTTTTCATGCGAGAACCTGATCCGCACCTGGAACTGGATCGTCTCCCCGCTGCCGCTTGCGAGTAGCATTGCCGCGCTCTTCATTTTCGGTCTGATCTGGACCATTGTGCGGTTCCTTTTTGTGCTCGATGCAGACGCGAATGGGCAAGCGGAGCGGGTGTCCTCGGAGGTGCCGGTCGCCGCGCCCGCAGCGATGTGGGCGTCAATGGACGATACGCAAAAGCTTGCCCTGGCGCAGACCGCAAGATACGGCATCCCGAATCCGAAGAATGGCGAGGCGATTACGGCCTTGCTGCGCAGCGGCATTCTCGTGCGCCGGCCGCAGTGGGCGGTCGCCTCGGAGGCGCTGCGTACGTTTGTCGGCACCTCGAAAGCGCAGGGCGACATCGACGACTTGGAGAAGCGCATTCCGCCGAGCGACTGGTCACGCTGGCGCGGCCCGTTGTCCGTGCTCATCGTCTGTCTGGCCGTGTTCCTGTTCGGCGTCCAACGCGGGCTCATCGATTCGGCGGCCGCGCTGTTGACCGGCCTGACCGGTACCATCGGCGCTGTGACCGCCGCGATCGCCCGACTGTCCGGAATGTGGAACCGTGGAATCTGGAGCCTCTTCAGCGACAGCGGCAGCACGGAAAAAAAGAGTGACGCGGGAAGTTCTTGAGGTCATATGTGCGCGGGAGGCGCCGATGATCACCAACTCGCAGGCAGGGACCAACGTTCACGAAATCGCCGGCGGCATCTACCGCATCAATACGCCGGTCTCCATCCCCGGCGGCCCCGGCAAGTTCAGCTTCAACCAGTACCTGATCGTTGACGACGCGGCGTTACTCTTCCACAGCGGGCCGCGGCGGCTGTTCCCGCTGGTGCATGAGGCGCTCGGCCGAATCATGCCCATTGAGCGGCTGCGTTACGTCGGCTTCTCGCACTTCGAAGCGGATGAATGCGGAGCGCTCAACGAGTGGCTGGGCGCGGCTCGCCACGCGGAACCCGTCTGCGGGCAGATCGCCGCGATGGTTTCGGCCAACGACGTCGCGGACCGCCCGCCGCGCGCGCTGGGCGACGGCGAACTCTTGAACCTCGGCACACATACCGTCCGCTGGCTTGACACGCCGCACATGCCGCACGGCTGGGACTGCGGGCTCATGATGGAGCTCAGCACGGGCACCTTCCTCTGCGGCGACCTGTTCACGCAAGGCGGCGCCGGTGAGACGCCACTCACCGAGTCCGACATCCTCGGGCCCAGCGAAGCGTTCCGTACGCCGCTGGACTACTTCGCGCACGCCCCGAATACGGGCGCGATTCTCGAACGCCTGGCAGGCGAGCAACCGACCACTCTTGCCTGCATGCACGGCAGTGCCTGGCGCGGGGACGGTGCGAAAGTGCTGCGAGCACTTGCCGCCCGGTTGTGTGTGGATGCGAAGGTGCCTACCGCCTGAAGCGCTGCGCCAGCGTTCGCAAGTCCGAATCCACGCGCCGACTTGGCCGAGCTCAAGGATTCGATGTGTCGACTGTCGGTGTTGGCGTCGGCGCGCCGAGGAAGGTGAGGGATGTCGACTTGACGACCGAACCATTCCATCCGGCGGGGAGGCCCTCGGAGGTTACGGTTGCGAAGATGGCATCTGTTTCACTCGCCGACGACGTCGGCGCGGCATCCACCACCCTGAAGCGGAAGCGGTTTACCCCATCTACGATCTTGTTGTAGCTCAGCGCGTCGGGGATCGTGAACGTGGTCAATCCAAGGATCTGGGCCCGCGAGCCTGCGACGCTCAACGTGACCGTCGAGCCGCCGACGATTGGGTTGCCCACGTCATCACTCACGACCAGTGTGAAGTCGTCCAGACCACCCGCGGCGATGGCTCCGGAGCCGGCGCGGGTCAACTCCACCTGCGTAGGCCCGGAGAACGTCGTGCAGATCGAGCTGAAGATCGTCACCGTGTCGCTGCAGGAACCGGTGCCCTGGTCTTCGTCGAAGATTCCATTGTCGTTGAGGTCAATGAACGGCTCGCCGGCGTCATACAGCCCATTGCAATTACTGTCGGAAAACGGTTCCGACACCTTGGCGAGCGTGTCGATACCGTCGTCGCACACGCCGTTCCCGTTGTGGTCCTCAAAGGACCGCTCGCCCCGTGTCGTGGCCAAGGTAGCGACGATGCCATTGGTGGGCAGCGGATTCTGTGACACGAGCGTTGCGGTCGCCTGGCCCAACCTGTCGGTCGGCGATTGATTGATGATCGCGCCTCCGGTGGTGGTGAAGGATACCACCTCGTCTGGCGGAACGGGATTGCCGTCACGATCGTTAGCGAACGCGGTAATCCTATCGGTCAACCCGAAGAGCACGCGACCGGAGATGTTGTGGAACTCGTGAGCCAGGACGAAGCGCTTCGCCGACGCCACGCCGCTGAGGATGTTCACCGCCACCGAGCGGGCAGCGATGGTAGGAACGTGGGCAACAATTGTCGCGCCGACTTGAACCGAGAGCGGACGGTTCCCGCTACGTAGCGTGACCTGCACGTTCCCATCACTGTCTGTCGTCGCTTGCGGCGGCGCAATCGCCCCGTCGGTACCCTCGTCTAGCGAAAAGGCAACCGGGACGCCCGCGATGGGGGAATCAAGCGCATCGGTTACGTGGAATGTCAGCACGGACTGGTCCGGCAAGCCTGCGCCACGCACATAGATCGTCGTCGGCTGCGCGCTCACAAAGGCAATCGCCGCCACAACCGGCGCGTTGGTCGGCGTCGCCGTGGATGTCGGGACAAGTGTCAAGGTGGGACTCGGAGATGGCGTCGAGCTGGGCGTGCCTGTGAACGTCGATGTCGGCGTTGGAAGGTGCGTCGGCGTATTGGTCGGCGCGTCGGTCGGTGTCTCAGTCGGTGTGTCAGTCGGTGTGTTGCCGGGTGTCTCGGTGGGGGTGGCATTGGGCGCCGGCGTGGAACCGTTCCCGGCGCAGCTCGCGATCCACGCGCACGCTGCCAGCAGCATGCAGGCCGTTTGCAGTCTGCCGTGCGTCGTCGTCCTCCGTGCCATAGTGCAACCTCGCAGGGTCCGTACACGCAACCGCAGGAGACGGTCAAGCAAAATCGCGCCACTGCCGACTGGTTGCCCGAGGGCTGGGGCATCCTTCATTTTGGGAGTCACTTGCCGGGCGCTTGCGGTTTCTCATCCTTGTCTTCGACGACTGGCAATGACGCGCTTCGCGCCGCATACTCGACAGGATCATGCCCGAGCTGCCGGACGTCACCATCTACGTCGAAGGCTTGCAAGCCCGCGTCGTCGGCCAGTGCCTCGAGCGCGTGCGTCTGGCGAGCCCGTTCGTGTTGCGCTCGGTGGACCCGCCGATCAGCGCAGTGCAGGGACGGGAGGTGCGTGACGTCCGCCGTCTGGGAAAGCGCATCGTCCTCGTGCTCGAAGATGACCTGTTCCTAGTCTTCCATCTCATGATCGCCGGCCGGCTGCGTTGGGAACGACGCGGCGCCAAGCCGCCGGGCAAGATCGGGCTCGCGGCGTTCGACTTCGCCACCGGCACACTCCTGATGACCGAAGCCAGTCCCAAGAAGCGCGCCGCACTGCATCTGGTGCGTGGCGAGGCAGGGCTGGCCGCGCATGACCCGCGCGGCCTCGATGTCCTCGACGCCGACACGGCCGCATTCGTTGCCGCCTTGCGCCGGGAGAACCACACGCTCAAGCGCGCCTTGACGGATCCGCACTTGTTCAGCGGCATCGGCAACGCGTACTCGGACGAGATCCTGCACGCCGCGCGCTTGTCGCCGGTGAAGCTCACGGGCAAGCTCAGCGACGCAGAGCTTGATCGACTCTACGAGGCGACACGGGCGACACTCCTGCGCTGGACGGAGATCCTTCGCCAGCAGTTTGGCGGCCGCTTTCCGGGCCCCGGCGAGATTACCGCCTTCCGCGACGGCTTCGCGGTGCACGGCCGCTTCCGCCAGCCGTGTCCGGTGTGCGCGGCGCCGGTCCAACGCATCCGCTACGCCGAGAACGAGACCAACTATTGCGCCCGCTGTCAGACCGAGGGCCGCCTGCTCGCCGATCGCTCGCTCTCGCGCCTGCTCAAAGACGACTGGCCGCGCTCCATCGACGAGCTGTAGGGCCTGCGGCGTTCCGTTTGCCGGCTCTGAAATCCCGGTTTTCCATTCCCGGTTTTCCATTCTCTTGTTGCTCCGCGCTGGGATGGTCTAAACCCATAGGAAGAGCGCGCATGGCATCCGAAAAGCAGCTCCTACTCGTGGACGCCGCCGCCTTCCGCAGCGTTTACGTCGCGCTCCTGCGGGCGCAGGGTTACCATCTGCTCTGGGATAGTCAGCTACCACGAGTTCTTTGGCGAAGCCCAGGGTTCAGAGATCTGCTTCCTCCCAAACGAGTGGGTGCCGTAGGTTGAAAATGAGTCGAGATCGGAACGTATGTCGCGTTACGCCGGTTTTGCCTGCGCCGGAGTCGCGATGACCGGCGGGGTGGGTTCGGGAGCCTTCGGCGCCGCATCGGTGTTGCGTTGGACGTGAACGGCGATGGCTCGGTGACGATCGAGGAACTGGTCGTCGCATACAATCAGGCGTTGCACGAATGTGGTAGGAACTGAGTGTACGATCGCCCACCGGGATTGATGGATGGTACGTAAATAAAAGTAGCGAGGGAGCGCGCTAAATGTCCGCACGAGATATTGGTCTTCTCTTGTCGGTTGCGTGGTTGGTCGGTAATCCAGCTTATGGCACAGCACTGGTGCTATCGGACGGCACTGTTCCAGCCGGAGAGACGGTGAGGGTCAGTGTCTCCCTGAATGCGCAAGGGGATGACCAGATCGCCAACACGCGGAACGACATTCACTTCGATGCGCCCTTCCACATCCTGCCTGGAAAGAATGGGCGTCCAGACTGCTGGCAAGTAGAGCGGGCGACAAATATCGGATACTTTAGCGCCTCGTTCATGCCTATGGGGTGCATGCCGGGTGTCGACTGCACTGGCATCCGTGCCCAGTTCCTTGATAACGAGGATACTGACACAATCGCTGACGGGGCGGTCATTTACAGGTGTAACGTAACGATCGACGCCAACGCAGCGCCGGGTGCGCATGCGCTGCGTTGTGACGGCACGCTCATGGGCGGCGCGAATGGGATGAAGGTCGACAACGCCGGATGCCGCAATAGCACGATAACCGTCCTGCCGTGTCGGGGCGACTGCGATGGTGACGGTCAAGTGACGATCGACGAGTTGGTGACCGGTATCAACATCGCCTAGGAGATCGACCCAGTGGACGTGTGCAGCGCTCTGGACGTGAATGACGACGGCGCGGTAACGATCGAGGAATTGGTCGCGGCGTACAACAACGTGCTGTACGGGTGCGGTGCTGGACCGACCCCCAACGAATTCATTGTCGCAGGCACTATCACGTTCTGGCTGCGGGTCCACTGGTGGGATTTCGATAGCACGTTCCTAATCCTATACCTCGGTCCCTACGCATTGGAGAATAACATTGCGCTCTACAATGATCACCGATACCTACGGTTTCTTGTGAGCAACAGTACGGGTGTCGACGCTGGTCTAGGCTACGACATGGGCACGTGGGAGGCAGACGAGCGCCACATGGTCACGCTGACGTGGGGGGACGGCACTACAGTGCTGTACATCGACGGCGCGTTCATCGCCGCCAACAGCTATGGGACGGTCGATCTCGGACACGAACCACCGTTGACGCTCGGCTCAAGCGTGCCAAGCGGCGACATCATCGACCTTCAGATTTCCCTTCGTGCGTTGACCACTGCCCAGATCGCTGCACTCTTTGTACAACAGTATGAACAAGCCACGGGTTGCAGCGTATCTGGCAGTCCTGGACCAGGGTGCCCGCAACGCCCACCCTTACATGGCACAGGGCTGAACACGGCTGATCGTCAGCAGTAGTGCAGATTTCATGACGCGTGTGATCGGCAAACGCGTGCGCATCAAACCCTTCGGCCTAGACGACGGTGGATACATCGGTCCTGACGGCAAGCCGTTTGATTCCGTAGCATGGGACGCGCAGGCACCTACGCTCTATGGTCGATTGGGGGTACGGCTACAGGATTCCATGGGGAGATTTATATGTGTTGAAGCTGGATCACGGACTTCTGCCTGGGGAACGAGAGGAGTTCCTCGCCTCAAATCGTGGCACGTGGGAAACCGGAACGCACGCAGTGTTTTGGGCTTTTTTCTCTCGTTTACCCTAAGACCCTTAACCTAGCGAAGGCCTCGAACGGCCCCGTGAGTTGCACCGGGCGGTGCGCCCGGTAGGGGCATCCAAATGGCGCGGTTTCGGGCGTGACGTACGTCGGCGCATTGGTATTGCCTCAATGCTGCCAGGCCGCTTCAATCCGGCGAGAGCGCCACGCCGCGGTAGACCGTGTTTGTCGGGGCGGTCGCGATCACGGTCGCGCTCGGGTTCAGGTTCAGGCCGTCGTCGATGAAGGTCACCACCGCATTTGCGGACGCAGCGGCCACCGTGGCGAGTACCGTGGTGGTGCTGCCGGTCACGACGGCGGCGACCCCGCGGGTGCCGGCGCTGATCCCGGACTTGAACGTGGTGGCGAGCGACCACGTCGAGCCGGCAAGCGTCCACTTCTGCACGCCGCCTCCGGACGCGATCGTGCGGTCGTCGGCGACGTAGAGCACGTTACTGCCCACGAACGCGTAGCCGTAGGGGCTGGGGCCGGCGGTGGTGGGCATGCCAGGAAGCGAGGTCGCCGTCGTGCCGCTCGTGGTGGGCAGACCCGTGCCGATGGTGAACACGTTGGTGAAGGTTCCACTTTGCGCCGTGCCGAAGAGCTGCCCCGCGAAGATGTCGACTACGCGGACGCTGGCGGGGGTGGCGAGGATCGACGTGCCCCCGGTGGTACCAAACGGGATGTAAACGACGCCGTTCGTCGAACCGCTGACCCAGAACCGGGTTCCATCGTCGGTGACCGCGCTGCGGGGGCTGTTGGTGCTGATGAGGGCGTTGATCCTCGTCGACGTGTCAATGGCACCGCTTGCGTCGACGCGCCCCGCGATGCGGTTCACTGTCGCGGAGGTGGAGCTGCTAACGCTGGCCGTGCCCGAGGCGGCGTCGTACCCGGCGAGCGTTACGTAGTGTCCGTCGGCCGACAGCGCGAGCGCGCCCTCGGACGTGCCGGAGCCCGTGAGGGTGAGCCGCGCGTTGCCGCCGTTCACTGTCGTCGGCAGGGCGAGGGGATTGTGGCCCGTCGGCACAAGCGCGCCGTTGCTCACAAACCGCTCCTCCAGGAAGACCGCCGTGGCCGCGGTGCTCAGCGCCGCGCTGCCGTCCCCCACGCGCACGATCTGAACCGAGTTGGTGCAGACGCCGGCGTCGTCGCAGAGTGTGCCGCCGTTCTGGTTGCAGACCGTACGTGCGGCGGCGACCGGGTGCGAGGGCACGCCCACCGTGCACACCTCGTTCGTGCACTGATTGCCGTCGTCTGCCGGGACATCGGCGTTGTCGACAACCGACGTGGTGCCGCCCGCGCCGTCGCACTGGTTCTGCATGCAGTCACCGGGCGTCTGGCTCGACGTCGCCGTTCCGGCACTGACGAAGGAGATGCCGCACTGCCCGGCCGCGCACGTCGCGGTGCTGCACTCGCTACCGGTTGGCGGACAGTCCGAGGGCAGGCTGCACCCCGGGGTTGCCGGAGGAGTGATGGCGGAAGTTTCGCTCGGAGTGGTCGTTGGCGTGTTTGTCGGATTCGGGGTGAGAGTCGGGGTGTTGCTCGGGGTGTTGGTCGGAGTGTTGCTCGGGGTGTTGGTCGGAGTGTTGCTCGGGGTGTTGGTCGGAGTGTTGCTCGGGGTGGCCGTGGGGGGGCTCACTTGGCTGCCGCCGCACTGGATGCTGACGATGTTGTCGTTGTCCGGCCCGTCGATCGCGGCCTTTACCGCATCGAGGCTGGCAACGGCGTCGCTGATCTTGGCGGGGTCGGCAACCGGTGGCGAAAGCGCCTGCATCGACGGTTTGACGAGGTTCAGCCACTCGAGCGCCCGCGGGTACTGGCTGGCAATGATCGAGTCGACCGCGCATTCTGCTGCCGCGGTGAGGCAGTCGATCCACTCCTGCAGCGAGTCGATCGAGCCGTCGCCGCCGTAGTGGCTACACCAGGCGTTGAGGGCGTCAGCGTCGAGCGCCTGCGAGACACCGGCGCCACTGCCGAGGAGGTCCCCCAAAGTATGTGTCACACCCGGTTGCCCCGGAGCGCACTTCTTCGTCACCGTCACCTTCAGCTTGTCACTGAGCTGCTTGTTCAAGCCGCGGCTGTCGTTGAGCCGGCGGAACTGCGCGACGCAGACACCGGCGGCGGCGTGGGCATCGACGGCGTTGTTCTTGACCACTTGCGTCGACACCGCCTGCAAGCACCCGCCGATGGCGGTGACCTTGTTGGCTACGAACGACGCCATCGCCGCCTTCACAGCGTTCTGGCAGGTATTGAGGCTGGTAGCCGGCGGGGCTAGGGTCGCCATCACCGTGGTCGACCACAGCAGCGTTGCGCACCCCACAATGGTTGAAGCGATCTTCGTCATGATGCCCCCACATTGCAGACAAAATTGGCGTGAGCGTCGCACAGACAACCAGCCAACGTCAAGCTCTTCTGCGGAACACGTTTGTAACAGATCGACCGCGTTCGCCGAAGCAAGTGAAGCCGAGCAGCGCGGATCAACGGGCCAGCATCCGACAGGTATCGCCGAGAACTCCAGAAAGTTGAGGATCATCTGGAAAGCCTCGGCCTAGGGTGCAGTCTGCGAACCGACACCCCAACCCGTGAGGTGGAAAGCCTTCTCGCTGGTTTGACCATCCTAACCCATGATATACACGTGACAATCATCCGGAACCGGCGTCAGCTGCGGGCTTAGACGCGCACTTTCAGCTGGGAAATGGCCTGTCCGTGGAAGAGATCCGATGCCGCGAGCCACCCGATACCGCCTTGCCGGCCACGTCTGGTACCTCAACGCTGCCATCGCTTAGCGCATAGCGCTGGCGCAGGTGTTCCAGCCAGTCGATCCCGCGTGGCAACCGCAATTACCAGCCCGTTAGGTCCGGCGAGTCACCGAGTGCTGCCACGGGTGGTGAACGGTGCCACCAAGTGGCCGGCGAGCGGCGGATTATTGCATGGGTTTTTGGCTTGATTTCAGCGCCTTAGACCACTACCATCCGCGCCTGGTGTGGCGGATGATGAACCTTTCGTGGCGGCGCATAGCGCTCTTCCTCTTAGTTGCTCTGACGGTCTGGGGAGTGGGGCTGTCGTCCGCGTCGGCCGTGGCCCCGGCACAGGGGTTGCCGTCCGCATACTTGGTCTTCCCATACATCAACGCCGGTGGCGACCAGGAGACCCGCATCGAGCTGCTCAATCTGAGCGGTGATCCGCAGCTGGTGAACTGCTTCTTCGTGTCGAAGAACCGGAATCTGTGCAACGAGATCGGCTTTTTTGTCTCGATGACACCCTACCAGCCGCTGTCCTGGCTGGCCACCGAGGGACTCAACGACACCTTCAGCGGCTCGGCGGCGCCGCCGTTCGCCGGCACTGGCGAGTTGAAGTGTGTGGTCGTGGCACCACGGCCCGAAGTGGAGTTCCACAATACCATCCAAGGGCGGGCGACCGCATTCGATACGAGCGGCGCCACGGTGTCGTACGATGCCGTCGGGTTTCAACGGCTCAGCGACGGTGACTACACCGGCGTTATCTCGCTCGACGGCGTCACCTATGCACAGTGCCCCGACAAGCTGCACTTCCAGGTTTTTGCGGATCAGCCGAACGCGCTCCCGCCGGCGCTGAGCGACCTCATCTTGGTGCCGTGCACGGAGGATTTGCTGCTGCAGACCCCGACGTCGACCACCGTTCAATTTCTGGCCACCAACGAATTCGAACAGGTCGTCTCGATGTCCATCGGCATCACGTGCTTCGATCAGCGTCACCTCAGCGACATCGCGGACGCGCTGACACGCTCCACCGCGGGGACGGACATGTTGCACCTCTTCGTGCGCGGCACCAGCGTTCCGGTGATCGGACTGGTGATCGACGCGGTGCCTTTCGCTGGAAACATTGGAACAGCGGGGAACGAACCGTCCTTACAAGGTGGACGCTCCGCGAACGTGGTCTTCCCCTTGGCGACAGATTTCTTCCCATAGGAACATGGCAGAATTCTTCCGCATTCTGATCCTGTTGTTCGCGCTGACGTTCCCGGCGCCGACGATCAGTCCGTTCTCGTTCAAATTCCCATTTCCGCTCACCGGCCAGACTCAGACGCCGCGGCCCACGGCCACGCCGACGTTGCAACCCACAACGACGCCGACGCTGCAACCCACCACGACGCCATCGTTCACTGCAAGCGCCACGCAGGTCCCGACGCTGACCGCGACGGATGCGCCGACACAATCGCCAACCGAGACTGACACGGCGACGCCGACGTGGACACCGACCGATTCTCCGACGCCGACGCCGACGTCGACGCGGACCTCGACCCCCACCTTGACGTTTACCTTCACACCCACATTCACCGCGACGCCGCTGCCGTCCGCGACGGCGACGTTGGTGCCGACCGAAACTCCGACGCGCACTTTGACGCCAACCCTGACTCAAACGCCGACACTGACGTTCACCGCGACGCGTACCTGGACGTTCACCCCGACGGCGACGTTGGTACCGACCGAAACTCCGACGCGCACTTTGACGCCAACCCTAACTCAAACGCCGACACTGACGTTCACCGCGACGCGTACCTGGACGTTCACCCCGACGGCGACGCGCACCCCAACCTTGACCCCGACGGCCAGCAACACGCCAACGTTCACCAGCACACCGACACTCACCAATACCGCGACGTTTACCAACACGCCGACGCTTACCGCGACGCGCACCAGCACGCCGACGCTTACCAGCACGACGACGCTTACCAGCACGCCGACGTTTACCAGCACGCCGACGCTTACCGCGACGCGCACCAGCACGCCGACGCTTACCAGCACGCCGACGCCTACCAGCACGCCGACGCCTACCAGCACGCCGACGCTCACCAGCACGCCGACGCTCACCAGTACGCCGACGCTCACCAGTACGCCGACGCGCACCAGCACGCCGACGTTCACCGGCACGCCAACCAACTCGGCGACGCCGCCTCCAACGGCGACCGCGACGCCATCGTTCACGTCGATCCCGACGCCGGGCCCTTCGCAAACCGACCCGCTGGGCATTGCGGTCACCGGTGTTCCCCCGGCGCAAAAGCTGCCTTCGGCGCTGCTGATCTTTCCGTTGGTGCGTGCCTCGGCGACGCAGGACACGCGCGTCGAGATCATGAATGTGACAGCGGCAACGGTGACTATCCAATGCTTCTATGTTGCCAGCGGCACATGCAACGAGATCGGGTTCTTCACCTCACTCACCGCCAATCAGCCGATCGAATGGATGGTCAGCAGCGGCACATCGAGCAGCTCCGGGCGGTTGGCGCCGCCGTTCAGCGGCGAAGGTGAGCTGAAGTGTGTGGTCAACACCGGGAGCTCGGATCCGGCGGCGCACAACGCCTTGCAGGGCCGTGCCGTGCTCTCCGACACATCGGGAGAGACGCTGGGCTACGCGGCCATCGCGTTCCGGCGGCTCAGTCCCGGCGGCTTCACCGGCAACATTCCACTCGACGGCGTCACCTACGAGCAGTGTCCGGATCGCTTGCACTTCAATGCGCTCACCAGCCAGACGAGCGTTGCGTCGCAGGATAGCGAGCTGGTTCTGGTGCCGTGCTCGGAGAACCTGGTGAGCCAGATTGCCTCGTCCACCGGCGTGCAGTTCGCGGTGATCAACGAGTTCGAGCAGCACTTGTCGGCCGGGATCACCTTCAAGTGCTTCGACCGGCGCGCGTTCAACGCGATCCCGCCGCTGCGGCGCCGCACTGCCGGCAGCGATACGGTGCACATGATCGTGCGCGCCATCGACGTGCCGGTCATCGGTCTCGTCATCGACCGGTTCAATGCCGGCGGTGGGATTTCGGCGTCGACGAACGCGCCTTATCTCGAAGGCGGGCGTTCGGCCGTCATCGACATGCCCTAAACAGCGAGGGCGCGTAACACCTGTGCTCCCAAACGCCTCGCTAGAAGAGAATCACGAAAGCACGAAAGGTCAAAAGCACGAAAGGGGAAGCGGAGTCCCCTTTTTCTTTGTCGTGTTTTCGCTCTGTCGCGTTTTCGTGATTCTCTTTTGGTTGCGGCTCTCCGCTACGCTGGGTTAAGAGCACGCGTCATGACCGACTGGCGTGATGGCTCACCCGAAGTGCGGCGCGCATTGCAGGGCGCACATGCCGGCAGCGGCGCGGATCTCTTCGAGGCCCTGTATACGCTGACGAGTGTGCGGCGCTTCCGGCCCGATCCGGTGCCGGACCGCGTCTTGTGGTCGATCCTGGAGGCCGCCACGCATGCGCCCAGCGCGCGCAACGCGCAGCCGTGGTACTTCGTAGTGGTTCGCGACGCGACGGCGAAGCGCGAGATCGCGGCGTTGTATCTATCGGCGTGGCAGCAGGCGCAGGCGTACACTGTTGGCACTGATGCCGACGCCGACGTGAAGCATCGTCCCGGTTATGCCACGATGATGCGGCGTGTCGACGAGCTCGCGACACACATGCACGACGTGCCGGTGCTGGTCTTGGCGTGTCTCGACACCACGCAACTCGGCCCGATGGTGGACGCAGCGGGACACATCGTGGCGCCGCAGTCGGCGTACGCGTCGATCTTCCCGGCGGTACAGAGCCTCATGCTGGCGGCGCGCGGTTTAGGCGTGGGCTCGACGTTGACCACGGTGCACGCGATCGTCGAGAGTGAGATGCGAGCCGTCGTCGGCATTCCACAGGACGTCCACATCGCGGCGCTGGTTCCGCTCGGCTACCCGGTGCGGCCGTTTCGGGTTGGCAAGCGCAAGGCGGTCGAGGACGTGGCGTTCTTCGATCGCTGGGGGCGGAAGGTCGACGACCGCTGACCGCGCGGGACGCGCCCTCCATGCGCCAAGCAGGCATTAGCATCGGCGTAATCTCCGACACGCACGGACTGCTTCGAGAAGCCGCCGCCGCCGCGCTCCGTGGTTGCGCGCTGATCGTTCATGCTGGTGACGTCGGCGGTCCGGATGTTCTCGCGCGACTGCGCGCCATCGCGCCGACCGTCGCGGTGCGTGGAAACAACGACACCGGTTCCTGGGCCAGCGCGCTGCCAACGTGGGAGGTCGTCGAAGTTGGCCACATCTCTCTCTATGTCATCCATGACCTCGCCAAGCTCGATCTGGATCCCAAGGCGGCTGGCCTGGCCGCGGTCATCTCCGGCCACTCGCACCGCCCGCGTGCCGAGGTGCGCGACGGCATCCTCTACTTGAATCCTGGCAGTGCGGGGCCGCGGCGTTTCACGCTGCCCGTCGCGGTTGCCAAGTTGCAGGTTGAAGGCACCAGCCTGGCGCACGAAATTGTCGAGCTTCAGGTGTGAGGCGCGCCGGCGTCAATCAAGTAGTGCGCGTGCCTCGCGTAGATCCGCGGTGTCTGTGCCTTCGGTGAACCAGTCGCAAATGGTCTGCAGGCGCGCAGTCGCAGCGCTGGCGTGGCGTGTACCGGCGTGCAGACGTGTCAGGCTGGTTGTCGCGCGCAGCTCCCACCACCTGGCGCCTTGCGCCTGCGCCATCTTGATGGCCTGCTCGAACCAGTGCGTCGCGTCGCGTGCCACTGCCCCGGCGCGAGCGCATTCGCCACGCAAACGATACAGTTCCGCCATGATCCAGCGCTCGCCGGTGCGTGTGGCGCAGGCGATGCCTGTATCGGTCGCGTCGCGTGCCTCGTCAACGCGGCCGGCATCGAGACACGCCATCGCCATGAGGCATGCCAACCACGCGGTCTCGCCGTCGAAGCCGAGCTCCTGGCGCCGTGTCAGTGCGGTACGAATCGTGGCGATCCCTTCCGGTGTGTGCGTGTGCATGGCAATCGCCCAGCCGTGATGGGCATCGGCATAGTGGCGCAGACGATCGAATCCGTACTGCTCGATGAGCTCGATGGCGTCTTCAATCACCTGCCGGGTGTTCCCGGCGTGTCGGACCAGCACGCCGTGCGTGGCCGCCAGACAGTAGGCGAACGTCATGTCGTAGGGGCCGATGTCGCGCGCCAACGCGGCGCCGCGCCGGCAGGCATCGGCGCCGCGTTCGGGAAAGCCCAGCAGCGTTTCCACCCGTCCGAGCAGGGTGACGGCACTGACTCTGAAGTCGGGCCGCGCGAAAGGGGACGGCCACGCCGCGCCACGCAGCGAGGCTTCCAAACGGTCGCGGGCTTCGTCGAATCGTCCTTCCGCGTGGCGGCTGAGCCCGGCCAAGAATTGCGCCGCCTGCGACATGCCGGGTAGCCCGAGGGTGGCGTCCATGTCGAGCAGCTCGCCCGCCCGTGCTGCACACTCCGCGTGGCGGCCGCGGAAGTAAGCGTTGGCGCACAACCCGATCAACGCGGCGAAACGCTGCGGTGCCGCGCCCAGCTGCTCGCTCATGTCGAGGATGCGCTGCAGCACCGCCTCAACCTCGGGATCCGCATAGCCCTGTGTGGCCTGCATGGAGGCGGCAAGGGCAATGGTCAGGGCCAGAGTATCCGCGGCGCAGTCCGCCGTTTCCGCACCGCCGGCGACCAGGGCAAGAGCTTTCTCGATTGCCAGCCGAGCGTCGCCGAGGCTGCCGCGTTGCAGCGCGCGCGCCGCCGACTCGCGCAAGTACTTCACGGCACGCCGGCGGTCACCGCCGCGATCAAAATGCGCCGCGAGCTCGGTGCACACCTCTTCGGTTCGTCCACCCCAACCGCCTTCGATGCGCTCGGCGATACGTTGGTGCAGGCGCCGCCGCCGCGCCGGGGCGAGGCGGTCGGAGAGGGCTTTCTGATAGAGGGTGTGCACGAAGGCGTAGCGCGATCCCACCGTGCCGTCCGGCCACTCGCTGACGCCCACCGCGCGCACGATCTGCTGCTTCTCCGCGAGCACATCGCACTGCGCTTCGACACTTTCCTGGTCGGACTCCGCGGCCACCGCCAACGGCTGCGAGGCAAACTCGCCGCCGAGCAGGCTGGCCAGCTCGAGCAGACGGATGCTCCCCGGTGGGCACTCGTCGATCTGCCGCTCGATCATGTGCTTCAGGCTGTCTGGGATCCCGACGTGAATCTGGGCCAGCGGCACGGTGAGTCGCCACCGTCCGTCGTATGCGATCCAGTCACGGCCGACGAGGAAATCCATCAGCGCGACCATGAACAGCGGGTTGCCGTCCGTTTGTTGATGAATGAAGCGCGCCAGCTCCGCAGGAAGGTCGTTGTCCGGGAAGCGCGCCCTCAGGAGCTGTTCCACGGCCGCCTCGGTCAGGAAGCTGAGCGCGATCTCGTCCGCGAGCTGTCGGGCTTGCAGGTCGCGCTTGACACGCTTGAGTGGGTGGTTGCTCACCAGCACGTTCACCGGACGATAGGTGCCGACCACGAGGAGGCGCGCCGGGGCGCGCCGGCGTGCAAGGTACGAGAGCATGTCGACGGTACCGCGGTCGGCCCAATGGAGGTCTTCGAGTGCGAGGACGAGCGGCGTTGCAAGGGCGAGGATATCGATCGCATCGCCGAGCTCGCGCAACATGCGTTCGCGCGCGGCGCCGCCGATCTCGCTGTGGATCGACCGGCGCTCGGCGCTGCTGAGGAAGGCCGGCAATTGCGCCAGCCACATCGGGGCATGTTGGCGCAAGACGTCCACGACCCGACTGCCGGCCTGCCGACACAGCTCCGCCACGGCCTCGAGCAATGGCAGACACGGTTCGCCCGCGGTTTGCTGTTCGACGCACTGGCCGCGGCCGACGAGTGGCAGTTCCGCGCGGACCGCGCCACTGGCGAGGAAGCGATCGAGCAGCGTGCTCTTACCGATCCCCGCCTCACCGGTGATAAAGACCAGCTGGCGCTGAGCGGCGAGCGCACGCGTCAGCGCCCCGCGCAGCTGCTCGAGCTCCTCGTCGCGCCCCACGGTGACTGCCGGAGGTGGGGGAACGTGCGGGTGCAGCGGCATTGCCGATGGCTCGGCATGTCCATTCGGGCTGCTCTCGATCGTGGCGATCCAACGGTAGCCGCGCCGATGCGCGATCTCGATGTAGTGTGGATCGCGACGATCGTCGCCCAACGCGGCGCGCAGCTCGGAGATACAGTTGGCGAGCGCGGCTTCATTCACCGTCGCCGCCGGCCAGATGGCGTCGAGCAGCTCGGCCTTGGTGGCCAGACGGCCGTGGTTTTCGACGAGGTAACACAGCAGCGCCCATGCTTTTGGTCGCAACGCGACAGGTTCGGTACCGCGCCAGAGGATGCCGCGGTCAAAATCGAGGCAAAACGGCGAGAAGCGAACGCCCTGACGGGAGCCCGTCGCCCGCGTATATGGAACCGGAGCGTTCACGAGATGCTCACGCGCAACCTTCGATACGGCACCGTTGCCGATGAGGCCTAAAGTGGCCGGTCCACCGCCTTTCGTCTACGCGGAAATGAAGGGCACATAAACCCGAAACGCGCCGCCAGATCAATCGGATGATGAGCGCGTCTTGTGAGGTGCTCACGCGCCCCCCGGAGGCCATCCGGCATACGCGCCGCTGCCTTCTGTGTCCTTACGGCGCTCCGTACAGCGGCAATGACGCGTCGTACAGAGTCGTCCACCGGGTGTCACTGGTCTGGCGCCGTCGCTGATCTCCCCCGAAAATTGCGGCTCCCTCGGCCCGGTCCCTGACTTGCTCGCCACGTCGCAGAGTCCATGCGAATCCGAATGAGGTCGGAGGATCAACCCGCAGGCTGTCAGCGTACTCGTGACGAAATTGTGAGGTTCTGCGGAGACTATGCGAGTCACGGCGAGGTAATTCTACGGAGTAACTCGAAGGAGACACCCGTTATGCTTTCGCCGCAACGCGCCTTTGTCATTCATCTGGACAGTGCCTCCAACCTGCCGGCGCAACAACCGGTCGGCCGCATCGAGCACGTCGTCTCAGGCGACGCCGCCCACTTCGGCTCGCTCGCCGAGCTGTTCGCGTTTCTCGCGCGTTACACCGACCACGACCGGTCGTCGGAGCCGCCCACGGGGTGTGAGCGAGCGTAGCCCACAGGCGATCCACGTGATCCGATGCTGACCCAACTGTTCCACTCCTGTGCCGTAGTCATCGCCCTGCCGGCGGCGATTGCTCTTGCGCAAGCGACAACGGTCAAGACGACAACCTACACGCGCAATGCCGATGGGGCGCTGACCGCAGTGACGACGCAGATCGACGGTGGTCCGGCGACCACCGTGTACCTTACCTGGGACAATTTCCAGCCCAACACCGGTGACCCAACGACGGGCACGGTGTCCGCCGCCAACGGCAACCTGCTTGGCTATGGAGCCAGCCCCGGTGGTCCGTACGCCACGCAGTTGCAGTTCGACCAGCGCAACCGGCTGAGCGCCGCGACCGTCGCCGGTGTTCCGGGAGTCAGCTACGCGTACTACGCCGCCAGTCGCATGGCGGCGGCGACGCTTACCTCGAACGACACGCTGCAGTTCTACTACGATACCGCGCAGAATCAGGTCGCCACCAACCTCTACCAACAGTCGACGGGCACCTGGTCGAGCTGCCTCGATCAAGCCACGTACCTCAGCGACGGGACCGAGCAGGTACGTGTCCAGCCGCGCAAGGACGTTGCGGGTCAATACGATGCGGCGGCGCAAGCATTCACAACAATCAACTATGACCCGTACGGCGTGACGGTGGATCCGCCGCCGCCGACTACGTCCTACGACCTGACGCAGAATCCCTTCCAGTACGCCGGTGAGCTGCGCGATCCGACCTGGGGCGGCTACTACCTGCGCGCCCGCTGGTACGCCCCGGATCTGCAGACCTTCGTCTCTCGCGATCCGGACGACAAGGTGCGCCGCTACGCCTACGCCAACGGCAATCCGATCATGAATACCGACCCGAGCGGGCTGGCGAGCCGGTATACAAGGGACTTTGGTCGTCCACTGGAGAAGGCTCTGAAGCCACTGACGTCGGGCGCCGGCGGGTACGTCTTCCCTTTGTTCCTGGGCACGGAGCTCTCCGCGCTGTCGATCCTCGCCAACCCGGGTGGGTTCTGGCACTCCATCCAGCACGACTCGCACGGCACGGACTTCTTTCTCGCGGCCACGATAGTTTCCGAGGTCGCCGGTCAGGGGCTGGGGCTGTCGTTTCGCTCCAAGGCCGGCCTTGGTGCGGTCATTGGGGTGGCGCAAGCGATTGGCGCGGGCGACAACGGTGCGCGGAAGCCGTTCAACTGGGCGGGGTTCGGCCAGTCGCTCGAGTACGCCGCCAACTTCGAAGCCGAGGCGCGCTACGCGGACGAGAAGTATCATTTCCAGCAACACAACTTGTCGGCTGATACCGTCAACGGCGCCGTCAAGCACTTCTTCGAGCACACCTCCGGCGACCCCGAGGTCGATTCCATTGCCTTCACGATGTTCCCCAAGGAGCCGACGGGGCCCATTGAGGAGGCGTGGCAACAGGTGCACGGCCCGCAGGATCAATATCTGGTTTCGATCTCCAAGGAACGCGTCCGCATCTCGGGCCGCAACGACTATTTCACTGCGGAGTTCAGCAAACCCTACGATCCCAACCTGACGGCGATCGAGAACATCCAACAGACGCCGGCGCAGATCTTCGACCTCGACTTCAGCGATCGTAGCTACCGTATCGCCGGGTTCATCGAAGGCACGGAATCCAACCTCAAAGCCCTGCGCGCCACCGACCGCGGGGCGAGCCAGAGTGCCTATGTCCGCACCAAGGTCGCCGGCGAGCGCCCGGAGCCGATGACGAATGCGCGCGGTAGCACGAGTGCTTCCTATGCGGCGCGGATCCGCCAACGGCTCGGACTCCTGGACTGAGACGGAGGAGACATCTCAATGTACGAGAGGCTTACACATCCGAACTGGTCGCAACGTTCGCGGCGGGGCGAGCGCAGCCCCTGGACTCGTCTCTTGGAGGGATTGTCGATTTTCTTGGAATGTGGGGGCGATTCGGGAATCGCCCCACACGGCGCTGCCGATCCGACGCGTCCTTTCGGGCAGTTCCCGAACTGCCCCTACACGCGAGATGTCCGAACCGCAGAAAATCGACAGTCCGTGGAAAGAGAGGGGGAAACCGGGAGGCCCCCTTGTCCTTCCAAGAGAAACGGGTTGGGGGATGAGTTTAGTCGGCGAAGCGCACCGAGTCGCCACGTTCGGTTTCAATCACTCGTGACCGCTGCAATCGTTGCCATCTTCGCCGCATCGATCGCTGCGGCTGCGCCGACGGGCAGCAGCGGCACGGGCAAGCTCCCACTCGCGCCGGATCCCCAAGCCCCGGCGGCGCGTGCCAAGAGTGCCGCCAAGCCGCCAGCGGCGCCACCAGCCAAACCGCGCCAGAGCGCCGGCGACAGCGCCGGCTCGAGCAACGGCTCACAAGGCAGTAACTTTGGCCACGACGCGCACCTCTCGGTCAACGGACGCACCCTCGAATTGACCCTCGACGTCAACCTCGTGGAGCTGACCGGCATCTCCGACGATTCCGGTCTGTCGATCGGCTTGAGCTACAGCTCGGCCGACGCGACATCGGATATCGATTCGAACGCGCAGCGCTTCGGCTTGCCGTACGGCTGGAAGTACAATGTGTCGTACATCGAGAACCGCGGCACGTACGTCAACGTCGTGATCGACGGGAGCCAGTCCTATCCGGAGAGCTTCGGCTTCACCACCAGCTTCACGCCGGTCAACACGACCAACCAGGGACAGACGTCCACGCCGACCACCGGGCTGCTCTTCTACAATCGCGCCGACGCCAATTTGCAGATCGACCCGGGCACGGTGACGGTCAACGGCATCACGTCGCAGTACGTCTTGCTGAATCTCGACGGGTCGTCGCGCTACTTCTCCGGCAACGGTCTGCTGCTCGAGCAGGTCGGCCGCTTCGGCGACACGCTGCAGTACTTCTACAACGGCGACAACACCCCGGCGAACGTGCTGCTCACGGCGATCATCGACTCGTGGGGTCATACGACCAGCATCAGCTATTGCACCGACGGCGTCGGTTGCCAGGTGGGGCAGGTGACGTTCACCATGCCCGACGGGCGCACCGCATCGTTCGTCGCGCCCGATGCGTACACGATCACGCAGATCACCGACTCGATGGGCATGGTGACGGCGCTGCAGTGGGCCACCAGCCCGTGCGAGCACGGCGCGTCGCTGTTGCAAAACATGTCCTCGGCGGCGGGCGGCATGTCGACTGTGCAATACCAATGCATCAGCGTGTGCACGCAACCGTCCACCGGCTCGTGCCTAGCCGACGGCAACTCCACGACCTGGCCGGTCGTGGCGCAGTTCATTGACTGCCCGAACAATTCGAGCGGCACCCCATGCCCGTCGGGCAGCGGCTCCGACTACCTCACCTCGCAATATACGGTCGGTGCGAGCCCCACCAGCCTGATCAACAATTACACCGGCTTCCCTCTGTACTCGCCCTACACGAACAACCAGATCGATCCGGGTGCCGACGGGCTGATGGCATCGAACGACTCCACCTTTACATACTCGACGGTGGTCGGCCGCCTGAACACCGACGGCACGACCGCCTACCAGGTCGAGAACGACTACAACTCTCTGCACCTGCAGACCGAAGCGACGATCTGGGTGGGCACCAGCGATGGCGGTACGGCACTCAGCAAGCAGACGTCGTACTGCTACCAGGTCACCGCGCAGACGCCAGACACCAACTGCGACATGGGCGGCTGGTCGTACACTCAGCTCCCGGCGAACTATCAGTCGGCGATCATCATGGGGAGCTGTGTGTACCCGGTGAACTTCGCCGCCGAGAACGGCAATGCGCGCGTGTCGACGGTGGTGCGGTCGTACGACAGCTTCGGCGAGCTGATTCACAGCCAGCAGTATTTCGGTACCAGCGCCTCGGCCGTGGTGACCAGCTGCGATCGGCCGACGCGGCTGAACTATACGCCGCTGACACTCGTGGTCGACGACTACATGGAGTACGACACGCCCAGCACCGTGAACCCGAGCACCAACTACCTGCCGCTGGGCTCCGGGTCGGGCCACTACGGCCTCATGGTCGGCCATCAGACCTTCAGCTACGCCGAGCCGCAACTGCCGGGCGTCAATCAGTTCGGCAGTGTCGGCGCGACGACCGACCCGCTCCTCGTCCATCTCACCTGCAGCACGCTCACCGGCGACGGCCGCGCCATCAGCCAGGCCTCCACGGGGCTTTTGCCGACGACGGCGTCGGTGCCGGCGTTCGTGGGAGACGTCGACCAGTGCAACTCGCCCGGGTGGGATCAGAGCGTCGCGCCGCCCAAGGTGACCAGCTTCACCTACGACAGTCACGGGCGGGTGCTGAATCGGACGACGCAGTGGAACAGCGCCTCGCCGCCGGCCGGCGTCAGCAGCACCTCCGACACGCTCGCCTACACGCTCACCGCCACGCAGGCGGGTGAGGAAAGCTGTGCCGGCTCCAGCGTGCTGCAGACCGTGCTCACCGACGCACAGGGCAACACCACGCAATCGCGCGAGTGCACGCTCAACGATTTCCCGCTGTCGAAGACGGACGCCAACGGCAACCTCACCACGTATCAGCACGACGGCAACGGCCTGACCACCCAGGTCACCTATCCGAACGGCACGTACGTCGCGTACGGCTACTACTACCAATGCCCGTTGGCGCAGGACGGGCAAACGCAGACCTGTCCCGCCGGCACCACGGCGCAGACCAACTGTCCCTATGACGATCAGACACCGGTGCGCAGCTGCGTCGTGCAGATGCTGCACGCCGGCACCAACCCGTCCACCGGCCAGGCGAACAGCAGCTACGCCGACGGCGTGTTGCAAGCGACGATCAAGGATGGCCTCGGACGGGTGGCCGAGCTGCGCGACAACCTCGGTGGCGTCGACGGCGCCGGCTACACGACGCTGCAGACGCGTTCGGTGCGGACCTACAACGGTCTCGGGCTCGAAGTGAGCAGCGCCGACGAAATCGGTGTGAGCGCGCCGCTCATCTACACCTCGACGGTTGCCTACGACGAAAAGTTGCGCCCCAGCCTGGTGTGCGCGCCGCGCGGCATGGCCACGCAGTTTGCGCGCGACGACATTGCGCAACAGGTGCTCCGGCTCAGCAACGGCACGCAGCGGGAGCTATTGGCATACGACGACGGCCAGATGGAGACCGCCACCACCGATTGCCCACTGGTCGGGGGGACGACGACCTACACGAACGGCGCCAGCTGTCCGACGCTGGCGACCAGCACCGCCAGCGCCACCTGCAGCGGTAACGGCTACTACTCGTACTCGTTGCACGACGGCAGCGGCCTGGAACATTCGAGTAGCGCCACTGGCAGCGGCACTGAGCAGGGCGCCTCGATCTTGTCGGTCGGCGGTGTGCCCACGTACTCAGCCGACTCGCTGATCTACGGCTACAGCATGACGACGACGAACGCCAACGGCGGCACGACGCCACTGACGGCCAGCTCGTCGTGGTCGCGCGACCTGCAAGGCCTGCCTCTGACCATGGGACTCACGGTCACCGACGCGAACAACATCTCCACGACGTTCAGCTCAGACACCTACGCCTACAACAACATCGCCGAGACGTTGAGCGAAACCAACAAGCTCAGTCAAAGCGGCGGCGTCACGTTGGCCGAGAACTACGCCTACACGCCGATCCGCCTGGTGAGCCAGCGCACCAACTACGACGGCCTGGTGCACCAGTACTTCTACGACACCATGGATCGCATGGCGCGCTACTGCTACCCGAGCCTGATCAGCGGCGTCGAAGGCGAGAATTTCACCTACGATGCCATCACCGGCAGCGTGCTGAGTGTCACCCACTTCAGCAACCCGGGAAGCTGCTCGGCCTCCACCGCCGGCGATGTACCGGCCGATTCCATTACGTACACCTACACGCGCTTCGGCGCGGTGCAGTCGAAGACCTACTCGAACGGTGGCGTCGCAACGTGGAACGACGGCTCGTTGGGGTGGGCCTACGACTCGTATCAGCGGCCGGTCTGCTTTGCCGACGCGCAAGCGACGTTCAACGGCAGCGCATGTCCCGCATCGCCGGCCGACAACTTCACGGCGTCGCCCGACCAGTTGCTGACGTACACGGTCTATTGGCCGGATAGTGATCAATTCAGGCGCGGCTTCATCCAGAGCACATGTCACGGCGTCGCCGACGGCAACGGAGGATTCGTGACCAAGTGCCTCGACACCGACTACTATACTGCCGCCGACACCACCGGCTCGTGCGATCCGACGCTGCAGTCGGGGTTGACCGGTGGGTACGCCGGCGCCACCAAGACGACGATGCTGTGCACCGGCGGCAGCTGTCTCACCGACGGCGGCACGCCGGTCTACACGACCACCTACCTCTACGACGCCTTCGGCCGCCAGTGCTCGGTGCAGAGCATCAACGCGGTGGGCGCGCTCATCCTCGGCACCAGCTACAGTTACGATCAGTTCGACAACCTGGTGTCCGAAGCCTCGACCTCGCAGCTCGACACGTCGACGGACAGCAACTTTCAGAACGCCTACACCTACGACGGGCTGATGCGCCTGTCGACGATGACGCGCAGCGATCTCTCCGACAACCTGCTCGAGACGATCTCCTATACCTACGACGCGGCGTCGAACATTACGCAGAAGGTGGACAGCGTCGTGGTCACGCCGACGTCGACGCCGGCACCTGGGACGCCCACGCCAACTCCGATCGTGATCGCGTGCGCCGGCGACTGCAACGGCGACGGCGAGGTCACGATCGATGAAATCATCAGTCTCGTGAATGTCGCGCTCGGGGACATTCCCCTGACGTGTCCTTCGGCTGATCTGAACCACGATGGCGAGATCACGATGGACGAGCTGATCGTCGCCATCAACAACGCTCTGGCCGGGTGCTGACATGCGCGCGGGGGTTACCCAACTGCTGAGCCGAATGCGTCGAGAGTCGTACGCGGGCTCTCCATACAGACCCCAGCCAGCGCCCTTCGAGACGCCGCCAAGAGAAGGCGGCTCCTCAGAGCGAGCGGTTGGGTCCATCTCTTCGTACAACGTTCTCGCGCTCACGCTGAGGAGGCCCCGTCTTCTCAGGGGCCGTCTCGAAGCGTGCCGGATTGGAAGGGACCTTCTGTGCAACACGTCGTATGCTGCGGCTGTAGCGTTGCTGGCGGCGCTCTGCGTGGCCGGCTGTTCCGAATCGCACACGCAGGTGGCTGCTCCCACCGTTACGCCGACGACCGCGCTGGTCACCGTGACGGGATCGTGCGCCGTGCCCGGAACTGGCAGTCACGGGCTCACCGGCTGCGCGGCTGGCACGTCCATCACAGTGTTCCGCTGCGACGACCGGACGCAGTGCCTGCATGAACAGGGACTGTCGGCGATAGCGACCACGACGGTGAGCAGGGCGGGGAGTTGGTCGGTCCAGGTGTCCTCCGCCGATGCCAACGCGTCCCTGATCTTCACGGCCGACATCACCGAGGCCGTAGTGTACCGCGCTCTCCGTTTCGGCGCGCCGGCCGCGTCTCTCCGCCTCGGCGTGCCGCGCGCGCTCACCGTCCCGGAAATCGACATCACGCCGGTGAGCGAAGCGGGAGTCGGGTTGCTCGACAGCTACGGATTCGAAAACTATCCCGACGACGGCGCGCAGCAGGTGCTCGACGCCGTCACCAACGCCACGGCCGATCTCTCCTTCGCGGGGACGACGCCCACCGGAGCGGTGGATCTGGCGACGCAAACGGCAAGCGCGGATCCCAACGTCATGCTGGTGCTGCAGACCGCCATGAACACGCCGACGCTCACGCCGCCGGTCACCGGCGGCGAAGGGACGCCGACCCCGACGCCGATGACCTCTGGCGCGTGCTGCGACTGCGGCGGCGTGTGCTTTCAGGACACCGGGGACGGGTGTGGGAGCTGCACCGCGGTCGTGGACGCTGCCTGCAATGGCGCGACCACGTGTGCGACGTTCACCCCCACGCAAACATCGACGCCCACAGCGACGCCAGCGAATACCCGTACGCCAACTTCGACCCCGACGCCGCCCCCGCCGTGCTGCGACTGCGGCACCGTCTGTTTTCAAGACGCTGGCGACGGGTGCGGGAGCTGCGCCGCAGTGCCCGGCGCGGCGTGCGGTGGGTCGGCATGCGTCCTCTTCACGCCGACGCCGACCCTGACACCGACCGTGACGCCCTCCAGTCCACCGACACAAACGCCGACAGCAGTGCCCACCCCGAGCGCGACGGAGACGTTGACGCCCACCGCCAGCTTCACCGCGACCTCCACGCCGACGCGCACCGCTACACCGACGCTGACGCCCACATCGACCAAGAGCTCCACGCCGAGCATCACGCCCACGGACACTCAAACGCCCACCCACACCCAGACGTCCACTCACACGCAAACGCCGACAATTACGTTGACCAAGACGGCGACACCGACCTGGACGATCACCGTGACGCGGACCATCACGCCGACCTGGACCGTCACGCCCACCTGGACGCGGACCCCTACGTGGACGCCGTCGCAGACGTTCACGCCGACGGTGGTGTGCACTCCGGGCGTGTCCGACGTGTGCACCCAGACACACACGACACTGTTCGCCATCGCGCACGCCTACACCGATCCGCTGAACACCGTGCTCTATCGCGTGACCGTTCCAGCGTGGAGCCCGGGGACGAATTGGGGCGACGGCAACAACGGCTTCTTCTATCAGGTAACGCTAGCCGCAGGTGGGAGCGCCGTGACAACGCACAACTTCGTGCCGTTCAACGGTGTCGGGGTGAGCAGCAGCGGTCAGCCGCAACTGCCAGCGTTCTCGTTCATCGTTGCCGAGGACCTGAGCGGCCAGACGCTCAGCGATCTATCGCTCAGCGTGACCGCGTGCAGCTCCAACTATACCTTCAATGGGTCGAGCCCGGCATGCGCCAAGTCCTACTGGACCGATACGTATGGGCCGACGCTCATCACGCCGATCGCCGGTCCGCCACCCGTCGTGTCGCAGACGGTCACGTTGAGCACCTCGACCGCGAGCCTGCCGAATACCGGTGTGTACCCGGCGGCGGTGACCGTGACATTGCCCAGCAGCATCTCCACGGCCGATGCGCAATGGATCTATAGCCATCTCATATTCGTCGACCAGGACGGCAACGCCTACTCGAATGATCTGTACGACGTGAGCAACCCAAGCCGCCGCAGCTTCGGGGCACTGCCGCTGGAGACGGCAGGCTACGTCGATCCGTCGTCGACGTCGGTCACCGCATACCGCACGAAGTACGGCGCGCAATCGGCGCAGCAATCGGCGTCCTTTCCGGATCAGTTCTACTACCTCTATAGCCGTGACCAGTATCAACCGGACGGCCAAAGCCCGTTCCCGGTCGGCGTCGGGTACATCTACGATTCCTCCACGGGCTGCACCGATCTGGTCGGTGCGGGGACGCGCTGCGGCGTTGTGTCGGGCAGCGTCAATACCGAACCGGCCATCGACGTGTATCCCAACAGCAGCGCCGGCCAGGGCACCGCCTCGGTCACCGCCAACGACGGGATCAGCGCCGGCTCCGAGGAGATCCGCAGCTTCACCGTCAACTCGGGAAGCGGCCTGTGCACGGCGGCGGTCAACCCGCTGGCGATCAACACCGCTAGCGCGTACAACCAACCGAACTACGTTCTCGATCAGCAGTCGGGAAGCTGGGGGCTGTCGTTCCCGGCGGCACTCTACTACGTGAGCGCGGCCGGCTTCGGCAACTGTGACTCCGCCCAGACGCCGTTCTGCGAGCGTACCAGCGACTACGTCGGCTACATTCCGCACTACGCGGACGCCAACGGCTACGGCACGCTCAACGGTGGCAGCACCACGGGATCGCCGGTCGTCGGCTTTCAGCTCGCCGATGAATATCAAGTCGAGGCGGTGCCGGCGAACAAAACCAACAGCCTCGTCTGGTTCGATAACTGCGGCTACGGGTCGGTGTATAGCGAGACGAACATCAACCAGCGCGTCCAGAATCTGCCCGCGCCGCCGAACAGTGGCAAGACCTACATCTACACAATCAAGAACGATCTGGGCTTCCCAGTGGTGTTCAGCAAGGAGTGCTGCGCCAGCTTCTATCAGCAGAACCTGAATCTCGATCCCATCGCCTACGAGCCGCCGCAACAGATCGACAACACTTACGGCATCTTCATCGCTGCTGGCCAGAGTCTCACTTACCAGACACTCTTCAACGACGAGGCAACGGTCGTTTACGACGCCGGCAGCGGGACGCAGCTCTTCAAGCTGCGCCTCAACGCCTCGGGTGCGGTCTATGCGTGCAACGAGAGCGGATGGCTCGCCGCGATCAGCGGCTCCGACGCGGCGTACACTGTGACGCTAGGGAGTGGCGCGCTGACCTGCGGAACCGTTGGGGCATGTCCCTTCGGAATGACGGCCAGCACCAGCGGTGACCAGGTCACCTGCACGGCGACGACGTCATCCTTCCTCCTGGGTCTCCCCGACTGGAAGACCGAGGTTGCGGCCACGACCTCATCGTTGCAACTGCGCGCCTGGGGCGGCGCCGGGTATGAAGGCGGCGCGTGCTCGGGTTCTACCGGTGGTGGCGCGGGCGGGGCGGGTGGATTCGCCCTGTCGGTACAAACGGTCAGTGACATTCCCGATGCGCTGTACGCCTACATCGGCAGCCCGGGCAGTACGTACCAGCTGGCCGGCGCCTCGAGCGTCCTGGCCACGGCCCCACTGAGCACCATCGCAAATCCGCTGACCATCAAGGACCCATCCGCGTTCGCTCTGCTGGTTGCGGGCGGTGGTGGCGGCGGCGGGCACACGTACTGCGCCGACGGCGAGGGCTTCGACGGCGGGAGTGGCGGCGCCGGCGGTACGGCTGTCGCCGATGCGCCGGCAAACGGGACGGCGGCCAGCACGGCCGGTGGAAATGGCGCCGACAGCCAAGACAGCCAGGATACCAACGTGGCGGGTGGCACCGGTGGCAATCCGTCGCCGAACGAAGGCGGTGCGGGCAGCGGTGGTTCGTCCGGGACCCAGGGCCTCGGCGGCTTTGGAACCAATGGCGATGCTAAGTGGAACGACAGCGGGTCGCTCATCCCGCCGCCGGATGCCTGCGCGACTCCTCCGCCGACGCCAACTCCACAGGCCGAAGGGCAGTGGTGTGGGGGGAACGGAGGCAACACGCACGACAACGGCGGCGCCGGGGGCGGCGGCTTCGGTGGCGGCGGGGGCGGAACCGAGAATGCAAACCATGCCGGCAGCGGCGGCGGTGGCGGCGGCAGTTGGGCGGTGGCGAACACGGCATTCGACCCGACGGCGCCGCTGGACTCCGTGCCGGCGTCGCCCGGCGGCACCACCGGGGCGGTGCAGTTCGTCTACTATACGGGTGCGCTTCCGATTGGGACCTGTAACTTCTCGAGCTCGACATCGAGCGTCGCGTGCACGCTATCGACGAATTACACCGCGACCAGTCTCGAGGACATGAAGGCGCTGGCGAGCGCTGCTGCCGGCAGCGGGTACACCATTACCGACAACTCACTCATGTGGATTCGCGCCTGGGGCGGCAGCGGCGGCGCGGGAGCGAGCTCATCCGGCGGGAGTCATGGGTTGGCGCAGACGCTCACCTCGATTGCCGACTACGAGTCACGCTTCGGGACGACGGCGCTGTATTACTACGTTGGCCAGCCGGGCGACGCCAACCATGACGCCGGCAAAGGCGGTGCATCGAGCATGGTTAGCACCGTTGACCTTTCGGTCACCGCAGCGTGCGTGTCGTCCAGCTCCAGTTGTACGCAGAACATCGTCCTGATTGCCGGCGGCGGTGGTGGTGGTGGCGAAAATGGCGGCGAAGCAGGCGGCGCTGGCGGGCAGGCAATCGCCGGTGTGAGCCCCAGCGCGTCCGGACCGGGCAGCGGCTCGGATGACGCCGGGGGTGGCTCGGACGGCAACGGCGGGTCGGCGAACGGCGCCGGCGACGGTGGCAGCGCCGGCAACTCCGGTGTGGGCGGCCTGGGAGGAGCTGTGCACACCGGTGGCGGCCCGAGCACGGTCAACGGCTGGATCAATGGTACACCGTCCACGGTCGGTTCCAACGGTCAGGGCGGCGAGGGCAAGCATGACGGTAGCAAGATCGGCGGCGGCGGCGGCGGGGGTTGGGGCGGCGGTGGTGGTGGTGGTGCCGGCGGCAGCACCAGCCACGGCGGCGGCGGCGGTGGTAGCTATGCCGCCGCGTCGACGGAAAGCGGCAGTGTACCGGGCGGCAGCATCAGCAGCGATAACGGTCAAGTCGAAGTCGGCTTCCTCCTCTCCACGGTGACGGTAAGCAGCAGCGCCACCCGCGGCAACATTACCTCGACCAGCGCGCAGACGCCGATGGCTTGCCTGGAGGCGTCCACCGCTAGCGGCGAAGTTTTGGCCACCGCGTCGAGCATCCTCGCGTGGCAAGGCGACGGGAACCTGGTCCTGTACAGTCTGTCCGGTGAAGCGGTGTGGGCATCGAACACCGGCGGCGGACAGGGCGCCCGCTTCTGCTTCCAGACCGACGGCAACATGTGCATCTACAACGCTGCGGGCACGTCGATCTTCTGCACCAGCACCGCCGACGACCAGCAGAACGGCAACGGCGGCACCACGCTGACACTCAGTGAGTGCAGTCTCGTCATCTCCAACTCCAAGAACACGGAGTTGTGGTCCTCAGGAGCCAGCCCATGCAGCTGATACCAATGGCCCAGCGTCTCATCACGCTTGTCTCGGTGCGTATCGCGGCAATGCCCCGGGCAGCGTTGACGCTGTTGGCGGCACTCTGCATCGCCGGCTGCTCCGAATCGACCACGCCGGTGGCGGCTCCCCCCGCCACGCCGACGACCCCACTGGTCACCCTGATGGGATCGTGCGCCGTGCCGGGGGCCGGCAGTCACGGGCTCACCGGCTGCGCGGCCGGCACGCCGATCACGGTGTTCCGCTGCGACGACCGGCCGCAGTGTCTGCATGGGCAGGGACTGTCGGTGCTGGCTGCGACGACGGTCACCGGCGCAGGGACTTGGTCGCTCCAGGTGCCCCTCGCCGACGCCAGTGCAGCGCTGGTCTTCCAGGCCGGCATTGCGGAGGCCGTGGTGTACCGAGCTCTCGGCTTCGGTGCGGCAACCGCCGCCCTGCGCTTCGGCGTGCCGCGCGCGTTCACCTTCCCGGCCACCGACATCACGCCGGTGAGCGAGGCGGCAGTCGAACTGCTCGACAGCCACGGATTCGAAAACTACCCCGACGGCGGCGCGCAGCAGGTGCTCGACGCGGTCGAGCAGGCCACCGCCGATCTCTCCTTCGCGGGTACAACGCCCGCCGGAGCGGTGGATCTGGCGACGCAAACGGCGAGCACCGATGCCAATGTCACGCTGATGCTGCAGACCGTCATGAACACCCCGACGCCCACGTCGCCGATCATCGGCGGCGATGAGACGCCGACGCCAACACCCGCTGCCGCTGGCTGCTGCAATTGCGGCGCGTTCTGCGCCGACGATACGGGCGCAGGATGTGGCGACTGCACGGCTGTTCCCGACGCCGCCTGTGTCGACAACGGCTGCGCCACGTTCACGCCGACACCCAGTCCTACCGGAACGGTAACGCCGACCAACACGGCAACAGCGGTGCCGCCGTGTTGCAACTGCGGCTCGTTTTGCGCCCAGAGCACGGGCGATGGCTGCGGCGACTGCGTGGCGGTCCCCGATGCCGCCTGCGTCGGGATCGGCTGCGTCGCCTTCACGCCGACACCGACGCTGACGCCGACCGTGACCCCCTCGAGTCCGCCCACACAAACGTCCACGCCGACCAACTCGGCGACGCCGGCGCCGACCGCGACGACTACCGCAACGTTCACACCGACGCCGAGTTTCACCGCCACGCTCACGCCGACGATCAGTCCCACGGCGACGCCAACGATCACGCCCACCCAGACCCATACGCCGACGATCACGCCCACCGACACCCAGACGCCGACGATCACGGTGACCAGGACGCCGACGCCCACCTGGACGATGACGTCGACGCGGACGATTACGCCGACCTGGACCGTCACGCCCACCTGGACGCGGACGCCGACGTGGACGCCGTCGCAGACGTTCACACCGACGGTGGCGTGCACTCCGGGCGTGTCCGATGTCTGCACCCAGACACACACGACACTGTTCGCGATTGCGCACGCCTACACCGATCCGGTGAACACCGTGCTCTATCGCGTGACGGTTCCAGCATGGAGCCCGGGGACCAATTGGGGTGACGGCAACAACGGCTTCTTCTATCAGGTGACGCTGGCCGCAGGTGGGAGCACCGTAACAACGCGCAACTTCGTGCCGTTCAACGGCGTCGGGGTAAGCAGCAGCGGTCAGCCGCAATTGCCGGCGTTCTCGTTCATCGTTGCCGAGGATCTGAGCGGCCAGACGCTCAGCGACCTGTCGCTCAGCGTGACCGCATGCAGCTCGAACTATACCTTCAACGGGTCGACCCCGGCATGCGCCAAGACCTATTGGACGGATACGTACGGGCCGACGCTCATCACGCCGATCGTCGGTCCGGCGCCCGTTGTGTCGCAGGCGATCACGTTGAGCACCTCGACTGCAACCCTACCCAATACCGGCGTCTACCCCGCGGCGGTGACGGTCACATTGCCAAGCGGGATCTCTACCGCCGATGCGCAATGGATCTATGACCATCTCGTATTCGTTGACCAGAACGGCGACGCCTACTCGAATGATCTGTACGACGTGAGCAACCCGAGCCGCCGCAGCTTCGCTGCGCTGACGTTGGAGACGGCGGGCTACGTCGATCCGTCGTCGCCCTCGGTCACCGAATACCGCACGAAGTACGGCGCGCAGTCGGCGCAGCAATCGGCGGCCTTTCCGGATCAGCTCTACTACCTCTACAGCCGCGACCAGTATCAGCCGGACGGCCAGAGCCCGTTCCCGGTCGGCGTGGGATACATCTACGATTCCTCCACGGGGTGCACAGAGCTGGTCGGTGTGGGGACGCGCTGCAGTGCCGTGTCGGGGAGCGTGAATACGTCACCTGCCATCGACGTGTATCCCAATAGCAATACCGGCCAGGGCTCCGCCTCGATCACCGCCAACGACGGGATCACCGCGGGTTTCCAGGAGATCCGCAGCTTCACCCTCAACTCGGGAAGCGACCTGTGCACGGCAGTGGTCAATCCGCTGGCGATCAACGCCACCACGGCATACAACCAGCCGAACTACGTCCTCGATCAGCAGTCGGGAACTTGGGGGCTGTCGTTCCCGACGGCGCTCTACTATGTGAGCGCGACTGGGTTCGGCAACTGCGATTCCACCCAGACGCCGTTCTGCGAACGCACCAGCGACTACGTCGGCTACATTCCGCACTACGCGGACGCCAACGGCTCCGGCGCGCTCAACGGTGGCAGCACCACCGGGTCGCGGATCGTGTCGTTTCAGCTCGCCGATGAATATCAAATCGAGACGACATCGACCAACAAGACCAACAGCCTCGTCTGGTTCGACAACTGCGGCTACGGATCGGTGTACAGCGAGACCGACGTCAGCGGGCGCATTCAGAATCTGCCGGCGCCGCCGAACAGCGGCAAGACCTACATATACACGGTCGAGAACGATCTCGGCTTCCCGGTGGTCTTCAGCAAGGAATGCTGCGCCAGCTTCTATCAGCAGAATTTCAACGTCGACCCGGTCGCCTACGAGCCGCCGCAACAGATCGACAACTCCTACGGTGTGTTCATCGCGGCCGGCCAAAGCCTCACCTACCAGACACTCTTCAGCGACGAGGCGATGGTGGTCTACGACGCCGGCAGCGGGGCGCAACTCTTCAAGCTGCGGCTGAATCCCACCGCCGGTGCTGTCTACAGCTGTAGCCAGACCGGATATGCGGTGGGCATCAGCGGCTCGGGCGCGTCTTACACCGTCACGCTCGGCAGCGGCTCGCTCGCGTGCGGCAGCGTCGGCGTATGCCCATTTCCGATGACCGCCACTTTCAGTAACGACACGATGGTCACCTGCACCGCGACGTCAACCTCCTTCATCCTTGGCTTGCCCGATTGGAAAGCCGACACCACAGTGGCCGGCGGGGTCCGTGTGCTGGCGTGGGGTGGCAGCGGGACAGGCGGCGACACACAGTCCAGCGAGTGCCATGCGGGCGGCGGCGCCGGCGCCGGCGGCTTTGCCATGACCGTTCAAGATGTTGGCGACTTGCCCGACAAGCTCTATGCTTACATTGGAGTCGGCTCGACCAGTGCCAGCGTGGGTGGCAGCTCGACGGTCCTCTCCACCACGGAGCTCAGCACGATCGGCTCGCCCGAGCAGATCAAAGATCCGAGCGCGGACGTGCTGCTGATCGCCGGTGGCGGTGGGGGCGGCGGGTTTTCGAGCTGCGAGATCACCGATATCGGCGGGACCTACTATGACGGCGGCGCTGGCGGAACGGGCGGCGTAGCGATCAGCAACGCCAGCGCGACACCAGGGCCGGCGGTGAGTACCTCGGGCTCGACCGGCGGGGAATCGCACGGAGAAAGCGGCGGCGCCGGTGGCAACGCCTCACCATACGAGGGCGACGCGGGTTCGAAAGGTACCAGCGGCATCGGCGGCTTCGGCAACGTCGACGATGTCAAATGGGATCGCAGTGGCTCGTTGATTCCGCCGCAGGACTCGTGTTCGAGTCCTCCCGCTACCCCCACGCCGCAGGCGCAAGGACAATGGTGCGGCGGAAACGGCGGGTCTGCATCCACGTACGGCGGTGGCGGCGGCGGCGGCTTTGGCGGCGGCGGACAGGGCGGCAATTCCAGCAACAATTCCGGCGCTGGCGGTGGTGGCGGCGGCAGCTGGGCGGCGCCGAATACCGCCTACGACTCGACGGCGCCTACCTCGGGTAGCGTGCCTGACTCGCCCGCGGGTGACAATGGCGCCATCCAAATCGTGTACTACTCCGCGCCAACTCCAACGCCGACGTTTGCGACGTGCACCGCATCAAGCGGCAGCGTCACCTGCACGCTGCCGTCGAATGAATTCATTGCAAGCCTCGAGAGCGTCAGAGGCAGCGCCGCCGCCACCGCGGGCGCCAGCGTCACCGATGCATCGCCGATGTGGATTCGCGCCTGGGGAGGTAAGGGCGGCCGCGGGCAGTTCGACGGCACGTTCAATTCCAGTGGCGGCAATCAGGGGACCGCCGTGACACTGACCTCGATTGCGGACTTCGAGCAATGTTACGGAACGAGCACGCTCTACTATTACCTGGGCACGCAGGGCGACGAGGATCACGATGCCGGGAAAGGTGGCTCATCCACCATCGTTAGCACGGCGGACCTGTCCGTCACCGTCGCTACGATCAACGACTCGTGTACGCAAAACATCATCCTCATCGCAGGCGGTGGTGGTGGAGGCGGCGCCGGCGACGTTGCGAACATCAATGGTGGCAGCGGCGGGCAGGCGACGGCGACGCTCGGACAATCAGGATCGAACGCCGGTGGGAACGGCGGATTCCAGTCACCTGTTTCCTGCGGAGGGAAGGGGGGATCAAGCGGATCCGGGGGCGCAACCCCGCAGAGCGACGAGAGCGGCGGCAGCGCCGGTGGGTCGGGAATCGGCGGGGAGGGTGGGTCGACGCATTCGAGCAGCACGACCGTCAGTTGGTTCAATATAGCGCCGTCGACGATTGCTACGACCAACTCCGGCCTGGGCGGGACCGGTCGCTACAACGGTTCCAACATCGACGACGTCGGCGCCAGTGGCGGCGGCGGGTGGGGCGGCGGCGGTGGCGGCGCGGTCAGCACCGGCGGTTCGCCGGTCGGCTGCGGCGGTGGCGGTGGCGGGAGCTATGCGGCGCCCGGCACCCAGAGTGGGACGATACCGAGCGGCTCCTCGAGCTCGACAAATGGCAGCGTCGAAATTGGCTTCTTGCTCAACTAGGGCCTGCGGGCCTGCGGCCGGCGTCTTTTCTATGGTCCGCTCCCGTTGGTCGCTGGTGACTGCCAAGTCCGACAGACTGCTAGGGCCTGCGGCCGGCGTCATTTCTATGTGCCGCTCCGTTGGGTCCCTACGGGCTGCCATGTCCGTCCGGCTGTCACGAGCAAGGCGGATCGTCCCTTCCGTTGCGCTCGTTCTGATCGGCGCGGGGCGCGCCTTCAGCCTGACACAAACGACCGTCACGACGTACCAGTACAACGCCGACGGCGCGCCGACCGCCGTGACCACGCAGGTCGAGGGACAACCGGCGACCACGGTCTACCTGACCTGGGACAACTTCGTGCCGAGCAGCGCTGATCCCGCTACGGGCAGCGTGCTCGCCGCCAACGGCAACCTGCGCGGCTTCGGGCCGACGCCGGGGGGCGCGTACACCACGGAGTTCGGGTACGACCAGCGCAACCGGCTCACTGGCGCCAGCGTGACCGGCTCGCCGGTCGTGGCGTACAACCACTACGCCGACAGCTTGATGGCATCATCGGCCGCGAGCAGCGATGCACTGCAGTTCTACTACGACAACAAGGCGAATGCGCAGATCGCGAACATCACCCAGTCATCAACCGACACCTGGTCGAGCTATCTCGGGAGCATTACGTACCTGAGCGATGGCACCGAGCAGGTGCGCTGCCAGCCGCGCAAAGACATGGCGGGCGTGTACGAAGCGGCACAGCAGAGCTTTACGCCACACCGCTACGATCCGTACGGAACCACGGTGGCGGGCGGAGCGAACAACGCGCGCTATGACCTGCGGCAGAACCCATTTTTATATGCCGCCGAATACCAGGATCCTGTCTGGAGCGGATACAACCTGCGGGGACGTTGGTATCTCCCGGCATATCAAACGTTCCTGGGACGCGATCGCGGCGATCCGATGCACCGTTATGGCTACACCGCGGGCGACCCGATCGGGCATGTCGACCCGAGCGGCTGGAGTCCCATCGAGGCGGGAGCGCGTACGTTCCTCCGCGACCTGCACGCCAACGGCAACGGTGCCCGAGGGACGCTGTCGCGCTTCTTCCTCGGCGGTATCATCGGCGTGACGCAAATCATCGCGAACCCGTCCGGCTACTGGCACGAGATGGTGCACGATACGCACGGGCTCGATGCCTTCCTGGCCCTCGGCGTGGCCATCGAGGTCGGTACCAGCGGAATCGGCCCCTTCTACGAATTCAGCGCCGCGCCCGGCGCCTCATTCGCCGGCCACCATGTGCTCGATCTCGGCATCGGGGCGGCGCAGTCCGTGCTCACGGCGCACGAACACGGCCGCTTTGATTGGGCGTCGTTCGGTCAGGGAATGGAATACACCGCCGGGGGCATCTTCTGGGGACGCGAAATGCTCGGGTTCGGATACAAACCGTACGGCATGACGAAGGACGACGTTCAAGCCATGGCGGCCGACCATTTTGCCAAGGGCAGGAACCCCGACCAGATGCTGGTGTTCCGGTCACGTGCCGATACCGGAATGAGAACCGGCACCAGCCCGGTCAGGGAAGCTCTGGGGATCGGCAGCTATCACGAAGCCGTCGTGGCCGTCGGCCCGGACTTTACATTGACCACCGAGGTGACGACGGACAGCAGCGGTGGCGGTGTGAAGGAGCTGACGCGCTGGAAAGCGCGGACCGGAAATGATGTCTCGTACATCACGGACAAGCGAATGATCTTCGTCGGCAGCTACCGGACGGAAGCGGTCGAGCAGGCCATCGTTCCGCCGGATTATCTGCGGAGCTCCAAGTCCGCATACCACACCGATGACTTTGGCGAGATCCCGGTGGCACGCCACGCAGACAACACCCTGGTGAACAATTGCCACCGCTACGCCAGACAGGTGCTCGCACGCATCGGACAGTAGAATGACCAGTTGGCTCACCGCCCATATCAGCGCGGCAGCACGGCCGCGTCACAATGCCGAGCGACGTGCGACCGCGAGTGGTCGCAGCAGGCGCTTCCTTGACATAGGGTGCGCCACCGCCTGTCTCACCGCCCTCCTGCTGCCCTGCTCCGCGGGGCGCGCCATCGCCGTGACCCAAACGACCGTTACGACCTACCAGTACAATGCCGACGGCGCGGCCACTGCCGTCACCACGCAGGTCGAGGGACAACCGGCCACCACGGTCTACCTCACCTGGGACAACTTCGTGCCGAACAGCGCCGATCCGAGTACCGGCAGCGTGCTTGCCGCCAACGGCAACCTGCGCGGTGTGGGACCGGCGCCGGGCGGCGCGTACACCACGGAGCTCCGGTACGACCAGCGCAGTCGTCTGCTCAGCGCTCGGAGCGGTGCGCAGGCGGCGGCGTACGCGTACTATCCCGCCAGCTTGATGGCGTCGTCGACCTTGGTGAGCGGCGACTCGCTCGGCTTCTACTACGACGCGGCACCCATCTCGCAGGTGGCCAACATCACGCGGCCGTCGACCGCCACCTGGTCGAGCTATCTCGGTGACATGACCTACCTGAGCGACGGCACCGAGCAGAAACGCTGCCAGCCGCGCAAAGATGTTGCAGGCGTGTACGAGCCGGCGAAGGAAAGCTTCAGTCCGAACCCCTACGATCCATACGGCGCGCCGAGCTCCGCGAGCGGTGGAACGGCGGGCGCGGCAGTCTCCCAAGCCCTCAAGCCCCCAAGCCCCCAAGCCCTCAATAACTACGACCTGACCCAGAACCCTTTCCAGTTCACCGGCGAGTATCGCGATGCCGCGTCAGGCCTCTACTACCTGCGGGCACGCTGGTATTTGCCGACATATCAAACGTTCCTACAGCGCGACCACGGTGACAAAATGCATCGCTACAGCTACACCGCGGGCAACCCGATCGGCCGCATTGACCCGAGCGGATTGCATAGCGCCGAGGCGGGAGCGCGCACGTTCCTCCGCGATCTGCACGCCAACGGGAACGGCGCCCGGGGAACGCTGTCGCGCATCTTTCTCGGCGGCATCATCGGCACCGCGCAGATCATTGCCAATCCGTCGGGCTACTGGCACGGCCTCAAGCACGACACCGGCGGTATCGATGTTTTTCTGGCGGCGGGCGTGCTCGCCGAAGTGGGAACCTCGGGGTGGTTCGGTCTTCCCGAGTTGCCTGGCGGCACTGCCGCCAGCTTTGGGGCCCGTCACCTGGTCGACACGACCCTCGGCACCGGCCAGTCGATCGCCTCGGGGTTTTCCGGCCACCGGCGCTTCGATTGGGCCGCAGTCGGGCAAGGCATGGAGTACACCGCCGGCGGCATGCTTTCGGGGCGCTGGGCGGCCGGTATCGGGTACAAGCCTTACGGCCTGACAACCGACGATCTCGACAATATGACCGCCTCACACTTTCGCAATGGCAACGCTGACCAGGCGTTGGTGTTTCGCGTACGCTACAAGAACCTGCCCGAGTTCACGACGCCGTGGATGGAGAAGTTCCACATCGGCAACTATCACGAAGCGCTGCTTGCCGTCGGTCAGGATGGCGTCTGGATGGGTGAGGTGAACTTCGCCGGCAAGGACGCGTACGCGACCTATGTCTATTGGTCGAAGGAGCGGGCGGCCATCGACGAACCTTCAACATTTATCGGCACAGGCCGCTCGACACGGCAGCTTCAGTTCGTGGGTGCCTTCAGCCAACAAGGGGTGAAGGACGCATTTGCCAGCGAGCTCAATGTAGCAGGGCAAGCGAGTTACCGCGTCATGGCGGAGGGGCATGGTTTCGAAGAAATGCCGCACTACAACAAGTTCACCAACAATTGCCAGCAGTACTCAGCGCGTATCCGTGAGAACATCATGGAGTATCACCGCAATCCGAATTTGATCGAGGATATCAACGAGAGTGACGATGAGTAAAAGGGGCTCGCTACGCCATGCCACGTGAGTGCCGTAGGGGCGGAGGAGCCGGATCGGTCGCCGCCGGTCTGCCGGCATGCCTCGCCCTGGCGCTCGTGTGCATCGCGGTACGTTGCCGTGCGCTAACGCAGACGACCACGACGACGTACTCGTACAATGCCGACGGCGCGCCCACGGCAGTCACGACGCAGGTCGACGGCCAGGCCGCGACGACCGTGTATCTCACCTGGGACAATTTCGTTCCGAGCACGACGAACCCGGGCACCGGCGCCGTGGCAGCTGCCAACGGCAACCTGCGCGGCGTGGGACCAATGCCAGGCGGCGCCTACACCACGGAGTTCCGCTACGACCAGCGCAACCGTCTGCGCAGCGCTCGCAGCGGGGCCGCACAGGCTGCGGCGTACGCGTACTATCCCGCCAGCCTGATGGCATCGTCGACGCTGGCGAGCGCTGACGGGCTGCAGTTCTATTACAATGCCGGATCGACGCCGCAGGCCACCAACATCCTGCAAGCGTCGACAGCCACGTGGTCGAGCTACGTCGGTGACATGACGTACCTGAGCAACGGCACCGAGCAGATGCGCTGCCAGCCGCGCAAGGACGTGGCCGGCGTGTATGTGCCGGCGCAGCAGACGCTGAGCCCGAATCGCTACCAGCCGTACGGCGCGCCGGCATCGGAGAACAGTGGAACGGCGAGCCCGGCAGTCTCCCAGGCCCCCAAACCCTCAAGCCCTCAAGCCCTCAGCAACTACGACATGACCCTGAACCCGTTCCAGTTCGCCGGCGAGTATCGCGATGCGATATCAGGTCTCTATTATTTGCGGGCGCGCTGGTATCTGCCCGACCTGCAGACCTTCACGGCGCGCGATCCCGTCGACAGCATGCACCGTTACAGTTACGGCGGCGGCGATCCCATCGGCAACGTCGACCCGAGCGGGCTCAGCTACGCCAGCTTCAGCCACGACATCAATCGCGCCTTCCGTCCGCTGACCCACGGGGTCCTCGGGTATGTCGTGCCGCTGGTGCCGATCGTCGGCCAGATTGTCGGCGGGGCGACGCTGATCGCCAATCTCCCGGAGGTCTGGCATCGTCCCACCGGCCGCACCTGGCTCAACTTCGCCTTCCTCACGTCGTCGGTCGCGGTCGAAGGGATCGGGGAGCTGCCGGTTTTCGATCGTCTCGCCGGATCGAGCGCGGCGTTCTACGGTCGCACGCTGGTGGATACGGCGATTGGCGGCGGCCAAACCGTCCTGTCCAGCTACCATCACGGCAAATGGGATGTGCCCGCGCTGGTGCAATCGATCGAGTACAACGTCGGCGGGATCTTCTCGGCGCGCGAGCTCTCGGGCATCGGCTATCGCCCGCAGGCCTATACGGTCGGCGAGGTCAGTGACCTGGCCACGCAACATTTCTCGAACCCGTCGAACACCGAGGATGCCCTGGTCTTCCGAGTGCGCATGCGACTGGGAGGATCGACGTGGATCCCGACTTTCACCAGTCCGTTGCTCGAAGCGCATACGCTCGGTTTCTACCACGAGGGACTTCTGGTGGTCGGCCCCAACGGGTACGCGTTCACCGACGTGGCCATGCGTGGGTTCCAGACCAACGACGGCAGAGTCACGAGCTTCACCAGCAATCTTATCAAGCCACAGTTCGCCAGAGGAGGAGACTTCGCCGCGAGCTGGCAACCCAGTGCGATCGACGTTGATCGAGGCTTCGAGTACGCCGGCACCTTCAACCGGGCAAATGTCAGGTCGGTGTTGGCGAGAGGGGAGCCCGGCCTGTATCCCACCGTCGAAGAGCAGCGGCAGGCGTTGAGAACTACCGGCGTGCCCAAGCGCAGCGGCTACGACTTCTTCGCCAACAACTGCCACGACTACGTGAAACGCATGATCGGCCGCATGCAGCAGTAATCCCTGGAATGTTTGAAGCGCACACGCACGCGCCCCGCTCGTGGCGCGTGGCACGTGGCACGTGGCTCGTGGCTCGTGGAAGACAACGTGCTACGCGCTACGTGCGCGAGGCGCGCATGCTTCGTTTGGTCGGAGGCGCGCCTCGCTAGACTTCGGCGCGGAGCGAGGGAGTCACAACGCGTCGACGTCGCCGGTGTGCCGCTGCACGGCGACGACCAGCGGATGCGCGTCGAGCCCAAGGGCTTCGACGATTTCGGGCTTGAGGAGGCCGGCCCGCCGGGCGCTCTTCAAGAGGTGCGGCAGGCGCTGACCGGAGAGCACCTCAGCGGCTTCGGCCGCGTTGATGTCCTGTTGCTCGCGCAGCAGCTGCGGCGCGAGGCTGTCGGCGTCGTCGACGCCGGCGTCGCGCATGCGGCGAATCAGCCGCGCCAGCAGCAATGGTCCGGGTTGATCCGTCACCACCATGAAGATCTGTCCGAGCCAGCGGCGCGCAAAGTTAACTTGCTCGTCGAGTGCATGCTGTCGCATCCACTCGGCGACGTAGAGGATCCCGAAGCCCATGTGACGGCTCTCGTCGCGCGTGATCAAAGTGATGATATTGCGCAAGAGCGGGTTTGTGGCGTGGCGCTGGATACCCTCGAAGATGTTCATCGCCAGGCTTTCCAGAAAGAACTGCTCGGTGGCCACGAGCTCCACCGGATCGTCCGACGCCAGCAGCGCATCGAACATCGCCTCGCTGGCGAAGTCGATGTCCTCGACGTCCTCGTTCATCTTCTCGATGAAGCGGCGGTAGGCCAGGTGGTGGCGTGCCTCGTCCATTGCTTGGGCAACGGCGTGATTGCGGTAGTCTTCCTCGCGCAACAGCAGGGCGAGCTTCGCGCACACGTCCTGGGCGACGCTCTCACCGACTTGCAGGATGTTCAGGATGCGGCCGAGGCCGCGCCGCGTGACATGGACCTTGACGGCATCCGGCAGGGCTTTGAACGTTGGGGTCTTGGAGAACGCGGTCCACTCGAAATCGACCAGGGGATCGTCGGCCGCGATCCGCAGCGTCCAATCGACGTCGCGTTCGAAATCCCAGTCGGCCGAGTGGGCCTTCGCAAACAGGGCGTTGATCCCTTGGTGTCCAGTGTTGTGCAGCTGCAACAATTCGCGTGTTCGCATGAAAGCTCCCCCGGCCCGCGGTCGGCGTCTTTTTTCTTAGCCCGCGCCCCAATGGGTCGCTGCGGGCTGCCGAGTCCGATGCGCCTGCCAGGATCTACATATCACTCGTCACTCGTCACTCGCCACTGCCTTTCACCACTTTTCGTATTGCACGGCACGCCGTTCGTAGCCCGAGCGCCGCAGCAGGTCGCGCAGGCGCGGCACGATGTCGCCGACGCCGCAGATGAAGAAGTGGCGGCTGCGGTCAGTGTCCGCGGCGACGTAGCGGCGCTCGATCTCCTCCGTCAGCGGCGTGCCCAGCAGCGGGACGAAGGTGAAGTTGGCGTGTGCACGCGCCGCGGTTTCGAGCTCGTCGGCATACAGCAGATGCGTCCGGCTGGCGGCGGCGTAGTGCAAGCCGATCGGGTGTGCGCTGCGGCCGTTCAACGCGCGCCGCAGCATCGGGCGGATGGCAGCGATCCCGGTACCGTCGGCGATGAAGACGCACTCCGCCTCCGGCGCCTGGTCCAAGGTGAACGTGCCCCACGGTCCGGTGAAACGTAGCCTGGCGCCCTCCTGCAGCGCAAAGAGGTATGCCGTCCCTACGCCGCCGGGGACGCGGTTGAGGCAGATCTCCAGCTCCGGTTCCTCGGGGTTCGAGGCCAGCGAGTAGGGGCGGATCATCTCTCCGTCGATCGGCAGCAGACACGAAATGAATTGGCCCGGCGTGAAGGCGAAGGGTTGAGACGCGGGTAGGCGCAGGAAGAAGGAGCGCGTGTCGGGGGCGCGTTCGATGATGCGGGTGATGGTTCCCTCGTACGTCAGGCGCCCGGTGGCGCCAACGGTGTCGTCACTCACCAGCAGCCTCTTACGCTCCGCGTCTTACGCAGCATTGATGGTGAAGCGGGGCACCAACACCGTAAACTCGGCGTCGTCCTCGATTACCGCCTGACAGCCCAGGCGCGAGGTTGGTGTGAGGCCGGGAGCTTTGTCGAGCAGGTCGAGCTCGTTCTCCTCCGCTTCAGAGAGCCGATTGAAGCCGTCCTTGACGATGACGTGGCAGGTGGTGCAAGCGCAATTGCCGCCGCAGGCGTGCTCGAGATGGATGCCGTGCCCGGCGAGCACGTCGAGGATAGATCCCGCCCGGCCGTCGTGTTGAAACGGCGCCCTCGACGGGTCGAACTCGATGATGCGCTCCGGAGCACCGTTTTCAAAAAGGACACGCAGCTTTGCCATATGTGGATTGCCTTAGCAGGCGCATGGAAGCGCCGCGAGCCTACCACCACAACCCGCCGTCCGTGTACTCCCACAGCAGAAATGCCAGCACGCGGACATCGAGCGGATCGCTATCCCCGGTCACTGGAATCTGCGCGCCAAGGGCGACCGCGACGTGTCCGCGTTTGGTCAGACCCGTATAGATCTGCGGGGTCACGAACAGCGTGTTGTGGTCGGCGGTCACGTTCTCCACTTCCTCCACTTCAACCGACGGCACCCAGGCGCGTTTGACCGGAGAGAGCGGGTAACTCAGCCCGAGCCGATAGTGGACGCCGCGGTCGGCGCGCTGCTCATCGAGCGGCGCGTCGCCGAGAATCTGTCCTTGCAAGACGAGCGGGCCAAGTTGTTTGCCGCATAGCAAGGACGGCTCGAAGCTGACCGTACCGTCGCCGAGGCCGCGATGTTGGTTGCCGGTTGGCAGGGTGAGCGCCAGCTCCGTACTGACGATGCTCTGACTCGGCAGATCGGCGTAGAGCACGTGCAGGTAGGCCAGCGTCGCGTCGCCAACGCCACCGGTGGTCGGGCCGTTGATGACGTCGTGCACCGTCAGGGGCAGCGCGACCTCGATTTGTCCACGTGCGCCAACCCGGGCTTCGGCGGAAAGCTCGGTGCTCCAGTCACGCGTGCCATTCCCCTTCGCGAACTCGGGGGCAAGCAGCGCCTCGTCTTCGGGGAACGCCTTTGTCGTGAGCAGCAGGCGGGGGAAGTTCAGCTCACCGCGCGGCCAGCGCGGATCGTGACAGAAGGTGCGAATATAGGCCAGCACCGCTCGCAGCTGCTCCTCGGTGAGCACGTTGCCAAAAGCAGGCATCTGCGGCGACAGCGCGAGCCCCTCGCCGCCGTGAACCAGCAGGTAATGCCAATTTCCATCGCCTTCGCGCGTGATGAAGTTGCAATCGGTGAAGTCGGGCAGCGGGACCGTGATCGCCGTGCCTTGCGGCGCGCCGCGTCCATCGGTCCCATGACAACTGGCGCAGGCGCCGTCGTAGATCTCCGCGCCGCTCAGCGCCGCCTCCTCCGCACGCGCCGCGATCGCCATCAGAACGGTCGCTAACGCCGCGACAAGCATTTCGCGCATCATCGGCTCGCCGTTTATCACAAAGATCCTCCTCCGAGCAGCCTGTCGGCACGTGTCAGCAACAACCAACGGAGGGAGCGTTAACAAACGATGTTGGCCGCGCAGCCGGTGTGCCGAACTTGGCAGCCCCGCAGCGACCAATCCTGCCCTGAGGCCCCCCGAAGGAGGGAGCGGGCCATAGAACAGACGCCGCCCGCAGGGCCGCCGCCCGCGGGGCCGCTGGCGGCAGGGTACGTTGACAGCTGACGGGTGCGCGTCTAATCGGCAACCATTCGTGAGGTCCGAATGTCGCCGACGCCGTCACAGCTCGCCGCGTGGGATCACGCGTATCTCTGGCACCCGTTCACGCAGATGCGGGAGTGGCTTGCCGAGGATCCGCTGATCATCGTTGCCGGCGAAGGGAACTACCTGATCGATGCGGCCGGACGGCGCTATCTCGACGGCGTCTCGTCGTTATGGTGCAACGTTCACGGGCATCGCCGGCCCGAGCTCGATGCGGCGTTGCACGCGCAAGTCGCCCGCATCGCGCATTCAACGCTTCTGGGCCTGGCCAGTGAGCCAGCTATCGTCCTCGCCAAGCGCCTCGTGGAGATGGCGCCTCCGGGTTTGACGCGCGTGTTCTACTCCGACGCCGGCGCCACCGCGGTCGAGATCGCCTTGAAGATGGCGCTGCAGTATTGGCAGCTGCGCGGTGAGACGGGACGCACGCAGTTCGCCGCCCTCACCGAGGCATATCACGGCGATACGCTGGGAGCGGTGAGCGTGGGCTATTCCGAAGGCTTCCATCGCTTCTTCAAGTCGCTGGTATTTCCTTGCCACAAGCTCAACCCGCCGCACGTCTATCGCTGGCAGCGCGGCTTGGACGAAGCCGAGGCATTACAGGCGGCCATCGACGAAGCCGCGGCGCTTCTGAAGGCGAAGGGCAGGGAACTGGCGGCGCTCATTGTCGAGCCGCTGATGCAAGGCGCCGCCGGCATGTGGGCGCAGCCTGCGGGATACGTGCAAGCATTGCGCGCGCTGACGCGCGAGCACGGCGTCCTGCTGATTTGCGATGAAGTGGCAACCGGCTTCGGCCGCACCGGGCGCATGTTTGCCGTCGACCATGCGGAGGTGGCTCCGGACCTCATGTGTGTCGGCAAAGGCATCAGTGGTGGCTACCTGCCACTGGCCGCCACCTTCGCATCGGAGGAAATTTTCGAGACCTTCCTGGGCCCGTACGAGGATTTCGTGACATTCTTCCACGGTCACACGTATACCGGCAACGCCTTGGCTTGTGCCGTGGCCATCGCCAGCTGCGACATCTTCGAACGCGACGGCGTGTTGGAGCGCGTCACCCAGCGCGCCCAGCAACTCCGAGCGCTCCTGGAGCGTGAGCTCCAGCCGCTGCCCCATGTGGGAGACATCCGTCAGTGGGGGCTCATGGTGGGCATCGAGCTGGTCCGCGAGCGCGAAACCCGGACACCCTACGACGCGGCAGAGCGCATGGGTATGCGCGTCATCCACCGCGCCCGGCAGCACGGCGTGATCCTTCGTCCCTTGGGAAACGTGATTGTGCTCATGCCGCCATTGAGTATCGAAGCGGACGAGTTGGATCGCCTGTGTACCGTATCGCGGGATGCTATTTGCCGCGCAACTGATGGTGAACCCATGCCAAGTTGATACGCAGTGTGTACTTTTGAACCACGGATCGGAATTGTTTTCCGCACATCCACCCTCCCGTGGGCTTGGATTTACTCAGCGTTCAGGGTACACGGATGGGCACGGCACTTGCTCTGGGTTTGGGGGCGCGGGAGGTTGGACGATGCAAGCGACCTACGAACAATCAATCAGGCTCACGGGTGCGGACGAGTTCGCCCCTGAAGACACACGAAACATCCCGTTCTTCGGGTTCGTGACGGGGACGATGATCAGTCTCGGCTTGTGGTGCGTGATTGGTTGGACGATGTGGGTCCTCATCGACTGACCGTAGCGCGTTTGGGGAGCGGCTCTTCATTCACGATCAACTGCCTGATACATACTGCCAGCTACAAGAGCTGGCGTCTTGCAATACAAAAGCATCCTCATAACGGGCACCGACACTGGCGTTGGGAAGACCACCGTCGCCTGCGGTATTGCGGCCGCGTTGCGGCGGCGTGGGCATCGCGTGGGTGTCTTCAAGCCAGCGGAAACTGGCTGCATGGCTGACGCGAACGGCATCCTGCAAGCCGCCGACGCGGCGCGGTTGAAATTCTTCTCGGATTGCCAGCTTGATCTCCGCGCGATCTGTCCCTACACTTTCCGCGAACCACTTGCGCCGTCGGTGGCGGCACAGCGAGAGGGGATCGACATCGCCCTCGAGCGGATCGTGCGCTGTCATGACACCGTGAGCTCGTTGCATGACGTCACGTTGATCGAGGGCGCCGGCGGGCTCTTGGTGCCGCTCACGCCGCAGCTCACGTTTGCCGACCTCGCGGCGCGTCTTGGTGTGCCGGTCGTGGTCGTCGTCGGGTCACGTTTGGGCGCAATCAACCACAGCTTACTGACGATGCGCTATGCCCGTTTCGTGGGACTCCATGTGGTTGGTTACGTCATCAACTCGCTGGCCGCAAAAGCCGACCTTGCCGCTGCCACCAATGTTGGGGTCCTTGCCGATTGGCTCGGGCCGCCGCTGGCCGTGCTGCCGCACCTGGGAGAGATTGTCGAAACGGGAGCGGAGCGCGAACGATTCGCGGAGCTGTTCGGCCGGCAGCTGCGGATCGAGCCGCTACTGGTTCCGGCCTGATCCCTGCAGCGCCGCCGCGACGGCTGTCTGGTAAACGAGCTTGATCGGTGCGCCCCGCTCGCGCGCCAACCGCTTACAATCGTCATACTCCGGCGCGACGTTTTCGTGTCCGTCTGGAGCGTGTGCGATCTTGACCCGGACGATACCGTAGGGGGTCGTCACCTCGCGAGTCTCTCGCCTCAGGACCAGGCGCCGCACTGCGTGATAGCGCACGCCGATTGCCGAGGTCTCACTCATGACGATTGCCGTGAGCCGCTCACGCTTGTCCTCGGAACAGAGCACGCTCAGCATCACACCCGGACGGTTCTTCTTCATGTGTACAGGGGCGAGGAACACGTCGCGCGCGCCGGCCTCGAACAAGCGTTCCATGACGTGGTCGTACAGCTCGGGGTTGTAATCGTCGATGTTGGTTTCGATGACAACCTGTTCGTCATGGCCCGCCGCCGTGGCGGTTTCCCCCAAGACCAGCCGCAGAAGGTTTGGACGGTCGCTCAACGTGCGGCTGCCGGCGCCGTAGCCGACGGTCGTGATACGCATCTGTGGCAGCGGCTCCGGCGTCGCCATGCTGGCGAGAATCGCCGCGCCGGTTGGCGTCACCAACTCGCCTTCACCGTCACCCGGGCGGGTAACGAAGCCCCGCAGCAGCTCGGCAGTTGCCGGTCCAGGGATCGGCAACGGGCCATGCTGTGACTGCACGATTCCCGCGCCAAGCGGGAGCGACGAGACATGGACACGCTCGATGTCGAACGTCTGCAGCCCGATGGCCGCGCCGACGATGTCGATGATGGAATCGACCGCACCCACCTCGTGAAACTCGACCTCGTCGATGGCCACGCCATGAACGCGCCCTTCGGCTTCGGCCAACTTGGCGAAGATCGCCAGCGCATTCCGCTTCACGGCGGCATCCAAGGTGCTGTCCTCGAGCATCCGGCGGATGTTGCGGAAAGGACGGTGCGCATGGCCGTGCGTCGCCGTGTGTACGTCGAACTTCACGGCGCCGATTCCGTGCACGCGGCGTGGTGTGGCGGAAAGCGAGTAGCCGCTCAGGGCTACCTGCTGCAGCTGGCGCCGCAACTCATCGACGGACAGCCCCAGGTCGATGAAGGCACCCACCGTCATGTCGCCGCTGATGCCGGCGAACGCATCGACGTAGAGAACCTTCATGTGCACCCCCCAAGGGGGTTACGGCGCGGTGAAATCGCCAGGGTGCGCGCTGTAGTTCTTCAGCTGGATCCGCATCGCCCCTTCACTGACGCGAAACAGGCGTGCCATCTCGCTGACGACGGTCTCAGGATATGGCCGCTTGATGCGGTAGGGCAGGTGGCGATCGAGCATCCACAGCGGCATCAGGAGCGCCGCGGCACCCTGGTCGGCCTCGCGCTCCATCAGCTTGCGACGGCCGTCGCGGAAATGTTCCGAGGTCCGGCAGGCAGTGAGCTGATCGAGCTGGCCGCTCGGAAAATGCAGCTCGGCGTGGGTAATCTCATGCGCGAGTGTGAAGCGCAGCCGGGGCCGGGAGTTCTGTTTGCGCAGATAGATGGTTTTGCGTTCGCCGTCTGGGCTGAGGAATAGGCGCCCGTCCAAACCCAGCGGCAAGTCGACCTCGAAGACTCTGTACGAATCAAACGCCGCAAAAAAATCCTCGAAGCGGAACGGTGGGTAGCGAAACCCCAGGCGTTGGTGGATGCGGTCGACGATCGCTGAAACATCGCAGCTACGCTGCTCTTCTTGTATGCTTTGCATCTGATTGGTGGACCGCGTCGTTTGAACTTGACGCGGACCTGGTTTTCCTAGCACGGCTCCACATTCATGGGAAGAGGGGCCTGGGTGGGCCTGCGGCCGGCGTCTTTTCTATGGACCGCTCCCCGATGGGTCGCTATGGGGTGCCAAATCCGACCCGGTTCCCTCAGCGTGGATTTGGTTGCTGACGGTCAGCGGTTCTAAGAATGGTCGGCCAGCCGCCGCAATGCCAGGCGGAGGTCGGCGGGCGCTTCTTCCGTCGCGGGACTCTGGCGCACGGCGTCCCACCACGGCGGGCGCGGCGTGCCGTCTTCGGCCAGCAGCACGCGGCGTGCGGCGTGGGCGAAAGGGGCAACGTATTCGACGGGGCGAACGTATGTCTCCAGCAAGCGCACCATCGGATCGGTGCGATGGTCGGCCGGGGGGAGATCGTCGAGGTGGGGAAACGGCGCGTCGAAGTCGGGGGCTGCTCCGCCGCCCTCCAGGCCTGCGCCGGGCAGCAGCAGCAGCGCGGAAACGAGATCGGGCCGTGCACCGGCCACCAGCAACCCAAGGTACGCGCCCAGACCGGCGCCGCTCACCGCAGCGCCGCCGATGTGTTGCAGCGCCGCATCGATGTCGGCCGCCAAGTTCTCCGGATAGTACACGCCGCCCGCTACCCAGTCCGACTTGCCGTGTCCGGCGAAGTCGAGCGCATACACGGGTCCCGGCCATACCGCGGGCGCCTCGCCCCAGTCTTCGCTCGAGCCGTACAATGCATGCAATAGCAACAACGTCGGTCCCGCGCGCCGTGCCAGCTCGTGCAACTCGAGCGTCAAACGTCCATGCCGGATGCGCATCACGCCCTTGCGTAGTCGAGAATCACGCGCGCCGTTTCGATCGGACGTTCGATGTGTACGAAGTGGCCGGCTCCTGCGATCGTGCAGCGTTCGAGCATGGGCACGTTCGCCAGGCGTGGGGCGAGAATCGATTCCGGCAGTGGACCCCAGGTGTCGGGCTCGGAGCCGATCAGCGCCAGCATCGGTACGCGCAAGCGGGTGTACGACGGCCCGATCCACTCCGGCTGCCACGGACCAAACCCGAGGGCCATTTGTGGATCCGATTTCCAGCGCCACCCATCATCCGCGGCGCGCGCACCGTGAAAGGCGAAGTACCGCAGCCACCGGCGAGACAGGCGCGGATTCTGCGAGTGCCGGCGCTCGACCAGATCGTCCAGGCTTGCATACGGGCGCCAATCGTCGCGCAGCTTGCGGTGATGATCGAGGAATTCGGCAAACCGTCGCGGCAGCGGGCGCCCATCATCGGGAAGACTCGGCGGCCCGAAGCCGTCGATATTCACCAGCTTGCGCACCCGCTCCGGCACGGCGCGCGCCGCGTCGGTGGCCTGGCCTCCGCCCTTGCTGTGGCCGACCAGCAGCACCGGCCGATCGAAGGACCGAATGACGGCGATGGTGTCGAGGATGTCGGTGAACCAGGTGTAGGCCCCCGCCCACGCCGAGTCGCCGTGGCCGCGGGCATCCATCGCCACGACCCGGAAGTGCTCCGCCAACAGCGGCGCCAGCACCGCGAAGCTGCGCGCGTGATCCCACATGCCATGGGTCAGTAGCAGCGGCGGTGCCTGCGGGTCGCCCCATTCGAGCAGGTTGAGGTGCATGCCGCGGACATCGATCGTGCGCTGCCGCTCCGGCGCCACGGCTCCTGGAAAATCAGGCGGGGTCACACGCGTGAGCATACGCGTGGGCAGCTGGAGCGCAAGGCTGAGGCCACGAAGGTGGAAGCACTTTGCTAGGAGCCTGTCGGACTTGGAAGTGTGCAGCGACCCAACGGGGAGCGGCCCATAGAAGAGACGCCGACCGCAGGTCCTACACGCGATAGCGGCGCGCAATCTCTGCGGCCACTTCCGCCGCCGTACGCGCATCGGTGTCAACCGCATGGTGCGCGGCGGCAGCATACAGCGGGGTGCGTTCGCGGAGCACGTCCTCCACTTCCTCGGTGAACGACTTGCCGGCAGTGAGCGCGGGACGCTCGGAGCCGCCTTCGATGCGCGCGACGATGACCGGTACCGAGGCGCGTAGCCAGAACAGCTTCCCCTCACGCCGCAGGTGCTCCACGTTCTGCGGCCGGAGAATCACCCCGCCGCCCGCGTCAATGATGATATTGTCGCGCGCCGCGTAGCGCGCGGTGATCTCGGACTCCAAGTCTCGGAAATGCGGCCAGCCGTGCGCCGCCACGATGTCGGGGATCGAACGTCCGGTATGCCGGACGATCTCCTGATCAAGGCTGACCACCTCCATCCCGAGTTGCGCGGCGAGCAGCTTGGCGACCGTCGATTTTCCCGTTCCCCGGTATCCGATGAGCACGAGGTTCATCGCGCACCTTGCGGCTCAGCCGCAGATGGACGCAGATGAACGCAGATTCTGATGTTCACAGGAAGCGCCACGAGCACCCAGGTATGGAGATGGAATTCCGGCTCATCCTTCTCCACGTGTCAGATATGCGACATCTGCGTAGATCTGCCTTCATCTGCGGATTCGATCTTTCTTCGGATGGAGGTCAGGGTTCCGCATTCGCCCTCATTTCGCATTGAGGTGTTCCAGCACCACGTCGCGCATCACCGCGCGCGGCGCGGTGCGCCCGGTCCACAGCTCGAACTGAATGACCGCCTGATTGACGAACATCTCGACGCCGGAGATCGTCTTGAGCCCGCGTGCCTCCGCATCGGCAAGCAGCTGTGTCTTGAGCGGGTTGTAGACGATGTCCATTACGGCGAGGTCGCGATGCAACAGCGTCTTGGGCACGGCGCTCTCGCTGACCTTGGGGTGCATGCCGACCGGGGTGCAGTGAATGAGCACCTGGCTTTCGGCGAGCCGCGCCTCGAGGGTCTTCGCATCCAGCAGCGCGCCGCTCACCTTGACGCCGGTCTTTGCGGCAATGTCGTGGGTCAAAGCGTTGAGCTCAGGCTCGATGATTCCCAGGAGGTTGAGTGCCGCCGGCTTTGCGGCGGCGAGCGTAAACGCAATGGCGCGGGCCGCGCCGCCCGAGCCGAGAATGGTGACCGCTTTGTTTGCGGGCTCGACGCCCGCGTCGCGGAGCGCTTGCAAGGCACCGGGCCCGTCGCTTCCGAAACCCTTGAGCCGGCCGTCGTCATTCACCACGGTATTCACGGAACCGATCTGCCGGTCGACATCAGCGACGTCGTCGAGATGCGGGATGATCGACACCTTGTGGGGAATGGTGACGCTCATGCCGCGAAAGTTTTCGAGCGCGCGCATGCCGGCCATGGCGGCGCCGATGTCCTCGACGCGAAACGCCACGTAGACAAAGTCGAGCCCCAGCTCGGCGAAGGCGCGGTTGTGAAGCGCCGGAGACATCGAATGCGCCACGGGGTTGCCAATCACCGCGCAGAGGCGTGTGCTTGGGCTGATGTCGGTGATGGAGTTCATGGGAAGCCACTATCACCGCAACCGCCGGTTCAGGTCAACCGGGGGGGAATCAGGCGCGGAGCGAGGCGGCGTGAGTCGCGCGCGGATTGACATGGTGGCCTCATCTGGTCATATGCAGGTCATGAAGGAAACCAATGTTTCCGGGTTGAAGGCCCGTCTGAGCGAGTATCTCGCTGCCGTCCGTCATGGGGACACCGTCGTCGTCCACGATCGTCACACGCCGATCGCGCGCTTGGTCCCGTTCAACGAGGGGGTAGACGATTTCAGTATTCACGAGGCGGCACACCCGCTCCCTGACCTCAGAAAGCTGAAGCCGGTGCGACTGCGGCGGCGCGTCGACGTCGTGCGCCTGCTGCGTGAAAGTCGCGATCAGCGGTGATCGTGTATCTGGACACGAGCACTCTGCTGCGAGTGCTCTTCGGACAACGACCGATTCTCGATGGGTGGGGCACCTGGGAGCGCGCCTATACCAGTGAGCTGGCGGGCGTCGAGGCGCGGCGTGTCATTGACCGCCTGCGTTTGGACGGCGCACTGGACGATGCAGGAGTTGGAGCGGCTCAACAGCAACTGGCGCGCATCGAGGCGAGCATCGGCCGCATCCGTCTGACGCGTGTCGTGCTGAGCCGCGCCGCGCTGCCCATGGCCACCGCCGTCAAGACGCTGGATGCGTTGCACCTCGCCAGCGCCTTGCTGTTCCAGGAGCGGCGCAACGCCGTGCTCACCTTTGCCACCCATGACGCGCAGCAGGGAAGCGCCGCCCGCGCCCTGGGCTTCCCGTGCATCGGCGTGTGAGGTCTTCTGGAAGCGTGTGCAGCGGCAGCTTTTTGCTCCCTCTCCTTCCCAAGGAGAGGGCGGGGGTGAGGTTGAGGCGTCGGCGGCGAATCCCCTGGTGGACAATGCCCACCCTACGGTTGTGAAACAGCGGCTGTCCGCAACCCCGCATCCAAACACGATCCAAACGTCACCGCGTTGCTACCATCCGTACCCTGGTCCACAGTGACGCTGCCGCCACTGCCGAAAGTCAGCTGGCTGCGCACACCCGACGCATCGACGTTCAATGTGCCGCCGGTGAAGCAGGGCTGGTCCATCGGCCGCACCAGCGATGTTGCCGTCGCCAGTGTCGCGTTGCCACCTATCCATTGGGCAGCGACGCCTCCGCTAATTTCGACGAGCCCGGTAAGACGGTGGATCGTGACTGTCAGGCCCTGTAGTGTCGCGCCGATCGACGACGCCGTCTGTGCACGCTCCTCGGCGACTCCGACGTCACCGTCCAGCGTGAACCCGATCGTTGCCGGCTGACACAAGTCGACTAGGCTGAAGTCTCTCAGCACAAAGCTGGCATTGAGGGCATCGGCAGTGACCGTCACCTGCCCACCGTCGGAACGTCTGTACACCATGCTGCCGTCGAGTATGGCCGCACCGCCGCGCAGGCGGCATGGCGACTCACCAAACCCAAGGGATTGGATGGTGGCGGCGAGGTCGAACTGCCCATCAAACAGCGTCGTCGCCGCGGGGCTCTCGAGCAGCGCACCGCTGTGCACTGCCATCTGCCACCCGCCGGGCACCAGGACGCTCGGACACAGTCCCGTTCCGGTCAACGGCGCCGCGCCGTCGAGGGTGACCGTGCCTTCGATTGTCGGAATTGCGCACTGCGCCGCGACGATCGGAATGCGAATCATCGCGGCCCCCGAATCGTCACATGTACTGGTGAGCGAACCGCCTGACGGGCAGTCGCCTGCACCGCCAGCGGCGCTGAAGAATGCGCTCAACACCGGCTCGAAAAAGGGCAGGTACGATAGTGCGTGCGCCAGTGCCGTGACCCCGCCTGCCAGCGCCTCGGTCGACACCGGGCAGCTGCTCATGGCACGCCCCACAGCCGCCAGGATCTCGTCGACGGTGACGGAACCGTCGCCGTCGAGGTCGCCGGCGGCGCACTGCTGAGTGGGGTCGGCGCCGAGTGCGATGTTCACGAGCGTGACCAACTCATCGACGGTCACGGTGCCGGAGCTGTCGCAGTCACCGGCGCAGGTGGCAGTAGTGCCGAGCGCGAAGGTGGGAGCGGCAGGAGCTGTGGCGATAGCGACCGCTAGTGCGACGAGGAGTCCTGCTCGCCGCAGCCGCATTGCCCACAGCACGCACGCCCCCAGCAACACCATATATGCCACCGACCCGTGTGCCTTCGGGTCCACAGCGCAGCCTTCAGCAGAACGACGGGGTGCCGACGTACTGCTGGCGACCGGGGCTGGCGACGGCGCGCTGGTTGGAACCGCGGTTGGTGTGGGCGCGGCCGCGCTCGCCTCGCAGGCATCGCCAACCCCGTTGCCGTTGGCATCCGCCTGGTCGGCGTTGGCCACGTGCGGACAGTTGTCGAACGGATCCGCAATGCCGTCGCCGTCTGTATCGCCGGCGCGGACAACCGCCAGCCGCCCATCAGCGCCCGCGGTGGTGAAGGCCACATGCGCGCTGGTCGCAGTGAACAGCGGACTGATCAGGCGCTGCACACGCTGTCCCGTCGCTTGGCATTGCGCCGGTGCCGTGCACTCGGCATCAGTGGTGCAGGAGCCCAGCGCCAGATGACATTCACCGCGACCGGGCGTGCTCGTCGGCACACAGAACTGGTGCTCGCCGCACGGGCTGACCGCCAGCGTCGTGTCGCATGCGGTGTGCAGGTTGGTCACACAGCCGCCCGGCGGCAGGTAGCAATGCGCAGCGGGACCACAGTCGGTGGCACCACTGCATGCGTTCCCGGTGTCACTGCAGATTCCCACACTCACCACACCTATCGTGGTAAGCACGCCCGAGACGATGCTGCCGTCGGCCTTCTGTCGCTGGGAGCGCTGGAACTTGCTCGTGGTCACAGGTTGCGTGCCCTGCGCCGCCAAGGCCTTCGCGATGTTGAAGGTCTGGAGCACCAGGTCATCCATGCTGCCGTCGCCGTTGAGATCCTGACCCTGCTGACCTTCCAGGGTCAGAAACGTCACGCTGTCGGGCGTGAGCGTATACGGCCGGCGCGGATCGCAGGTTTCGGACGCGCAGGGAATTGCCGCTTGGCCGGTGTTGATCAGCCGCCGCGTGCGCATGTCGTACACCTGCATGACGAAATCGTCGGTGTCACCGTCGCCGTTGAGATCCTGGCGCTGCATCGCCTCGCTGGTGCGAAAGGCAATCAGGTCGGGGATGAGGACGAACTCTTCCGCAGCCTGGTCCGTATTGATCAGCGTGCCCGTGGTCAGGTCGTACAGCTTCAACACCACGTCGGGAACGTCGTAGCCGGATTGGTTCTTCCGCCCCCTGTCCTCGATTCTGGTGAATGCCAATGTGTCACCGGCCAGGTCGACTCGCGTTGCGCTGATCCCCAGATTTGTCCACGGCTCCGTGCCGTCGGCCGAGGTTACCTGCACCACGAGGCTCTCTAGCTTGCCGTCGCCGTCGAGGTCGCGTTCCTCGTCTGCTTCGGACACCAGCGCGGCCACCCAGCGTTCCGACAGGGCGACGGAGCGCGCCGCTCGCTGGAGGTTGATAACGCGCCCGTCCCGCCCCGTATAGAGTTGAACGACGGAGTCTTTGGTATCGCCGTCGCCGTTGAGGTCGGTTTCCGAGTCCTGCTCCGGAGACAAGAACGCGGCGCGCTCGCCGACGATTGCAACCTGGCCGGCGGGCGCAATGACCGACATCGCGGCGCCAGCCTGTCGCGTGTCGAACACTTCGAGCAGCGTGTCGCTCGCGTCGCCGTCGCTGTTGAAGTCGGCGGCCGGATCGTTGCGGTCTGGCCCGGCGACGAAGACGTCCGAGCAGTTGTCATGGGCGACACCATCGCCGGTGTTGTCGCACATATCGTTGTGGTCGTTGGGAACCAGGTTGCTGGCCGTGCTTTCGAAAGCCAGGGTGCGGCCGTCGCCGGAGAGCGCGGCGTGATGCGAGGCGCCGTTGCCTTCCGCGCCGCTGGCCGCAACGCTGAGGCGCTGCGTGAAACCAGTCGCTCGGTCGTGGATGAAGATGTCGCTGCAGTTCTCCTGCGCCTGGCCGTCCAGGTTGTTGTCGCACACATTGTTGGTGTCACCCGGCACCAGATTGCTGGCGGTGCTGGCGAACGCCACATACCGGCCCTCGTCGGAGATCCCGAGGATGCTGTCGAACGACGGCCCGTTGGCCTCGGTGCCGTCGGAAGCGACGCTCACCCGCGTCGTCGTGCCACGCCCGTCGCCGTAGGGGCTGTCGGAGGCAACGCTGACCTGCTGGGTCGTGCTACGCACACCATCGTAGATGAACGGCACGTCATTCACGAAGATGTCGAATGCCCCGTTGGTGTCGCCGGGAACCAGATTCGTTGCCGCGCTGGTGTAGACGACGGACCGGCCGTCATTCGATAGCATCGCCGACAGCGACTGATTGTTCGCTTGTTGGCCAGCAGTGCTGTAGCTGACAAGGCGATTCTGGCCGACAACGTCCGGGCCCCGGACGAGAACATCGGCGCAGCTCGGCGTCGAATCCACCAGGTTGAGGCAGAAATCGTTTTGATCGGGAGTGACAGAGCCATTGGCGAGGTTGTGGTCGAAAGTGACAAACGTGGCCACGTTCCCATCCTCGGAGACCGAGGGCGGCTGCAGCGTCGATGGATCTGAGGGCCCCCTGTCGGAGTTTTGGTCGCCCACGTTGCTGATAGTCCTGCTGAGCAGGTCGATGCGAACGCCATCGGAAACGCCATCATGATTGTCATCGCGTTCCCAATCGTCGAAGTTCCCGGTCCTCAAATGATCACGATCGACATCGACGACGTCCACCACCCCTTCCGCCCCCGAAAATTGAGGTGTCAGCGTGTCGACGTCGTAGGTGCCGAAGGTCACAAAACGCCCGCTGGACGTGATGAATGGAAAGAGCGAGTCCCGAATACCTGGCCGCGGCGGAAGGAAGAAGCTTTGGCTCATCATAACGGTCGCCGTGCCGCCGGGTTCATCGAAGACGCCGTTGCCGTCGTGGTCGCGGTCGTACACGAAGATCTGCGAGACGCCGCCGCTGTCACGCGCCGCGACGGCGACGTAGCGGCCATCGCCCGACAGCCACGGCTGGATCGCCGCGGCGGCGGGTGGGACATTCGGCCAGTCGAGTTGCACCGTCTGCGGTCCGCCGCCGCGCAGGTCGACGACGTAGCTGGTCAGGCGCGACTGGCCTGCGGCCAGCGTCATTTCACTGACCCGGGATATTGGACTCACTTGGCCAACTTCACCCCAGCCCTCTCCTTGGGAAGGAGAGGGAGCGAGAGAAGAGGGGGCGAGAGGTGGCGCGATCAGGTTTGTCGCCGTGCTCTCGAAGGCTACCTGGCGCGCGTCCTTGGACAGCGACGGCCGGCCCGAGGCGCCGTTGGCGTCGCCACCGGTTGCGCTCACGCTGGCCCTGACGATCGTCCGGTGCGCCGCGTCCATCTCCGACACGCGCACGAACACCAGCCCCTTGGACACCACGACGCTGGCGCCATTGATCACCGGCGCCGCATTGGCCATGACCGGCGGCGCCGGCAGCAGGTCTTCGGCCGCCTGGTCGCCGCTGCGGAAGATACGCAGCGGCGTGTCGAACACATCGCCGTCGCCATTGACGTCGACGTTGCCTTGCAGCGGCTCGCCTTCGAGGTAGGCGACGATATCGCCCTCGACCGCGACGGCGGGAGACGAGAACGGCTCCGCATGCACGCGCGTCACGGCTCGCCCGCGCGCGGGAGGGACGCCAATGGACTGCTGCACGCCGGTGTGACGGTTTGCCAGCAGCAGCACTTCGTCCTTTGCGTCGTCGTCGCCATCGAGATCGTGCCCTTGGATGGCTTCCGGAACCACGGTGACGCGCAGGTCGGGTGATTCAATCAGACCATCGAGCGGCACCGCATCTTCCGCGACCATGCGGTAGCCGATGCAACGAGCACTGCGGCAACTCGCGTCCGTCGTACAGGGCAGGCCGCTGTCCTGGCACACGCCGGGGCCAAAGTGTGGGATCAGCCCCAGACCAGCTTCGTTTGCCACCCGCGAACGGAAGTCGAACAGCGACGGGCCGCACTCGCCCCCGGAGCAGTCGCTGTCAGCATGGCACGCCTGCCCGGCATTGGCGCCGCCGGTGCAGGTCGCCGTGCCGCACGTGTCGCCGGGGCAATCGGCGGCGGCGGCGCACGGGCGGCCGTCGTTGCCGCCGCCGGTGCATGCGGTGAGACCCGGGGCGCGCCGCGCCAGGCGCAGCACCGTGCGCGTGGCGTCGGCGGTGCCGAAGAAGGTTGCCTCGCGGGTCGCGTTGGGATCGCTTTGCGGCTCGAAGGTGGGTGCCAGGAGGCTGCCTTCGGGCGAGAACGACTGCAGGAACTCGGACCCGGGGATACGGATCGGCTCGCTACCGCCGGGAAAAGCCGGGATCGCTGAGCCGCCACGTAGCAGGCGTTCTACTGGGATGGTTTGATTGAACACCAGGATGCCGCTCCAGTCGATCGGCAAGAGCACGTTGCCGACGCTGTCGATGGTCAAGCGCAATTCGCTGGCCTGCGCCGTGCACGGCGGGATCGGGTCGCTGCAGAGGGCCGAATAGTCGTTCGGCAGCGGCAGCGCAGTGAAGTGCGAGAACACCGGGTCCGGTGCCGTGCCGCAGGTGCCGTCGACGGCGTAGAGGGCATCGATACACGCCAGGGTTTCGGGGTGTTGCGTGCACGGCGTAGTGGCCAGGCCACACGGCAGCGGCGCACCGATGGCGGTCACGGCGATCGTCGCCGGGCCGCTCAGCGTGCGTGCGTCGTCGGATGCGTCCAGCAGTCTGTCGGTGTTGGGGAAGAAGAAGCGCAGGTGCAGCGGATCGAGCACCTGCCCCGGCGCGGCCGGCGAAGCAGTCACCAAAGGAGTCACCTTGCTGACACCAGCCTGGGCGGCGCACACCGCGAGATCATTCTCGAGCCCCGCATAGGTCGGGGCCATGACGACAATGTTGCGCGGCCCATCAAGCGGAGTGAAGATGACCGAGATCACCAGGCCCTGAGGGACATCGAAGCTCGTGTTGGCGTCGCACGTTGGGCTCAAGCGCAGGTCGACTGGATCGGCCGGGCTGGCGAACGGCCGATCGATGGTGCCGTGCGCGCCGCGGAAGGTGTTGGTCGGACCCGGGATCTGATTGCAGCTGGCATCGAGGCGCGGCGCGCTGATCAGCAGAAGCGCCACCAGGGTGAGCCCGGAGAGCAGCCGGTGTGGGAAGAGCTCGAGCGTGGTCACGAATGAAATCCCGTCGGGCTTATACAGAAGTCCGCGCCCATACCTCAACTGATTTTCATTGACGGCAGGGACGACTCGCGCCAAGACGCCAAGGTGCAAACAGGTAAGGGCACTGCGTTGCTTCGCCTGCATTGAAAACCCACGTCCGACGCTGAAAGAGCAAGCGGCGTGCACGGTGGGTCGCGGCGCCGTCCGTTGGTGTTCGTCTATCCGTCGCGCGGTCACTGTGAACCGGGCTGCACAATGTGGGCTGGTGAGTGTGAAGCGCGGCGCACAGAGGGCATGGCGAAACATAGATCACCGGAACAGGATTCCGCCCGGTCGAACTCAGCCTGACCCTCTGCTTCGCGTGAGTCGTCCACTGTGAAGCGCGCCGCACAGCTGCGCAGTGAGCTTCACAGTCACCCTACGCGCGCGCCGCACTCCGGCACGTCGGCGCGGGCGCAGCCACTACGGCACACGGGTTGCGTAGCATGTCGAGCCAAGACGACAGCACAGTGCAGATGGTCAAGCTGACAGTCTGCATGCGGCGTGTAGCGAGCTCGAACTACGGAGGCAGGAGACTCTTATGAAGCTGAACCGATGGTCAGAAGGCATGGGCGCACAGCATCTGGTGGTTTCCGGCCTTGTGGTCATGAGGCCACGGGGGTCTGGCCAACCCTCCACAACTAGTCGCACCACGTGTGCGCGCCGGAGGTTCCTTATGATGACGAAAGCCATTGTGAAGGCGGCGGCGTCCGCCGCGCTGCTCTGGGCGCTTGCGCCGCTCGCTCACGCGGTGGTCATAACCGACACCTCGTATACGGCAGGCTGCGTCAATCCACCTCCTACGCCCTACCCAGCCGGCCCGGTAACCCCGGGCGGCGACAACGTTCTCATCGCAGAAGCGTACCTACCCAGCTTCTCTCCGACCGTGACTACGGCAAACTTGACGCAGTTCTTCAATGACTTTTCAAATGCTCTCAGCACCAATACCGGCAACGTGTATTTCACCCGACCGCTAGCAGTACCGATTGTTGACATATACGGATCCGTGGCTCAGGGGTCTTACTTTTTCGCCAACGAGGGTTTCGGCACATCCGGAAACATCGATTACTACTGCCCGCCAGACCCGGTGACGAACATGCAAAACTATAACTGCGGCGCGACACGTGTGGCCAATGATCTAATCGTTGCATTACTTGTCGCGGGGAATGGGGGGCCACAACTCCCCCTCAGCCTGGCACCACAAAATCGAGCCAAAGCATTTATAATTGTGATTGCAGGTCCAAACGGCTTCATGGTCAATGGCCAGACGTACGGACCTATCATTTCCTCTCCCGGTCCCGAGCATATCTATCAGCGACTCAATGACGCTAATAATAATGATCCAGAGGCAGCTTCGTCGAATATCAATCAAGCTGGGCTAGGGTTCCTTTATACTGTTGTGAGTTCTTTCTGTGTATCATGGACGATGGTCTCTGAAGATTACTTCACGCAGAACTACAGTACGGTGCTCGCGGAATCCCTCAAGAACGCCTACCCGGTTGCCGCCGTGGCCCCGGCAGCATTCACGGCCAGCTTGCAAGCACCCGATGAAATCGATTTCAGTTGGACCGACAGTTCCGTGAACGAGGAATCGTTTGTCGTGGAAGGCAGTGCGTCGGGTTCTTTCGCGACGGTGGACACACACTCGTTTCCGGCAAACACCACAGCGGGAAGCCTGACCGGGGTGGCGCCAGGAACCTACTATTTCAGAATCAAGGCGACAAACGGCACGTTTGGAGATTCGCCGTACACGGTGGCCTCTACTAATCCAATAGTTGTCCTGGCCCCACCGACCCCGACCGCGACGCCGGAGGATAGCGGTTTCGTTCCGCCGGATGCGAACACGGGAAAGTGCGAGGATCTGGTGGCCAAGCACCTCCGGACACTCTCCGGATGCATAGCGAAGTGCCAGATCAAGCAGGCGGACGCCGCGCTGAAAGGAAAATCTTTCGACGAGGAGGCGTGCGAGCAAGGGACCGGGAAACCCGTTTCCTGTCGAACGGCGTACAACAACGCAACCACCAAACTGCTCGGGCGCACGCCGGCCATCTGCCCGCCGTGCCTCGATGCGACGGCACAGAGCAACCTGGGCGATCTCGTGGAGAATTCTATCGAGACCGGCAGCGGCCTGGCCTATTGTGCCGGGACAGCCACCGTCGGTGGAGACGATCCCGGCTTGGTACCCCCGGATGCGAACACCGGGAAGTGTGAGGATCTGGTGGTCACGCATCTCAGGACCCTCTTCGGATGCATGACGAAATGCCAGATTAAACAGGCCGACACGGCGCTCTACAATGCCACGCACAGCAAGCAGAAGGTGTTTGATGAAGAGGCGTGCGAGCAAGGGACCGGAAAACCCGTCTCCTGCCGAACGGCGTACAACAACGCAACCACCAAACTGCTCGGGCGCACCCCCGCCATTTGTCCGCCCTGCCTCGATGCCACCGCGCAGAGCAACCTTGCCGATCTCGCGGTGAACTTTGTCGAGAACGTCAACGGTCTGATCTACTGCGCGGGGGCGACGCCGCTGCCGTAGTCGGGGTCCGCCTGCGGGTTGAACGTCATGGCCTCATGGTCATATGGAGGCCATGAAGGAAACCAATGTGTCCGGGTTGAAGGCCCGTCTGAGCGAGTATCTCGCTGCCGTCCGTCATGGGGACACCGTCGTCGTCCACGATCGTCACACGCCGATCGCGCGCTTGGTCCCGTTCAACGAGGGGGTAGACGATTTCA